>Ga0214473_10000878_pt1 | contig 41176 bp, 28 predicted proteins | sample RVTome_7_FD_203509 | JGI IMG/M metagenome (GOLD analysis project Ga0214473, IMG submission 203509) | Soil microbial communities from uranium-contaminated site in the Upper Colorado River Basin, Wyoming, United States - RVT98D197 | ecosystem: Environmental > Terrestrial > Soil > Contaminated >...
GCGCCGTCGTCGCTCACGCTCAGGATCACGCTCGCCGGCTCGCCTCGACGTGTCTCGATGGCCACGTGGCCGCCCGCGGGTGTGGCGTCGAGCGCGTTCATCAACAGCGCGATCAGGACCTGGCGCAACTGGCCGTCGTCGGCCGGTAGCGACGGCAGATCCGGCGCCAGGTCGAGCGCGAGTGTCACCTGCTTGAGCTTCATCTGGTGCCCCACCAGGTCGGCCGCCCGTTCCGCCAGCAGATTCAGGTCGACCACCCGCGACTCGCGCTTGCGGCTGGAGCTGAACTCCAGCAGCGCCCCGATGATCTTCTTGCACCGAAAGGTCTCTTCCTCGATCGTCTTGAGGTAGCGCCGGAAATTGCGGAACGACTCGAGCTCCTCCAGGCGAGGGTCCTCGGCGCTCTTGAGCAAGCTCTCCGCGCGGAGCGCGATCGAGGCCAGCGGCGTGTTGATCTCGTGGGCCACACCGGCAGCCAGCCGGCCGACGTCCGCCAGGCGCGCCCCGAGCAGCGCCCGTTCCTGCTCCTGTTTATGCTGGGTCAGGTCCTTGAGCAGCGCCACCAGCCCCTGTCCCTCCCCCAGCGGGGCCGTGGTCACCTGCCTCACGCCGCCGAATACGCGGTAGCGCGCCTCCTGCGTGCGCGGCCCCGCGTCCCTCAGGCTCGCGGCGATTGGATCGGGCGAGCCGGCTTCGGGCGGGCCCAGCAACTCGGCGCACAGCAGGCCGGCGAGCGCCCGCACGTCGCGTCCCGCCGCGTCCGCGAAGGCTCGGTTCGCGCGCACCACGCGGCCTTCGGCATCGAGCACGGCGACCGGGTCCTGAATGGCATCGAACGTCGTCTCCCACTCGCGCTTCGCCTCGATCAGGCTGACCAGCAGGCGCGCCAAGGGGTGATCCGGGCCCGCAGGACCGGCGACCAGGGCCAGCGCAGGGGTCTCCGGGAGCGCGGCCAGAGCGGCCGCCGTGCTGGCGAGCTCCGGCGCCGGGACCACGATGATGCCGAGATCGACGCCGGAGGCCAGACCCGCGACGTCCGTCGCCAGGCTGACCCGCACGCTGGGATGCGCGAGCAGCGTCGCCCACGCGCCCGCCCCGGTTCGGTCGAGCACCGCGAGCCTGAGTGGCGCGCCCATCAGCCGATGAACCGTGGGTCTCCGTGGCCGCGCAGCTCGGCAACGAAGAGCCGGACGACCTTGGGATCGAATTGCGAGCCGGCGCAGGTTTCCAGCTCGACGAGCGGGTCGCCTGCCTGGCCAGGCCGCCTGTGCGGATCGGGGCGCGCCATGGCGTCGTAGGCGTCCGCCACCGCCACCACTCGCGCTCCCAGCGGAATCTCCTCCCCGGAGAGCCCGCGCGGGTAGCCTTTGCCGTCCCAGCGCTCGTGGTGGGCGTGAACGACGGCCAGGATGTCCTCCCAGGCCGTGATCGGCCGCAGCATCTCGAGCCCCAGCACGGGATGCGCGCGGATCTGCGCCAATTCCTCGCTGGAAGGGGACGAGCGGTTTGCAAGCACGCTCCTCTCGACGCGGATCTTCCCCACGTCGTGGAGCAGCGCCCCAAAATGGATGCCGCGCCGTTCCGGATCGGAGAGCCCGATTCGGCGCGTGACCATGTCGGCCAGCGCCGCGACGCCCCGCGAGTGGCCCGGCATCGTCACGTCGACGGCCTCCAGGAACTCGACCAGCAGGTCGCAAGTGTGGGTGAAGAAGTTGCTCGCCCGCTCGCGCTGCAAGCCGTTGTCGAGCGCGACGGCCGACTGGCGGGCCAGAGTGGCCAGCGCCTCCTGCTCTGCCGCGCTGAACGCCTCGCCGCGCGCCCCGGCCACGACCAGCACGCCGACGACGTCGCGGTGCCTGAGCGGGGCGCACAGGTAACCCGGCAGCGGCGTGGGCAGCGCGTCGCAGCGTGGATCGAAGCGCGCGTGGTGGCGGGGATCTGCGATCGCGACCGGCGCGTCACGCGTGAGCGCCAGCGCAGCCAAGCTCTCTCCCGGGCGCAGGCGCACGCCGGCGAGGTTCTCGACGCCGTCGCCCGACGCCTGGGCGATGACCAGATCCTCCGTGTGGCTGCGGTCCATCATGAGCACCCGGGCCGCGGAGGCGCCACACAGATCGCGGGCAGCCGCGACGATCCGGGAAAATAGACGGTCCAGATGATGCTCCGCACCCAGCGCGGTGCTGTGCGAGTGGAGCGACGTGAGAAGCCGGTTCGAGTCGGCGAGGGCGTCGACCAGCTCGAGGTTGCGCCGCAGAAGCCGGGAGCGCTCGACCGCGCCGTCGACGACATGCCACAGCCGCTCCGCCTTGAGCTCAGCCTTCTCGACGTAGTCGTAGATGCCGTGACGCAGGCCCGCGACGGCCGTGGCCATGCCGCCGTGGCCGGTCAGGATCACGAGCTGGGTGTTCGAGCTGGCTTCGCGCAGCCGCTCCACGAGCTCGATGCCGCCCATCTCCGGCATGACGAGATCGATGAGCGCGGCAGCGAACTCCCCGTTCCCGGCGCGCGCCAGCGCTTCGCGTGGGTCTGTGACGCGCGTCGTGTCGTAACCACGCTCGCTCAGCAGCTGGGCGACCATGCTCCCGAACGCTTCGTCGTCGTCGACGACGAGCACCCTCGGCGCGCCACTGTCCATGTAGTCCTCGTTGGGCGAGAGCATCGTACGAACCGCGACAGCGGTCTGTCAAGGAAAGGCCGCGCCTTATCTCAGAGCTGGCGGGTCCACTGCTCGCCGGCCTCGGCCAGCGAGATCGCGAACACCGAGCCGAACGCGCTGCCCGGGTCCTGGCCCCGCGACGTTCGGAAGAACTCCGCGACCTTCGGCAGCCCGTAGCGACCGACCAGCCACTTCACGAAGGAACCCGCGATCGCGTATCCCTGCGCCGGCTGCTCCGCGTCGAAGGAGGCGATGAGTCTGGCGAGCGAAGCCCGTCGCGCCCAGGGCTTCGCCAGGCCGTCGACTGCGCGACCGGAGACGCGGCCGCGGTCGCCGAGCACCACGGCTAGTCCTTCCTGAAAGAAAGGGCCCGGGTTACCGAGCTGGTACGCCACGAGATGCACGAGCTCGTGGTCACGGGCGTCCTTTGTGGAATGGATCTGACGGCGGGCTGGATAGGTCACGCCACCCGCATACGTCCCGGTGACCGCCATCAGGTCGCCGGGCTCGTCGTAATGGTAGTAGTCCGCACGGGGGAGGTCGCTGACCCCGAGGTCTCGTGTGAGGCGGGCGAGTTGCCCTTCGACACTGCCGACGTCCGCCTTCTCTCCGGGGCGGGCGTAGATCGCCACGTGGGCCGTTTCGGCCGAGAGGATGAAGCCAGGGAGTGGGGAGGCGGCCACGGCCATGTTGGCGACGGCCAAGACCGCCATCGCCGTCCCTGCCGCCGTCTTGGTCCATGCACTCACGCCCCTCGGTAGTGCAACTAACCAGCCTGGTTAACGACATAGTTAACATGTTCATTTTCAGCTACTTACACAGCGATCTGCGTATTCGTGCGTCGGGAGGTTTTGCCGATCCAATGACTTAAGACCGCTCCAGAGGTTGAGTCCTCTAGGGTTAGCCGTCAAGCTCGCGGATCGGGAAAACCTGGGCCATTCCCAATGGCCGCGCGGGGCACGGAGCCCAGCGGCAAAGACTCAGCAATCCAGGACGCCGCGCATCAGCGCATAGCGGACGAGCGCGGCCGGGCCGCGCAGGCCCAGCTTCCGCAATCGCGTAGCCCCAGTTGACATCGGCGGTATGCACGAGTCATACTCAGGCCATGAAGGTTGCCATTTCCGTTCCCGACACCGTCTTTCAGGCAGCCGAACGCGTGTCCCGCAGGATGCGCATGTCGCGGAGCCGGTTGTACGCCAAGGCCGTCGAGGCGTACGTGAGACAGCATTCCGGAGAGGACATCACCGAGCAGCTCAACAAGGTCTATGCCGGGATCTCTTCGCAGCTTGATCCGGCTCTGGAGGCAGGATCGCTCGAGGTGCTGCGCCGCGAGAGGTGGAAGTGAACCGCGGCGAAGTCTGGTGGGTCGACTTCGGCCAGCCGTTCGGTTCTGAACCTGGCTACAAGCGGCCCGTCCTCGTCCTGCAAGCGGATTCGTTCAATCGCAGCCGCATCCGGACAGTCATGGTGGTTCCGTTGTCCACCAACACCGCCCTCGCCCTGGCTCCTGGCAATGTGCTCTGTCGCCCAAGAGAGACCGGTCTCAATAAGGCTTCGGTGGCCAATGTGTCACAGCTCACCGTCATCGACCGAAGTCGCCTGGCGGACAAGGCCGGAGTGCTCTCCGTCCGCCTGCTGACCCAGGTCGAGGATGGCGTTCGCCAGTTGCTGGCTCTCTGACTTCCTCACGGGTGATGTTGAGGGGGGCACGTCCACCGTACCCTCAAGGGGGCGAGCTCGCAACCACCACGCGGTCACGTCCGTCCTTCTTGGCCCGATACAGCGCCTGGTCGGCGACCCGCAGCAGGGCCTCGGCCGTCGCGCCGTGCTGGGGGTACACCGACACACCCATCGACACTGTCACGGTCCCCAGGAGCTAGCCGCGGCTTTGGAGGTTGAGCCTCTTGACGGCGTGCCTCAGGCGCTCGGCTCGCGTTGCCGTGGCCTCCGAGGGGGCCTCGCGGAGGATCAAGGCGAACTCCTCGCCCCGTACCGGCAGGCGATGTCCTCGCTGCGGACATGGCTCCGCACGAAAGCGCCCAGCTCGCGCAGCAGCAGTTCCCCGGCGTCGTGCCCATGCGCGTCGTTGAAGCGCTTGAAGTGGTCGATGTCGAACATCACGAAACCCCGGCTGGAGCAGCGGCGCTCCGCGCGCCGCAGCTCGCGCAGCGCCTCGTCGTCCTCGAACAGCAGGATCGTCTCGCATGCAAGCACACGCATGCTCAGTCAAATGACCGTATGGTAAACTTCCTCCCGTATTGAACCCGCGCCGCGTCCTGATCGTCGACGACGACAAGGTCGTGCATACCTATCTCAAGGCCCTATTGGAGAAAGAGGGGTTCAAGGTCTTCTCCGCCCTGGATGCGATGCAGGCCCCCATGATGGCCCGTCAGGTGAAACCCGACCTGATCGTGCTGGATATCGGCCTCCCCGCCGGGGACGGCTATGCCGTCCACGGCCGCATCAGGAGCATGAGCTGGACCCTGTCGATCCCGATCCTGGTGTACACCTCGCGTGCGAAGGACGAGGTCCTGCAACACCTCCCGGAATCGGGCGACCTCGCCTACCTATCGAAGCCCGCCTCGGGCCCGGACTTCCTCGCCGCGATCCACAAGCTACTGGGCGAATAGACCGTCCTGACCCAGGAGGACGTCCTGGCACCACCCTTGCCGTATCTAGCTTCATGATGAACGGCGGTCAGAACGGCATTCAGAGACAAGAAGCCGCGCAACAGGTGGAAAACGCGGGACTTGGTGACGATGGCCGGGCTCTCCGATCTGCCGGCGTGGTGGGAAATCCGCCCGAGCGCTCGGGCAATCCGCCCGTTCCGGGCTGGGCCCGCCCTCCGGGCGAGCCACTGATCGATCCCGTGGTGCTGGCGGAGCTGCACGCTCTCGATCAAGGCACGGAGGACGGCTTTCTCGAAGCGATCGTCGGCGACTTCCAGGAAGCGATGCGGGAGCAACTGGAGATCGCCCGCCACGCGTTGCGAGCAGGGGATGGCGCCGCGCTCGCGGCGGTCGCACATCGGATGCGCGGGGGTTGCGGGGTGCTCGGGGCGCGGCATCTGGCGAGGATCTGCCAGGGCCTCGAGTCGGCGGGCCGCGAGGGGCGGCTTCTGGAGGGGCCGCCGCTGCTGGCCGCGCTCGAGGGGGAGTATCGCCAGGTTCAGCGCGCCATGGACGTGGAGGTTGCCTCCAGCGCCCAAGGCCGCTGTCCCGGCCTGACGTCTGCGGTGCTGGGAGCGCTCGGAGCGCGATCCACGGAACAGGCCGGGGTTCTCGGGGCAACGGGGAGGTGAGGAGATGAAGGGCACACGCGCGCGCTTCCTCGGCGCTGTCTCGCTCGCGCTGACAGCCGCCGCCGCGCAGGCCACGGCCGGCGAGGGCAGTCAGTCGCCCTCCGACCTGACCGCGCTCTCGCTCGAACAGTTGATGGACACGGAGGTTACGCTGGCTTCGAAGAAGCTCCAGCCCTGGTTCGAGTCGCCGGCCGCGATCTACGTGATCACCCGCGAGGAGATCGAGCGCTCGGGCGCCACCACGATCGCGGAGGTGCTGCGGCTGGTGCCCAGTCTCTCGGTGGCGCGGGCCGACTCCAACAAGTGGGCGATCAGCTCGCGCGGGCTCAACGACGTGTTCGCCAACAAGCTCCTGGTCCTGATCGACGGGCGCAGCGTGTACACGCCGCTCTTCGCCGGGGTGTTCTGGGACGTGCAGGACGTGCTGCTCGAGGACATCGAGCGCATCGAGGTCATTCGCGGTCCCGGGGCGACGCTGTGGGGCGCCAACGCGGTCAACGGCGTGATCAACGTCGTCACGCGCGACGCCCGCAACACGCAGGGCGGCCTCCTGAGCGTGGGCGCGGGCTCGGAGGAGCGGGGGCTCGCCGGCGCCCGTTACGGCGGCAAGTTCGCGAGCGACGCCTACTACCGCGTGTACGCGAAGTACGTGAAGCACGACGCGTTCGCGAACGCGGCCGGGACCCCGGCGGCGGACGGCTGGCAGGCCGCGCGCGGGGGCTTCCGTGTCGACTGGAGGGTCGCGCCCCGCGATCAGCTCACCGTGCAGGGGGACCTCTACTCCGGCCGCTTCGGCCAGACGGCGACGTTCAGCTCGCTCACGCCTCCCTTCATGCTCACCCGGAGCAGCGACGTGCCGGCGAGCGGAGCCAACCTGCTCGCGCGCTGGGAGCGCACGCAGTCGCAGCGCTCCGCGATCGACCTGCAGGTGTACTACGACCAGACCGACCGCGACCTCAAGCTCGACGTCCTTCGCGAACGGCGCCACACGCTGGACGCGGAGCTGCAGCACCGCTTCGCCATGGGCGAGAGACACGAGATCGTCTGGGGCCTGGGCTACCGCCGCACCGACGACGTCATCGACGGCGGCTTTCCCGCCTCCTTCGTCCCCGACCGCCGGGCCTCGTACGTCGAGAGCGCGTTCGTCCAGGACGAGGTGAGGCTCGCGGGAGACCGCGTGAGGGTCGTGGTCGGATCCAAGTTCGAGCACAACGACTACAGCGGCTTCGAGGTCCAGCCCAACGTACGCGCGCTCTGGAAGCCCTCCCCGCGCCACGCGCTGTGGGCGGCCGTCTCGCGGGCCGTCCGCACACCGTCGCGGGCGGAGCACGACGCGCGCTTCAATGCGGCCGTGATCCCCTCGACCGTCGGCCCGCTGGTCGTTACCCGGATCGTCGGCGATCCCCGCATGGGGTCGGAGGAGCTGGTGGCCTACGAGGCCGGCTACCGGCTGAAGGCCGGATCCTCGCTGTTCCTCGAGGTGGCGGCTTTCCACAACTCGTATCGCGGCCTGGGCACGCTCGAGCCTCGGACACCGTTCCTCGAGCCCACTCCCTCGCCCGCGCACCTCGTGCTGCCGATGGCCCTGGACAACGGGGCTGACGCGAACAGCCGCGGGGCGGAGCTGGCGGCGCAGTGGTCCGTCTCGAGCCGCTGGAAGCTCGCCGCGGCCTATGCGTGGCTCGACCTGCGTCTGCGACCGGGGCCCGGAAGCCAGGACGTGACCGCCCGCGCGCGCGAGGGCGACAGCCCGCGGCATCAGTTCCAGGCGCGCTCCTTCCTCACGCTGCCGTGGAAGCTGGACTTCGACGTGCTGCTGTACGGCGCATCCGGGCTGGGCAACCAGGCGGTGCCCGGCTATTTGCGCGCCGACGCGTCGCTCACCTTCCACGTGAACCGCGGTCTCGACGCGCGGCTGGCGCTCCAGAACGCTCTCGAGCCACGGCATCCGGAGTTCGGCCGCACCTGGATCGGACAGCACGCCACGCAAGTCGAACGCGGCGTGCACCTCAAGCTCACCTGGAAGTTCTGAGATCGGGTCCGGACATGCTGCGGAGGCACCGCGTGCCGCGCAAGGGCCCGGGAAGATCGAGAGTGCCCAGCCGCGTCCGCATCGGGATGCTGGCCGTCGCGCTGGCAGCGACGCTGCTGTCTCCGGGCCCGGTGGAGGGCCAGGCGCCCGCCGAGTACGAGCTGAAAGCAGCGTTCCTCTACAACTTCGCGCGTTTCGTCGAGTGGCCGCCCGAGACGTTCGGCGGCAGCGATGCGCCCTTCATCCTGGGCGTGGCCGGGGACGATGCCTTCGGCTCGATCCTCGACCAGCTCGTACGTGAGAAGACGGCGCGGGGGCGCCGGGTCGAGGTGAAGCGCTTCCGAAGGCCGGAGCAGCTCTCCTTCTGCCACATCCTGTTCGTGTCGCCCAGCGTCGAAGGGGCCTTCCTGCCCGCCCTCGAGCGGAGTGGCTCGCACGGCGTGCTGATCGTCGGGGAGCTCGAGAGCTTCGCGCGGCGCGGCGGCACCGTCGCGCTCTTCATCGAGGACAGCCGGGTCAAGGTCGCGATCAACGCGGAGCGTGCGCGGCGGGCGGGCCTCCAGGTCGGCGCGCAGCTCATGTCCGTCGCGCGGCTGGTCCGCGACGACGCCGCGAAGGAGCGCTGAAATGGCCGCGCGCGGCTCGATCCGCCGCAAGCTCACGCTGGTCATCATGGCCACCAGCAGTATCGCCTTGCTGTTGGCGGGCGCCGCGCTGTTGGTCTACGACCAGCTCTCCCTCCGCGACCACATGCGGCGCGACCTGTCGACGCTGGCGCGAATCATCGGCGGCAACAGCACGGCCGCCCTCGCCTTCCGCGACCCCGCGGCCGCGCGGAAGGTCCTGGCGGCCCTCGAGGCGAATCCCCGCATCGTCCGCGCGGCCGTCTACGGGCCCGGCGGGCTGCTCTTCGCCGCCTACGCACGCGACGGCAGCGCGCAGAGCCAGACGCCGCCCGAAGCGGGCAGTGGCTTCACGGCCGGCCGCCTGCTCATGGCCGAGCCCGTGCTGCTCGAGGGGGAGCGCCTCGGCACGGTGACGCTGGAGTCGGACCTGGTCGAGGCCGGCGAGCGGATGCGGCGCTTCGCCATGAGCGTGGCCGGGGCGATCCTGGCCGCGCTGGGCGTTGCGTTCGTGATGGCGCGCGCCCTGCAGAAGCCGATCGCCGGTCCGATCGCCACGCTGGCGGAGACGGCGCGAGCGGTATCGCGCGACCAGGACTACTCACGGCGTGTCGCCGGCGTGGGCGAGGCCGAGCTGGCGCAGCTCGCCGAGGGCTTCAACGCGATGCTGGCCGCGGTGCAGGAACGCGACGCGCGGCTGCAGGAGCAGCGCGACCACCTCGAGGAAACGGTGGTCGCGCGGACCGCGCAGCTCACGGCCACGAACGCCGAGCTGGCGGTGGCGAAGCAACGCGCCGAGCAGGCCAGCCGGGCCAAGAGCGAGTTCCTGGCCAACATGAGCCACGAGATCCGGACCCCGATGAACGGGATCATGGGCATGACGGAGCTGGCGCTCGAGACCGAGCTCACTCCCGAGCAGCGGGAGTACCTGGGTCTGGTCAAGGCCTCCGCGGACTCGCTGCTGCAGGTGATCAACGACATCCTCGACGTCTCGAAGGTGGAGGCGGGTCGCCTCGATCTGGAGAGCGTCGACTTCCCGCTGCGGGCCACCGTGGCCGGCGCGGTCAAGACACTGGCCGTGCGCGCCCACGAGAAGGGGCTGGACCTGGCCTACCGCGTCGATCCCGACCTGCCGGACCTCCTGCAGGGCGATCCCGGGCGGCTCAGGCAGGTGGTGGTCAACCTCGTCTCCAACGCGGTCAAGTTCACCGAGCGGGGCGAAGTGGTGGTCGCGGTCTCGAAGCTCGAGCAGGCGCCGGGGCGCGTGAGCCTGCGGTTCTCGGTCCACGACACCGGCGTCGGCCTGCCGGCCGAGGTCCACGACCTGATCTTCCAGGCGTTCACGCAGGTCGACGGATCGTCGACGCGACGGCAAGGCGGCACCGGCCTCGGGCTCACCATCTGCAAGCGCCTGGTGGAGCTGATGGGCGGACGTATCTGGATCGAGAGCGAGGTCGGCCGCGGCAGCACGTTCCACTTCACGCTTCCCTTCGGCTTGACGGAGCCACAGGCCCTCGCGACCGCGCCCGGGGAGGCTGCGAGCCTGCGCGGGCTCAGGGCCCTCGTGGCCGACCGCCACCCCGTCAGCCGCGCCATGCTCGGGGACAGTCTCGGCGCCTGGGGCCTCAGCGTGAGCCTGGCGGCGGATGCGGCGTCCGTCGTGGAGATGATGCGCTCGGCCCTGGAAGCTCACGACCCCTTTGGCTTGCTCCTGCTCGACGCCCGCCTGCTCGAGCCGGCGGACGGACCCTGGATCGAGCAGGTCGCGACCTGCGTCCGGCGTTCCTCCGCCCAGCTCGTGGGCCTGACGCCTCAGGGAGGCGACGCGGCGGCGCTCCGGAGGCTGGGCGCGCACGTGCGGCTGACGATGCCGGTGACGCCCTCGGAGCTGCTGGACGCGCTCACGACGCTGCGGGCGCCGCCCAGGGAGCGCGAGCCGGAGCGGCGGCGAAGCCGCCGTCCGATGCGCGTGCTGCTGGCGGAGGACAACCCGGTCAACCAGCGGCTCGCCCGGCGCCGGCTCGAGCAGTGGGGACACAGCGTGGCGGTCGTCGGGAGCGGAGAGCAGGCGGTAGCGGCCGCCGCGAGCGAGCCCTTCGACCTGGTGCTGCTGGACGTGCAGATGCCGGGCATGGACGGGATCCAAGCGACGCATGCCATTCGTGAGCGGGAGCAGAAGGGGGGCGTCGCGCCACGGCGCGTGCCGATCGTCGCCATGACGGCCCATGCGCTCAAGGGGGACCGGGAGCGCCTGCTGGCCGCGGGCATGGACGACTACGTGCCGAAGCCCGTCGACGCCCGAACGCTGTTCGACGTGATCGAGCGCGTCGGGTCCTCCCGGATCGAGCGAAGGCGAGGGTGGGGCCAGCCGCGACCGAATGCCGCCGCCGGACGCGGCGCTCTCGGGGGACCGCTGGACCGGGAGCCCGAGCTGCTGGCCGAGCTCGCAAGCCTGTTCGTGGAGGAAGCACCCGCCCTGATGGAGCCGATCCGCCGCGCCGCGGACCGCCTCGACGCGGAAGGTCTAAGGCGTGCCGTCCACACCCTGGAGGGTGCCGCGGGGAACTTCGGCGCCGCGGACGTGATCGGCGCTGCGAAGGCGCTGGGCGCGCTCGCCCGCGAGGGGGAGCTGGAACGGCCGGGCGGAGATGGACGGGCACGCGAGGCACTGGCGGCCCTCGAGGAGCGCGTCGACGGTCTGTGCCGCCGCCTGGCCGACCTGGAGCGAAGCGGCCCCGGCCCCAAGCCGGGACTGTGAGGAGCGCATGAGGATCTTGATCGCCGACGACGATCCCGTCTCGCGGCGGCTGCTGGAGCTGACGCTGCCGAAATGGGGCTACGAGCTCGGGGTGGCGCACGACGGCCTCGAGGCCTGGCGGGTCCTCGAGCGTGACGACCGGCCCCCGCTAGCCGTGCTCGACTGGATGATGCCGGGCATGGACGGGCCGCAGGTGTGCCGGGCGCTGCGGCGGCTGGCGACGCGGAGCCCCACGTACGTGATCTTGTTGACGGCGCTGTCGGAACCCCGGGACGTCGTGGAGGGCCTCGAGGCCGGAGCCGACGATTTCATCAGCAAGCCGTTCCACACGGAGGAGCTGAAGGCACGTCTCGCGGTGGGCGTCCGCTTCGTGGAGCTGCAGGCGCAGCTCGCGGCCCGGGTGGAAGAGCTCGAGCAGGCGCTGGCGCAGGTCAAGCAGCTCCGCGGGCTGCTCCCGATCTGCTCCTACTGCAAGAAGATCCGCAACGATAGCGACTACTGGGAGCAGATCGAGGTGTACCTCAGCCGACACTCGGACGCCGTGTTCAGCCACGGGGTCTGCCCCGAGTGCTACGAGAGCACGGTCAAGCCGGACCTCGAGAAATGGAAGCGCGAGCGAGCGGGAGGCTGAGGCGCGGGGCGCGCCGTCATGCGGGCGCCCCGAGCACCTCGCGGATCTTGCGCCCAAGGGCGTCGGGCGTAAAGGGCTTTTGGAGGAAGGCCATTCCGACGTCCAGATCGCCGCCGCGGACCACGACGTCGTTCGTGTAGCCCGAGATGACGAGAACCCTGATCCCGGGCCGCGACAAACGCAGCCGTTCGGCGAGCTGTCGGCCCGTCATCCCCGGCATCACCATGTCCGTCAGCAACAGATGGAGGGGGCCCTGGTGGCGCGCATTCTCTTCCAGGGCCGCCTCCCCGTCCGCCGCCTCCAGCACCCGGTAGCCCAGGACCTCGAGGATCTCCCGGTTCAGCTCGCGCAGCGCCTCGTCGTCCTCGACCAGCAGGATCGTCTCGCTCACGGGCTGGGCTTCGAGCCTGGGCGCGGGCTGCTCGGCGCTCGATACCGCGTCGTCCACCCGGGGCAGGTAGACCTTGAACGTCGTCCCCCGTCCCAGCTCGCTGTAGACCCAGACGTAGCCGTCGTGCTGCTTCACGACCCCGTACACGGTCGCCAGGCCCAGGCCGGTCCCCTTGCCGACCTGCTTCGTCGTGAAGAAAGGCTCGAAGATGTGCGCCTGCGTCTCGTCGTCCATCCCCGTGCCCGTGTCGCTGACGGCGAGCAGGACGTAGTGCCCCGGCTGCCCGGCAGCGTGGCTCCGGCAGTACGCCTCGTCCAGCTCCGCCAGCGAGGTCTCGATTGTCAAGCGGCCGCCGTCCGGCATGGCGTCTCGGGCGTTGACGGCCAGGTTCAGGATCACCTGCTCCACTTGGCCCGGATCGGCCTTGACCGTCGCGGCGCCGCTGTCGAACGCGGTCACGATCTGGATGTGCTCCGGGATCAGACGGCGCAGCATCCCTTCCAGGCCAGAAACCACCTGGCTCAGATCCAGGACGACGGGAGCGATCGCCTGCTTCCGGCCGAAGGTCAGGAGCTGCCGCGTCAAGTCCGCCGCCCGCTCGCCCGCCTTGCGAATCCCTTCGATCCGCTTGCGCTGCGGATCGTCGGCGGGCAGGCTCCGGAGAACCATCTCGGAATGCCCGCCGATGACGCCCAGCAGGTTGTTGAAGTCGTGGGCCACGCCGCCCGCGAGCTGGCCGATCGCCTCCATCTTCTGCGCCTGCCGGAGCTGTGCCTCGATCCGCTTGCGCTCGGTGATGTTGTCGAACACCGCAACGAAGTGTTCCCTCTCCGGGCTGTAGACGGAGATAGCAAACCAGATCCGCAGCGGATCCACGTACGTCTCGAACCTCTCGGGCTGGCCCGTCAGGGCCACTCTGCCATAGATCTCGAATAGCTCCGGATTGGACTCTCGTATCCCGGGAATGACTTCGGTCACCCTTCTCCCGACCACACCCTCCAAGCCCGTCAGCGTCTCGAATGCTCGGTTGACCTCGAGATACACGAAGTCCTGCGGGCGACCGTTCTCGAAGAGCATCCTGCAATAGGCGAAGCCGTGAAGCATGCCCTCGAACAACGAGCGATAGCGCTGCTCGCTCTCACGCAGCGCGGCCTCTGCGCGCCTGCGCTCGGTGATGTCGCGCGCCACAGCGACGATGTACCCTCGATCCAATTGGACGAGAGTGAGGCCCACTTCCACGGGGAACGTCGAACCGTCCTTCCGCCGGTGGACTCCTTCCCACGAAACGCGGCCGGACTGCTGCAGCCGGTCTCGCGACCTCGCGAATGATGCCTGGTCGAGCACGGGATCGATATCGAAAACGCTCATGGCCAGAAGCTCGTCATGGCTATAGCCAAGATCCTGGCAGCTCTTCTCACTCACATCGAGAAACCTGCCAGTGTCTGGATCGAGGACTTCAAGTGCATCGTTGGACCGGTCGACCAGTGTCCGAAACAGCTTGAGCCCCTCCTCCGCCCGCTTGCGCTCGGTGATGACGTCGAATAGCGCCACGAAATGCTCCGGCTCGGGACTGTACGCCCCGATCCGGAACCACGTCTTCAGCGCCGCGACATAGATCTCGAAGGTCTCGGGCTTTCCTGTGCGGCTGACCCTCCCCAAGCTCTCAAACAGCTCAGGGTCAGCGTCTCGTATGCCCGGAATGACCTCCGTGACCCTCTTCCCGACGACGTCCCGGAGCCCCGTCGAGGATTCAAAGGCTGGATTGACCTCGAGATAGACGAAGTCCTGGGGGCGCTCCTGATCGAAGAGCATCCTGCAATAGGCGAAGCCGTTCAGCATGCCCTCGAATAACGAGCGATACCGTCGCTCGCTCTCCCGCAGCGCGTCCTCGGCCCGCTTCCGCTCGGTCACGTCGATCTTGATGGCGACGAAGTGGGTGGTCTCGCCCCGCTCGTCGGTCACAGGCGTGATGGTCTGGTCCTCGATGTAGACAGCGCCGTCCTTGCGGCGGTTGACCATCTCGCGCTGCCAGACGGTCCCCCCGAGGATGGTCCGCCACAGGTCCTCGTAGAACCTCTGGTCGTGATGTCCGGACTTGAGGATGCGGGGGGTCTTGCCCTGGCAGGCCTCGAGGCTCCAGCCGGTGAGCCGGGAGAAGGCCTCGTTCGCCCACTCGATCCTCCCGTCCCGGTCGGTGATCATGACGGCGTTGGCGGCGGCCTCGAGCGCGGCGCCTTGCAGGCGCAGGCGCCCCTCCGCGTGCTTGCGCTCGGTCACATCGTTGAAAACCGCCGCGAAGAGCTTTCCGCCCAAGGGGAAGGCGGCGCCCTCGTAGTGACGCCCGAGGGGCGTCGCGAATTGCTCGAAGCGGGTCCCCTCCCCCGTCGCCACGACGCGCCCGTACGTCTCGATGAAGGGGTCCTTCTCGATCCCCGGCAACACCTGCGTGACCCGCCGGCCGACGATGTCCTCGCGGCGAAGCCCTGTCAGCTTTTCGAACGCCGCGTTGACCTCGAGGAACACGTAGTCCGTCGCGCGGCCCTGGTCGTCGGTCACGATCTCGTGCAGCGCCACCCCGCTGAGCGAGTGGTCAAAGAGCGCGCGATGGCGGGACTCGCTCTCGCGCAGCTCCGCGTCGGACAACTCGCGCTCGCGCCACCAGAAACACACGGCGCCTAGACCGGCCAAGGCGATCATCGCGGCGGCGAGCAGTGCGGTGAGCCACGCGTCGCGGGCCAGCGGCGCGACCAGCTCCGCGCGGTCCACCTTGCTCACGAGGAACCACGGCGAGTCCGGCACCTGCCGGAGCGCGGCCAGCACGCGCTGGCCGCGGTAGTCGATTCCCTGGACGACACCCTCGCGTCCCTGAACCGCCATGCCAGACGGCAGCTCCGGCTGGGCCACGGGCAGTCGCAGCGTCAGGGCCGTTCCGCTCCGGTGGCGGAGCTGGTTGAGGTAGAGCACTTCGCTCCCCTCCCTCCGGACCAGCAGTGTCTCCCCGGTTCGGCTCGGCGTGGGCCAGGACTGGACGAGCGGGTACAAGAAGCGGTGGGGGTCGCTGCGGAAGACGACGAACGCGACAGGCCGCGAGCCGGGATCGCCCGGGGGGCGGAGCGGGGCGACCAGATCCAGATGGATTCCCTGCCCGGTCTCGGGGCCGTGCAGGTCGAGGAAGGAGACCCCGGATGTCGCGAGCGCCTCTCGCGCCATCTCGCCGGTCGCGACTGCTCTCGGCTCGCCCGGCGGCGCGGTGAGACGCAACCCGCCGTGAGCGTCCAGCAGCGAGACCCGCTCGTAGCCGTATTCGTCGCGCAGCGAGCCCAGGCGTGCTTGGAGAGAGGCGCCAGGCTCGGCGCGTGCGCTGTCGGCGAGCCAGTCGCGCACGGCGGCGGCCAGGAGCGGGTCAGCCGACACGACGCGTGCGTCCGCGAGCCGCTCGGCGCGCCACGCCACGATCTGCGAGACCTTGAGGTCGGCGATCGCGCGCAACTCGCTGCCTTTTTCCGACAGGTACCCGTCGCGCGCCCGGGCATGCGCAACGTAGGCGAGCACCGCGATCGCAAGACCGAGGGCTACGAAGACGACAGGCAGGATGGGCCGTGTGCGGTGTGCCGGCGCGGAGTCGCGGCGCACCACGCTATCCCTCGCTCGCGGCGTCCAGCACCTCGTAGAGCACCTCCTCGAGGTGATCGAGGATCGCGCTCAGCCCTTCGATGGCTGGTGCGTCGGCGCCGCGGTGCGGCTGCGGTTGGGGCGGCCCCGCCGCTGGGCGCCTCGACCTGCGTGTGCCAGGCACGGCCTTCTGATTTGCCCTGAGCCTAGCACAGACCTCGACGCCATCGACTCCCCCAGGTTCTGCTTGGGAGATCGGGCGGCTTCGTCACGAGAGTGCTGGTGTCTGGAGCGAGACTCAACAATCCAGGACGCCGCGCATCAGCGCATACCGCACGAGCGCGGCCGGGCCGCGCAGGCCGAGCTTCCGCTTCACGTTCGTGCGGTGCGTCTCGGCGGTGCGGGGGCTGATGCCGAGCCGCTCGCCGATTGCAGAGGCCGGCAGCCCCTCGGCCGCGAGGTGCAGCACTTGCCGCTCCCGCGAGGTGAGCATCTCGTACATGTCCACCTCGCTCTCGCGTGTCCTGCGTTCGTGGGCCTCGATGGCCCTTTCCGAAAGCGGTGGGCTCAGGTAGCGAGATCCCGCGGCCGCGCTCCGGATGGCGCGGATCAGCTCGCCGCTGGCGGCGTCCTTGACGACGTAGGCTGCGGCGCCGTTGCGCAGGGCCTCGGCGACGTGGGGAACACTCGAGTACATGGAGAGGATCACGACCCGCGTCTTCGGCGAGCGCCGGGCGACTTCCCGCGCCACGTCCAGCCCGCACAGGCCCGGCAGCATCAGATCGAGGACGAGCACGTCCGGCCTCAGGCGCTCCACCAGGTCCACGACCGCCAGCCCATCGGAGGTCTCGCCCAGCACGACGAAGCCGGCTTCCGCCTCGATCACTCGCCGCAGACCCTGGCGGACGATCTGGTGGTCATCGGCCAGGACGACCGAGACTGCGGTTGTCAACGGCCCTCCGCGCCGAGCGGCAGCTCGACCGACAGGCGCGCTCCGGAGCCGGGCGCGGATTCGACCGTGAGCTGCCCCCCCAGGGACTCGGCTCGCTCGCGCATCCCGGCGAGCCCGATGCTGGCGCCCATCAGCGCGGCGTCAGGGTCGAAGCCCCGGCCGCGGTCCTCGACCCGCACTCCCAGGCGCTCGGCACCCTTCCAGAGCCGGACCGCCACCTCGCTCACCCCCGCATGGCGGGCGACATTCGTCAGTGATTCCTGGACGATACGGAAGACGGCTATCTCGATGCCACCGGAGAAACGTCGGCTCACGCCGGCATGCTGGAAGTCCACGCGCAGTTGCGCCTGGGACGAGAACCGCTCGAAGAGCCAGAGCAGCGCCGGTACGAGGCCCAGGTCGTCCAGCATGGGCGGGCGGAGGCCCATCGAGATGTCGCGCACCCGGCCGAGGACATCGTTGACAGCCGCCAGCGCACCCTTGCACGCACCGCGGCTGTCCGTCTCCAGCATCAGCTTGAGCCCGGTCAGGCTCTGACCGACGTCGTCATGAAGCTCGCGGGCCAGGTGTCGCCGCTCGGCCTCCTGCAGATCGACGAGGCGCCTCGAAAGGGCTCGTAGCCGGCGACGGCTCTGCTCGAGCGCCTCCTCGGCGAGCTTGCGCTCGGTGATGTCCCGCGCCGCGCCCACCATGCCCGTGGTCCTGCCGTCTGCGCCCACCAGCGGAACGATCCGGTCCTCGATCCAGCCATACTCATCCCTGTTGCCATTCCACAGGCGGTACACGCGCGTGCAGCCCCGGCGTGTCTGCAGTACCTGGAGCATGGAGTCTCGCGCTGCGGGGACGTCCTCGGGATGGAGCAGCCGCCACCAAAGCTCCGGGTCGCGACAGAAGGCTGCGGGCTCGACGCCCGTGATCTCCTTCGCCCGCGGGCTGACGTACTCCACGGCGCTCCGTTCCGGGTCGTCCGTCAGCCTCAGGATGTAAACAACCTCGTCGAGGTGCGACAGGATGTCGTGGGCAAAACCCTCCCTATTACGCACCGGTTCCAGGAACCAGCCGGGTCCCGGCCCGCGCGAAGTGGGGTCAGGCGGGGCGTCGGAGCTACGGATCTTGATGGCGAATGATAACCCCGCCTATTCGCAGCGGGTAGTCGGCCAGGGCCGTCATGCCATGCGCGCCGGCGCCTCGAGCGCAACCACCACGCGGTCACGTCCGTCCTTCTTGGCCCGATACAGCGCCTGGTCGGCGGCCCGCAGCAGGGCCTCGGCCGTCGCGCCGTGCTGGGGGTAGGCCGACACACCCATCGACACCGTCACGGTCCCCAGGGGTTCGCCCCGGCTCTGGAGGTTCAGCCTCTTGACGGCTTCCCTCAGGCCTTCGGCTCGCGTTTCCGTGACCTCCAGGGAGGCGTCGGGGAGGATCAAGGCGAACTCCTCGCCGCCGTACCGGCAGGCGATGTCCTCGCTGCGGACGTGGCTGCGCACGAAAGCGCCCAGCTCCCGTAACAGGAGGTCCCCGGCGTCGTGCCCATGCGCGTCGTTGAAGCGTTTGAAATGGTCGATGTCGAACATCACGAAACCCACGCTGGAGCCGCGGCGCTCCGCCCGCCGCAGCTCGCGTTCCTGTGTCTCCTCCATGTAACGCCTGTTGAAGAGCCCGGTGAGCGGGTCGCGGATGGCCTGGCCCCTGAGCGTCTCCTTGAGCCTCAGGTTCGCCAGGGCGAGGGCGATGTGCTCCGCCGCAGCGCCGGCCAGGCGCAGCGATGGCCCCAGGTCGACATCGGCGCGGAGCACGAGCACGCCGAGCGTCTCTCCCTGCGCCATCATCGGGAGACAGAGCCCGGAGGCGGCCGCTCCGCTGCCGCCGATGTGGGCGCAGAGGATCGTCGAGCTCGGGCCGGCGAGCTGGGGCCGGCCCCGGCGGAGCGCCCAGCAGTGCTCGGGGTCGAAGGGCTCTTCGGCGCCCGGGGCGTGACCCCATGACGCGACGGCTTCCACGAGGTTGCGCGACGCCTTGAAGACGTGGAGAGCCCCCGACGTCCCCGGGAACAATCGCTCGGCACAGCGGGCGATCACCCCGTGCGCCTCCTCCGTGGTGCGGCAGGCCTGGAAGAGGTCGACCATCTCTCCGAGCAGCGTCACCTCACGGTTGCTCCGCTCCAGGTCCTCGACCGTCCCCGCGAGGCGGCGGCTCGCCTCGGCCAGCTCCAGGGTCCGCTCCTCCACGCGCGCCTCCAGCTCGTCCCGCCCGCGGCGCAGCGCCTCCCTGTCGCGCAGCATGGGCCGGAGCACGAGCCCATAGAGCGCCGGGAAGATCAGCGCGCTGAGCAGGGTCGCGTCGAGCAGGCCCTCCAGCGGCCCGTTCAGCGGTGGGGCGAGCGAGAGCAGCAGCATCACGAACGCCTCGGCCAGGAAGATCGCGGCGACCAGCGTCAGCAACAGGCGCGACGGGGATCGGGGCGCCATCATTCGGACGCCCCGAGCACCTCGCGGATCTTGCGGCCCAGGCTGTCCGGCGTGAAGGGCTTCTGGAGGAAGGCGATCCCGGGGTCCACATGGCCGTTGCGGACCACGACGTCGTTTGTGTAGCCGGAAACGAAGAGGACCCTGATCCCGGGCCGCGAGGACCGGAGCCTGTCGGCGAGCTGCCGACCCGTCATCCCCGGCATGACCATGTCGGTCAACAACAGGTGGATCGGGCCCGCGTAGCTGGCGCTCGCCTCCAGGGCTGCCGCTCCGTCCCAGGCCTCCACCACACGGTAGCCGCGCTCCTCGAGGATCTCCCGGTTCAGCTCCCGCACCGCCTCGTCGTCCTCGACCAGCAGGATTGTCTCGCTTCCGGTCTGTGCTTCGAGCCGGGCTGGAGCCTCCTCGGCGCCTTCCACGACCTCGTCCACCCGAGGCAGGTAGACCTTGAACGTCGTCCCCCGCCCCAACTCGCTGTAGACCCAGACATAGCCCTCGTGCTGCTTGACGATCCCGTACACGGTCGCGAGGCCGAGGCCGGTCCCCTTTCCGGTCTCCTTGGTCGTGAAGAAAGGCTCGAAAATGCGCGCCTGCGTCTCGGCGTCCATCCCCGTGCCGTTGTCGCTGACGGCGAGCATGACGTAGCGCCCCGGCCGGGCGGGGGCGTGGCCCCGGCAGTACGCCTCGTCCAGCTCCGCCAGCGAGGTCTCGACGATCAGGCGGCCGCCGTCCGGCATGGCGTCGCGGGCGTTGACCGCGAGGTTCAGGATCACCTGTTCCATGTGGCCGGGATCGGCCCTGACCTTCGCGGCTCCGCTGTCGAACCTCGTCACGATCTCGATGTGTTCCGGGATCAGCCGGCGCAACATCCCCTCCAGGCCGGAGACCACCTGGCTCAGGTCCAGGACGACGGGAGCGATCGCGTGTTTCCGGCCGAAGGTCAGGAGCTGCCGCGTCAGGTCCGCCGCCCGCTCGCCCGCCTTGCGGATCCCTTCGATCCGCTTGCGTTGCGGGTCGTCGGCGGGCAGTCCCCCGAGCACCAGTTCGGAATAGCCGCCAATGACGCTCAGCAGGTTGTTGAAATCGTGGGCCACGCCGGCCGCGAGCTGGCCGATCGCCTCCATCTTCTGCGCCTGCCGGAGCTGTGCCTCGAGCCGCTTGCGCTCGGTGATGTCCCGGATGATCCCGACGAAGCTGCGGTTCTGTCCTTCTCTCCGAAGCTCGCCATACGAGACCTCGATCGGGACCTCTCGGCCGCTTTTGTGGAGTGCCCTCGACTCAAAGCCGATCCAAGAGATGTGCTTCTCCCCGGTCTGCATGTAGCGCTCCAGGCCGGCGAGATGCTTCTGCCGAAGGTCCTCGGGCATCAGCATCGTGAGGTCCGCATCGAGCAGCTCGCGCTGGGAGTAGCCGAAGATCTGCTCGGCCGCGCGGTTGACGAAGGACACCCGGGGTTTCTGGTCGACGACGTCGATAATGACGATCGCGTCCGAGGCCGACTCCGCCAAGACGCGGTGGCGCTCCTCGCTCTCGCGCAACGCGGCCTCGGCGCGCCTGCGCTGGGTGATGTCGCGCGCGACGCCCATCACCGAGCCGGAGGGCTCCTCCCCCTCTCCGAGGGGCACGAGCCAGGTCCCGAGCCACACCGACCCGCCGGGAAACGACAGCTCGCGCTCGTCGTAGACCGGCTGCCGCGTGCTCGCCACCCTCTGCACGTTGGCTTTCATTGGGGCGCTCAGGTCGGGCGGGAACAACTGGTCCAGGTCCCGACCCTGAAGCTCGCCGGGCTCACAGCCGAACATCGCGGCCGCTCGAGCGTTGACATAGAGGAGGCGCCCCTCCGCATCCACCGTGAAGATGTCGTCCTGGGAGGTCTCGGCGAGGGCGCGGTAGCGTGCTTCGCTCTCCCGCAGTGCCCTCTCGTGTTTCCGCCGGTCGGTCACGTCGATCTTGATGGCGACGAAGTGGCTGATCTCGCCCCGCTCGTCGGTCACCGGCGTGATGGTCTGCTCCTCGATGTAGATCTCGCGATCCTTGCGGAAGTTGACCATCTCCTGCTGCCAGACGGCCCCTCCGAGGATGGTCCGCCACAGATCCTCGTAGAACTTCTGGTCGTGATGTCCGGACTTGAGGATGCGGGGGGTCTTGCCCCGGCAGGCCTCGAGGCTCCAGCCGGTGAGCCCGGCGAAGGCCTCGTTCACCCAGACGATCCTGCCTTCCCGGTCGGTGATCATGACGGCGTTGGCGGCGGCCTCGAGCGCGGCGCCTTGCAGCCGCAGGCGCTCCTCTGCGCGCTTGCGCTCGGACACGTCGCTGAAGACGGCCGCAAACTGGCCCTCGGCGACGCGGAAGGCGGCGACATCGTAGTGCCGGCCCAGGGGAGTCGCGAATTGCTCGAAGCGCACCCCTTCACCCGTTGCCACGACGCGCCCGTAGATCTCGATGAACGGGTCCTTCTCGATGCCGGGCAGCACCTCCGTGGCGCGCCGGCCGACGACGTCCTCTCGCTTGAGGCCCGTCAGCTTCTCGAAGGCCGGGTTCACCTCCAGGAACACGTAATCCACCGCCCGCCCCTGGGAGTCCACGACGACCTCGTGCAGGCCCACGCCGTTGAGCGAGTTCTCGAACAAGGCGCGGTGGCGCGCCTCGCTCTCGCGCCGCTCGGCGTCCGACACGTCCCGCTCGCGCTGCCAGAGGCGCTGGGCGACCAGGCCCGCGAGGGCGATCAGGGCGAGTGCCAGCATCGCGATGAGCCATGCGTCGCGGGCCAGCGGGGCGACGACCTCGGCATGGTCCACCTTGCTCACGATGAACCATGGCGAGCCTGGGACCCGCCGGAACGCCGCCAGCACGCGCACACCGCGGTAGTCCCTGCCGTCGACGCTGCCCTCGTTCCCTTGCACGGCTTGAGCCGCGGGCAGATCCGATCGAGAGATGGGCAGCCGCAGCGAGATCGCCGTGGCCTTTCGATGGCGCAGCTCGTTCAGGTACACCACGAAGTCGCCTTCCCGGCGGATCAGCAGCGTCTCGGCGCTGCGGCTCGGCGTGGGCCAGGACACGATGAGTGGATACAGGAAGCGGTGCGGGTCGATCCGCAACTCGAGGAACGCGACCGGTCGCGCGTCCGGATCGCTCCCGAGCCGAAGCGGCGCCACCAGCTCGAGGTGGATTCCCTCGCCCGTGTCCGGGAGGTGCAGGTCGATGAAGGAGATCTCGGTCGCTTCGCGCGCCTGGCGCGCCAGCTCGTCGCTCTCGACGCGCCCCAGCGCGGCCTTCGGCGCGGTGAGGCGCAGCCGGCCCTGAGCGTCGAGGAGGGAAACCCGCTCGTAGCCGTACTCTTCGCTCAGCGAGTCCAGGCGCGACTGGAGGGCGGCGCCGGCCTCGGGGCGCGCGCCGGCGGCCAGCCAGTCGCGCACCCCGGCCACGAGCAGCGGGTCCCGGGCCGTGACCCGGGCATCGGCGAGCCTCTCCGCACGCCACGTTACGATCTCCGAAACCTTGAGATCGGCGATTGCGCCCAGCTCATCCGTCTTGTTGGCCAGGAAACGCTGGCGCGCCAAGGCGTAAGCGACGTACGCCCCTGCGGCGATCGCGAGGGCGAGGGCCACAAACAGCCCTGGCACGAAGCGCTTGGTGCGGCGCGCCCGCGCGGCGCCGTGGCGCGTCACGCTACCCCGCCGTTCCAGGATCCAGCACCTCGCGCAGCTTGCGCAGGAGGCTGTCGAACGAGAAGGGTTTCTGGATGAAGTGCGTGCCGGGCTCGAGTACGCCGTGGCGGCTGATCGCCTCGTCCGTGTAACCCGACATGAACAGCACCCGCGCCTCGGGGTGGACGGCCAGCACACCCGCCGCCAGCTCCCGACCGCTGATCCTGGGCATCACGATGTCGGTCAACACGAGGTGGATCGGCCCCGCGTGGGCCCGCGCGACCGAGCGGCCCATAGAGCGCCGGGAAGATCAGCGCGCTGAGCAGGGTCGCGTCGAGCAGGCCCTCCAGCGGCGCGGGCAGCGGCGGGGCGAGCGAGAGCAGCAGCATCACGAACGCCTCGGCCAGGAAGATCGCGGCGACCAGCGTCAGCAGCAGACGCAACGGGGACCGGGGGCGGCGTCATGCGGGCGCCCCGAGCACTTCACGGATCTTCCGGCCGAGGCTGTCCGGCGTGAAGGGCTTCTGGAGGAAGGCGATCCCGGCGCCCAGGGCGCCGTTGCGGACAACCACTTCGTTCGTGTAGCCCGACACCAAGAGAACTTTGATCCCCGGCCGTGACGAGCGGAGCCGCTCGGCGAGCTGCCGGCCCGTCATATGGGGCATGACCATGTCGGTGAGCAGCAGGTGGATCGGGCCCTCGTGGCTCGCGCTCGCCTCCAGGGCCGCCCCCCCGTCCCGCGCCTCCAGCACCCGGTATCCGAGGCCCGCGACGATCTCCCGGTTCAGCTCGCGCAAGGCCTCATCGTCCTCGACCAGCAAGACCGTCTCGCTCCCCGTCTGGGCCCCGAGGCTGGGCGCGGCGTCTGCGCGGCGCGCCACCGGGCCCTCCACGCGGGGCAGATAGACCTTGAACGTGGTCCCGTGTCCGATCTCGCTGTAGACCGAGATGTAGCCGTCGTGCTGCTTGACGATCCCGTACACGGTCGCGAGGCCCAGGCCGGTTCCTCGGCCGACCTCCTTCGTCGTGAAGAACGGCTCGAAGATATGAGCCTGCGTCTCGGCATCCATCCCCACGCCCGTGTCACTGACGGCGAGCAGGACGTAGCGCCCCGGCCGCGCGCCCGTGTGCCTCCGGCAGTAGTCCTCGTCCAGCTTCGCCGCCGACACTTCGAGGATCAGCCGTCCGCCGTCCGGCATGGCGTCGCGGGCGTTGACCGCGAGGTTCACGATCAATTGCTCCATCTGGCCGGGGTCGGCCTTGGCTCGCGCTGCGCCGCTGTCCAGAGCGCTCACGATCTGGATGTTTTCCGGGATCAGCCGCCGCAGCATCCCCTCCAGGCCGGCGACCACCTGGTTCAGGTCCAGCACGACGGGAGAGAGCACCTGTTTGCGGCCGAAGGACAGGAGCTGCCGCGTCAAGTCCGCCGCCCGCTCGCCGGCATTGCGGATCCCTTCGATCCGTTTCCGCTGCGGGTCGTCGTCGGGCAGTCCCTTGAGCACCAGCTCGGAATAGCCGCCGATGACGCTCAGCAGGTTGTTGAAGTCGTGGGCCACGCCGCTCGCGAGCTGGCCGACCGCCTCCATCTTCTGCGACTGCCGGAGCTGCTGCTCCAGGCGTTTCCGCTCCGTGATGTCGATGATCGTTCCCTCGATGACGCCGGCCGCCCCGGCGTCTACGAGCGTGACGTTCTCCAGGGTCGATACGATGGTACCGTCCTTCCGCCTACCCTGCGATTCCCAGTTGCTCAGCGTCCCCTGGGTCTCGAGGGCGGCGAGGAAGGTCTCGCGCGGCGCGCTGGGTGGATAGAGATCCTTCGCGTCGCGCCCCAGGATCTCCTCGCGCGACGCATAGCCGTAGACGCGGGCGAAGGCCTCGTTGCACTCGAGGACCCGTCCGTCGAGGCTGGTGCGGTAGACGCCGGCGAGGTTCCGGTCGAAGAGCGAGCGGTACCGCGCCTCCGACTCCCGCAGGGTCTCCTCCGCACGAAGCCGCTCCGACACGTCCCGTGCGATGCTGAGGATGACGGTCTCGCCTTCGGTCTCGACGACGGCGCTCGACAGCTCGACCGGAACGCACTCGCCATCGCGACGCTGCACGTGCCGGGGGCCCGCTTGGACCGAGCCCTCGCGGAGCAAGTGCGCAATGCGTTCCGCCGAGTCGGCACGTTCGGCTTCGGGAATCAGAGCGGCGTATGGGCGTCCGACGATCTCCGCCCGAGGCCGGCCGGCCAGACGCTCCGCTTGCTGATTGACCTCGAGTACCGTGCCGCGCACGTCCACGACCAGGATCGCATCGTTGGCGCTTTCCATCAGGCCGCGATAACGCCGCTCGGAGGCGGCGACGCGGCCGAAAGCCTTGGTCAGCGCTACCGCCTGACCCAACTGCGCCGCCAGGGTGCGGGCGAATGCCAGCCAGTCGTCCCCCTCCAGATCGCGAGTGCTGGACGCCAGTAACAGCAGCCCCAAGCGTTCGCCTTGCGAGACGATCGGCACCACCACCGCCGAAGCAGCGTCGGCGGTCGCAAGGAAGGTCCGGTTGGCGTCTTCGGGGATGGCGCCCGACGGGAACAACGCCGGCGTCCCCTTCTCGAGGATCTCCCTCAACAGCGCCTCCTGGCCGAAGCGCGTCGCGAGACGGGGCGCTGCCTCCTCCGGATAGCCGTTCCAGGCCTCGAGGCGCAGGCGACCCTGCGGCCCGACGATGAAGAGAGCGCCGCGGGACATCCCGCCCGCATCGACGCAGCGCGCGAGCACCTCGCGTAGGATCACGCCGATGTCGTCCGTGTGGGTCAGCGTCTCGGCGATGCCGGAGAGGACCGAAAGCGCCGCGGCCTGCACGGCGCAGCGCTGCGCCAGGCGCCCGGAGAGCGCCGCCTGGTGCTCCAAGCGCCGCACGACGTCGTCCACGTGGCGGGCGTCCGGAAGGGTCGCGCCGGGGTGCGGGAGGGGGGGCTCGGCCCCGAAGCTCTCGCGCAGCGCCCGGACCGCCTCGGCGAGGTCGGGTGTCCGCAGCACGAACGCGTTCGCGCCGACCTCCTCGGCCAGCCGGCGGTCGTTCTCTTCCAGGAAGGAGGACGTGACCAGGACCACTGGGATGCGGCGCAGGCGCTCGTCGGCCCGGATTGCGAGACAGAGCCGGAAGCCGTCCATCCCCGGCATCAGCACGTCGCTCAGGATCGCCCGGGGCGGCTCGGCGCGGGCCGCCTCGAGCGCCGCCAGGCCGTCCGGCGCGGTCGTCACCCGGAAACCGGCGACCGTGAGCCGGACGCGGGCGAGCCGGAGCTGGACCGGGTCGTCGTCCGCGACGAGGACGCTCAGGCCGCCGACGGCGGCCTCGGCGTGCGGCGAGACGCTGACAAACGCGCCGACCACCTCGACCAGCCGGGAGGGCTCGACCGGCTTGCTGAGGAAGTCGTCGAAGCCGCTGGAGGTGAGCTTGGCCTCCTCCGCCCTCGAGAGGAGGCCCGAGACCGCGACGAGCGGGACGGTGGCACATCCTGGCAGCGCCCGCAACCTGCGCACCAGCGCGAATCCGTCCATGTCCGGAAGCAGCAGGTCCTGGAGGATCAGGTCCGGCGGCTCCGCCGCTGCGAGAGCCAGCGCGGTCCGCGCATCGGGCGCCTCCAGGACTCGGTAGCCCGCGGCTTGCAGGCTGACCCGCGTCATCTTCCGGGAGATGACGTTGTCCTCCACGACCAGCACGGAGGGGGGCTTCATGACTTCGCCTGGCCGCGCCGCGGCCCCGCCTCGAGATGGCGGGCGATGACGTCCGCGAACGTGCGCGTGTCGATGGGCTTCGCGATGTAGCCGTCGCAGCCGGCAGCGTAAGCGCGCTCTGCGTCCCCCTTCATCGCATAGGAGGTGAGAGCGACCACGACGATGTTGCTCGTGGCGAGGCTCGCCTTGAGCTGGCGCGTGAGTGCGAGCCCGTCCATCCCCGGGAGCTGGATGTCCATCAGGATCAGGCGCGGCTGGAACGTTTCGAGCAGCGCGAGCGCCTCCACGGCGTCGGCAGCCGTGCGCACCTCGTAACCTCGCTGCGTCAGCAGCACGCGCACCAGCTTCAGGTTGGCCGGCGTGTCGTCCACGGCGAGGATCGGCTCTCCCGTCAAGGCTCGCCTCAGTTCCCGCGCGCGTGCATGGGGCCCGGCACGCCGACAAAGAAGCCCTGCATCAGGTCGCAGCCCGCGGCCGCCACCGTCTCCCGTTCGGCCTCGGTCTCGACACCCTCGGCCACCACGAGGATACCCAGGTCCCTGCACAACGCCGCGAGCGACCCGATCAGCCGCCGCCTGAGCGGGTCGGCATCGCAGCCTCGCACCAGCGCCATGTCGAGCTTGACGACGTCGGGGGCGAGGTTCGCGAAGCTCGTAAGGCCCGCGTAGCCGGCGCCCAGGTCGTCCAGCGCGATCTTGAAGCCTAGCTCCCGCAGGCGGCTCACGCGTCCGGTGGCGTCCTCGACCTCGTCGAGCGCGGCGCGTTCCGTGATCTCCAGCACGACCTTCCGGGCATGGCGAGAAAGCGGCGCCTCGCACGAGAAGAGCTGCTCGTCCAGGAGGTCGCGGACATGCAGGTTCACGAACACCGTGCCGCCCACGCCGCCGTCCACGAACGAGGCGACGCTGCCGCGCACCGCCCGCCCCAGGTCCGGCAGGCGCCGCAGGCGTCCGGCGGCCTCGAGCAGCGGGCCCGGGTTGGGAAAATACGGCTCCGCCGTGCGGAGCAGTGCCTCGTGGCCGTGGAGCCGGCCGTCCTCGGCCCGCACGATCGGCTGATAGGCCATCCACAGCGTGCGGAGGGCACGCTCGAAATGCGCCTCCAGGCCGGCTCGGTCGCCGAGCAGCATGTCCCCGGCGTCGATCCGCTCGAGGAACTCACGCTTGAGCTTGGCGATCCGGTGCAGGCGCACCGCCTTTCCGACCGCGGCCCGCAGCGCAGCCTCGCTGACCGGCTTCACGAGGTACTGCAGCGCACCGTACTCGACCGCTTGCAGCGCGGACTCCAAGCGCGGGTTGGCCGTCATCAGCAGCACAGGCACGTCGAGGTCGCCCTCCCGCACGGCCCTCAGCAGCATGGTCCCGTCCATCTGGGGCATGACGATGTCCGAGAGCACCGCGTCGAACCTTTCCTGCGAGAGCGCGGTCATCGCCTCGCGTCCGTTCGACGCCATCCGCACCGCGTAGCCGGCGGCATCGAGGAACGCGGCGTAGAGCTCGAGCAGGGCGGGCTCGTCGTCCACCAGCAGAACCGCCGGCCTGCGAGCCGCGCCGCTTGCCCCCGTTTCACCCGCCATCGGACGCGCCTGCGCCCCTGCGGCGTCCGGGTCCGCCGGGTTCCGGCACGTACAGCCTCAGCTCTTCGAGCAGGGCCTCCGGCCCACCGGCCTTGGAGACGACGGCCTGGGCGGAGGCCTCGAGGCGCGCCAGCGCCTGGTCGGTGAGCTCGTATGCTGTCCAGACGATCACAGGCGTCCGGCGGCCCTGCGGCGTGCGCCGAAAGCGCTCCAGGAACTCGAAGCCGTCCATCCCCGGCATCAGCAGGTCGAGGATGACGACCGCCGGCGGGTCGCTCGCCGCGGCGGCGAGGCCGCCGGCCCCGTCGGTCGCGGAGACGGCCCGGTAGCCGAGCTCTGTCAGCGTCGCCTGCATCAGCTTCCGGTCCTTGGCCTCGTCGTCGACGACCAGGACGGGCCGCGTCCCCCCGCGCGGGACGCCCGCTCGTCTGAGCGCGGCCAGCAGGTCCTCGGCCTTCACGGGCTTGCGCAGGTAGTCCTGGACCGCGAAGCCCGCAGCGGCGTGGCTCTCCGCCACGACGCTGACCACGATCGTGGGCGTGTCGCGATTGAGCTCGCCCGCGCGTATCGCCCGGAGCGCGTCCCAGCCGGTCATGTCCGGCAGCATCAAGTCGAGGACGATGGCGTCGAAGAGCCGCTCGCGGCCCAAGGCGAGCGCCTCGGCGCCGCTCACCGCCGTCGCGACGTCGTAACCCGCGCTCGCGAGCATCTCGAGGAGCCAGGCGCGGTCCTTGGCGTCGTCCTCCACGATCAGGACCACCGGCGCACCGCTACGCGGCGCGGCCTGCTGCCACCGCCCCGGCGCGGCCGCGGGCTCCGGCCGCGGGGCACGAGGCAGGACGGCGAAGAAGACGCTCCCCTTCCCCGCCGTGCTGCGGACACCGACGTGCCCTCCCTGGGCCTCGACGATCCGCCGCGTGAGCGCGAGGCCGAGGCCGGTGCCGCGGTGGCGTTTGGCGGCCCCGGTGTCGAGCTGCTGGAACTCGACGAACAGCCGGCCAAGGTCCTCGGGCCGGATGCCGACGCCCGTGTCCTCGACCTCCAGCCGGAACGCGTCCCCGCCCTCGGGGCCGAGCCTGACGCTGACGCGGCCGTCCTCGGGCGTGAACTTGAGGGCGTTGGAAAGGTAGTTGTAGAGGACCTGCTTGAAGCGCCTCGGGTCGGCCGCGACCGCGCCGACAGCAGGATCGATCCGCGTGTCGAGATGGACGCGTCTCTCCGCAGCCAGCGTCCTGAGGACATCGCGGACTTCCGCCACGAGCCTGGACAGGTCCACGGGCTCGGGCCGGAACTCCATCTTGCCGGACTCGACCTTGGCCAGGTCGAGCACGTCGTCGATGAGCTGCTGCAGGTGGCGGCCGCTGGTCAGGATGTCGCCCAGATACTCCTTGTGCTCGCCGGAGACCCGGCCCACCTTTCCGTCGTGCATCAGCTCCGCGAAGCCGATGATGGCGTTGAGCGGCGTCCTGAGCTCGTGCGACATGTTTGCGAGGAACTCGCTCTTGAGCCGGCTCGCCGCCTGAATGCGGAGGTTCTGCTCCTCGATCTCGTCGCTGCGCCGCTTCAGCTCCTCGTGCCGCCGGCGCTCGGTGACGTCCTGGACGGTCCCGATCATGCGCACCGGCGCCCCCGTGTCGTCGAACGACACCTGACCCTCTTCGTTGACGACGCGCTCCGCAGCGTCCGGCCGCACCACGCGGTGCTCGATGGAGTATGGGGCTCGGTCGTAAACCGCCGCCCGGACCGCCTCTTCGACTTGGGGCCTGTCATCGGGGTGTACGCAGCGCAGGAAGGCGTCGTAGGTGGCGCCGAACTCCTGCGGTGTCAGCCCGAAGATGCTGTAGACTTCGGCGGACCAGCGCAGCTCACCCGTCCTGACGTCCCAGTCCCAGTTGCCCATGTGGGCGACCCGCTGCGCCTCGGAGAGGCTTTTCTCGCTCCTCTCGAGCGCTTCCTCGGCCCTCTTGCGTTCGATCGCCTCGGCCAGCACGTTGGCCACGCTCTGCACGAAGTGGACGTCGTCCGGCGAGAACCGGCACGGCCGCCGCGAGTGCGCTCCCAGGACACCGAACGGCCGCTCGCCGCCGGCGATCACGACGCTGACGCCGGCCACGACGCCATGATCGAGGAGCAGGGCCGGGCCCTTGAACCGGGTCTCGCACGCGAGGTCTTCGACCACCACGGCCTCGTTGACGTGCAGCGTGTAGCCCGCCTGCGAGCCCTGGTCCGCATCCACCGTGGCGCGGCCCACGAGCCCCGCGTGCCACCCCACGCCGGAGCGCAGGATCAGCGCGTCGCCCTGCGCTCGCAGCTCCAGCACCTTGCTCAGCTCGACCTCCAGCGTGGCCGCGACGACGGCCACGGCCTCGTCCATGAGTGCTCCGATCTCGGCGCCGGCCAGGGCACGTTGGCCCAGCGCGGCCACCGCCTCCTGCTGCCGGGCGCGCCGCCTGAGCTGCGCCTCGGTCTCACGGCGTGCCGTGAAGTCGCGGACGGCGGCGCACACGAGCAGGCCCTCCGCGTCCGCGATCGGACGCAGGCTGATCTCCGCCGGGAACTCGCTGCCATCCTTGCGCCGCCCGTTGATGTCGATCCCAAGGCCCATGCCCCGCGCGCGCGGCTTGGCCAGGTAGCTCCCACGGTGCCGCTCGTGGGCGTTCCGGAAGCGCTCCGGCACCAGGTCGTCGAGCGGCACGGCGGCCAGCTCGCCCGGGCCGTAGCCGAACAATGCCTCCGCTTGGGCGTTCACGAGGGCGATCCGTCCGTGCGCATCCATGATCACCATGGCGTCGGGCGCGGCATCGAGTAGTTCCCGGAACTTCGATTCGGCGCGCTGCGCGATCGCGTCGAGGGCCTGCAACCGGCGGGCGTTCCAATAGACGAGGCCGGAGAGGATGGCGATGTTGGAGAAGGCGAAGAGCGCAAGCCCGGCTTCCGTCCCAAACAGCCCCAGCCGCTCGCCGCGAAGCCGGATCAGGCCCACGACCGCGGGGACCAGGATCGCGGCCGGAAGCAGGCGGCGGGCCACGGAGCCGCCGAGCCCCTCGGCCGTCAGCAACGCCATCACGCCTTTGTCGGGACGCGCCGCCAGCAAGCCCGCCGACAACAGCAGGAAGGCCGCCGCCGTGTGGAGCGCCATCTCGGTTAAGAGCTCGCGGACGCCGTAGGCATGACCGAGCAGGGCGAGCAGGCCCACCACCCCCGCCGCCAGGGCGAGGGCCTGTGCGGACCGCACGCCGCGCGGGGTCTCGCGGCCGAGCAGCAGCAACGCGAGACCCACGAGCAGGAAGTTGACCGCGGTGTTGGGCGCCATGCGACCTACGGCCGACGTGCCGATCGCTCCCGCCGGGTCGACGAACAGGACCTGGTCGATGCCGAGGTCGCGTCCGCTCCCGTGCTCGACGAGCGTCAGCAGGCCGAGCAGCGCCACGGCCAGGGCCGCCACCCGGGCGCCGCTCCGCCACGCCGCGGGGGATTCTCGCCGGCCGAGCACGGCGAGCGCCACTCCCGCCAGCACGAGGGCGGCGGCGGTGTTCGCCTTCATCGTGACGAACCCAGGCAGGACCGACTTCAAGGTCGGGACGTCGAAGGCCCAGCCCAGCAGGACCAGGGCGCCCGTCAAGCCGACCCAGGCGGACGCAGAAGCGACCAGGATCCGGCACCGCCGCGCCAGGCGGGGGTCCGTCATCTGCGGCGTGCTATCGGCTGGTCGCGAACCGCCATCACAGGGCGGTCTCGGTCACAAGCCGCCGCCGTCTACGCGCAGCACGAATACGAGTGCCATCGCACACCCGCTAGAGCGTGACCGCCTGCGAATAGTTTGCCGGACAGCCCTAACTTATGGCGAGGGGAAGGGTCCGTCTATACGTACAACTACTTAGTCCGCGACGCGCCCTCAGACCGCGCGGCGGGCCCTCCCGCGGCGCGTGCGTGGCGCTTTCGGTGGGTGCGGAGGCTCCCCATCCCGCATGGGCAGGAGGCCCTGCTGCAATGCATAACGAATCAGGTCGGTACGGGTGCGGAGCCCGAGCCTGCGGATCACGCTGGCGCGGTGCGCCTCGACGGTACGCGAGCTGATGCCGAGCCGCCGGCCGATCACGCCGCTGCTCAGGCCCTCCGCCGCGAGCAAGAGGACCTGGCGCTGCCTCTCGGTGAGGAGCTCCCTCGCAGGGGAGCGAAGCGGGTGGGTCTCGACGCCGTCTTGCGAAATGAGGGGTGTCACATAACGCTGCCCCGCCGCCACCTTGCGTACGGCTCGCATCAGCTCGGACGCGCTGGAGTCCTTGAGCACGTAGCCGGAAGCGCCGCTGCGCAGGACCTTGCCAAGGTAGTCGCTGCTGCTGTACATGGAGAGAAGCACGACCCGCGTCCGGGGCGAACAGTCGTGCACGCGGGGCGCCAGCTCCAAGCCGGACATCCCCCCTCCGATCTCCGGGCAGGCGACCAGGACATCGGGCCGGAGGCTCGCCACCAGCTCGAGGGCCTGCGCCTCGTCCGACGCCTCGCCGACGACCAGCAGGTCGCGCTCGCCATCGAGCAGCAGACGGACCCCGTGCCGTACGAGTTTGTAGCGGTCGGCGAGCACGATCGTGATGCGCGGCCCGATACCCATCTGCACAGCAGACCCGAAGGCGGCGGCCGTGTCCATGCGTAGACCTACGCATCACGCATCCGCCGCAGGCGTTGCAGGGGCTGAGAGGCGTCCTACGCTAGCCGCCTTCGACGCTCACGGCAACGTGGCCGCGCGCGCACCTCGGCGCACTCCGCGGACCGGGTCTCAGGCCAGTGCTTCGCCTGCGCGCACCGGCGCCGGCTCCGCCTGGGGCTGGCGCTCCTCGCCGAAACCGTACTCGTACGGCCCGCAGTGGACCTCGGGAAGCGCGCCGGGCCAGTTGCCGTGCGGCGGCGGAGTCGGCGTCGTCCACTCCAGCGTGTTGGCGCCCCAGGGATCGGCCTCGGTCAGCTTCTGGCCCCACTTCACGCTCCACGCGATGTTCACGAGGAAGACGATCTGGGCGAGGAATAGCACGATCGCGGCGACGGTGACGAGCTGGTTCCACCCCGCAAGAGGCTTCAGGAACTCGTACTGCGTCGGGTCGTAGATGTGGCGCATCATCCCGGTGAAGCCGATGAAATGCATGGTGAGGAAGACCACGTAGACGCTCGGGAAGCTCAGCCAGAAGTGGACCTTGCCCAGCCTCTCGTCCAGCCTGCGCCCGCATATCTTGGGGAACCAATAGTAGGTCCCCGCGAAGACGCCGAAGAGCGTCACCCAGCCGATCATGAAATGGAAGTGCCCCACCACGAAGTAGGTCGCGTGGAGGTACATGTCCGAGACGGCGTTGCCCAGGAACAGGCCGCCGAGCCCGCCGGTGCCGATGAAGCTCATCATCCCGAGGACGAACAGCAGCGGCGTATCGAAGCGGAAACGCCCGCGCCACAGGCTCGCCAGCAGGTTGACGACGACGATCGTGAAGGGGACGGTGATGGCGAGCGTCCCGACGGCAAACACCTCGCCCAGCAGCGGGTTCATGCCGCTCACGTACATGTGATGGCCCCAGACGACCATGCTGAGCGCCGCGATCACCCAGAGCGCGTACACCGTCGAGCGATAGCCGAACACCGGCCGCCTCACGAAAGGAGCCAGCACGTCGAAGGCGATGCCGAGCGCCGGCAGGATCAGGATGTAGACCTCGGGGTGGCCCAGGAACCAGAACAGGTGCTGCCACAGCAACGGCGAGCCGCCCTGGTGCGAGAGCACCGTCTCGCCGAAGACGAGTCCCGCGGGCAGGAAGAAGCTCGTCGCGGCTTCGCGGTCGAAGAGCAGCATGATCGCCGCCGCCGTGAGCGGCGGGAAGGCGAGCAGCCCCAGGATGCCGCTGATGAACAACGTCCAGACCGTCAGCGGCAAGCGGAACATCGACAGCCCGCGTGCGCGCATGTTGAGGATCGTCGTGACGTAGTTGAGGCCGCCCATCGTGAAAGAGGCGATGAACAGGGCCATCGCCAGGATCCACAGGGTCTGGCCCAGGCCAGAGCCTGGCACGGCTTGCTCCACCGCAGAGAGCGGGGGGTAGGCCGTCCAGCCCGAAGCCGCCGCGCCGCCGGTGACGAGAAAAGAGCCGAGCATCAGCAGCGAGGCTGGGACGATCAGCCAGTACGAGAGCATGTTCAGGAACGGGAACGCCATGTCGCGCGCGCCGATCTGGAGCGGGATCAAGTAGTTGCCGAAGCCGCCCAACAGCGCGAACGAGATCACGAAGAAGACCATGATCGTGCCGTGCATCGTGACGACTGCGAGGTAGAACTCGGGCTTCATCACGCCGCCCGCCATCGCGTCGGGCATCAGCTTCTCGAGCCACGGCCACTGTCGCTCCGGCCAGGAGATCTGGAGACGCAGCAGCAGCGCGAGCAGGCCGCCGAAGACGGCCATGGCCATTGCCGTGAAGTAGTACTGCAGCCCGATCACCTTGTGGTCGCGGCTGAAGACGTAGCGTGTCCAGAAGCTCGCGGGCTCGACGTGGCTCATCGCTCCATTCCTTCCCGGGTCCAGGTGCAGCGCCGCCTCACGGCAGGCCGGTCACGACCCCGCGGGCGACTGCTCTTTCAGCCAACCGGCGAACGCAGCCGGCTCGACGACGTTCAGGACGCCGCGCATGCGGTAGTGCCCGAGGCCGCAGATCTGGTTGCAGGCCAGCTCGTACTCCCCGGCGCGGGTTGGCGTGAACCAGATCTCGACGCTCATGCCCGGCACCAGGTTCTGCTTCACGCGCAGCTCCGGCACCCAGAAGCTGTGAATCACGTCGGTCGAGCGCAGCCGCAGGCGGGCGGGTCGGTCCCTGGGCAACTGCATCTCGTTCAGCAGGACGACGTCGTCGCTGGCGTCTGGGTCCGTGCGGTCGAGACCCAGCGCGTTGTCGGTGCTGATCAGCGTCGGTGCAGTCCGGCCGAAGAGGCCATCGGTGCCGGGATAGCGAACCACCCAGAAGAACTGCCGCCCCGTGACCTCGACCTGGAGCGCGTCCTTTGGCGGCGGACCGTAGTACCTGGCCCATACCGGCAGCGCGAGCACGAGGACGCCGCCCTCGGCGACGAGCGCCATGACGAGGGCCGGGAGCAGGCCGATCAGCCATCCCGCGCGCGCGGGCGGTCCGCCCGTTTCGGGCTTCGAGCGTGCCGCTCGCGCGATCAGCCACGCCAGCACCAGGTGCCCTGCCACGAAAAACGCCCCCGTTGCCAGGAGCGTGAAGTTCAGCATCGTCTGAACCGCTGCTCCGTGAGCGGAAGCGACCGGTGGGAACCAGGATCGCAGCGCCAGCGCCAAGCCGCCGAACAGCACCGCAAGCATCAGGCACGCCAGTGACCAGGCTGCCGCCCTGCGCACAGGCATTCAAGGACCTCCGAGGACTGCCGGCCGACCGAAGCCTGCGGATTGTGGAGACCCTGCGCAGCCGCGCCCTATGACGGCCGTCATACGCCGGGTGATCGTGTTCCGCATACCGGAGCATACCCGAGGCGTTGACCCTCGGCCGTGAGGGCGCATAGGCTCCGCCGAGTGCCATGCAGGAACGCGCGAGAACGACGTACGCACTGGCCGTGCTCTTCGCCGCCAACACGCTGAACTTCTTCGACCGGCAGATCCTGGGCGCCGTGGGCGAGCCGATCCGCAGGGAGTGGGCTCTCGGCGATGGGGCCCTGGGCGCTCTCGGCACCGCATTCACGCTGCTCTATGCCTTCGTGGGCATCCCGCTGGGCCGGCTCTCGGACCGGATGCGGCGCCCGCGAATCCTGGCCGGCGGCGTCTTCGGGTGGAGCCTGCTGACGGCCTTCTCGGGAATGGCGACGAGCTTCTGGCAGCTCTTCATGCTGCGCCTGGGCGTCGGCGTGGGCGAGGCGAGTTGCGCGCCTGCGGCCACCTCGCTGATCGGCGATCTCGTCCCGGCCGCCCGTCGGGCACGCGCCCTGTCCATCTTCATGCTCGGCCTGCCCGTGGGCATCGCGCTCAGCTACGCCGTGAGCGCCGCCGTCGCGCAGGAGTGGGGCTGGCGCGCGGCGTTCCTCGTGGCGGGCCCGCCGGGGCTCGTCTGCGCCGCCGCGGTCCTTGCAATCGACGAACCCAGGCGGGGCCGCGCGGAGGCCCACCACGTCGGCGCGCGCCGGCGGGCCGGCTGTGCCTACCGTCTGGTCCTCGAGATCCCCACGATGTGGTGGCTGATCGCCTCCGGGGCGCTCCACAACTTCAATATGTACGCGATCGCCACGTTCCTCTCGCCGTTCCTGATGCGCTTCCACGGCGTGGGCCTCCGCGACGCCGGTGTCATCGCCATGGCCGTCTACGGGGTCACCGGCGCTGCGGGGCTGCTGCTGGGCGGCTTCGCCAGTGACGCCGGACTGCGCGTGCGTCCCAACGGCCGGCTGCTGGTGGGCGCAGCCGCCACGCTCGTATCGGTGCCACTGCTGCTCATGGCTCTGAGCCGGCCGGCCGGCGACGCCGCCGGCTTCGCGACGCTGATGGGAGCCGCCTGCGCCCTGATGTACATGTACTATTCCACGGTCTACGCGACGATCCACGACATCCTCGAGCCCGCGCTGCGCGGCACCGCGATGGCGGTCTACTTCTTCGCGATGTATGTCCTCGGGGCCTCCCTGGGACCCTTCGGCACCGGCCTCGCGAGCGACCACTTCACTGCCCGGGCCGCCTGGGCTGCGGGCATGGGCCACCTTACGGGCGCGGCTCTCGAGCCGTTCCGCGCCCAGGGCCTCCACGCCGCGCTCTACATCGTTCCGGCCCTCGACCTGCTCCTGGCCCTCGTCCTCTGGGCCGGCGCCCTCACGGTGGGCTCGGACCGCGACAAGCTCGAGCGATGGATGCGTGGCGCCGCCCGGCCCGCCGCGGAAAACTAGCGCTTCAGTCGGCAGCGGCGGCCTTTGGCGGCGCGGGGATCACGCCCCGCTTCGGGATCTCGCGCAGCCCCTCGATCACGCGGTCGACGTGCTCCTCGGTGTTGTAGTAGTGGGTCGAGACGCGCACGGTGTTGTAGCCGTCCTCGGTGTAGCGCACCCGCACGTGGTGCCGGCGCAGCAGCGTTTCCACCACGTCGCGGTTGCCAAAGCCCGCCATCTCGAACCCGGTCAGCCCGCAATGCAGCGCCGGATGAGACGAGGTGAGGATCTTGACCTCCGGTAGCTCGTGCAGTCGACGCCTGAGGTAGCCGGCGAGCTGGCGCACGCGGGACTCGATGCGCTCGCGCCCGATCGCCTCCTGGAAATCGAGCGCCGCTCCCGTGCACAGCACCAGCGGCCAGGCTCGCTGGCTGAGGCGATCGTAGCGCGCCGCCCCCTTGCTCTCGTTGTCCCAGCCGGTGGTGGCGATCGTGGGCCAGAGCCGCGCCTGGGCCTCGCGGCGCAGGTAGAGCAGCCCGGTGCCGGTCGGGGCGTCCAACCACTTGTGCGGGCTCATCGCGTAGAAATCGGCGCCCATGTCGTGCAGGTCCAGCCGCATCATCCCCAGTGGGTGGGCGCCATCCACCAGGCTCAGGATGCCTTTGGAGCGCGCGAGCGCCGCGAGCTCCTTCACCGGCACGCCGCCGCCGGTCTGGAACATCATGTGGCTCACGCTGATCACGCGGGTGCTCGGCGTGATCGCATCGGCGAAGACCTGGACGATCTGCGCCGGGTCCGCCGTCGGGATCGGGAACTTGAGCTGCTTCAGCACGACGCCCGCACGCCTGGCCTTGAGCTTCCACGGCTGCAGGCCGCCGGGGTGCTCGTGGAACGTGAGCAGGATCTCGTCGCCGGCCTTCAGGTCGAGCCCGTTCGCGACGAAGCTCATGCCCTCCGTCGTGTTGTGGGTCAACGCGATCTCGTCGGGATCGGCCCCGACGAACGCGGCCGCCTTCTGGCGCACCGTCTCGGCCTGCTTCTCCTGCTGCGGGTTGACCACCCCCGGGTCCGTCGCGATCGCACGGTACTTCTCGATCAGGGTGTAGTAGACCGGCTTGGGCGTCGGTCCCAGCGTGCCGTTGTTCATGTAGGCGATCGCCTCGCCGCACAGGAACTCCTCGCGCACGCGGGCCCAGTACTCCGCCTCCGGCGGCTCGCCCGCCGCCAGCCGGAGCGCGCGCAGCGAAGCCGCGGCCGGCTCGGCCATCAGCTCCGAGGCGGCGCTCGCCGCGGCGGCGCCCGCAGCCAGCCCACGCAGGAAGCCGCGCCGCGAACGGATCGCAGGACCGTCATGCCCCCGGAATGCCACTCGCGCCTCCTCTCAGAAATCGAACTGACGCGTGTACTTGACGATCAGGGTGCGTCCGAGCACGTGCTCGCCGGAGACGAACGTGTCGCGGTTGTCGTTATAGACGATGAATAGGCCGGCGCCGCCCCGCGACAGCCAGGCGAAGCGGATGTTCGACGAGGCCTGCGCGAGCTGGCTGTTGTATTGGACCAGCGCTTGCAGAAGCAGACGGGGCGTAAAGGAGTAGGTCGCCTTCAGGCGAATCAGGTCCGTCTTGAAGTCGCCGTAGGGCAGCTCCACGTCGTTGCGGATGTAGCCCAGGCTCGATTGGAAGCGCCCGCGCGACTGCGCGCCCAGGTCCACGTTGTACTGCTTCCGATGCCCGTCGTAGAAGTCGCCCGCAGTGAACTGCGCGCTGAAAAAGACGGGGGCGCTGGGGTCGGTCGCCCAGTGCGGGCTCCACTCCCACCAGGTGTAGAGGCCCGGCGGGACCGCCACGCGGCGTCCGTCGCGGCCGGAGAAGATCGCGAACGGGAGCACGGGCCGGTCCGCCTGCTGATTGACCTGGAAGCCGAATCGTCCGCCGTTCTGCTGCTGCACTTCGAAGAAGTGGACGTGCCAGAACTTGCTCTGCAGCTCGTCGTCGAAACCGTAGAAGTTCTGGAGCGAGATGTGCGGCGTGAACTTCCGGATCCAGCGCAGGCTCTCGCGCTTGGGCTCGGGCCCGAACTGCACGAAGGCATCGCCCCGGCGGTAACCCAAACGGGGGACGAAGCCCACCTCGGCGTTGAAGCGCTCACCCACTTGCGTGTAGCCGCCTCGCAGCTCCCACACGTCGGCGCGGTAGTCGACGTAGGCCCGGCCCGCGTAGTCCGAGCCCAGCGCGCCAGGCGAGTCCGAGCGTGCCATGAACGCGAAGAAGCGGGCGTTCCTGCCCGCCGAAAGGTTGAGGTCCGCGCCGTAGGCGCGGTTGAAGTTGTCCTTGCCGGCGGCGGCGCCGGTCGCCTGGCGGTTGACGAAGATCGCCCCGACGTTGGAACGGCGGTGGAACTCCCGCTGCACGCGCACGACGCCGAAGTTGTTTGCGGGCGCGATCAGGCGTCCTGTCGAGCTGTTGGTCGCTTCCTCGGTTTGCATGTCCATCAGGCCGACGTTGAAAGCACCGATCTTGCCCGAGAGCCGGGCGCCGCCCAGGATGTCGATCGGCTCGCCCGCCCGCGACAGCCCGATGCGCCGCGAGAAGAACAGGTCCACCTGCTGCGGTTGGCCGAACTGGAACGTGGCGGCGTTCTCCAGGAAGAAGGGGCGCTTCTCCGGGAAGAACAGGTCGAAGCGCGTGAGGTTGACCTGCTCCTCGTCGGCCTCGACCTGGGCGAAGTCGGTGTTGGCCGTGAAGTCGGCCGTCAGCTTGGGCGTGATCCCCCACTTCACGTCCAGGCCCAGGTCCCCCAACGTGTCCGTCCGGTCCTGGCCGCTCGGGCGCGTGTTGTCCTCGCCGAATCCGGTCAGGCCGTAGGGCAGCGCCCTCAGGTCGCGCCGCGCGGGCAGGTCCAGCCCGACCAGGTCCCCCGCCAGCGACACGCGGTAGATGTTGTAGGCGCGCGGGATCGGCGCCAGGAACGCCTGCTCGTTCTTGCGGCGGATGGTGCGCATCACGTTGATGCCCCAGCGGCGGTCCGTGCCCCCGTTGTAGCGCAGCGTCTTCAGCGGAATCAGCAGCTCGGCCTCCCAGCCGCGCTGGGTGACCTGCGCGCGCACGGTCCAGTCGCCGTCCCAGTTCTTGTTGTAGCCCAGCAGTTGCCCGCGCTGCGCGCCGCCGGCGCCGAAGCCGGTTTGGGCGCCCGCGGCTCCGAGCACGCCCCCGGTGTGGCCCTCGGCGGCGATCTGGCCGTCGTGCTCGATCCCCAGCGGGTTGGTGCCGAACAGGAACGCGTTCTGGTCGTCGTCGAAGGTGTCGAGGACGATCTGCACCGAGTCGGTGTTGGCGAGGTCGGCGTCGCGCCGGCCCTGCGTCACCACGATCCTGTCGGGCTGCGAGTCGAAGCAGACGATGCCGAGGTAGAGAGCGCGTGTGTCGTAGAGCACGCGCACCTCGGTGCGCTCGCTGGAGGGCTGTCCTTCGTCGGGCTGCTGCTGCACGAAACCCGAGGCCGGCTCGGCCCCCGCCCACACGGCCTCGTCGACCCGACCGTCGATCCGTGGGCGCTCCGCTTCCCGCTCGAGGCGCAAGGCGCGCAGGGTCGGCCGAGCCGCGGGCTTCGATTCGGCAGTCGCGGGCGCGGGCGCGATCACGAGTCCCAGGGCGAGACCGAGGCTGCCGAGCGACCATTGTGGATGATGGAGGCGACGCGGGAGTCGCGGGGGATTCAGGGGCCTTGCCTCCGGTTCTGTGGCTGCGGCGGCAGAGACTACGCCGCCGGGGAAGTGGAGGTCAAGTCGTCGAGGGTCTGTCCAGGGGTTCCGCATCCTTGTGGAGAGGTATGAGCCGGCTGGGCTTTCGGGGGGTGCAGATTCGCGGCGCCTGGGTCCGCGACCAGCGCGGGAGGCGGCTCAGAGGGCGCGGTGGCGGTGGGAAGAGA
>Ga0214473_10000879_pt1 | contig 41162 bp, 47 predicted proteins | sample RVTome_7_FD_203509 | JGI IMG/M metagenome (GOLD analysis project Ga0214473, IMG submission 203509) | Soil microbial communities from uranium-contaminated site in the Upper Colorado River Basin, Wyoming, United States - RVT98D197 | ecosystem: Environmental > Terrestrial > Soil > Contaminated >...
CTGCGACGAAGGACGCGGTGATGCCGGACTGCCGCCACAAAGACAGCGGGGCGTCATAGAAACGGCTCGTGAAGATTGCATAGACCGGCCAGGCCTCGAGCACCACCACCGCACCAATGAACGACATGCACAAAACCATGTACAACAGCCCGCCCATCCCGGCAGCGACTTTGGATGGGTTGTCGGCATCGAATTTCGGAAACGCCGCACCCACGGCGAGACCCAAACTGACGATGCTGAAGGTCATACCACACAGCGTCAGCGCCGACAGCCAGCGCATGAACGGCATGACTTTGAGATAATGGTTCGTGGCCATCACCAGCACCTCGCCAAGCACGAGGAGCGGGACCAGTCCTACCCAGAATTTGCTCCACCACAGCCGCTGCACCGGCAGGGGCGCCGTGCGGGTAATCCAGAGTGAACGCCCTTCCAAGCTGATGGAGGGCAGAATGAAGCGCACCGCCACCGAGGCAGTGACAAACCCGGCCAGCGCCAGGTTGAGGAAGGCGATGACGTTCTTGAAGTAGAACGTCACCAGGGGGCTGCCCTGGAATGGCAGGACGCTGAAATTGAAGACGTACACGGCCACCAGGGCGAGCAGCAGAATCAATTGCGACCACTGGCTGGTGTCGCGGAAGAACACCTTAACTTCCTTGATCATCAACAAGCGCGTTTGCGCCGCAAACGGGGCGGTCAGCACGCGCAACAGCCGTTCCCACACCGCGAGTTGACTGAAGCGCGCCTTGCGGCCCTCTTGTGCTTTGCTGAGGCCGGGCAAGAACAAGCGGCCCAGCAGAGCTTCGGCCAATACCAGCAACGCCGCCGCCGTACTGAACAGCAGGAGCAGATGGAAGACCGCCGATCCGCTGCGGCTGTTGAGCAACGGGTAGAGGATTTCCGCCACCCAGGTGCTGGGCAGGAAGGGGGAGGACGGTGCCTGCATGGCCGCCAGAAACTGTACGAAATCGGCGAACGCCTCCGGGTTCACCAAACGTTCGGGCTGCAAGATGCGGAACAGCAGGTACAAAACTGCGACCATGACCACCGAGAGCAGCACGAGGATGTCACGCGTGCGCCGCGCCGGGAAGACGTTCACCAACACCGCCGTCACGGCAACCCCGATGGCCGCGGCAATCGCCAGGAATAGCGGCAGACTCACCGCCACCGCGAGGTAGAAGAGCGCTCCGGCGCGGTGGGTAACGCCGTAAGCGAGAAAAGCCGGGACGGCGAAGGCCAGCACCATCCACGAGGATTCGACCACAGTGTCAGCGAAACGCGCATAGAAGAAGGTGCCGCGGCCGACCGGCGACGCCACCAGGCGCTCCAGCTCCCGCGACAAGAACAACGTCGACAGGGCCGTGACGATATTCGAAAAGAGCAGGATCGAGAAGAAGGTCAGCAGGATCATGCCGAGGAGCTTGTACGTGAGTACCGGCCCGAATTCGGGCACGCTGAGGAAGTAGCGCAGGACGCGGTGAAAAAAGAGGAAGATCGCGCTCCAGAACGCCAGGCCGAGCACGCCGAAGAATGCCAGCAACGCCGTCTCTCGGCGGTCGAGCCGGCGCAGGCGGTTACCGGCTGCACGCCAGCGCGGCGAGAGCAGCAGCCACCATTGGCGCGCCGCCGACGGCAAGCCCTTGCTGGCCAATCCCGCCGTTGTCACGCTTGCGGCGGTGGGGCCGGTGGCATGTCTCATGCCAGACGCACGGAAGGCATTTCCATCACGTCATCCATCACGTCATCGCCTCCGGTGAGCTTGAGGAAGACCGATTCGAGCTTCGAATTGGAGTGGGCGCCGGCTTGCCGCCGCAATTCCTCGAGCGTGCCCACGGCTATGAGCTGCCCTTGCAGAATGATGCCTATACGATCGGAAGTCTCTTCTGCCGTCTCGAGGCTGTGGGTGGACATGAAGACCGTCACGCCATCGCGGGCGAGCCCTCGAAAGGTGCGCTTCAACAGCTTGGCGCCACGCGGGTCCATACCGACCATGGGTTCGTCGACGATCAGCAGCCGCGGCGCATGGATCATGGCGGCCGCCATGACCAGGCGCTGCTTCATGCCGTGGGAGTAGCTTTCGACCAATTCGGTTGCCCAGTCCGTCAGGTCGAACATGTCGAGCAAGTGGTCGCGTCGTTGGTCAGCGAGCGGGCGCGGCACGCTGTACAGACCGGCGACGAAATCGAGGAATTCCGCCCCGGTCAATTTTTCGTAGATGTGCGGCCGGTCGGGCACGAAGCCGCACAGCTGCTTGGCCGCGACCGCCTCTTTGGCCAGGTCGTGTCCGGCGAGCAACACCGTCCCGGAAGTCGGCTGGAGCAGCCCCATCATCATTCGGATGGTGGTGGTCTTCCCCGCCCCGTTGGGGCCGAGAAAAGCGAACACCTCGCCCGCCTCAACGCGCAAGCTGAGGTCATCAACGGCAAGCGTCTGGCCGAAGCGTTTGGTGAGGTGCGCGAGCTCGATCATTGGATGGCTACCTTCAGCTCGGTTCAAACAGCACCTGCCCCGCGCGCAGATCGATTCTCACTCGTCCGCCGCGAATAAAGTCGAGCCCGAGAAGTCCATCGACACCGGTGCTCGGCGGCAGCGTGTGGCCAAGCACCGGAAATTCCGTTCGCCCGTGATCGAGCGCCAGGATGCGCTGCAATACGATGCGCGGGGCGAACTCGACTCCGCTGCCAGTTGTGACCTGGACCCGCTCAGGGACTAACGCAGGGTCGTACCCGATGGCGACGAGCACCCCAACGTTGATGACAGTACTGGTCGCACCCGTATCGAGCGCAAGTCGCAGCACGACACTCCCGTTCGGTCCCCAGAGTTCCACGGGAATGACAATGAGCCCTTCGCTGGGGTCGAAGGGAACGCTCATAAGACGATTGCAGTATCCTTGGGCATCTTGCCGGTGTAGAGCACGGCGAAGCGCCGCGGGTGTAGTTCGATGGCCTTGCGGTAGACTTCGTCGCGGTCCTTACTGTGCCAGCGCACAGTCCCGCCCGTGACCGCCAGCCCGTTAGCCGTATCCGGGTCCTCGAGCAGAATCCACTCGGCCTGGAAGCGTGCTTCGATCTGCGCCAGGGTGAGGACTTCTTCGCTCATCACAGTGCGAGGACAAGCGAGACCCAAATGCGCGTGCCTTTGATGCACGGCTTCCCGAAGCAGACCTTCGGGTCGATGCTGATGCGGTCGAGCAGCGGGTTCACGGTTCACCTCTCCGGGACAATGCTGACACCTTCTTGATGACCCTACAACCCCGCTCCAGTCAAGCCGGCCCCGCGCGGCTTAAGGCAGTCATGCCGGCATTCGACGGGAATCTGACCTGAAAAGAGCTGCCACCATCTAATGCACTCGGGCCACCAGCGTGCTCTTCCCACGCCAGGCTATGGCACAGATCAATCCCTCTTCGGTGAAGAGCCACAGGTGTTGTGCTCCGGGCTTCGCCATACGGTCCTGCAAGACGACCGGCATTCTCTCCATCCGCGCGAGCTTGCGCGCCCGGCGCATCGCAGCATTCTTGGTTGCCACGGTTGAGTGAACGTACGTCTCCGTGCTGATCTCAAACCGCTTGGCCGAGGCCCCCAAGCACACCGCCTGCCGGTCGCGTTCCTCGGTCCGGTAGTCCTCTCAGCGGACGACTCGAAAGGCGATACAGTCTTTATCCTCTCACCCATTCTTCATTCCCAACGGTTTGCGAGACCCCTTGTCGCCCAAGCGTCCGATGACCGTAAAGTCTTCTTCGAGTTCGAACGCCGGGTTGGGGCCGGCATATTGGCTCCAGCGGACCGCATATTGCTCACGACCCAAGCGGTTGAGATCCTCGTTCTGACCGGCATCCCCGTCCTGGTCATCGAGGCCAATTCCAAACGTCACTCCGCCGATGTCGGTGAGGATACCGAACTTGCGCCGCGGCGTAGCCAAGGTTGCACGCCAGGCACGGCTTACTTTCACCTTCCCTATGGCGGCGGATGGCTGCGGGCTTGCCGGGGTGCCAGGTCTCAATGAACCCATCGATACCGAGGAGTCTGAGCCGCGCGGCGGCCTTCGACTTGCCCATGGCAACCAGCACAGGCTTGCGCGGTGCGAACAGCGCCAGCTCGCGTAACAGATAGTTCTCGGCACATCGGACAGCGACTTCCTCGGGCACTTCATCGGTGGCCTTGGTCGGAATGATGCACGACACCGAGGCCGTGATCCACGTCTTGGCCATCCGCTCCCTGAACGGCAAGCTGGTGCCGTCATCGCCACGGAAGCAGTTTTCGACAAACCTGGCGAGATTGTGGTGGAACTCTGTGCCACCGTAGCGGCTCGGGTCCATCAGCTTAGAGAAGCTGTACCACGCCGCTTGCTCCAACCTCCGTTCCGCTGAAGAGCCCGGGTCAAACGGTTCACGAATGCGGCCGTTTTCCGTCTCGGGTTTGCTGGGCTCTCCCTAGACGATCACCAACCGAACATCTTCGACCGACCCCAGAGCCCCGGCGTAGCTGCATGGAATCACTCCACCCTGCGGATCCCACAGATCACGTCTCCGTGCGCCGAAACACCTGGCACACCTCTCCAAGTGCTCACACCCATCACCCTGGTGCCCATGGCTGCGCAGCAGAATGTCGTATATCGGCTTGCAGGGTAGAAACGGCCACTCCATCTCTGTTCCCATCCGTTCACTCCTCGCATCGGTTGACCAGATCACCATAGTTGCTTCCCGCGAACGCAACCTCCGTGCCAACCTTTACGAGCCGTACCCAAGCACTTCATACGATACGCCAGCGAGCCAGTCCGGGCAGCACTCCGCAAATATATTTGCCCCTCGGGAAGGAGTTTTGCCCCCACCCTTTTCTCACCCACTCTCGCCCGCCAACCCGAGCACCGCCGCCCGGGTGCGCGGCGCAATGCGAAACCGCAGCGCTTGGAGCTGATCAAGCATTGGTGCCACCGCCGCTATGAGACCGGCGCGCTTCGCGCTCAACAGGACACCCAAGGTTCCGATCAGTTTGAGGTTAAGACTCTCGGCCACACGGCGGGCCATCGCGTCGTCCAGCACCACGATCGCATCGCTCGACTCGAGGGCCAAGGCGAGCACCTCAGTCTCGCCCAGCCCGAGGTCGTTTACCAAAGGGAGGACCGGGGCACTTTTCGGCCGCCGCATCACGATCCAGTCCAGCAGCGACAGGTCCGGCAGGTCAACTCCCCGCCCACGCCCGGTTGCGATTTCCTCAACAACAGCGGATGGAACAACCACACGGCTCGCCAAGGCAGCGAGCAGCGGGAGTTGGCTGATTTGATGTAGGTACTGCAGCGGCGAGGTGTCGCAAATGACCTCAGGCAAGGCGGGTTTCCCGGGCGAGCTCGTCTTCGCTCAGTCGGAAGGTGTCCACGCCGTAATCCGCAAGCTTCGCTAGAAAGACAGCGCGTGGAACGCCCGCGAGCGCGGCTGCCGCACCGGAGGACATGCGGCCAAGCTCGTACAGCTTGACGGCAGCTGCCAGACGCAGCTCGGCTCCAAGCTGTTCCGCAGTCAGCTTGAGTGCCAGCAGGGCTTCATCCGGCACCGACAGCTTGATTTCGCACATAGAGCACCTCCGTACGCTTTCGCTAGCATAGCACTGGGCGTCCGCTGGAGGCGAATTCCACGGCGCAACCGGCCGCAGCCTCGAGGTCGCAACCGCAGTCCAATCTCCCTCACCCTTCCCTCTCCCACGCTGAGGAGACGCGCGGGAGAGGAAACCTCGTTTTCATCGTCTTCGGATGGCCGCCAGGCCATGGGCACTCCCATGCGGAGGAGACGCGCGGGGGAGGGTTTCAGACAAGTTGCGGCACCATTTCTTCGCTACGCGGTAATCAGAACCCGACCTGGGCTTTTCAAATCGTCACGGAGTTTGTACCGTAACATCATGCCCAATGAGCAGGAGCCGGAGATTCCCGTCGCCCTGGAGGCCGTGGTCACCCGGCTCGGCGAGCTCGAGGTGGTGTTGGGCGCACACGTGGCGCCCACCCTCACCAGCATCAGAGCCAGCCTCATCGCCGCCATGGCGGCGCGCGACCGTGGTGATGCACCGGGAGCCGTCCAGCAGATCGGACACGCCATGGATCGGCTCAGCGCGCTTGCCGATCAGCTCGATCCGGCCGAAGCCATGCTGATGCGCCTGCTGGCGCAGAGCTTCCGCACGGCTCTGCTGCGTGGCGACGAGCACCAGGTCAAAGAGAGCACCACCGCCATGTTTCAGAAGTCGGGCGCTGTGGAACGTAAGAAAAGCTGAGAGACGCATATCGCTTATCGCGGATCGCTTATCGCCGGACCGACCTACCCTATGCGCCGCCAGGTAAACGCGAACTCCAGACCGCGCCCACTGCGTACTGCACCAGGCAGTCGGCTTCGAGCCGACTTGGGACGACTCAGCCGTGGAATCCCATTCCACGGCGGCGCGCGTGCGACCGCCGCACGGGCTGCCCAACGCTCCCTCATCATGCGGCTCGTGTCCCTGCCCGTGCTCCTGCTCTGTAGCGCGGCACAGGCTCAGTCTCCGCCCCCGGAGTTTCACGGCTTTGGCCCGCTGCCGCTGCGCAACTACCAGCCGATTCAGCTGATCTTCCTCAATCTTCCGGTCGAACGCGCACGCGTTCTGCAGCCCGGTCAGTTCACGCTCTGGCTGGAGTCGGTGGAAACCAACGAGATTTCCACCGAGCAGGGCAAGATCGATGCCGTACTTAAGTTCGAGACCAACCGCACCGTGCTCGGCGGCAGCTTCAGCCCCACGCGCAATCTGGAACTGAGTCTAGCCATCCCGTTCATCTCGCGCTTCGGCGGCTTTCTCGACCCGTTGATCGACGCCGTGGAAGAGGCGACGCAGACCACCAATTCGGAGCGCAGCCTGTTTCCTGACAACACCTTCGGCGGTTTCTTCGTGCGCCGGGGCGATACCATGTTGTTTGAAGGCAAGAAGCAGCAGCTGGAATTGGGAGACCTCTGGGTAGGAGCCAAGTACGAAGTCTGGCAGGCGACGGGCGGGCCGACAATCTCTTTGCGCGTTGCTGTCAAGGCACCGACCGGGCGCGAGGAGAGCGTGTTCGGCAGCGGCAAGCCGGATTTCGGCCTCGGGGCAGCCATCGAATACCAGTTCTTCCCCTGGCTCGTCGCCTACGGCAACCTCAACCTGGTCTATCCGCTCGGTCCAATCACACCAGCGCGGCTGACCCTCAACCCCATCTTCAGCGAAGCGCTGGCCGCCGAAGCCCGGCTCTGGCGGCGACTGTCGTTCCTGCTCCAGCAAGAGTTGTACACCAGCCCATTTCACGGCAACGTTACCCGCCTGCTCGACGAGCCGGTGGTGGAGCTGACCTTCGGCTTCAATTTCGACTGGGAGCCGTTCTTGTTTCAACTCGGCGGCGTCGAGAACGTCAGCCCCATCGTGGCCGCCGCCGACTTCAGCCTCTTGCTGCGCGTGGCCTACCGCAGGTGATGTCGTGAGTCGTGATCGTGAGTCGTGCTCGGAACGCGGCAGGTGCGGTTCACGACTCGCGATCACGATTCACGAGCACGATTCACGCACCCCGCTTGAAGCGCTGCGTCCGAAAGTGGTACATCGCAAGGGAGTCAATCATGATCAAGACCATCCTAGTGGGATTGGACGGCTCGGAGCACGCCCGCACGGCGATGCAGTACGCGTTGTGGCTCGGCGAGCGTATGGGCGCGACGGTGGTGGGGCTTCACGTCGTCGACATCGTATCGATCGAGGGCTCCTTCTTCCATGACATTTCCGGGTCGCTGGGGTTCGAGCCCTATCTCGACTTTTCGTCCAAAATGCGCGAGGTGCTGCACGAGCGCGGCAGGGCCATCCTGCAAGCATTCAGCGACGAGGCCAGCAGGTGCGGCGTGCGCCATGACACCAACCTCGCGATGGGTGTGGTAGCCAACGAAGTGGCCGAACAGGCGCGTACCGCGGATCTGGTGGTCATCGGACACCGCGGCGTCAACGAGCGCTTTTCGACCGGGCTGCTCGGGAGCACGGCAGAGAGCGTTACGCGCAAGTGCCCGCGGCCGGTCTTCATCTCAACGGCGGACTTCCGTCCCCCCAGCCAGCCCATCCTGGCCTACGACGGCAGCCAGAGAGCGGGGGCCGCTATGCACGCTGCGGCGGATTTCTGCGTCTCACTATCGTTGCCGCTCACGGTCCTGACGATCGCCAAAGATGCAAAAAGTGGCGAACGGATCGTCAACGACGCGCGCAAGTATCTGGCCTCGTATAATCTCGAGACGCGCTGGGTTGTGCGTACCGGCAACGCGCCGGAGCAGATCGTCATGGTCATCAAAGAGCAAGGCTTCGACCTGCTCTTCATCGGCGCCTACGGCCACAGTCGCATAATCGAGATGGTCCTCGGCAGCACCACGGAATACGTCCTCCGCAACGCCAGTTGTCCGGTTTTTCTGAACCGGTGAGGAGCGGTTTCTGGTTTCTGGTTGCTGGTTGCTGGTTGCTGATTTCTGACTCATGGCTACTCTGCATCGTTTCCAGGACATCGAAGCCTGGCAGATGGCCCGGGAGCTGACTCGACGCGTCTATCAGATCTCGGGGTCGGGGGTATTCTCCAGAGATTTTGGGCTGCGGGATCAGATACGGCGCGCTGCCGTGTCGGTGATGTCGAACATAGCGGAGGGATTTGAGCGCGGCGGCTCATCAGAGTTCTGCCATTTTCTATCCATCGCCAAGGGCTCCGTAGGGGAATTGGAAGCCCAGCTCCACGTCGCCCTCGATCAGCAGTACGTCACATCCAGTCAGTTCGAGGAGATAATACTCCTCGCAGCTTCTACCAAACGGTTGATCGCCGCCTTTATGGCGTATCTCAAACGTTCGCCGGTACGCGGACAGAAGTACAAGAGCAACACCAGATAACCAGAAACCAGAGACCAGCAACCAGAGACTGCACTTAGGGTTTACAACCTCGCCGCACTCCAGTAAGAAAATTCGTGTGGGGGAGAAGAGAGTGGCTCGGGATATGGGGAAGCACTCGCGCGGCGCTGGAGAACAGCTGGCGCTGCTGGAAGAGCTGAAGACCGCCGCCGGCCGTCTCGGCTTCGAGGTCCGAGAGGAGAAGCTGCTGCGCGAGGTCGGGTATCGGGTCCGCAGCGGCAGCTGCCGGGTGCGCGAAACGCAGGTCATCCTGCTGGACCGTGGCCTGCCACCGGGGGCGCAGATCGACGTGCTTGTCGACGAGTTGGCCGGGTGCGCGCTCGATGACGTTTACCTCTCCCCAGCGGCGCGGCGGCTCCTCGAGCGAGTGGCATCAGCCCGCTTGGCTTCCGCGCCAGCGGCCTCATAGCCAACGCAGGGGCGGCGCAGCGCGAGGAGTGGGTGACTCGTCCGACTCACAAAGGCTCCGCGGACCGCTTCACTGTCTTCAAAGAACACCTGCGCCAACAAGGTCTTAAGTCAACCTCTCAACGCGACGACATCGCCCGCGTGTTCTTCTCCAGCAACCGCCACATCAGTGTGGAAGAGCTTTACAACGAGGTCAAACGCGTCAATCCTCGGATCGGTTACGCCACCGTCTACCGTACCATGAAGCTCTTGACCGAGTGCGGTCTGGCTGTGGAGCGGCACTTCCGCGACGCTGAAGCACGCTACGAAAGTCAGGCGGAAGGCCACCACCACGACCATCTGATCTGCGAGCGCTGTGGCAAGATCGTCGAGTTTGAAGAGGACCGTATCGAAGCCATGCAGGCCGAAGTCGCCCAACGTCTGGGCTTTCGCATAACCGGCCACAAGATGGAGCTCTACGGCCTGTGCAACGAATGCCAGCGCAGCTCAAGATAGGTCCAACGTCCAAAGTCCAAAGTTCAAAGTTGTGGCGCTTCGAACTGGAGTGGATTCATGATAAGCGGCCACGGATGACCATTTCGATCGACGATTTCCGCAATATAGAGCTCCGCGTGGCTACGGTTACCGCGGCCGCGCCGCATCCCAATGCCGACCGCCTGCTCGTACTCACGATTGACGTCGGCGGCGAGCAGCGCCAGCTGGTAGCCGGCATTCGTGCGCATTATGAACCGCAGGACCTGGTGGGTAAGCAGATCGTGGTGGTGGCCAATTTGCAGCCCGCCACCCTGCGCGGGGTCGAGAGCCAGGGCATGCTGCTGGCCGCATCGGATGACCAGGGACGATTGGCGATCGTAACGCCGGAGAAGCCGGTCGCCAGCGGAGCATTGGTAAAGTGACGTCGCAGCAGCGTAAGCCAGCGAAGAGCGAGCGCCACGCCCAGCGGCATCGCGCCTCGGCGGCGCGGACACAGCATTTCGGCTGGTACTGGTTGCTGATCTGCGTGGCCACCGCCGTCACCGTTCCGGCGATCGTTCTCCGCCTGAGCGGCACCCATCCGAGCGCCGCCGGAATGACTGCCGTACTTTTCGGCGTCGCGATTTTGGGCGGGGCGTTCCTGCTGACGTGGGGGGCCGAGGTGGCTGAGCTGGACATCTCACAGGGGCTCGCCCTCGCCTTCCTGGCGCTCGTGGCGGTGTTGCCGGAATACGCCGTCGATCTGTATTTCGCTTGGAGGGCGGCGCACGAGCCGGCTTACACAGCGTACGCTACGGCCAACATGACCGGAGCGAATCGATTACTGATCGGCGTCGCTTGGCCCCTGATCATCTTCCTCTACTGGTTGCACACCCGCCGTTCCGAGCTCAAGCTGCCTTCCTCCCGCGCCGTCGAGTTGGTGTTCCTCACACTGGCGACAGCCTATTCGTTCCTCATCCCTTTGAAGGGCACGATCTCGCTGCTCGACTCGGTGGTGTTCATCGGCATCTTCGCCGCCTACATGTGGCGCATTGCCCCGGCTGAGGCCGGGGAACCAGATCTGGTCGGCCCGGCTCTCGCCATCGCGGCCTTCCGGCCTGCTCTGCGCCGCACCATAGTCGGGGTGATCTTCGTGTTTTCGGCAGCCGTCATTTTGGCGTCGGCGGAGCCTTTTGCGGAGGCACTCATCGCGGTCGGCCGGCAGCATGGTCTGAACGAATTTCTGCTGGTGCAATGGGTGGCGCCTCTGGCTTCGGAGGCGCCCGAAGTCATCATCGCCTGCATCCTCACACTCAAGGGCGACGCCCAGGCCGGGATGGGGGCTATGGTCTCGGCCAAAGTCAACCAGTGGACGTTGCTGGTGGGCACTCTGCCGGTGGTGTACAGCTTCGGCCTCGGCCACCCCGGCGCCCTGCAACTCGACAGCCGCCAAGTCGAGGAAATGGCGCTGACGGCGGCGCAGTCGCTGTTCGGGGTAGCGGTGCTATGCAATCTCCGGCTCTCACTCTTCGAGGCCGTCGTGCTCCTCGTGCTGTTCCTGGGCCAGTTCTTTTTTCCGAGCCCGACGGTGCGCTACGGTTTCGCCCTTCTCTATGGGGCGTTGGGATGCGCCTTGTTGGTGCGCAATCGCACCGATCTGCGCACCTTCTTTCACGCCGGACTGCGTGCCTCGCTGAAGAGAAGCGTGGGAGCGTGAGAGCGTGGGGGCGTGGGGCGTTGGAGCGTTGGAGCGATTGCCGGCCTTGGCCGTCTTCTCCTTAAACGCTCCCACAAACGCTCCCACGCTCCAACGCTCTCACGCTCCCACGCCTAACGCCCCCACGCGGTTGACTTGCACGGCGGCATCACATAAGTGGCTCTGCCGATGATGAGCCGTCCTGTTAGCAGGCAGGAACGATAGAGCCATGATGGAGCAGCATCTTCCGATCCTCGTTACCTTCTGCGTCGTCGGCGCGATGGTCGGCGGGATGGCCGTCACCGGGAAGTTGCTGGGCCCGAGGCGATCCACCGCTGTCAAGGGCCAAGCATTCGAGTGCGGCAACCCGCCGAGCGGCAGCGCCCGCAGCCGTTTCCCGGTGAAATTTTACATGACCGCGATTCTCTTCATCGTTTTCGATGTGGAGGTCGTTTTCCTCTATCCGTATGCGGTGGTGTTTCGCAAACTGGGGTGGTTCGGCTTCGCCGAAGTGATCGTATTCGTCGCCGTGTTGCTCATTGCGTTGGTGTACGTCTGGAAAAAGGGGGCTCTGGAGTGGGAGTAGGTTCACGTTGGGCAACGGGCGGGCAGTCCGTTGACGTGGCATACTCCTCAACACCGCGCGTCATTCTGAGGACGGACTCCACAAGATAATTGGTCTACGTCGCCTATGGTGCTTGAAATCGGCATAGCGCTGCTGCGGATCGTCGCCGTCTTGGCGATGGTGATGGTCATGGCGGGCATATACGGATGGTTTGAACGCAAGGTGAGCGCCTTGATGCAAGACCGCATCGGCGCCAATCGCGCCAGTATCTTCGGCTTCGCCGGTGCCGGTTTGATCAACACGATGATGGCGGATCCGCTGAAGTTCGCCACCAAGGAGGATTTTGTTCCCAGCGGCGTCGACCGCTTGCTCCACACCCTGGCGCCTTGTGTCGGCCTGTTCGCCGTGCTGGTAGCCTTTGCGGCGCTGCCGTTCGGCGACACGGTGCAGGTAGGCGGCCGGTACGTTCCGTTGCAGGCGGTGCCGCTCAACGTCGGTATCCTCTACATCCTGGCCATGCTGTCGCTCAGCGTTTACGGCGTCGTGCTCGGCGGCTGGGCCTCCAACAATCGTTTTTCCTTCCTCGGCGGGATTCGCGGCTCGGCCCAGATGATCTCGTACGAGCTTGCCATGGGGCTGTCGCTGGTGGCGATGGTGATGACTTACGGCACCATCGATCTGCAGGAGATGGTACGGGCGCAAGGCCATCTGATCGGCGGCTGGTTGCCGGCCTGGGGGATCTTCTACCAACCTCTGGCGTTCTTGCTGTTTCTCATAGCGGGCATCGCCGAGACCAAGCGCGCACCCTTTGATTTGCCCGAAGGCGAGTCGGAGCTGGTGGGCGGGTACTTCACCGAGTATTCGGGGATGAAGTACCTCATGTTCTTCATGAGTGATTTCATCGAAGTGGGAGTGGTAGCCGGGATCATCGCCACCCTGTTCTTCGGCGGTTGGCAGGTACCCTACCTCGGCGCGGACGGTTTTCACTTCCCATTCGGACTCAGCCTCGCCCTGCCAGCGGTAGTGGTGATTCTCCTGCAGCTGGCGACTTTCCTGCTGAAGGTGGTGTTCTTCGGGTGGTTGCAGATCCTCATCCGCTGGACTCTGCCGCGCCTGCGTTATGACCAACTAATGTGGCTCGGGTGGAAGGGCATGCTTCCGGTTTCTCTTTTCAACGTGCTGGCAACGGCGCTGATCGTGCTGGCCGTACAGGGGAGCAGATGAGCCCGGTGGTCTTCGGCATTCTCGCCGTGTTGTTGATGGTATCGGCATTCGGTGTGGTGCTGCAGTCGAGTCCGGTCCGCAGCGCGCTGTCGCTGGTGGTCACGTTGTTTTTGATAGCTGTGATGTTCTTGCTGCTGGATGCGCCGCTGGTGGCCGTATTGCAGGTAGCGGTTTATGCCGGTGCCATCGTGGTCTTGTTTCTGTTTGTCATCATGCTGCTCAACTTGCAGGACGAGCCGCGAGCCATGGCGCGCGCGAGCATCCTGTTCTCCGCCGTGCTGTTGGGGTCGTTGTTTCTCCTGGCGCTCCTGCGTTTGTTCATCGCCCCGAACCGGGTGCGCTTCGGGGTCGGGATGATGAGCGCTGTGAGCCCGGATTTCGGCAGCGTTGGCAGCCTGGGCGCTCAGCTCTTCACGCGCCATCTGCTTGCCTTCGAAGTCACCTCAATCCTGCTGCTGGTCGCCATCATTGGTGCGGTGGTATTGGCGAAGCGGAGGCTCGCATGACGCCGGTCCCGATCAGCTGGTTTCTGATCCTCGGCGCGGTCTTGTTCACCATCGGCACGCTGGGCGTGATGATTCGCCGTAACGTCATCGTGATCTTCTTATCGATCGAGTTGATGCTCAATGCCGTCAATCTGGTCTTCGTCAGCTTCGCGCGCCAGCTGCATTCGATGGATGGCCAGGTCATCGTGTTCTTTGTAATGACGGTGGCGGCAGCGGAAGCGGCGGTCGGGCTGGCGATCATCATCTCGGTCTTCCGCAATCGCGAGACCGTCAACGTCGACGAATTCAATTTATTGCACTGGTAGGCCGATGCACGAAGCTGCAACCGTACAGGTCAATTACCTCTGGCTGATTCCCGTATTTCCGGCGCTCGGGGTGCTGTTCAACGCCTTCGTCGGGCCACGAGCGGGGAAAGCGGCGGTCAGTCTGGTGGCACCGGCTGTCGTCGGCGCCTCATTCCTCACGGGCTGCTACGCCTTCATGCAGTTGCTCAGCCAGTCGCATGGCGCGGCGCTGGTGCAGCGCCTCTATCCGTGGATCACTGCAGGCACGCTGCAGATCGACGTCGCCTTCCGGGTGGATGCGCTGTCGGCGGTGATGGTCCTGATCGTCAGCGGCGTGGGATTCCTGATCCACGTCTACTCGGTCGGCTACATGTCGCACGACCCGAGCTACGCCCGCTATTTCACCTACCTCAACCTGTTCACCTTCGCCATGCTGATCCTGGTGCTGGCCGACAATCTCCCCCTGCTCTTCGTTGGCTGGGAGGGGGTCGGGCTGTGCTCCTACTTGCTCATCGGCTTCTGGTTTACGGTCGAAGCCAACGCCAATGCCGGCAAGAAGGCTTTCATAGTCAATCGCATTGGCGACGCCGGATTCCTACTGGGCCTCTTTCTCCTCTTCTGGAATCTCGGCCCTGGAGCACACACGCTGAGCTTCCCCGAGATCTCGCAAGCGGCCCAGCGCATTGCGCCCGCCATCCTCACCGCCATTACCCTGCTGCTGTTTGTTGGCGCCACCGGCAAGTCCGCCCAACTGCCGCTCTACGTGTGGCTCCCGGACGCCATGGCGGGCCCGACACCGGTCAGCGCCCTGATCCATGCCGCAACCATGGTTACCGCCGGCGTCTACATGATTGCCCGCCTGCACTCGTTGTTTCTGTTGTCGGCTACGACGCTGGCGGTAGTCGCCACGGTCGGCGCCGCCACTGCCCTTTTCGCGGCGACCATCGGGCTCTTGCAGAATGACATCAAGAAGGTCCTGGCCTACTCGACCGTCAGCCAACTCGGCTACATGTTTCTGGGGGTCGGGGTCGGGGCGTTCGGCGCCGGCATTTTCCATCTCATGACCCACGCCTTCTTCAAGGGCCTGCTGTTCCTCGGCGCCGGCAGTGTCATCCACGGCATGAGCGGCGAACAGGACATGCGCAAGATGGGCGGCCTGCGCAAACACATGCCGATCACATTCTGGACCTTTCTGGTCGCCACCATCGCCATCACTGGCGTACCGGGATTTGCCGGCTTCTTCAGCAAAGACGAGATCCTGGCGCAGGCGTTCGGCAGCCCGCACGGCAGTCCGTGGCTGTGGGCCATCGGCTTCGTCGCTGCCGGCATGACTTCTTTCTACATGTACCGCCTGCTGTTTCTCACCTTCTTCGGGGAGTGCCGGGCTGACGAGCACACGCGGCACCACATCCACGAGTCGCCGCTGACCATGACAGTGCCGTTGATGGTGCTGGCAGTCCTTTCGGTTTTCGGCGGCTATATCCCAGTACCCGAATTCTTGCAGCCCGTGCTCGGGCATGAAGCCGGCCACCTCGATGCTGGAACCGAGCACATGCTGCTGGGGGCCTCTGTTCTGGTTGTTTTTGCGGGCCTCGGGATTGCGACGCTTTTCTACATGTTGCAGCCCGGCCTGCCGGTGCTGCTGGCGCAAAAACTGTCGGGCCTTTATGACGTTGTCTATAACAAGTATTACGTCGACGAGTTCTATGATGCGGTGCTCGTTCGTCCGACGGTGATCGTATCGACCTGGATGTGGCGGATATTCGACGTCGGCGTCATCGACGGCCTGGTGAACGGTGCAGCCCAGGCGGTAGCGGCCAACAGCGGCCTGTGGCGCCGTTGGCAAACGGGCAATACCCAGCAGTACGCTGTCTCCATGGTGCTGGGGGCAATGGCAATTCTCGGCTACTTCGCCTGGAGGTAGGAGGTAACCGGTAACCGGTAGCCGGTAGCCGGTAGCCGGTAGCCGGTAGCCGGTAGCCGGTAAGCGGCTAGCGAATGCGATAAACGATAGCGACAAGCGATAAGTGAAAATGCCCCTACTCTCTCTCATCGTCTTTACGCCGCTTGCCGGCGCACTCGTCTTGATGCTCATGCCGAAAGAGCAGAACAGCTCGTTACGGCGTGGAGCATTGGCGTTTTCGCTGGTGCCCTTCGCTTTCTCCCTGTGTTTGCTGGCGCGGTTCAACTCGGCGGAGGCCGGCTTTCAGTTCACCGAGCAGGCGGCCTGGATCCCTCAATTCGGCATCGCCTACAAAGTCGCAGTCGACGGCATCAGCCTGTTTCTGGTCCTGCTGACCACCTTTCTCACGCCCCTAGTGGTCCTGGCCGGATGGGACGTCCACAAGCGCGTGAAGGAATACATGGTCTTCATGTTGTTGATGGAGACCGGCATGCTGGGGGCGTTCGTCGCGGTCGATCTGTTTCTGTTCTACGTGTTCTGGGAAATCATGCTGATCCCGATGTATTTCCTGGTCGGCGTGTGGGGCGGTGAGCGGCGCATCTACGCCGCCCTGAAGCTCGTGCTCTACACCATGACCGGCAGCTTGCTGATGCTGGTCGCCATTCTGTATCTGGTCATCCTGCATCACCGCTCGACCGGGGCTCCGCTCACCTTTGACCTGGTGCAGCTGTACAACTTCTCGGCTCCGCTGACGGCGCAACGCTGGCTGTTCGCCGCTTTTGCCCTGGCCTTCGCCATCAAAGTCCCCATGTTCCCGCTGCACACATGGTTGCCTGACGCGCACACGGAGGCCCCGACCGGTGGCTCGGTCATCCTCGCCGGCGTGTTGCTGAAAATGGGGACCTACGGTTTCCTGCGTTTCGCCATTCCGCTGTTTCCGCTGGCGGCGCGCGAGGCCCTGCCCTTCATCGCCGCCCTGGCCGTCGTCGGCATTGTCTACGGCGCCCTGGTGTCGATGGTGCAGCCTGATCTCAAGCGACTGGTAGCGTACTCTTCAGTGAGCCACCTCGGCTTCGTCATGCTGGGGATGGCGGCGCTGAACACCCCCGGCGTGGAAGGCAGCATCTACCAGATGCTCAATCACGGTCTGTCCACCGGGGCGTTGTTCCTCGCCGTCGGCGTGATCTACGAGCGCCGGCACACACGTTTGATCAGCGACTTCGGCGGTCTGTGGCAGCAGATGCCGATATATGCCGCCATCTTCATGATTGTGATGCTCTCCTCGGTCGGTCTGCCGGGCTTGAACGGGTTCATCGGCGAGTTCCTGATTCTCATTGGAGCCTTTCAGACCCACCGCGTGGCAGCGATCGTTGCTACCAGCGGGGTGCTGCTGGGCGCGGTGTACATGCTCTGGATGTACCAACGCGTCATGTTCGGCCCGCTGACCAATCCGGCCAACAAGAACATTCCGGATCTCTCCAAGCGTGAGATTCTGGTGTTCGTGCCGATTATCGTGATGTTCTTTGTGATGGGTCTCTACCCGAAACCGTTTCTGAGCCGTATGGAACCTTCGGTGCAGGCGTATTTGAGCCGCATGCACCAAAAGATGGCGGCCCCTGACCAGATTCTGCAGGCCTCAGCGACGAGTCGTGCGCCCAGCCAGGCAGAGCTGCCAGCGGAGCGCTGACCGTTTTCCGACCATGACCCCAGCCGCGATTGCTCTACCTTCCGACGTTTCTTGGATCGCCATTCTGCCGTTATTGATCATAACCGGGACGGCACTGCTCACCGTATTCGCTGACCTGTGGATGGAGGGGCCAGACCGGGAGACGTTGGGCTGGATCGGCCTTGCGGGGCTGGTGGCGACCGCCGTTGCGGCGATCAGCCTGTGGAACACGCACCAAAGCGCGTTCTCCAGCTCGGTGGCGCTCGACCGTTACGGCTTGTTCTTCACCTTGCTGTTCTGCCTGGCCTCGGCGATCACCTTGCTGATGTCGATGAGTTATCTGGAGACCACCGACATCCGCACCGGCGATTACTACTCGCTGATCCTGTTCTCGACTGCCGGCATGGTGTTGATGGCCACCGCCACCGACCTGATCCTGATTTTCCTCGGCTTGGAGGTCATGTCCGTCGCCGTATACGTATTGTCGGGGATCTGGCGCAGCCAGGTGCGCTCCAACGAGGCCGCCCTGAAGTACTTCTTGCTCGGAGCCTTTGCCACCGGGTTTCTGCTCTTCGGCATCGCACTTCTGTATGGCGCCACCGGGAACACCACTTTGGCGCCGATTGCCGCCAGCATCGGGAAGATCGGGGGCTACCAGCGCACTCTGGCTCTGGCGGGGATGGGATTGTTGCTGGTCGGCTTCGGTTTCAAAGTAGCGGCAGCGCCGTTTCACGTGTGGACGCCTGACGTCTACGAAGGCGCGCCGACCACAGTCACCGCTTTGATGGCGGTGGGGGTGAAGGCGGCGGGTTTCGCGGCATTCGCCCGGGTGTTCATGCACACATTGACGGTGTTGTCCGCCGATTGGAGCAGCATCCTGTGGGTCCTGGCCGTCCTGACCATGACGATCGGCAACGTCACCGCCGTCTTGCAGCGCAATATCAAACGCATGCTGGCGTACTCGAGCATCGCGCATGCGGGCTACCTGCTGGTGGGCATGGTTGCGGGCGGCGAGAGTGGCGGCACGGCCGTGCTATTCTACCTCATCGCCTACACTGTCATGACGCTCGGGGCCTTCGCGGTGGTCACCGCCCTCGGCCGGCGCGGCGAGCCCAACGAGAATCTGGACGACTATGCCGGAGTCGGCTTTCGCCATCCGCTTCTCGGCCTGGCGATGATCGTCTTCATGCTGTCTTTGGCCGGCGTCCCGCCGCTGGTAGGTTTCGTTGGCAAGTTCTACGTCTTCAGCGCGGCAGTGCAATCAGGGTACATTGCCCTCACCGTCATCGGCGTGCTGAACAGCGTCATCTCGGTGTACTACTACGTTGGCGTGCTGGTGCGCATGTACATGACCGAAGGCGCGCTGGAGATTCCAGTGCTCAGCAGCCGTCCCTACCTGGTGGCGGCGCTACTGGTAACGGTGGCCGGCACGATCCTTCTGGGCCTGTTCCCTTCGCCGGTCTTCGAGCTGGCGCGCCAGTCCTTTCGCGCCCTCGGCTGAGGAGGCTGTCCAAAGACTCCGGCAGTCACGGAGGGCTGCCGCCACTGGCTGTTTCCAAAGGGAAACTGTCTTGACGGCAAGCCACGGCGGTGGGCTCTGTCCAGCTCCCAGCTCTCACCTTGACTGCTCCGGCGCACTACCCTACGGTGCTCGTCAACGGAGGAGCACCATGGTCGAGAAAACCATCACGCTGACCGGAACTTCGGCCAACAGCATCGAAGATGCTGTCAACCTGGCGGTGTCGCGGGCCGCGGTTACCATCGATAGCCTGCGGCAGGCAAAGGTCGTCGACATCGGCGCAACCATCACCAACGGCGCCGTCTCACACTGGCGCGTGAAAGTCCAGATCTCTTTCGCGGTGCAGGACCGGCTGCATGAGTGACGCCAAAGTTCGCGAGGTCTGGCCCGGGGTCCACGTCATCCATCTGCCGCTACCCATGCGGCCGAGCATCGTCAACGTCTACCTGCTTCACAGCCGTGACCAGTGGGCGCTGGTCGACACCGGCGTCAACAGTGCCGAGAGCTTGGAGACGCTCGACGCCGCACTGAAACAGGTCGGCTGCCGCTTCGAACGCCTCAATGCCGTCATCTGCACGCATCATCATCTGGACCACTGGGGCGGCTCCAAGTCGGTCAAAGAACGCTCCGGTGCGGCAGTGTACATCAACGGGCGGGACTATGAAAGCGCGGAGGCCTTTCTGCGGCGTAACAACGACGATGGCAATGAATTCCTGATCCAGAACGGTGTGCCTCTGGATCGCTTCGTCCAGGTTTCCTCACCCGCCGACGTGTGGTCCACAATGTATGATCCAGCCACTCCTGATCATCTGATCGAGGACGGCCAGATCATTTCGATCGGCGACTTCGAGATCGAGCTCATCCATACTCCCGGGCACACTCCGGGGCACTGTGTCTTGTTCTTGCGCTCGCAGCGGCTGCTGCTTGCCGGTGATCACCTGCTGCCCAAGATCACCCCGCATGTCGGTCTCTACCTCGGCGGCCTGACCAACCCCTTGCGAGACTTCCTCGATTCGCAGCGCAAACTGGAGCGCTACGACATCAACGTCGTCCTGCCCGCACACGGCGGCACGTTTCTGGATCACCGCCATCGCATCAAGCAGATCATCCAACACCACGAGTACCGCTTGCGTGAAATAGTGGACCTCATTCGCCCACAGGCACGCACTGCCTATGAGATCGCCAGCACGGCGTTCAGCTTCGACGCCGACACGACATTGATGGTCCAGCTGCCGGCGACCTTCGAGACGCTTGCACACCTCGAGTATCTGCGCTCCCAGGGTCGGGGCGTGCGCGAGGAACGCAACGAGCGCCTATATTATCGGGCGGCGTAGGCGATCAGGCGGCCCGTTTGCCGAAATACCAGTCGGTTATCTCGACGTTCGGATCTTTGACGCGATCTTCGGCTGCCGGCACGGTGACCGGGGCCGGCACGATGACCTTCTGACCGGGACGCCAGCCCTCAGGAGTGGCAACGCCCTTGGACTTGTTGAGCTGCAGCGCCTGCAAGACGCGCAGAATCTCGTCCACGTTGCGGCCGTTGGTCATCGGGTAATAAACCATCGCCCGCACCAGTCCTTCGTCGTCGATGACGAACACGCAGCGCACTGTCGCCGTGCTGCTGGCGCCGGGATGAATCATCCCGTAGAGCTCCGACACCTTGGTGTCGAGATCGGCCACCAGTGGGTAATCGATCTTGACGCCGAAGTGCTGCTCCATGTTGCGGATCCAGGCGATGTGGGAGTAGACGCTGTCGACGCTCAGCCCGATCAACTGCGCGTCGGCCTTCTTGAAATCAGGCTGGCGGCGCGCAAACTCGGTCAACTCAGTGGTACACACCGGGGTGAAGTCCGCCGGGTGCGAAAACAGCACGACCCACTTGCCGCGATAGTTGGATAATTTGATTGTCCCCTGGGTCGAGACCGCCTCGAAGTCGGGAGCGGGCTCGTTCAACCGGGGGAGCGAGGGTTGCAGAGCATGCGATTCCATGACTGACACCTCCCGTACTCTAACGGCAGGACCAACCTGCCGGTTACAGCTTCTTGAATGGCTTAATTGCGCGCCCCTTGCACAGCTTTGTCAAGTAGGGCACTGGGTTCGGAGATATCTGGATCTTTTCCCGCGGCGGCCGATTCCGGAGCGCTTCCAAAGTTGAGTTGGGGACTCCAACGTGCTAGCTGCACTGAACCTCGGTCAGGTGAAAGAGAGGGTACCCCATGAGACGTTGGATTTCTGCATCTCTCGCGGCTTCGGTCTTTCTGACCGTAGGCTCCTTGTCGGCTTGCGCCAACCGAGATGGAGAACAGACCGGCGGGCAAAGCAGCAGCACTTTGAGCGAATCCGCCCAGAAGAACCTGGTGGCGTACTATCGCCGCAAGGCGAATGTTCCCCCCAACGCGGAAGTGCAAGTGAAGGACGTGGCGAACTCTCCGATCAAGGGCGCCAAGACCGGAAGCTTGTCGGTTGGTGGGCGGTCGGCGGCGTTCGCCGCCTCCAACGATGGCCGCTACGTCATCTTCGGCGACCTCGAGGACACCAGCGTCGACCCCTTCCAAGGAGTGATGAAGAAGATCTCGCTTGAAGGGGTAGCCGCCCGGGGTCCGAGCAAGGTCAAGGTCACGATCGTCGAGTACTCGGATTTCCAGTGCCCATTCTGCTCCCGTGCCTATCAAACCGTGGAGAACCAGGTGTTGAAGGAGTACGGGGACAAGGTACGTTTCGTTTATAAGAACTTTCCCCTGCCCATGCATCCCTGGGCAGAGCCTGCCGCCGTCGCCAGCATCTGTGCACGCCAGCAGTCTCCCGAGGCGTTTTGGAAGCTGTACAGCCTGTACTTCGAAAAGCAACGCGAGATCACACCGCAGAATCTCAAGGACATGAGCCTCGAAGCACTCAAAGACGTCCGTATCGACACGGCACAGTTCAGCGACTGTGTTGACGGCAAGAAGACGCTCGACATCGTCAAAGCCGAGCAGAAGGAAGGCAGCAGCGTCGGCGTCAACGGCACACCGGCATTCATCATCAACGGCCGCCTAGTGAGCGGCGCGCAGCCGTTCGAGAACTTCAAGGCCGTCATCGATGACGAGTTGGCAAGGAACTGAGGGGTAACTGTGATCCGAAGGTCTTCCAGTCGAAAGTCAATAGTCGATAGTTATGGTTAGCCTGACGCCGGATGATGTGGTTTCGAGGGGAATTCCTACTACCCGTGACGCCGGCGAGGACAAACGAAGAAAGAGAGGATGATCAATGAAGCGGTACTGTTCCACCAGCCTGGTGCTCGTGGTGATGGCTTGCATGGCGTGGTTGGCACCGACAGCGGCTACGGCTGAGGAATCCACTGATGACGCGACCGTAAAGCGGATCATCGAGTACTTCCGGGCCAAGAACCAGGTGCCCGCCTCGATGCCGCTGCAAATCAAGGAACCCCTGCAGCCGTCCGGAAAGATCGCTGGAGCCAAAACCGGGATGTTGAGCGCTGGGACCAATCAGGTGAGCTTCATTGTTTCCAACGACGGGCGTTATGTTGTTTTCGGAAGCGAAGTGAAGGAATTCCAACCCTCCCTAATCAAGGGCGCCAAGACCGGATCGCTCAACACGGGCCGACAGACGACGCAGGTGACCATCTCCGACGACAGCACCTATGCCATTGTCGGCGAAGTGGAAGATCTCACGGTCGACCCCTTTGCCGCGGTCATGAAGAAGATCTCGCTCAAGGACGTAGCCAGCAAGGGTCCGGCAAATGCCAAGGTCACCATCGTGGAGTACTCGGATTACCAGTGCCCCTTCTGCTCCAAAGGCTATCAAGTGATGGAGAATCAGGTCCTGAAAGAGTACGGCAACAAGGTGCGTTTCATCTACAAGGACTTCCCCCTGCCGATGCACCCCTGGGCCGAGCCGTCGGCGGTTGCGACACGCTGCGCCCAGCAACAGAAGCCCGCCGCATTCTGGAAGCTATACGACTACTACTTCCAGAATCAGAAGGAAATCACTGTTCAGAATCTGAAGGAGAAGTCGCTGGAGGCTCTGAAGGGCACCGGAGTCGACGCCGCGAAGTTCAGCGATTGTCTCGACAACAAGAAGACCCTGGACATCGTCAAAGCCGGGCAAGCCGAAGGCACGGCGGTCGGCGTCAACGGGACGCCGGCGTTCATCATCAATGGCCGCTTGATCAGCGGGGCCCAACCTTACGAGAACTTCAAGACCGTGATCGACGAGGAGCTCGCCCGCGCGGCGAACAAATAGCTGCCACTCGGGCGGCCCGCTTCGGGCCGCCCGACCTGCCCCACCAGCTCTCGCGTGCCGCCAGCGTCACTCGGTGCGGTAGCGCTCCATGTAGATCCGAAAGAACGCCACGATCATTGCGATCACGACCGGCGCCAGGAAGACCCCGAGCAGGCCGTAGACGTGCAAGCCGCCGAGGATGCCAAAAAACAGCAGAATGGTCGGAATATCGGTTCGCTCGCCGATGATCAGCGGCCGCAAGAAGTTGTCCACCGCGATGATGATGAGAGATCCCCAGAGTACGAGCAGCAGCCCTCGCCAGAGGGAATACGACACGAACAGATAGATCGCCGCTGGTCCCCACACCCCAGCCGAACCCACCGGCAGGAGCGAGAAGAAAGCCGCGGCGCAGCCAAGAAACAGAGCGAAAGGCACGCCCAGAACCCAGAAGCCCACGCCCAGCAGTACGCCTTGAAATACCGACACCACCAAGGTCCCTTGAACCACCGCTGAGAGCGTCTCGTACAAGCGTGCCAGTACCATCTCTTTGTACTCGGGTTCCATCGGCATGACGCCTTGGACGGCCGCGATCATGCGCGAGCCGTCGCGGAAGAAGAAGAACATGGCAAAGGTCGTGAGGAAGAAATCGACCACGAACCCCGCCAGATTCCTGGCAATGTCCGCCGCCTGCGAGACGAGGAAGGTACTCACCGCATCACCTGCTTTGATCGTCATCGCCGAGAGGTCAATGTTCCACGAGCGCAGAAAGGGAATCAGGATGCTCGACGCCCGTCCGGGAGCTGATTCTCTCAGGCGATCGAAGAACTCGCCCAGCCTGCCACTGGCCACGAGATCTCTCGCATTGGCATAGAACGCCGCCGACTCATTGGCCAGGACGATGATGGCCGCAATCGTCGGCACCATCACCACGAGAATCACAACAGTGGTCAGACAGAACGACACCAGGCCATTGCGCCCTCGTAAGAGCGACGTCAGCCAGGCATGAACCGGGTAGAAGATGAAGGCCAACAACGCCGCCCACGTAAGCGGCACCAGAAACACACTGAAAATGCGGTAGAACTCATAGAGCAAAAAAAAGAATACAGCGAAGAAGAATACCGCGAAGATCTGCTGCCGCGTCATGGCGAACCGACCGTAACAACATCCCTCGGAACTGGCAACGAAAAGGGCGGTTTCTGGTTCCTGGTTTCCGGTCTCTGGTTTTGACCTCAACCAACCAGAAAACCAGAAACTAGAGACCAGAAACCGTTCTTGACCCTGTGGTGGGAAATGGATATGGGATCTATTTCCTGAAGCCCCCTCGTTCTGGACGCAGCGTCGGACAGAGGCGGCGGGGCGGGTTCGCAGGCACGTAGCTCAGTGGGAGAGCGCTTCCTTGACACGGAAGAGGTCGGCGGTTCAATCCCGCCCGTGCCTACCATCCCTCTGAATTCGGCAGGAGAACGGACAAAGTCGTCTAGACGCGACAACAAACCACTAACGTATTGCACATGGCGACTATCATTGTGACGACGCCGGACGGCGTCCAACGCTCGGTTGAGACCGGCACGCCGGCTGTGGACGTACTCAAGGGCGCGGGTAGCTTCAATCGGCAGATCATTGCCGCCAGGGCAGACGGCCGCACGGTCGATCTCTCCACGCCGCTGTCGCAGGACTGCACCCTGGCGCCGGTCGCCGTCGACTCGCCGGAGGGGCTGGACGTACTGCGGCATTCGACAGCGCACTTGATGGCCCAGGCGGTAAAACGCCTGTTTCCGCAGGTGCAGATCACCATCGGACCGACGATCAGCGACGGCTTCTACTACGACTTCAAGCGCGCCGAGCCGTTCACGCCGGAAGATGTGACGCGCATTGAAACGGCAATGCGCGAGATTGCTGCCGCCAATTATCCGGTACGGCGCGAGGAGATGCCACGTGACGCCGCCATCGACCTGTTCCGGGAGATGGGGGAACACTACAAAACCGAGATCATCGAGGCTATTCCGGAAGGGGAGGTGGTTTCCCTCTACCGGCAAGGTGAATTCGTCGATCTCTGCCGCGGTCCGCACGTCCCCTCCACCGGCGCAATCAAAGCCTTCAAGCTCACCAGCATCGCCGGCGCCTACTGGCGCGGGGACGAACGCAACGAGATGCTGCAGCGGGTGTATGGAACCGCCTGGGCCAGCGCCAAGGACCTCGATGCCTACCTGAAGCGCATCGAGGAAGCCAAACAGCGTGACCACCGCCGCCTGGGGCCGTCACTCGATCTGTTCTCCCTGCATCCCATCGCGCCCGGTTCCCCGTTCTTCCACCCCAAGGGAACGGTGATCTATAACACCCTTGTCCAGTACATGCGCAGCCTCTACGGCCGCTACGGCTACACCGAGGTGATTACCCCGCTCATCTACAAGACCGAATTGTGGCAGACCTCGGGGCACTATGACGCCTTCAGAAGCGACATGTTCCTGATGGCCGTCGAGAAGGAGGAGTACGGCGTCAAGCCGATGAATTGCCCCGGTCACTGCTATCTTTTTGCCACCCGCAAGCACTCCTACCGCGATCTGCCCATCCGCTACGCCGATTTCAGCCGCCTGCACCGCTTCGAACGCTCCGGGACCCTGGCGGGCCTGACCCGGGTGCGCTCCATGGTGCAGGACGACGCGCACATCTACTGCACCCCCGAGCAACTGGACAGCGAGTTAGAGCGCTTCATCGCCATGACCCGCGAGGTGTACGGCGTGTTCGGTTTCGATCGCGTCGAAGTGACCTTGCAGACCCGCCCGGAGAAGTTCTTGGGGCGGATCGAGCTGTGGGATGCGGCGGAAGCCGCCCTGCGCAGGGTCTTGGAACAAGCCGGCTACGCGGTGACGCTGCTGCCGGGAGAAGGTGCGTTTTATGGCCCGAAGATCGGCTTCGACTTCCGCGATGTCCTCGAACGGTCATGGACCCTGGCCACGGTGCAGATCGATTGCGCCATGCCTGAACGCTTTGGCCTTCGATACGTAACCTCGGAGGGAACCGAGGCGACGCCGGTGATGTTGCACCGCGCCGTTCTCGGCTCACTGGAGCGCTTCATCGCTATCCTTCTCGAACACACTGCGGGCAAGTTGCCCTTTTGGCTTGCACCCGTACAGGTGCGGGTGTTAACCCTTACCGAAAGGCAAGACGCTTACGGCCAGGAAGTGAGAGACCGCCTGCTGCAGGCCGGCTTGCGAGCCGAATTGGACAACCGTAACGAAAAGCTGGGGTTGAAGATCCGTGAAACGCAGTTGGAAAAGGTACCCTACATGTTGGTGGTCGGGGACAAGGAAGCCCAGAGCGGCCTGGTCGCACCACGCAGCCGCAGCGGTGCGACTTTCACGCCGCTCCCGCTCGATGCCTTCATAGACCAAGTGAAAGCGGAACTGGCGCCGGGTGCTACAGCGGCTGGCACGCCAGTATAAGAAATCAGCGAGGACGGAGAAGCATAATGCCCAAGCAGAAAAGCAGCCGCGGTGCGGCCAAACGATTCAAGGTCACAGGGACCGGCAAGCTCAAGAGGCGCAAAGCCTACCTGCGCCACATCCTGACCAGCAAAACGCGCAAGCAAAAGCGTCAATTGGGAAAGTCAGCCGTGGTGGACGCGACCAACAGCAGGGCCATCGAGCGTTTGCTGCCATACCTATAGGTCCAAGGTCCAAAGTCCAAAAGTCCAAAGGTCCAAAGTCGCCATTGCGGCCTTGTTCTGACTGAACCGAGATGCTAGTTGGGTAAGTTCCTCGCAGGAGATCTGACATGCCACGGGCGAAAAGAGGCACCAAGGGGCGTCAGCGCCACAAGAAAATTTTAAAACTTGCCAAAGGCTATGTTGGCGGCCGTCGCAAACAGTATCGGCAGGCGCGGGAGACGGTCGAGCGGGGGCTCGTTTACGCCTATCGCGACCGGCGCGTACGCAAACGTGAGTTCCGCGGCCTGTGGATTGTCCGCATCAACGCCGCCGCCAGAGCCCACGGCCTGAGCTACAGCCAGCTCATGCACGGCTTGAAGCAGGGCGGTGTCGGTGTCGATCGTAAGATGCTGGCCGACATTGCGGCTCGCGATCCCGCCGGTTTCCAGGAGTTCGCCCAGGTCGCAAAGGCCCACCTCGCCGCCTGACCGTGCGCCTTTGCGGCTGCTTGACGGCGGCAGAGCAGCAGTTGAGACTCAGTCACTTACAACAATAACCCGCACTACAATCCCGCGCCTGACTTGAATCCATGAAGGCGACCCTCGAACGGATTCACCGCGACGCCTTGGCGGCCCTGGAGGCATCGCAGAGCGAAGCCGATGTCGAGCAGCTGCGCGTGCGCTTTCTGGGACGCAAAGGCGAGCTGACCGAAGCCGTCCGCGGGCTACGCGCGCTTCCGCCAGCCGAGCGCCCGGCGATCGGGGCCTATCTCAACCAGGTCAAGGACGAGGTCGAGCAGCGCATCGAGGCGGCGTTGGCGGATTTGCGCCGCGCCCTGCGCGACCAGCAGTTGGCCACGGACCGGGTGGATGTCACCCTTCCCGGCCGCCGTCGCGTTCCGGGCCACCTGCATCTGATCACCCAGACGTTGGAGGAGATGGTCGATATCTTCGTCGGCCTGGGCTTCAGCGTGGCACAGGGCCCTGACATCGAGGACGACTACCACAACTTCACTGCCCTCAACGTCCCGCGCGATCATCCCGCGCGTGACATGCAGGACACTCTCTTCGTCAGTGACGAGCACGTGCTGCGCACGCACACCTCGCCGGTGCAGATCCGCGTCATGGAACAGCACCAGCCGCCGCTGCGCGTCATCGCACCGGGCGCCTGCTATCGTCATGACGATGACATCACCCACTCGCCAATGTTCCACCAAGTCGAGGGCTTCATGGTCGACCGCCACATCACTTTCGGCGATCTCAAGGGTGTACTCACCCTGGCTCTACGCCGGATCTTCGGAGCAGACACGCCGCTGCGCTTCCGGGCCAGCTTCTTCCCCTTCACCGAGCCCAGCGCGGAGGTGGACATCGGTTGCGTCATGTGCAACGGGGCGGACGTGCATTGCCGGGTCTGCAAGGGCAGTGGGTGGCTGGAGATCCTCGGCTCGGGAATGATCGACCCCAACGTTTTCGAGGCGGTGGGCTACGATCCAGAAGCCGTGTCCGGCTTCGCCTTTGGTTTGGCGGTTGAACGCGTCGCCATGCTCAAACACCAGATAGGCGACATTCGCCTGTTTTTCGCCAACGACCTACGGTTTCTCAGACAGTTCTGACAGGCGGGGTTCGGCTACATGAAGGTCACCTGGAACTGGCTTGTCGAGTTCGTCGACATTCAGCTTACCGAGGCGCAATTGGCCGAGCGCCTCGCCATGTCCGGCCTCGAGGTAGAATCAATCGACAAGAGCGGGCGCGATCTGGCCGGAATCCTGTGCGCCGAGATCGTTAGGGTGGCACCGCATCCCGAAGGCAACCGGCTCCACGTGTGCGAGGTCAGGACCGGCCCTGATGCCACCTGGCCGGTGGTGTGCGGCGCCAGCAACGTACAGGCCGGAAGCCGAGTCGCCTACGCCCCTTCCGGTGCCACGCTGCCCGACGGCCGCCAGATCAGCACCGCCGAGATCCGCGGGGTGTCCTCCGCGGGCATGCTCTGCTCCGAGAGCGAGTTGGGAATCGGGGATGATACTTCGGGCATTTTGATCCTTCCCAGCGAGGCACCCATAGGCCAGCGCGTGTCGGCGATTCTGGGTTTGGAAGATACGATTTTCGACATCGCGGTGACTCCGAATCGCGGCGATTGTCTGAGTGTGGTGGGCATAGCGCGCGAAATCGCCGCGCTCACCGGCCAGCACCTGCGCCGCCAGCGCGTTGCGCTACGCGAGGCGCTACCGCCGACGGCAGAAATGATCGCGGTACGCGTCGCCGACCCTGATCTGTGCGGCCGTTACGCGGCGCGCATGTTGCTCAACGTCAAGATCGCGGCCTCACCGTTGTGGCTGCAGTCGCGCCTGCTGGCTGTTGGCCTGCGTCCGATCAACAACATCGTGGATGTGACCAACTATGTCATGATCGAACGCGGGCAGCCGTTGCACGCCTTCGATTACGATCGGCTGCCACAGCCGGAGATCGTAGTGCGGCGTGCCGGCGCCGCAACTGAGTTTACCACCCTGGACGGCCAGACACGGCAGCTTCATCCGGACGACCTGATGATTTGCGCCGGCGAGGAGCCGGTGGCGATCGCGGGAATCATGGGAGGGGCGGATAGCGAAGTCACACTCAGCACCCAGCGCGTTCTGCTCGAAAGTGCGTGGTTCAATCCTTCCGCCATTCGCCGCACCGCCAAGCGTCTCGGCCTGCGCTCCGACGCTTCGTACCGTTTCGAGCGAACTACCGACATCGAAGGCGTGCTGTCCGCGTCCGACCGAGCCGCCGCGCTGATGGCCAGCCTGGCCGGCGCAACCGTGAGTCAAGGACGTGTCGACGCCTACGTCAGCCCGCGGCAACCGGCACCCATAGCGCTTCGACTCAAACGCGTCAGCGATCTGCTGGGCATGGAGATCAGCCGTCAAGAGATTACCGCGAGGTTGAAGGCGCTCGAACTGAGCGTCTCGCCGGCTACCCGCGGCACGCTGACCGTCCTGCCGCCGTCACACCGTTCGGATCTCACGCGCGAAATCGATCTCATCGAAGAAATTGCACGCCTCGGCGGCTATGAGAACGTGCCCACCACGCTCCCCGAATCGACGTTGATGGGAGCAGGCCCGTCCGTGGACCAGCGACGCCAGAGGGACCTCAAACGGTTCTGTGCGGCCCAGGGTCTGAACGAGGCGGTCTTCCTCAGTTTCTGCTCGCCCCGCTTGAACGTCATCTTCCCTGGCCTGCAGAATCAGCCGGCACCTGTGCGCGTGCTCAACCCACTGACGCAGGAAGATTCTGAATTGCGCTTGAGTCTGCTGCCGGGATTGCTTCGCATAGTCCGTAACAACCTCGACCAGGGTGTCGCCAACGTAGCCGTATTCTGCCTGGGCAAGGTTTTCTGGAATGCGCCGCCGTTTTCCGAGGCCAACCGTCTCGCGTTCGCCGTATGTCCCGCCCTGCCGAGTGCCGGTGTCGGCACGCGAGGCGCAAACGCAGAGTACGTGGACGTCAAGGGCATCGTGGAGGCGCTGCTCGAGTTTGTAGCGGTTGACGACGTCAAATGGAGCCCGCTGAGCGAGATCGAGGCCTTTCATCCCGGCAAGACCGGGCGGATAGAGGTGGCGGGTCAGCCCGTAGGCGTGCTCGGCGCGCTGCATCCGGCGCTGGAGTGGGAGTTGAAGGTTCGTAACCCGTGCTGGTTGTTTGAGGTTGACTTGGAGAAGTTGCTCCAGTATTCTCCCTCCCGCTTTACGTATCGAGATCTCTCACGTTTTCCGGCAGTTGCGCGAGATGTCGCGGTTGTGGCTGACGAAGGTTTCGCTTCCGACCGTCTCGTGCGGTTCGTACGAGAGTGGAACAAGGTCACGCGCTTGATTGACGACGTTAATCTTTTTGATCAGTACAGCGGACCACCCATACCGGTGGGCAAGAAGAGCCTCGCCTACTCGATTTCCTATCGTGCGCCGGATCGAACGCTCACCGACTCCGAAGTCAACGCGTTGCACATGGAGTTGATCGCCGCACTCAAGAACGCCTTGGATGTTGAACCACGCTAACTGAGAAAGGGTTGCTGTGACCGGGGGGGTCCGGGCGTGACTATGACAAAAGGGGACATCGTCGAGCGTATCTACGAAAAGGTCGGCTTCTCGAAGAAAGAGGCGAGCGATATCCTGGAGTCGATTTTTGAGATCATAAAGGCTCGTCTCCAAGAAGGCGAGAAGGTCAAGATCTCCGGGTTCGGGAATTTCGTCGTCAATCAGAAACGGCCGCGCCGCGGGCGCAATCCGCAGACAGGTGAGGATATTACCATCACCGGCCGGCGCGTGCTGACCTTCAAGTCCAGTCAGGTCCTCAAGAAAGGCATGAACCCCGGGGCCTCGCATTGAACCTCCCCGACAGCAAGAACGCGCTGCCCGACAAGCTTTATTTCAAGATCGGCGAAGTGGCGAGCATCGTCGGCGTCAAGCCGTACGTGCTGCGCTATTGGGAAAGTGAGTTCAGCATCATAAGACCGGCCAAGACCAGGTCGCAACATCGCCTCTACCGCCGCAAGGACGTCGAGACGCTCCTGCAAATCAAACGGTTGCTGCACGAACAACGCTTCACCATCGAGGGTGCACGCAAGCACTTGAAGTTTGCACCCCGGGAAGAGCGGCGACAGCTCGAAATGCCGTTCGACACCCACACCTACCGCGCCATTCTAGCCAGTCTCAAGAGAGACCTCGAGTCATTGCACCGCATGCTCCGTTGACGGGGCTCCCACGCTGTTAGTATTTTACCGAGTCCCTCCCAAAAGTGTGCGCCGAAGCGGAAGGTTGACAGTGGTTTCGAGAAAACACGCTGGCACGTCGGTTGCTGGTCAACAACCGAGGTTTACGGATGATCTCGGTAGAACAGCGACAGCGGTCGTCGGGTGAGCTGGTCTTTAGCCTTTTACGTACCCTTCTTTGCGGGTACCGTCTGTGGGGCACCAGGAGCAGTCTGCACCTCTCCGGACTGGCCGAATCACTGCACGCTAGCGTGGACAGTCTCATCGGGACGCTCGGATACTTGGCGGCTGAGGGTTTGATCATCTTCGATGAACCTGCGGGCACTGTCCGGCTGACCGAAGAAGCGGCGTGTAAGCTCCTCGCGTGTTCCGGCACAGATCGCCTGTCGCCCTCGTGAGCGCCCGCTAACCAGCGCGATCCGTAATAGCGGGAGGGGTTTGTTCGATCCGCGCCTAGCTGCTATGGCTGTTGTGTTTCTGGCCGTAAAGTGGCACTCAGACCAGAGCAAGGCTGGTAACCGGCCGAGTGGTACGGCGATCTGGTTTCGGGGCGTGGCGCAGACTGGTAGCGCACTCGCTTGGGGTGCGAGTGGTCGTGGGTTCAAATCCCGCCGCCCCGATTTCTTCCACGCCGGGTTGAGATCATGGTTTGCCTCCGTAGTTATCGGGTGCTAGCTTTTTTCCGTGTCCATTCTGCTGAGCAACGATGACGGCATCTCCTCTGAGGGCATCGCTGCGCTGCAGGACGTACTGGCTGGACTGGACGAAATATGGGTTGTGGCGCCTGACCGCGACCAGAGCGCGGTCAGCCATTCTCTCACCCTGCAGCGCCCGCTCCGCATCGAACCGCTGGGCCCGCGCCGCTTCACCGTCGACGGCACCCCAACCGACTGCGTCAACTTGGCCATCAACGGCATCTTGCCGCAACGGCCCCGCCTGATGGTCTCTGGGATCAATCGCGGCGCCAACCTGGGCGACGACATCACCTATTCGGGAACGGTATCGGCCGCCATGGAGGCGACTCTTCTCGGAGTCCCCGCGATCGCCGTATCGCTGGTGGGCCGCGAGCCGTTTGATTTCACTTCGGCCGCGGCGTTTACACGCGAACTCGCCGCCACCGTCCTGCGAGAGCGCCTACCGCCTGATACTCTGCTCAACGTCAACGTTCCAGCCGGGCAGGCACACCAGATCAAAGGATACGCCCTGACCAGACAAGGTAAGCGGCGCTATGGAGATGCCATCGTAGAAAAAGTCGATCCCCGCGGAAAGAAGTATTATTGGATCGGCGGAGACCAACTCGACTTCGTCGATGACGAAGGCACCGACTTCACCGCCGTGCAGCGCGGCCTGATTTCAGTCACTCCGTTGCACCTGGACCTGACAAACTATACTTCCCTGAAACAACTCCAGACACTCACGCTCGGCTGGCCATGAACTTCGACCTGGCACGCGAACAGATGGTGGAGGAGCAGCTGGAAGGCCGCGGCATCCGTGACGCCCGCGTCCTGGCCGCCATGCGCCGCGTGCCACGACACCTGTTCGTCGATGCCGCAGTGCAGGAGCGCGCCTACGAGGACACTCCGCTGCCGATCGGCAACGAGCAGACGATTTCCCAACCTTACATGGTTGCGCTGATGACCGAGTTGCTCCACCTCAATGGACGAGAGCGCGTGCTCGAAATCGGTACGGGCTCGGGCTACCAGACCGCGGTTCTCGCGGAGCTGGCGCACGAGGTGTTCAGCATCGAACGGCTGGCTGCGCTGTCCGCCCGCGCACGCGCTTGCCTTGACCGGCTCGGCTATGGCGCACGGGTTCACCTGCGCACCGGTGACGGATCAGAGGGATGGCCCGAGGCTCAGCCATTCGAAGGCGTGTTGGTGACCGCCGCGGTGCAACAGATTCCGCGCCCCTTGCTCGATCAACTTGCGGATAGCGGGCATTTGGTACTGCCCCTGGGCGAAGCGGAACTTCAGGGCCTGGCGCGCCTTCAGAAGAAGAGCGGCGAGCTCGATCTGAAATATTTCGGCGAGTGCCGCTTCGTGAAACTGATCGGCCCCTACGGATGGGAGAATTGATGCCACGGGTGGTGTGGGGGGACAATGTGAGTGGCCTACGCGTTTAGCAGGCGACTGGCCTTCTTGATCTTGGTGGGCGCACTAGCTGCATGCAGCCACAAAGTGGCGCGGCGTGAGGGTATCTATCACCAGGTTCGATCCGGCGAGACGCTCTACCGGATCAGCAAAGCGTATGGCGTACCGGTGAAGCGGTTAGCCGAAGTCAATCGCCTATCGGACCCATCTCGCATCGAGGTCGGGCAACGGTTACTCATTCCCGACGCACGCCGCGAACTACCGGTCGACGTCATCACGCCGCGGGACGCCAGTTTGCGGGCTGCGAAGAGACCTTCGGTGCTGCGCGCCAAGGGTAAGTTCTTGTGGCCGGTTGCGGTCGGAACCGTGACCTCCGGATTCGGCCAACGCGGACAGAGCTTTCACGACGGGATCGACATCGTCGCCCCTGCGGGCACGCCGGTCCTCGCGGCCGATGCGGGAGAGGTAATCTATAGCGACAGCCTGCGCGGATACGGCAACGTCATCATAGTCCGGCACAGCGGCGGCTTCGCCACGGTCTACGCCCACAATCATGCCAACCATGCTCGTGAACGCCAGCAGGTGCGGCAGGGCGAGGTGATCGGCAGCGTCGGCGACAGCGGCCGCACCTCGGGAGCGAACCTGCACTTCGAGGTCCGCCACGACAACGTCGCGCAGGATCCCCTGGACTACCTTCCCCCGGCCGCGCAGGTCGCCGCCCCGCCGCGCCTGAGCGGCGGCTAGACGCAATGCCGGTTAGATAAGGACCAAGCACCCCAGCGGGCGCCCTTCGAGACGCGGCCTGGGAAGACGGCCGCTCCTCAGAGCGAGCGGAAAAAGCCCATGCAATCAAACCATCCAACCGCTCACGCTCAAGAGGCGCCATCTTTCCAGGCGCCGTCTCGAAGCGTTCGATCTTGGCAGTCCTCCGCTTATCTAAACGGCATTGCGGCTAGGCGTAGATTACAGACTACAGATTATAGATTACAGACTTCAGACTACAGACTCAGACTCAGACTCAGACTCAGACTACAGACCTCTGTACTCTGTACTCTGTACTCTGTACTCTGTACGCTGTACTCTGTACTCTGTTTTCCAAGGACAGTCGAGATGGCCAAGTTCCGCATCGAAAAAGACTCCATGGGCGAAATGCAAGTACCTGCCGGAGCGTATTACGGCGCGCAGACGGCCCGGGCGGTGGAGAATTTCCCCATTTCCGGGTTGCGCTTCTCGCGCCGATTCATTCGCGCTTTGGGCCAGATCAAAGCCGCGGCGGCACGTACCAACGTCAAACTCGAGCTGCTCGACCCGCGCCGCGGCGGCGCCATTGAAACCGCAGCGTTGGAGGTGGCGGCCGGCAAGCTCGACGCGGAATTTGTCGTCGATGTATTCCAGACTGGGTCCGGCACCTCCACCAACATGAACGCCAACGAGGTCATTGCCGCGCGGGCGGCAGAAATCCTCAACGGCAGCCGAGGAGACAAGGAGCTCATCCATCCCAATGACCACGTGAACATGGGGCAGAGCACCAATGACGTCTTTCCGACCGCGATCCACGTAGCTGCCATGGACGCTGTCGAGCAGCACGCCCTGCCCGCCTTGCGGCAACTCGCCGATAGCTTCCAGGCCAAGGCCGCGGAATTCGACGACGTCGTCAAAGCAGGCCGCACCCATATGCAGGATGCTGTGCCGATCACCCTCGGCCAGGAGTTCTCCGGCTATGCCAGCGTCGTACGCCACGGTGTGGTCCGGCTGGAGAACAACCGGTCATCTCTTTCCGAGCTCCCGATCGGTGGGACGGCCTTGGGAACCGGCTTGAACGCACACCCCGAGTTCGCGCCGCGCGTGATCACCGAGCTGCGCAGCCTCACCGGACACCTGTTCCGTCGCGCCGAAAACGCCTTCGAGGCGATGCAGAACCGCGACGCTGGCGTTGAGCTCTCCGGCACCCTGAAGACCATCGCCGTCGGCCTGATGAAGATTGCCAACGATCTGCGCCTCATGACCTCAGGGCCGCGAACCGGCCTCAATGAGATCGAGCTGCCCGCCATCCAGCCCGGCTCGAGCATCATGCCGGGGAAGATCAATCCGGTCATCCCAGAAGCGGTGACAATGGTCGCCGCACACGTCACAGGCAACGACACCGCTGTCACTATCTCCGGCATGAACGGCAACCTCGACCTCAACGTCATGATGCCGGTGATCGCGCATAATCTTCTCGAGAGTCTGGAGCTTGTCGGAAACGCGGCACGGGTGTTGGCGGAGAAATGTGTCCAGGGAATTACGGCCAATGTCGAAGCCTGCACCACCTACGCTGAACGCAGTGCAGCTTTGATCACTGCCGTGGCACCGCTGATCGGCTATGACGCGGCTGCGAAGATTTTCAAGAAAGCCTTGCGGGAAAACAAATCCATCCGGCAGGTTCTGCTGGAAGACGGCGTCGTTCCGGAAGAACGGCTGAACGAAATCCTGAACTTGAGAAAGCTGACCCAGGGCGGGCGCGCCTGACCGCGTTGCGAGCAGCGGCCGGAGCGCCTATAGTGCCCACCATGAGAGTGCGGGAGGGCGAGCTGCAAAACCTGGCGAGCGCTATTGTCAGCGGCCTGCACAAGCAAGGGTATGTGCATTTCAAGAAAGACGAAGCGATCGCGCGAGCACGCATCATCGAAGTGATTGCCCGTACAATCGAAGAGGAACAAGCACTGGAGGAAGAAGCCGAGCGCCTGGCCGAAAGCCAGAGCCGGAAGCTAGCCGGCATGGACTACCGGAGAATCATTCAAGGCATCAAGGAACGGCTGGCGCGCGACCGCAATTTTCCACTGTAGAGCCATGCGATTCAGCGAAGCCCGTATATCTTACCTGGCGCACCGCATCGTCGAGGTCTTGCGAAAAGAAGGCTTGGCTGAGGTCGAGCAGGAACGGCACGTCCTCATGGAGCTCAAACGCATTCTCACCGGCGATCTCACGGTCGACACTCGCCTCGATGCCATCGTCCGCCGCAAGATCGCCTCTTTATCGCGCAACGTGCCACCGGGCAGCCGCGAGTGGGACATCTTGTACCGGCAGTACTACGCCGAAGAGTCGCGTAAGCACAAGCCCGGTCCTTGACAAACGTCGCATAGCGGTTAAGTTTTGCGCGCGGTTTAACAGTGCACACGAGGACACCTGGAACTGAGGCCATCGGTTCGCAGGCGAAAGTTCATCAAAAACTACCTATTTGCTGGACGAAAGGAGACTGAGATGAAGATTCGGCCCCTTCAAGATCGGGTCATTGTGAAACGGATCGCCGAGGAAGAAAAGACCAAAGGCGGCATCATTATCCCCGATACGGCAAAGGAAAAGCCGCAGGAAGGCAAGGTCGTGGCCGTGGGTAAGGGGAAAGTCAATGACGAGGGCAACCTTATTCCGCTACAGGTAAAGGTCGGCGACCGCATCCTGTTCGGCAAGTATTCGGGAAGTGAAATCAAGCTCAACGGCGAAGAGCACCTGATCATGCGTGAGGAAGACATCCTCGGCGTGATCGAAGGCTGAACGCGCACTGGTGAAGGAGGAGACCACTCATGGCAGCAAAAATCGTAAAGTTCGGTCAGGAGGCACGTGACCGGATCCTGCGCGGGGTCAACATTCTCGCCGACGCGGTCACTGTCACGCTAGGCCCCAAGGGCCGCAACGTCGTGCTGGACAGGTCCTTCGGTGCGCCCAACATCACCAAAGACGGCGTCACCGTGGCCAAGGAAATCGAGCTGGAAGATAAGTTCGAGAACATGGGCGCGCAGATGGTCAAAGAGGTCGCCAGCAAGACATCTGATGTCGCCGGCGACGGCACGACCACGGCGACGGTCCTGGCCCGCTCCATCTATGCCGAAGGCGCCAAGATGGTCGCCGCCGGACACGATCCAATGAGCCTGAAGCGCGGCATCGATAAGGCCGTACAAGCCATCATCGGCGAGTTGAAGAACCTGTCGAAGCCCACGAAGGATCAGAAAGAAATCGCCCAGGTCGGCACTATTTCCGCCAACAACGACTCCACCATCGGTGACATCATCGCCGAGGCCATGAGCAAGGTGGGCAAAGAGGGCGTGATCACCGTCGAAGAAGCCAAGAGCCTCGAGACCACCCTCGAAGTGGTGGAAGGTATGCAATTCGATCGCGGCTACATCTCTCCCTACTTCGTCACCGATCCGGAAAAGATGGAAGCCGCCCTGGAAGACGCCTACCTGCTTATCCACGAGAAGAAGATCAGCAACATGAAGGATTTGCTTCCCGTGCTGGAAAACATCGCACGCACCGGCAAGCCCTTCCTGATCATCGCTGAAGACATCGAGGGTGAAGCGCTGGCGACCCTGGTGGTGAACAAGATTCGTGGCACCCTGCACTGCGTCGCAGTCAAGGCCCCCGGCTTCGGCGACCGCCGCAAGGCCATGCTCGAAGACATTGCCATTCTCAGCGGCGGCCACGTGATAGCGGAGGAACTCGGCATAAAACTCGAGAGCGTCACCCTCAACGACCTCGGCCGCGCCAAGCGGATCGTCGTTGACAAGGACAACACCACCATCGTCGACGGTGCCGGCAAGAAGGGCGACATCGAGGGTCGCATCAAGCAGATCCGAGCCCAGATCGAGGAAACCACCTCCGACTATGACCGCGAGAAGCTGCAGGAGCGGCTCGCCAAGCTGGTGGGCGGCGTGGCCGTCATCCGGGTCGGCGCCGCTACCGAAGTGGAGATGAAGGAAAAGAAGGCCCGTGTGGAAGATGCCCTGCATGCCACCCGCGCAGCCGTCGAAGAAGGCATCGTGCCCGGCGGCGGCGTGGCCTTGATCCGTTCGCTCTCGGTGCTCGATAAGCTGGCGGTGGCTGATGAAGAGAAAGTGGGCATCAATATCGTGCGCCGCGCCCTCGAAGATCCCTGCCGCTGGATCGCTAACAACGCCGGCTGGGAAGGCTCGATCGTGCTGGACAAGATCAAGAACAACAAGGGCGCCTTCGGCTTCAACGCGGCTACTGAGGTTTTCGAAGATCTCATGAAGGCTGGGATCGTGGATCCGACCAAGGTTGTGCGCACGGCGCTGCAGAACGCCTCGTCGGTCGCCGGCCTGTTGCTCACCACCGAGGCTATGGTCGCGGAAAAGCCGGAAGAAAAGGGTGCTCCGGCAATGTCGCCGGGCGGCATGGGTGGAATGGGTGGAATGGGCGGTATGGGCGGCATGATGTAAGCCGCGGACCAACTCGCGTTCTCAAAAGGCTCTCCGTGCCAGGCACGGAGAGCCTTTTTTTTGCCCAGTCTGGATGGCGCTGATTGTGAAGTGAATGCTCAGGCTCTTGTGCGTTTCTCCGTCAGCTCTCGTGTATTGCGGAGTCGGAGCTCAACGAGCCCGACAGTGTACCCAGCAGAAGCCAGGCCGATGCAACTAAGCTGACGATCACGATGGTGCTAATGGCGACCAAGTCATCCTCCTTGTTTAGATAAAAGAATATGTAGTTAGTTTTCATGATGCCTGAAGGTTCTGGATAGTCAATGTCTTCACTCTTGGCTTTATTCCACAAGTTAGCCCTGATGAGCCTACATCGATGAGTCGATAGTCCACAGTTGACAATCGAGGGCGGCGAGATCGAGAGGATGAAGGGAGGGAGTGGCCGGTTTGACTGGCGATGAGAAACTCCAGCCGCAGATCCAGCTCAGAACGCGTACCCGAGATTCATGAAGAAGATCTGCCCCTCGTTGCTGAGACCGTAGTCGAAGCTAACGGCAGTGACCAGGTTCCAGATCAGACGGAAGCCGATGCCGTAGTCGGCGCGCCAGCCGTCGAAGCGCAGCTGCGTGCCGTCGAAGACGCGGCCGGCATCCACGAACGGGGCAAGCATTGGGCGCAGGTGCTGGCCAAAGAGGTACCCGCCATCGTAGAGGCTCCAGCGCAACTCTGCGTTTGCCAGCACGGCAGATTCCCCAACAAAGCGCTGATCGACGAAGCCGCGCATGGTGTGGAACCCGCCGAGCCCGCTGCGATCGCCCGTGTTCAACGCCAGCGTCGACAAGCTGAAGAAGGGGACGTTACCGAACTGCATTGAGTACAAGCCGCGGCCCGCCAACACCAGCCGCACGACGTTGGGGAACAGCGCCCGATACGCGGAAATCGACAACGTCACGCGCTCGTACTCGAAGTCGGACCCCAGCGCTTTCCCGGAGAACTCGGCCACAGCCTGGGCCAGCAGACCGGAGTACGGATCGGGCTCGAAGTCGAGTGTGTCCATGCTGAGACCAAGCGTGAGGAGGTTCTCAAAGCCCCCATGACAACCGGAGATCACACCCGCCAGGCAGTCGCTGTGCATCCGCGTTGGCTGCTGGTTCGCTTTGAGGTCGTGGCCGGAGGCATCCTCGGCGTCGACGCGGTCGCCGGAGGAATCGCCAATTTGCGTATAGCGCAGTCTGAGTCCGACCAGCGGGCGCACGATGCCGCCAAACATGTCACGCTCCACCGTCACGCCGAAGGTGGCCTGGCTGGACTCGTACTGATCGTACTCCGTGTAGGCAAAGCCGTTCACCTCCCGGCGCAAGGCGTCCTGGTAGTCGTCGTAGGTGCGAAAGGATCTTCCCGGTGCGCCGGGAAAGTGGAAACCCTGCATCGAAGCTCGGCCGATGCCGAAGTAGTTATTGAGCGGATTGACCTCGTACGCCGCCGCCGCCCGAAGCCGGTAGGGGCTGTCGAAGATATTGGGCTGATCGAGGCCGACGGCGTACTCTTGTAGGCCACTGAGGGACCCCAGAATCTTCACGGCAATCTGTTGCCGGTAGGGCGTGGTACGGAAGAACGGATCATCCTTCTTGCCGTTGTCGAAGAGAAAGCCAACCAGTGCCAGCGTCATACCCGCCTGCTGGTCCCAACTGATCCCGGGCGCGCCGGTGATGAAGTGTCCCTCGCGCTTGTCCTTGAGGAGAAAGTTCGGAATGAATGGCCGGCGGCTGATGAAGTCGGGCCGCGACACGAGCGGTGGGAGTTTCCAGCCGGCCTGGCTCGAAGGCGCAGCCCCCAGCGTGGGGGCTTGCTCCTGGCTGGGCTCCGATTCCACCTTTGCAGGGGGGGCGTGAGGAAGTTCCAAGCCCGGCGCGGGAACAGCGACGGGGGTCGGTTCTGCCGCAACAGCTCCACACAGCGCCAGCAAGCCGGCTGTGACAACAAGGCACAGTTCAGTCTGTCTCAAGATCTAGCCCCCCACCAGATTTCCCTACCGCGTCAATCCGCGGTTGGATTCCGTAACTCCGTGAATCTACGGCTGTATCTCACGATCCGGAGTCCTGATTGTGCCATCGGCTGATGGCGTTGGATCACGAAAACCCTTGAA
>Ga0214473_10000880_pt1 | contig 41068 bp, 30 predicted proteins | sample RVTome_7_FD_203509 | JGI IMG/M metagenome (GOLD analysis project Ga0214473, IMG submission 203509) | Soil microbial communities from uranium-contaminated site in the Upper Colorado River Basin, Wyoming, United States - RVT98D197 | ecosystem: Environmental > Terrestrial > Soil > Contaminated >...
GACCCGGCGTGAAGTACGACGAGTTCCGCGCACGCGAGCGCTTCGATCAAAAGGAGCTCCTCGCCTTCGGCCACGGCACGCTCGTGGACGACCCGCCGGAGGGCTTCACGGCCCGGCTGCCGGTCCCGCCCATGCTGATGCTCGACCGCGTCGTCGAGATCTCCCGCCAGGGGAATCGAGGCCGCGTCGTGGGCGAGCGCGATGTAAAGCTCGACGACTGGTTCTTCCAGTGCCACTTCCTCGGCGACCCGGTGCAGCCCGGCTGCCTCGGCGTGGACGCCGTGTGGCAGCTGCTCGGCTTCTTCTGCAATTGGGCGGGAGGGCTCGGCTCGGGCCGCGCCCTCGGCTGCGGCGAGATCGAGTTCTTTGGCCAGATCCGCCCGCACGACCGCCTCGTGCGCGTCGAGATCGATGTAAGGCGCTACGCCGAGCTGCCCGAATCCGGCTCCGCGATCGCGATCGGCGATGCGACCCTCCTCGTCGACGGCGAGCCGATCTACAGCGTGAAGCGCGCGAAGACCGGCCTCTTCCGCGACATCGCCTACCGCGGCTACCCGAACGCGACGGAGCGCTCGCGCGGCGGGAGGATGGAGCGATGAGCGCCGGGCTCTCGCCCGCCGAGGTGCTCGCGCGACTTCCGCAGCGGGAGCCCTTCCGCTTCGTCGACGAGATCCTCGAGATCGACGACGAGCACGTCGTCGCCGCCTACACCTGGCGCGCCGCTTCGGACTTCTACCGCGGCCACTTCCCCGGGAATCCCGTCACCCCGGGCGTGCTGCTCGTGGAGTCGATGGCGCAGGCCGCGGTCGTGGCGCAGGGCCTCTACCTGCTCGACAAGGACTCGCCCGAGGAGGCCCGCAAGCTCGTCACGCTCTTCACCGACGTGAACGTCGAGTTCAGCGGCGTCGTCCGGCCGGGGCAGCGCGTCCTGATCCGCGGCCGCAAGCTCTTCTTCCGCCGCCGCAAGCTGCGCTCGGAAGCCGAGATGTGCCTCGAGGATGGAACGCTCGTGTGCTCGGGAACGCTCTCGGGCATGGGGGTTTCGCGATGACCCGACGCGTCGTCGTCACCGGTCTCGGCGTCGTGGCGCCGAACGGGAACGGGCTCGCCGAGTTCGAGCGCGCGCTGCGCGAGGGGCGGTCCGGGATCCGCAAGAACGTCGAGATGGAGAAGTCCGGCTTCGGCTGCCGGGTGGCCGGCGTGCCGCAGGGCACCGACGAGCTCGCCGCCGCCGCCTTCGCCGCGGACGAGCTCCTCGCGATGAACTCGAGCCACCGCTACTGCAGCCTCGCCGCTGTCGAGGCGTGGCAAGACGCGGGGCTCGTCCGGCCGGAGCGCGGGGACGACCGCGTCGACTGGGAGACCGGTGCGATCCTCGGCACCGGGATCGGCGGCATGGACACGGTCGCCGAGAAGATCGTGCCGCTCGTGAACGAGGGCAGGGTCCGCCGGCTCGGCAGTACCACCGTCGAGCAGTGCATGGCGAGCGGGATCTCGGCCCGCGTCTCGGGCCTGCTCGCGCTCGGCAACCAGGTGACGACGAACTCGAGCGCGTGCAGCACGGGCGTCGAGGCGGTCGCGATGGGCACCGATCGGATCCGGCGCGGCCAGGCGAGCCGCATGCTCTGCGGCGGCGCCGAGGGGGCGAGCCACTACATCTGGGCGGGCTTCGACTCGATGCGCGTCCTCTGCCGCACCTGGAACGAGGAGCCCGAGAAGGCCTCGCGGCCGCTCTCCGCGAGCGCGCGCGGGTTCGTGCCGGGCGCCGGCGCCGGAGTGCTCGTGCTCGAGAGCCTGGAGAGCGCGGAGGCCCGGGGCGCGCGCATCCACGCCGAGGTGCTCGGCGGCGCGATCAACTGCGGCGGCCATCGCGGAGGGGGGAGCATGACCGCTCCGAACCCGACCGCCGTGCGTCGCTGCATCCGCGACGCGCTCGGGGATGCAGGTGTCGAGGGCGGTGCCGTGGACCTCGTGAACGGACACCTCACCGCCACGGGGGCGGACCCGTCCGAGGTGGCGTCCTGGTCCGCTGCGCTCGGCCGCGAGCCCGGGGACTTCCCCACCCTCACGGCGACGAAGTCGCTGATCGGGCACACGCTCGGTGCCGCGGGCGCCGTGGAGTGCGTCGCCACCGTCCTGATGCTCGCCGGGCGCTTCGCGCACCCGTGCCGGAACTGCGAGGACCTGCACCCCGCGATCGAGCCCTTCGCGGCGTCGATCCCGCGGGCCGCGCGCGAGCTGCCCGAAGCAAAGGTCGCCGTCAAGGCCGGCTTCGGGTTCGGGGACGTGAACGCCTGCGTCGTATTAAGGACGTGGAACGCTTGAGCGGCTCTGCCGCAGGAGGAGTGGACATGGAACGCAAGGAAATCTTCGAGAAGGTGGTGAAGATCCTGACGCCGCACGTCAAGAACCAGGCCGCCCTGGCGGGCGTCTCCGACGCCACGCACATCCTCGACGAGCTCAAGGTGAACTCGGCGCGCCTCGTCGACGTGGTGCTCGCCTTCGAGGACGAGTTCGACATCGAGATCCCGGACGAGGACGTCGATTCCGTGAATACGGTCGGCGACTGCGTCGGTCTCGTCCTCGCGAAGCTGGGCTAGCACGCGACTTGGCGGCGCAGGAGCTCCGCCTCCGCGATCGCACGGCGCTCCTCCTCCAGCGCGAGGTCGGGCGCCTGCTCGCTCCGCTCTGGATCCCGGTCGTCATCGCCGTGATGCGCTTCGGCATGGGATGGCGTATCGAGGGGAAGCGGGAGGCGCGGGAGCGCTTCCGGGCGCTGCGGCGCGGCTCGCCGGGCGGGCTCCTCGTCTGCGCCAACCACCTGACGATGGTGGATTCCTTCGTGATCGCGTGGGCGCTCGCCCCAGCCTGGTGGTACGTGCTCCACTACGGGTCGGTCGCGTGGAACACCCCCGAGCGGGAGAATTTCGCCCGCACCTGGCCGATGCGCGCCCTCGTCTACGTGATGAAGTGCATCCCGGTCCGGCGCGGCGGGGACCGCCGGGAGGTGGGCCGGGTGCTCGCGCGCTTCACGTGGCTGGTCTCGCGTGGCGAGGTCGGGCTGATGTTCCCGGAGGGGGGGCGCAGTCGCACGAGCCGCGTCGACACGTCCGCCACCACCTACGGAGTGGGCCGCATCGTCCGCGCGCTCCCGGGAGCCCGGGTGCTGTGCGTGTACCAGCGCGGGAACGGCCAGGAGAGCTGGTCGGATCTGCCCGCGCGCGGCGAGCGTTTCCGCGTGCGCGTCGACGAGCTCGAACCGAAGAGCTCGCGCCGCGGCCTGCGGGGCTCGCTCGCGGTGAGCCAGCAGGTGCTGGGCAAGCTCGCGGAGATGGAGCAGGAGCACTTCCATGCTCGTGCGTGACGTCGCCCGCCAGGGCCACCCCTCGCGCGAGGCGGAGGGGCGATGAGCGCAGGGCACGCGCTGCGCCGCCTCGCGATCGTGAACCGCGGCGAGGCCGCGATGCGATGCATCCGGGCGGTCAAGGCCTTGCGCGCCGAGGAGGGATCGGACCTCCAGGCGATCGCGCTCTACACGGCTGCGGATCGAGACGCTCCCTTCGTGCGTCACGCCGACTCCGCGATCGAGATCGCGTCCGAGCGCGGCGAGGTCGCCGCCTACCTCGACCACGACCGCGTGCTCGCGGCGCTGCGCCGCTGCCACGCCGACGCGGTCTGGCCCGGCTGGGGATTCGTGGCCGAGGACCCGGTCTTCGTCGAGCGCATGGACGCCGCCGGGATCCGCTTCCTCGGACCCGATCCCTCGGCTATGCGCCGGTTTGGGGACAAGATCTCGTCCAAGGAGCTGGCGGAGCGCGAGGGAGTTCCGGTCACACCCTGGAGCGGGGGCGCCGTCGCGGACGCCGAGGAGGCTCTCGTACACGGGCGGCGCATCGGCTTCCCGATCGTCGTCAAGGCCTCCGCGGGAGGCGGCGGCCGCGGCATCCGCATCGTCGAGACTCCGGAGGGACTGGCGGAGGCCTTCCGGGGTGCACGCTCCGAGGCGGCCGCGGCCTTCGGCGACGACCGGCTCTTCGTCGAGCGCAAGGTATCGGGCGGTCGACACGTCGAGGTGCAGATCGCCGCCGACCTGCATGGCACCGTCTTGGCGCTCGGCTGCCGAGACTGCTCGGTGCAGCGGCGCCACCAGAAGGTGCTCGAGGAGGCCCCGCCGCCGGGGATCGCGCGCGCGCGCCTCGCGGAGCTCGAGGCCGCAGCCGTCCGCCTCGCGCGCGGCGTCGGCTACACCGGCGTCGGCACGGTCGAGTTCCTGGTGACGAGCTCCGAGTTCTTCTTCCTCGAGATGAACCCCCGGCTCCAGGTGGAGCACGGCATCACGGAGGAGACCACCGGGCTCGACCTCGTCCGCCTCCAGATCCGCATCGCGCGCGGGGAGTCGCTCGCCGACCTCGCCTTCGAGGAGCACGGGGTGTCCATCGAGGCGCGCGTCTGCGCCGAGGACCCCGACGCGGGCTTCTGCCCATCTCCGGGCAAGATCACCTGCTTCGACCCCGCGCTCGGACCGCGCGTGCGCGTCGACAGCGGCTTCAACGCCGGGAGCTTTGTATCGCCGGCCTTCGACTCCCTGGTCGCGAAGGTGATCGCCTCGGGAGACACCCGCGAGGAGGCGCGCGCCCGGCTGCGCTGCGCGCTCGCCGACTTCGATCTGGTGATCGCGGGCGGCGCCACGAACAAGGGCTTCCTGCTCGAGATCCTCGACTCGAAGGAGTTTCGGGACGGCGGCGTCGACACCGCCTGGCTCGACCGCTTCAGCGCCGCGGCATCCGGGGAGCGCGAGCACGCCGTCGTGGCCCTGATTGCGGCGGCGATCCTGGCCTATCAGGCCTCTCGCGCCGCCGCGCGGCTCAACTTCTTCTCGGACACCACGAACGTCTCCCCCGCGCGGGTGACGCCCTCCCTCGGCCAGCAGATCGACCTCTCCTACCGCGGAGAGAGCTACCGCCTCGACGTCTATACCGTCGGCTCGTGGCGCTACCGCGTGCATCTCGACGAACGCGTCGTCTCCGCCACGCTGCGGGAGGAGGGCGCGCACACGGCGCGGCTCGTGCTCGGCGACCGCTCGCTGCGCATCGTGCACGACGTGACCGAGACCGGCCTGCGCGTCGAGGTGGAGGGCCACCCGCACCGCTTCGGCGGCCAGTCCGCGGGTCAGGTCCGCGCGGGAACTCCGGCGATGGTGGTGGCGATCCACGTGGAGCCGGGTCAGAGGGTGATCGCGGGCCAGCCCCTCGGCGTGCTCGAGGCGATGAAGACCGAGATCGGCTTCGAGGCTCCGGTCTCGGGCGTGGTGACCGAGGTGCGGGCGCGACGCGGCCAGCAGGTCGCCGCCGGCGACGTGATGCTCGTGATCGACCCGGCCTCGGACGCCCCTGGCTCGGGACCCGCATCCGGACGGCTCGTCCTCTTCGACATGGACGATCCGCTCGAGCCGCTCTTCACCCGTGCGCCCGCAGGCGGGCTCGGCGATCCGGATCTCGCCGGGGCCGACGTGGCGCCTTTCGAGGCGCGCCAGGCCGCGCTCGAGGCGGCGCGCGAGGAGGTGCGGCGGGTGCTGCTCGGCTACGACGCGAGCGGCGAGCGGACGGAGCGCCTCGCCGCCTTCCTGAACGCTCCGCTTCCCGAAGGCCTCTCGGAGACCTTCCGCGGCGAGCTCGCGGCCGTCCGCGAGGAGATCTCGGTCTTCGCCGACCTGGATCAGCTCTTCATCCGCGCGCCGCGGGCCTCCGTGGGCGGCGAGCTCGGGCCCTCGAACAGCGCCCGCTTCCGGATGTACGTGCGGCGGATGCGCGCCGGCGGCGCCGGCATCAGCGAGGAGTTCCTCGAGCTCGTGCGCGCGGCGCTCCGCCGCTACGGCGTACAGACGCTCGAGCACTCGGACGCGCTCGAGCGGGCGGTGATGCGGCTGCTCGCCACCCAGCACACCTCCGCCATGCGCCAGCGCCTCGTGCTCGCACTTCTGCGTCGCGTGACGGACCTCGCGCGAAGCCCGATCCACCTCGCGGACGACCGCGCCCTCGAGAGCGCCCTCTCGCGCATCGCCGGGATGCGCGGGCTCGTGACCGACGCGGTGGCCGATGCCGCCGCCGATGCGAGCTACGTGATCTTCGAGCGCCCGCGGATGGAGCGGCTCGCCGAGCGCACCAGCACCGACCTCGAGCAGTGGCTGGCGACGGCGGAGGCGCGGCCGAGCCAGCCGCCGGACGAGGTGCTCACGCACCTCGCCGACGCGCCGCGACCGATCTTCGACCGCATCGGCCGCTGGCTCGCGGACCCCGACCCGCGTCGGCGGGCGATCGCCGCCGCCGCCCACCTGCGCCGGCTCTACTCGCCCGAGCAACCCGTGCGGCACGCTTCGTCGCTCACGGCGGAGGGCTGGTTCGACCGCATCGAGCTCGCCGGCGGGCGCATGATCCTGGGCACCACCTGTGGGCCGCTCCAGCTCGCCTCGCGCGCGACGCGCCTGCTCGAGCTCGCCGCCCTGGGCCTCGACAGCGACGAGTGGCCCACGGTCGAGGCGATCGAGATCCTCGTGCCGCTCGAGGCGGAGGCGGACCTCGCCTCGCTGCTCGGACCCCTCGAAGCCGTGGCCGTCGCTGGCGCTCCCTCGCTTCGCCTCACGGTGACCGCGGTCGAACCGGACGGCAGCTGCGTGCACCGCACCTTCGACCCGGCCGAAGGGGGGCTCCGGTCCGCCGGCCCCTATCACGGGATCCACCCGGAGGCGGCCCGCCGCGTCGATCTCGACCGCCTCGACAACTTCGAGCTGGAGCGGCTACCGGTGGGAGGCGACGGGGTCTACTGCTTCCGCGGGCGCAGCCGCACGCTCCAGGCGGACGAGCGCATCTTCGTGCTGGCCGACGCCCGCGTCCGCTCCTCGGGCGACGGGCGCGACGCGGCGCTCTTCGTGCCCGCCTTCGAGCACGCCTTCACCGAGGCGACCCGCGCGCTACGCACCGTCGTGAACCTGCGCGACCCGAAGCGGCGCCTCCAGTGGAACCGCATCGCGCTCTACGTCGCGCCTGCGATCTTCCTCGATGCCGACATCGCGTGGACCCTCGCGCGACGCCTCGCGCCGGCCACCCGCAACCTCGGCCTCGAGAAGGTGGTGGTGCGCCTCGAGGTGCTCGACCGGGAGGCCCCGACGCAGCCCGCGCGGCCGATCGAGCTCGTGATCAGCGACCTCACCGGATCGAGCATGGAGATCCACCAGCGCGAGCCCCACACCGAGCCGCTCGAGCCACGCAGCGACTACGAGCGCAAGGTGGTCGAGGCCCGCCGGCGCCGCCTCGTCTACCCCTACGAGATCGTCCGCATGCTGACCGGGAGCGGGCGCGGTCCGGCCCCGACGGCGCTCGGCCCGGGCCCCTCGCTCCCGGTCGGGAGCTTCGAGGAGTACGACCTCGCCCCGGGTGCGGGCCGCCCGACCGCCGTGAGCGTCTCGGGCAGGCCCTTCGGCCAGAACCTGAGCTCCGTCGTCTTCGGGATCATGACCACGCCGACGGACAAGGTTCCGGAGGGGATGAGCCGCGTGCTCGTCCTCTCCGACCCGACCCTCGACATGGGAGCCCTCGCCGCGCCGGAGTGCGACCGCATCTTCGCTGCCCTCGACCTCGCCTCGGATCGCGGGCTCCCGGTCGAGTGGATCCCCGTCTCGAGCGGCGCGCGCATCGCGATGGACAGCGGCACGGAGAACCTCGACGCCACCGCCCGGGTGGTGAAGCGCATCGTCGAGTTCACGCAGGCCGGGGGTGCCATCCACCTGATCGTGACCGGCGTGAACGTCGGCGCGCAGAGCTACTTCGACGCGCTCTCGACCATGCTGATGCACACGCGCGGCTCGCTGATCATGACGCCGCGCGCCTCGATGGTGCTGACCGGACGCGCGGCCCTCGAGGCCTCGGGGGCCGTCTCCGCCGAGGACGAGGTCGCGATCGGCGGCTTCGAGCGCATCATGGGGCCGAACGGCGAGGCGCAATACTTCGCGAACGACCTGGCCGACGCGTACCGGATCCTGTACGAGCACTACCGCTACACCTACGTCGTCCCGGGCGAGGCGGGCCCGCGCCGCTTCGAGACCCGCGATCCGGCCCAGCGCTCGGTGCGCGAGTTCCCGTGCGGCCCCGGCGAGGGCGAGGGCTTCGCGACCGTCGGCGAGATCTTCGACGACCGCACGAACCCCGGCCGCAAGCGCCCCTTCCCGATGCGCCCGGTGATGGAGGCGACGATCGACCAGGACGGCGGGCACCTCGAGCGCTGGCGCGCGATGCTGGGCGCCGAGACGGCGATCGTCTGGGACGCCCACCTCGGCGGGATGCCGGTCTGCTTGATCGGGATCGAGAGCCGCAGCGTGGAGCGCGAGGGCTACCGCCCGCTCGACGGACCGCAGAGCTGGACCGCCGGCACGCTCTTCCCGCTCTCCTCGAAGAAGGTCGCGCGCGCGATCAACGCGGCGAGCGGGAACCGGCCGGTCGTCGTCCTCGCGAACCTCTCGGGCTTCGACGGCTCCCCCGAGTCGATGCGCAAGCTCCAGCTCGAGTACGGCGCGGAGATCGCCCGGGCCGTCGTGAACTTCGAGGGCCCGATCCTCTTCCTCGTCGTCTCGCGCTACCACGGCGGCGCCTACGTCGTTTTCTCGCAGCAGCTGAACCCGGGGCTCGAGGCCTCGGCCCTCGAGGGCTCGTACGCGTCGGTGATCGGCGGCGGCCCGGCGGCCGCTGTCGTCTTCGGCCGCGAGGTTCGCGCGCGCGCCCTCGCCGACGCCCAGGTCGCCGAGCTCGAGAAGGCGATGCGCACCATCCGCGGACCCGGATCGCGCGAGCGCTACGAGCGCGCGCTCGCCGACGCCGTGCTCGAGCACCAGAGCCAGCTCGCCGCCGAGTTCGACGCGATCCACAGCGTCGAGCGCGCGAAGCGCGTGGGATCGCTCTCGGCCATCGTCGAGCCCGACCGGATGCGCGCCTTCCTGATCGATCGCCTCGAGCGCGCCCGGGCGCCCGACAGGCGAGGAGGAGCCGGATGACGAACGACCCCCGGAAGGAGCTGCGGGCGGCCTGGGACGAGATGATCGCGAGCCTCGAGCGGGCGCGCGACGCGATCGATCATCCGGAGCTCTTGCCGGCGCCGCAGAACGCGCGCAACCTCGCCGAGGGCTATCGCTACCTGATGGGCTTCCTGCACAGCGCCGTCGAGCGAGCCTTCCACGAGGATCCGATCCGCCCCGCGTTCCGCAACGCGCTCAGCATTCTCAACCGCGCGACCATCGACAACGCCGACGCCATCTACTTCTACGCGCCGCTCGACGGGCGCGAGCGCACCGTGATCCGCGGCGAGGTCGCTGACTGGCGCCACTGGCGTGGCGAACGCCCCGCGCCGAGCGGCCGCAAGGCTCCGCACTACCTGATCTTCGAGGCCAGCGCGGGCGTGCTGGCCGGCGATTCGGGCGACCTGCGCGAGCTGCGGCCCGGCGTGAAGACGCAGACCGGACGGCTCGACTCGAGCACGCTCGAGGTCGGTCCGGAGGGCCGCTTCGAGATCCTGCTCGCGCCGGAGCGGCCCACGGGCCACACCGGCAACTTCATCCGCACGCTGAAGGTGGTCGACCGGCCGCACCCCGACGATCCGAACCTGCCGCAGGAGCGTTACGCCAATTACATCAGCGGCCGCCAGCTCTTCTACGACTGGGAGCGCGAGGACGCGATCCATCTCTCCATCACGCAGCAGGGAGCCGAAGGAACCCACCCACCGGCGTACGCCCCGGAGGCCGCAGCCGCGCAGCTCCGGCGCTGCGGCGATCTGGTGCGTGGCCAGATGCACTTCTGGAACGCGTTCTGGACGATCCTGATGGGGGCCTACGGCGAGCGCCCGGGCACCCTTCCGGGGGTCGGCTTCCCGCGCAACGCCTTCAACAAGCTCACTGCCGCCTCGGGCGCCACGGGCGGCGGCATGAGCACGAACCTCTACGCGGGCGGCATCTACGAGCTCGCGCCTGACGAGGCGCTCATCGTCGAGAACCGGATCCGGCTGGCGCCCCAGTACATCGGCTTCCAGATCAGCAATCTCTGGGGCGAGTCGATCGAGTACGCGAACCAGCTCGGCAGCCTGAACGGCAGCCAGTGCGAGGTCGACCCGGACGGCGTGATCCGGCTCGTGATCGCGCATCGCGACCCCGGCGTACCGAACTGGATCGACACGACCGGTCACCCCGAGGGCTTCGTCGCGCCGCGCTGGGCCTACAGCCAGACTCCGCCGCCGGAGCAGTGGCCGAGCGTCGCGGCGAAGAAGGTGCCCTTCGAGGAGATCCGCAAGCACCTGCCCGAGGGTACGCGCAGCGTCTCACCCGCCGAGCGGCGCGAGCAGATCCGGATCCGCCAGGCGCACGTGCTGAAGCGCTTCCGCTCGTTCTAGCACCGGCGCCCCCGAGACGAGCACCGGGAAACGGAGAGTCGCCCCGTCGGCTGCGGAACGGTCGCGGCGCGCCTACGCCGCCGGCGGCTCGACCGGGTCGAAGAGGACGTCGAGGCGCTCGGGGCCGCGGAAGGCGGTGCCGACGATGCGGGGCGGCGGGGCGGCCGGATCGAGCCGCAGGTGGGGGAGGCGCTCGAGCAGCGTCGCGATACCGACGCGGAGCTCGAGGCGCGCGAGGTGCATGCCGAGGCAGAGGTGGCGTCCCCAGCCGAAGGCGAGGTGCGACTGCTCGGGGCGGCCCGGGTCCCACTCGTCGGGCCGGTCCCAACGCGCCTCGTCGCGGTTCGCCGAGCCGATGAGCAGCAGCAGCGACGCCCCTGCCGCGACCGGGCAGCCGCCGACCCGGGCGTCGCGGGTCGCGACGCGGTTCACCATCGTGATCGACGTCTCCCAGCGCAGCGTCTCCTCGACGGCGCGCGGCACGAGCGAGGGATCGCGCCGGACGCGCGCGAGCACCTCGGGATGGGTGAGGAGCGCCACGAGGCAGTTACCCATGACGCGGAAGGTCGTCTCCGCTCCGGCGGGCATGAGCAGCCGCAGGAAGCCCATGATGTCCTCGTCGTCGAGGCGCTCGCCATCGACCTCGGCGTGGACGAGGTCGCTGATGAGATCGTCCCGCGGGTCGCGGCGGCGCTCCTCGACGATGGGCGCGAGGTACTCGCGCATCGCGCGCGACGCGGCGAGACCGCGCTCCGGATCGGCGGGTCCCATCGCGATCTCCTGCGCCCAGGCCTGGAAGCGCGCGTGGTCCCAGACCGGTACGCCGACGATCCCCGCGATCACCCGCACCGGATACTGGCTCGTCACGTCGCGCACGAGCTCCGCCCGCCCGAGCGGCGCGATGCTCCCCACGAGCGCTTCGATCGTCGGGCGCACCAGCTCGCGCTCCCAGCGTTCGAGAGCCGCGGCCCGGAAGGCCCGCGAGACGAGGTTGCGGTACTGCGTGTGCCGGTGGCCGTCCATGCCGAGCATGATCCGACCCATGTAGGGGCCCATGGTGCGGTGGTTGATCTCCGAGGAGAAGGCCTCGGGATCGCGCAGCACCGCCTCCACGTCGGCGTGGCGCAGCACGCGCACGCTCTGCATGCCGAGGAGCGTCGCCGTCTCGACCGGGCCGCGGCGGCGGGCCAGGGCCCACTCGGGGTACGGGTCGAGCGCGAAGAGCAGGGAGGCCGGGATCGGCTTCTCCTGGGACACGGCGCCCTCCTCCCCGCGGCCTTATACCACGGGCGCGCCCGGAATGCGGGTGACATTTCGACGTCGGCCGAGTAGCTTCGCCGCGTGCCGTCGCAAGGACTCGTAGCGGGCAAGATCGCCCTCGTCACGGGCGGAGCCTCGGGGATCGGCCGCGCCAGCGCGCTGCTCTTCGCCCGCGAGGGCGCACGCGTGCTCGTCGGCGACGTCGACGAGTCGGGCGGGCGCAGCACGGTCGCCGCGATCGCCAAGAGCGGAGGCGAGGCGCGCTTCACCCGGCTCGAGGTGAGCTCCGAGCCCGAGGTCGAGGCCGCAGTCGCGACCGCGATCTCGACCTGGGGCCGCCTCGACTGCGCGGTGAACTGCGCCGGCGTCACGGGAGCGTCCGGCACGCTCGACGGGATCGACCTCGCGGGCTGGAACGCCACCCTCGCGGTGAACCTCACCGGGGTCTTCCTGTGCATGAAGCACGAGATCGCGGCGATGGCGCGCCAGGGCGGGGGGGCCATCGTGAACATCTCCTCCGGCGCCGGCCTGATCGCGGTGCCGGGCCTCGGGCCCTACTGCGCGACCAAGCACGCGGTGCTCGGGCTCACCAAGACGGCCGCCGTCGAGAACGCCCGCACGGGTGTCCGCGTGAACGCCGTCTGCCCGGGCAGCATCGATACGCCGATGCTGCGCGCCTCGATCGCGAATCTGCCGGGCATGGAGAAGATGGTCCTCGCGAGCCAGCCGGGCGGACGCTTCGGGCGTCCCGAGGAGATCGCCGAGGCCGTCGTCTGGCTCTGCTCCGACCGCGCCTCCTTCGTGAGCGGCGAGTCGATGCTCGTCGACGCCGCCTCGGTCGCGCGCTAGTCCGACCGGGCCTCGCTGCGATGCTCTGATATGCTCCGCCGCCGAATGGCTGCGTCGGCCGCCCTGTGGCGCCTCCTGCCGGACGTCCGGGTCCGGGAGCGCCCGAGATTCCTCTTCTTCGGCGGGCTCGTCGCGCTGCTCTCCTTCGCGCAGACGCTGGGGCTCGCCGCGTCCGAGGCGCTCTTCGTCGCGAAGCTCGGCGCCCATGCGCTCGCGCCGGCCTTCATCGCCGCCTCGCTCGTCACCGTGCTCGGCTCGCTCTTCTACGCCGTCCGGGTCGGAGCCGTGCGCAACGACCTCCTCTTCGTGCATTGGCTCGCCGGTGCGGCGACGGTGCTCGCGCTGGCGACGGGAGCCGTCTGGCGCGAGGTCGAGCTCGCCTACCCCGCGATCCTCTGCCTCTGGTACGCGCTCCAGGCGATCCTGATCAATCACTTCTGGACCTTCGCGAGCGACTACTTCGACACGCTGGCGAGCAAGCGCCTCTTCCCACTCTTCACGGCCGGCACCTCCGTCGGAGGCGCGGCGGGGGGCCTCGCTGCGATGCTGCTCGCGAGCGCGACGGGACCGGTCGCGCTGGTCGCCGGCTGGTCGCTCTCGCTGGCCGGCGCGGCGGTGTTCGTGCGCCTGGCACAGCGCAGGCTGCGGCGCTGGGGGCTCTCGGTCGAGGACGAAGCCGACGAGAGCTCCATGGAGGGGCTGCGCGGAGCGGTGCGCTTCCTCGGACGGTCGGCGCTCGCGCGCTGGCTCGTCGTGTCGGTGCTCGGCATGGTGCTCGCGCTCTTCCTCGCGCAGTACCTGTACCTGGACGTGTTCGCGGCGAGCTTCCCCGATCCGGCGGATCTCGCGACCTTCCTCTCCGCGTATCTCGCCGTGAGCAACCTCGTCGAGCTCGCGGTCGAGATCTGGGTCACGCCGGTCCTGATCCGCAGGGTCGGCGTGCCCGGCGCGAACATGCTCCATCCTCTCCTGATGCTGCTTGCCTTCGGCGGGCTCGCGACGCGCTGGGGTCTGGCGGCGGGCATCGGCGCGCGCTCGGCGCGCGAGCTGGCCGAGAACGCGATCGCGATGCCCGTTCGCTCGCTGGTGTACAACGCGATGCCGGCCCGCTTCCGCGGGCGGATGCGCGCGCTCCTCGAGGGCATCGTCTTCTACGCGGGAATGTCGCTCGCCGGAGTCGTGCTGCTCGCGTTCCCCGATGCGGCGCCGCGCTGGCTCTGCGGGGCCGGCGCGGTGGCCGCACTCGCATACTTCCTCGCGAACGCGCGCACGCGCCGCGCCTACCTGGAGACCCTCGTGGAGCAGCTGCGCGCGGGTCGCCTCGACCTCGCGACCGTCGGGCAGGGGCTCGGCGCGTGGGAGGCGTCCCGCCTGGCCGCCCTCTGGGAGCCGCTCGTGCGCGGACACGGCGAACGCCCGTCGCCGGGGCTGCTCGAGCTCGCCCCGCACCTCGCCGCGCGCGGCATCCTCGATCCTCTCGTCCGCGCGGCCTCGCATCCGAACGCCGGCGTGCGAAGGGCGAGCATCGCCGCCCTCGCGACGACGGGCGCCGCCGAGGGTCCGCTGGCGCTCGCCCTCGACGACCCCGACGCCGGCGTGCGCCTCGCCGCACTGCGCGGACTCGCGCGCCCGGGCGCCGACGCGGGCTTCCTCGCCGCAAGGGCGCACGAGCTCCTCGCCGATCCCGATCCGGGCGTGCGCGCGGAGGCGGCGCTGCACTTCGGCGACGAGGGCGCGAGCGTGCTCCTGGGCATGCTTGGGTCGGAACGCAGCTCCGAGGCGGGGGCGGCGCTCGCCGTGGCGCCCGCGGCGCTCGCACCCGCCGTCGCGCGCTGCGCGCGCAGGGCCTCGCCCGAGGTGCGCGCCGCGGCACTCGAATGCCTGGTGCGGCTCGGATCCGCGCGTGGCGGCGAGGCGCGGCCGGGCGCCGGACAGCCGCTCGCGCCCCCGGAGCTGTCGCTGGCGCTCGCGGATCCGCACGCGGCCGTGCGGCGCGCCGGCCTGCGCCTGCTCGCCGCGCGCCGCGAGCCCGGTGCGGTGCAGCACTTCGCTCGGGCCCTCGACGACCCGTCGGCGGAGGTGCGCGCGGCGGCCGAGACCGCGCTCGCCGCGCGGGGCGCCGACGGGGTCGCGGCCGCGGAGCCCTACCTGCGCTCCGAGCGCGAGCAGACGGTGCTCGCCGCGCTGCGGGTCGTGGCGCGGAGCAACCTGCGCGACTCGCGCGCCGTGCTGGCCTTCGAGCTGCGCCGGCTCGCGCGCGAGCTCTGGTACCTCACGATCGCGACCGAGCGGCTCCCGGCGGCGGCCCACCCGAGGGCGCGGCTGCTGCGCATCGCCTTCGCCGACGCGGTGCGGCGCGAGCACCGTCTCGCCTTCGCCGTGATCGGGCTCCTCGAGCGACCCTCGGTCGTGCGCAAGGTGGAGCGGGGTCTCTCCGACCCGCGCCTTCGCACTCGCGCCGACGCGCTGGAGGTGCTCTCGAACCTCGGCGATCGCGAGGCCGCGGGGCTCCTCGTGCTGCTCCACGAGGCGGCGCCGCTCGCCGAGCGCGAGCACGCCGTCGCGGGGATCGTCGCGGTTCCCACGGACCCCGCTGAGATCGTGATGGCGGCGCGCAGCTCGCCGCTGCGCTGGGTGCGGGCTGCGGCCCGCACCCTCTTGCCGCAGGAGGGCGATCCGCCCCCGGAGGAGACGACCATGGAGCGACTTCTGGCCCTTCGGCAGGTCGACCTGCTCGCCCAGCTGAGCCTCGAGCAGCTCGAGGCCGTCGCACAGCTCACCGAGGAAGGGGAGTACCTGCCGGGCGAGCAGATCGTTCGCGAGGGCGAACCGGGCGACCGCCTCTATCTCCTGCTCGAGGGGAGCGTCCGCGTGGTGAAGGGCCACGGCACGCCCCAGGAGCTCGAGCTCCGCACGCTCGAGGCCGTCGACTACTTCGGCGAGATGGCGGTCCTGGCCGACGAGCCGCGCAGCGCCACCATCCTGGCGGCGAGCCCCGCCCGACTCCTCTCGCTCGACGGCGAGAGCCTGCGGGAGCTGATCCGCGAGCACCCCGACATCAGCTTCTCGATCTTCCGGGTGCTGACCGGTCGCCTGCGGGCCGCCGAGAGTCGGCTGGCCGACCGTGCGGAGCCGGCCGGGGTCTGAGTCCCGGGCGGACGGCGGGCCTCGGAGCACGCTCCCACCCGCTTGCGCACTACACGCGAACGGATCATCCTCGCGGCCTGAGGCAGAGCGCCCGGTGATCACGACCGCCCTCTCGACGCTGGTGGGAACCCCTCGCAACCGGGTCTGGCGGGCGCTCACCGACCCCGCCGAGATCGTGCGCTGGGACGAGCGAGCCGTGCAGCTCCTCGAGCCCGTGGCAAAGCCCCTCGCGCCGGGCTGCGTGCTGCGCTGGCGCTATCTGGTGGGCGGAGTCCCGCTCGAGCTGCGCGAGGAGATCCGGGACCTCGTTCCCGAGGAGCGCCTCCACTCCGTCGCACAGCTCGGGCTCTTCCGCTTCGAGCAGACCGTCACCCTGGCCGACGACGCGGCCGATCCCGCACGCACCCGGCTCGGTCTGAGGCTCACCGCCGAGAACGCCGTCCCCGTCGTAGGCGGCCTGCTCGACCGCTTCTCCGTCCGACGCCAGGCGGCAGACTTCGTGGACTTCCGCCTGCGCGCCCTCCAGAAGTGGTGCGAGGCCCGCCAGCCCGCGACGCCGGCGGCGTAGCCGCGCGCCCAGACGGAATCGCCACCACCGTCGTCGCAGCGCGCTCAGATGTGGAGCTCCTCCGTCACCCAGCGCGCGGGGTCGGAGAAGCGCGAGCGCGAGAGCGGCGCGAGGTCGTGGTCGCCGAAGCTCCCGGTCGCGACGAGCGCCGCCATCGCCCGCCCGACGGCCCAGGACTGCATCACGCCGCGCCCGGTGAACGAGTGGGCCTCGAAGAGGTTCGCGAAGCCGGCCACGGCGCCGGCGATGCCGCTGCGATCCGGGGTGACGGCGTAGAGTCCGGCCCAGCCGCGGACGTGGCGACAGCGCTCGAAGGCGCTGGCGCGGTGGGCCAGGCGCGGCCAGATCTCGCGCTCGAAGAAGTCGTCGCCGTCGTAGTCGAAGTCGTAGCCGGGCGCTTCGTCCGGCGTCGAGTAGCCGGCAAGCACGAAGGCGCCCTCGGGATGGAAGTAGAGGCCGCTCGCGTCGACGATCATGCCGAGCTCGTCGAGGTCGACGCCCGGGGCGAGCCCCTCCCGGCGCACGTCCACGAGCGAGATCTGGCGCCGCACCGGCTCGGCGGGATCCGAGATCCCGAGCTTGGCGGCGAGGATCGGGGACCACGCGCCGAGGCAGTTCACGAGCGTGTCGCAGGCGAGACGCGTCTCCGCCTCGCGCGCCGGTTCGGGGACGCGGTGCGTCGTCAGGATCTCGCGCAGCGTGCCGGACTCGTCGCCCGCGCCGGGGCTGCGCACGCCGACCACGTGGAGCGCCGCGACGCGGCGCAGCGAACCCGCCGCCCCGGCCACGCGCTGCGTCTCGACGCCCGTCACGTAGTGGCGGTTCAGGAAGCGCACGCCGAGGCGCTCGGCGTGGGAGCGATAGTGGGCGCGCACCGCGTTCGGATTCACGAGGCCGTCGCGCGGCGAGAAGGTGGCGCCCACGAGCTCGTGCATCGCACCGTCGAGGAGCGGAAAGCGCTCGCGCACGGCTCCCGGCTCGAGCCTTTCCACGCCGAGCCCGCGCGCGTTCTGGAGCGCGCGCTTCGCGAGGGCGCGCGCGAAGAGATCCCGGTCGGCGTAGAGCCACAGGTAGCCGCGCTCGCGGAAGCCTAGCTCCTCGCGATGCTCGCGAAAGAAGTCGAGGGTGGCGAGGCAGGTCTCGATGTTGACCGGATGCCACCAGGTGGCGCGCGCGCCGCCCGCGTTGAGCTCGGAGGCCGCGTAGATCCCGGCGAGGTCGACGTCCACGACCGCGACGTCGCGCACCCCGCGGCTCGCGAGCGACCACGCGACGCTCGAGCCGATGATCCCGCCCCCGACGATCACCACTGCGCCGCTCAAGACCCGCACAGCGTAGCCGAGGCGCGGTCGCTACGATCGCGGCCCCATGCCGGCGAGCTCCCGCGTCCGAACGCATGCCATCGCAGCGATCGCGGCGGCGATCGCGGGCTGCGCGGCGTGGCCGCCGTGGGAGCGTCCGCTCCCGCCGGCCCCGGCGATGGATGCGGGACGGGTCGCGGCTGACCTGCGCTGGCTCGCGGACGACGCTCGCGAGGGGCGGGGAGCCGGGACGCAGGGGCTCGAGGCCGCAGCCGAGTGGCTCGCCGAGGCCTTCCGCATGGCCGGTCTCGCTCCGGGCGGCGACCTTGGCGGCTACCTCCAGCGTTTCGAGATGCCGGTCTCGCTCCGCGTGGTGCGCGAGGCGCTGCGCGCGGGGACCCTGGACTTCGCCGCGCGGCGAGACTTCGCGGCGCTGCTCTCGAGCGGAGACGGGAGCGTGCGCGCGCCGCTCGTCTTCGCGGGCTACGGGATCTCCGCACCCGAGCAGGGCTACGACGATTGGGACGGCGCCCCGGTCGAGGGCGCCGTCGTGCTCGTCCTCGAAGACCGCCCCGGTGGAGACGAGAGCCCCTTCGCGGGCGTCCACGCCAACGCCTTCCTGTCCCGCACGCACAAGGTGTCGAACGCGCGCGACCGGGGCGCCCTCGCCGTGCTGCTCGCGCCCAGCGTCCCCGACGGCGAGGACGCCGCGCAGGTCGAGGCCGGCCAGCCCTCCGCGAACCCGAGCCAGCGCTCGAGCGGGATCCCGGTCCTCTCGCTCTCGCGCGCTGCCGCCGAGCGCCTCGTAGCCCTCGCCGGCGGAACCCCGCTCGGCGAGCGGCAGCGGCGGATCGAAGCGGCGCTGCGGCCGGCCTCGGAGCTCCTACGCGGCGTCGAGGTCGACCTCGAGGTGCGGATGGAGCGCCGCATGGGGAGCGCGGCGAACGTCGTCGGGGTTCTCGAGGGATCGGACCCCCGTCTGCGGCGCGAGGCCGTCGTGGTGGGTGCCCACTACGACCACCTCGGCCGCGGGGAGTTCGGGTCGCTCAACCCGCAGCAGCGCGGCGAGATCCACAATGGCGCCGACGACAACGCCTCCGGCACGGCCGGAGTGCTCGAGCTCGCGCGCGCCTTCGCGCAGGGGCCGCGCCCGCGGCGCAGCCTCGTCTTCGCGGCCTTCGCCGGCGAGGAGATCGGACTCTTCGGCTCGCGCGCCTACGTCGAGGCACCGACGGTCCCGCTCCCCGACACCGTGGCGATGCTGAACCTCGACATGGTGGGTCGCCTCCGCGACGGCAGGCTCGTCGTCTTCGGCACCGGATCCTCGCCGGGCTTCCCGAGCCTGGTGCGAAGGGCCCTGCACGGGCTCTCCCTCGACGCGGCGTTTACCGAGGACGGCTTCGCGCCGTCCGACCAGACGAGCTTCTACGCGCGCAGCGTCCCGGTGCTGATGTTCTTCACGGGCGCGCACCCGCAGTACCACACGCCAGACGACGACGCGCAGCGGATCGACGCCGCGGGAGAGGTGCGCGTGCTCGAGGCCGCGTATCGCGTGGTGCGCGCACTCCTCGACGCCGACGGAAGACCCGAGGTCGTCGCGGCCGCGGCTCCGGCGGCCTCGCGCGAGGGCGGCGCTTACGGACCCTACCTCGGCACCGTACCGTCCTTCGGCGAGGAGGAGGTTCCGGGCGTGCTCCTCCAGGGCGTGGCGCCGGGGAGCCCGGCGGAGAAGGCCGGGATCCGCGCCGGGGATCGGATCGTGCGCTTCGACGGCGCCTCCGTCGCGACCCTCGAGGAGTACGCGGCGCGCCTCTTCGCCGCGCGCCCGGGCCAGGAGGTGCGGATCGGGCTCCTGCGCGACGGGCAGCAGGTCGAGGTCGTGACGACGCTCGGTCGGCGCCGGTGAAGATCACCGTCTACGGAGCCGGGGCCGTCGGTCTCGTCGTCGGCGCGCGCCTCGCGCGTGCGGGGGACGACGTCGTGTTCCTCGTGCGCAACCCCGGCGTGGCCGAGCGAATCGAGACGTGCGGCGTACACTTCGAGGATCCGGCGAGCGGCGTCGCGTGGAGCGCCCGGGCCCGCGCGGTGGCGTCCGTGGCGGAGCTGTCCGAGGAGTTCCGCGCGGGCCCGATCCTCTTCTGCATGCGCGCCTCGGAGACGGCGTCCGCGGCGCGCGCGCTCGCCCCGGTCGCGCCGCGCGCCTGCGTCGCGAGCTTCCAGAACGACCTCGACAACGAGTCGATTCTGGCCGAGCACTTTCCGGTCGTGATCGGAGCGCCGCTGCGCCAGACCTGCACGCGGTCGGCCTCGAACGAAGCGCGCGCGATCGGGGCTGGGCGGGTCGTCCTCGGGCGCCATCCGAGCGGAGGCGGCCCGGAGCTCGAAGCGCTCTCTCGCCGGCTGCGCGCCGCGGGCTACGAGGTCGGCATCTCGGAGCGAGTCGCCGAGGACCGCTGGCTCAAGCTCTGCGTGAACCTGATGAGCACGCCGAATGCGCTGATCCGCCGCCCCGACCACGTAACGCGCGCCTTCGTCGAGATCAAGGCGCGGCTCCTCGAAGAGGCTCGCGACGTGCTGGCCGCCGCCGGCATCGCGGCGCGCTCTTGCGACGCCCGCGACCGCTCGCTCGAGCAGGAGATCGAGTGGCAGCGCGCGTCACTCGCGCGCGGTGAGAGCGCGCGCCCGCTCCCGATCTACAACCAGGTGTGGGCCGCGCTGCGCCACGGCGGCCCGCTCGAGGCCGACACCTACCACCGGCGGATCCTCGACCTGGCGGCGCGCGCGGGTCTCGTCGCACCGATGAACGCCAGGGTCCTCGAGGTCCTGCTTCGGCAGGCCGAGTGCCGCGCCGGGCCCGAGAGCGTCGCGGCCTCCGAGATCCTGGAGAGCTGAGCGGCCAACGGCAGTGATGCTAGCTTCCGCGCCGGTGTCCTCCCTCGACCCGGCTCCCTCCGCCGAGCTGTTGCGCGAGCTCGCCGTGACCCTGAGCGACTTTCCCGCCCCGATCCGCTCGCGCGGCGAAACCTACGCGAGGCGTGGCCACGTCGCCGCGCTCGAGACGACCCCGACGCAGCTGCGCGCGACGATTGCGGGCACGCAGCTCTACACCGCGCGCTGGTGGTGGACCGACGCCGCTGGCTGGGACGGCGAGTGCGGCTGTCCGATGCAGTTCGACTGCAAGCACCTCTACGCGGCCGCCGCCGTCGCGATCGAGCGCTTCGGCGCGCGCGGGGGTTCGGTGGTCGCGCGAGGCGGCGGGGAGGCGCCGAGGATCGCCGCGGGCGGGGCGCGCGCCGGAAGCAGCGGAGCGATTTCGAGAGCCGATGCCTCCTCCCGCGCGCAGGCGGCGCTCGCGGAGCTGCGCGCCGCGAGCAGCCCCTGGGAGGCGCGCGGCGCGCTCCAGCGACTGCTCGGGAACACCTTTCTCGTGCCTTGGGATCCCTCCCACGCGCCGTGGCTCTCCCACGCACTCGCCGATCCGGATCCCGATCTGCGCTGCCACCGGGTGGCGTGCGGCATCGCGGCGCGCAGCGAGCTCCCGCTACCGCCGCTGCTCCTGGAGTACGCGGAGCGCGAGGATCTGGTCGAGAGGCTCGCCGAGCGCGAGCGCGGCGAGCTCCTCGGGGCGGTGCTCCAGTGGGCTCAGCAACGCAGGGGCGGCTCCACCCGGCAGCTGCGCGCCGTCCTCGCGTTGGTCGAAGCGGCGGGCGGGCCCGCCATCGAGATCGAGGCCCGCGTCACCTCGACGCGCCTGCAAGACGCGGCCCGCACGCTGAGCCAGCTCGAGCAGCTCCGTAGCGAGTGCCAGCGTACGCCGGAGCTCCTGTCGCAGGACGAGCGCGCGCTCCTCGAGCTCCTGGTCCGTCACCGCGCGGTCTCCTCGTTCTCGCGCGAGCGCGAGAGCATCTCGCTCCCGCTCCTCGCACGCCTGCTGGAGCGCTTCGGCGGCTCGCCGCTCGTCACCTGGGACGCGGCAACGCCGGCGGAGCTCGCGGAGCGCATCGGCATCGCCCCGGAGGCGCCCGTGCGTTTCGCGCGCGACGCGGTGCGGATCGTTCCGGACCTCGCCACGAGTTCGGAGGCGCCGCGCCTCGTACTCGTCGTGAGCTGGCCGGACGGCCGCAAGCGGCCGCTCTCCGACGCGCTCCTGATCCTGCCCACCGCCTCCCTGGCCAGCACCGACACCGGCCTCGTGCTCGCGGACGGGGCCTTCCACGTCCTCGGTGAATCTCCGCCCGAGCCCGTGCTGGAGCGCTTCGCGCTCCGGGGCTCGCTCCCCCTACGGCAGGCCGAGCTCGCGCCAGCGCTCCAGCACCTCGTCGCTCGCTATCCCCATCTGCGCCAGAGCGCCGCCGCGAGGACCCGTCACCATCGGGTAACGGCCCTCCTCCTGCTCGACCTGCTCGAGGACCAGTGGCTCGAGCTGCGCCTGCTCGCGCACGACGCCCCAGCCGAGAGCTCTCCTCTAGAGCTCCGCGAGCGGGATTCGCGAGTCTTCGAATGGACGCCCGAGCGCGGCTGGGAGCGATGGACGAGCGAGGAGCGGCCGAGCGCCGAGCCGGGCCCTGTCGAGGGCGACGAGTCCGCGGGCGGAGCGGGGGGCTACTGGCTCGAAGGGCCGGAGCCCGGCGACGTCGGTGCCTGCGTCGCCTGGCTCGAGGCTCTCGTCGCGATCGCGAACGCGGGCCGCACGGGGCGCGCGTGGGAGCATCGGGAGCAGGCCGGACTGCACCTGCCGGCGACCGCGAAGACGCTCGATGGCTTGGCCGACGCGTGGGAGCGCCGACCCGAGGCACTGCGCATCTTCGCCACGCCCAGGGCGCGGAGGCTCTTCGACCCAGAGCTGCGCGTCACCCCGCGGCTCTCGGTCGCCGCCTCCGGGATCGACTTCTTCGAGGTCTCGACCGAGTGGGAGGCCGAGGGGCTCTCGCTCTCCGAGGAGGAGATCGCGCTGCTGCGCGCGGCCACGACGCGCTTCGTGCGCCTGAGATCGGGCTGGGTGCGCCGCGAGGTGGCGGCCGATCTCGAGGTCTCGCTCGGCGCGCTCGCAGACCTCGGCATCGAGGCCGGCGGGCCGGCGCAGCGCGTGAGCCTGTGGCAGCTCGCGGGGGCGAAACCCGAGAGCCTCGCGACCCTCGAACGACTCGCGGCGGGTCCGGAGCTCGCGGCGGCCGCGCGGGAGCTCCGCGAGCGCGTCGCGCGCTTCGCCGGGCTCCCGGAGCAGCCGCTCCCGGTCGGGCTTGCGGCCGAGCTGCGCCCCTACCAGCGGCGCGGGCTCGACTTCCTCTGCCACGTGAGCTCGCTAGGCCTCGGCGCGATCCTGGCCGACGACATGGGGCTCGGGAAGACAGTGCAGACGCTGGCCTGGCTACTGCGGTTGCGGGAGGGCGGCGCGCGCGGGCCGGCGCTGGTCGTGTGTCCCACCTCCGTGGTGCACAATTGGGTGCGCGAGGCCGAGCGCTTCGCCCCGGAGCTGCGTGTGCTCGTCCTCGGGCGGGGCGCGGAGCGCCACCGCCTGCGCACCGAGATCCCGCGCTCCGACCTCGTCGTCACGAACTACGCGCTCCTGCGCCGCGACGTCGAGGAGTGGAAGGAGACGGAGCTCCTGGCCGCGATCCTCGACGAGGCGCAGCAGATCAAGAATCCCGACGCCGAGGTAGCGCGTGCTGCGAAGCTCCTGCGCGCGCGCCACCGCCTCGCCCTCACCGGGACTCCGCTCGAGAACCGCCCGCTCGACCTGTGGAGCCTGATGGACTTCGCGAACCCCGGCTACCTCGGCTCTCGCCGCGCCTTCGAGGCGCGCTACGACCGGCCCGACGCGCCCCCGGAGCGGCGCCGGCTCCTGGCCGCCAAGCTGCGCCCCGTGCTGCTGCGGCGGCTCAAGCAGGAGGTCGCGCCCGAGCTCCCCGAGCGCATCGAAGAGCGCCGAGAGTGCGAGCTCACGGCCGGTCAGCGCAAGCTCTACCTCGCCGAGCTGCGCAAGAGCCGCCTCCTGATCGACGCGCTCGACGGTGACGCGCGCTCCCGCACCCGCGGCCGCATCGCGATCCTCGCGGCGCTCACGCGCCTGCGCCAGATCTGCTGCCACCCCGCCCTCGCGGGCGGCGGGGCGAGGCTCGGCTCGGGAAAGTTCGAGGCGCTCTTCGAGCTGCTCGAGCCGCTCCTCGCCGAGGGGCACAAGGTGCTCGTCTTCTCGCAGTTCGTGGCGTGCCTGCGCCTGCTGCGACGCGAGCTCTCGCGGCGCGAGATCGCCTGCCACGAGCTCACGGGCCGAACCACCCACCGCGAGCGCGTCGTGGCCGAGTTCCAGGAGGACCCGCGGCCCTGCGTCTTCCTGGTCTCGCTGCGCGCCGGGGGCACCGGGCTGAACCTCACCGCGGCGAGCTACGTGGTGCTCTTCGACCCCTGGTGGAACCCCGCGGTCGAGGCGCAGGCGATCGACCGCACGCACCGCATCGGCCAGGACCGGACGGTGATCGCCTACCGGCTGCTCGCTGGAGGCACGATCGAAGAGAAGATCTTCGAGCTCCAGCAGCGCAAGGCCGCGCTCACGCGCGAGATCCTGGGCGAGGCCGCCCTCGGCCGCAGCCTCACGCGCAACGACCTCGAGTACCTGTTCGCGGAATCCTGAGCGCCTGCTGGCAGTCCGCGTGCGCGCACGCGGGCCGCCGGACGCGATCAGACCCCGTGCCGCTGCGCGGGGGATGCTCGTTTCCCACAAGCTGATCTGCTACCACTTTGGTATCACCTCGGCCGAGGTCCCGGGATGGCGGCGATGACCCTGCGACATCTGGAGCCGGAGGTGGCCGACGTCCTCCGTCGGCGTGCGCGCGCGGAGGGCCGCAGCCTCAACGCGCTGATCTGCGAGATCCTGGGGCGCGAGGCACGCGAAGGGGAGCGGCGCGAGCGGATGCGGAGCCAGCGCCCGAAGGCTCTGGCGATCCGTCGCCGGCTGCTCCGGCGCTTCGGCGAGGGGACACCCAGCGAGCGGCTGGTGCGCGAAGACCGGCGCCGGTGAGGGTCGTCGTCGACGCCAGCGTCGCCGCCAAGTGGTATTTCCCCGAGCCCGGCCGGGCCGCCGCCGACGCTCTGCTCGAGGGCGCCGCCGCTGGCCGGCACGATCTGCTGGCGCCCGACCTCGTGGCTGCCGAGCTCCCGAACGTCCTGTGGAAGAAGGTCCGGCGCGAAGAATGCGACGAGGAAACCGCGCGAGAGATCCTCGATCTCTGGGAGGTCGATCGCCCGCGGCTCGTCGCCTCCGATCTTCTCGCGCCTCGCGCGCTCGATCTGGCGTTCCAGCTGCAGCTCTCGGTCTACGACGCCCTCTATCTGGCCGCGGCGATCGAGTTCGAGGCCGCTCTCGCAACTGCCGACGGGCGCCTCGCGCGGGCCGCGCGCAGCGTGCTGGCGGAGGTGCTGGCGGTGGAGGACTGAGAGCCGGAGGCTCGCAGGGCCGGCTGCCACACCTCCGACTCCGGGTGGACGGAGCGGCGCAGGTGGGAAGCCTACGCTCCGCCGGCGGCCGCGGTGACGCTCTCGTGGACGATGGCGAGCAGGCGGTCGAGGTCCGCGTCGGGGATGTTGAGCGACGGGGTCACGTACACCACGTTCCCGAGCGGTCGCAGGTAGGCGCCGCGCGCTCGCGCCTCCGCGTACACGCGCCAGCCCGCTCGCGCCAGGTAGCCGGCGTCGCCGGCGAGGTCGAGCGCGCCGATCATGCCGAGCGATCGCACGGAAGTGACACCGGGGAGCGCGGCCATCGCGGCGAAGGCGCGCGCGATGCGCAGGGCCTTCGGCTTCGCGCGCTCGAGAACGTGCTCGTCCTCGAAGACGCGCAGCACCTCGAGCGCGACGGCGGCGCCGAGCGGGTTTCCGCAGAAGGTGTGCCCGTAGTAGAAGGCGCGCTCCGGATCGCCGAGGAAGCCCTCGAAGACGCGACGGGTGGTGAGCGTCGCGGCCATCGGGAGGATGCCCGCGGTGAGCCCCTTCGCGGTGCAGAGCACGTCGGGTGCGATGCCCGCGTGCGCGCAGGCCCACAGCGGGCCCGTGCGGCCGTAGCCGCTCATGACCTCGTCGAAGACGAGCAGCACGTCGTACCGGTCACACAGCTCGCGCGCCGCGCGCAGGTACGCCGGGTCGTAGAGGCGCATGCCGGCCGCGCCCTGCACGACGGGCTCGAGCACCACGGCGGCGATCCGTCGGGTATCCCGCGCGAGCGTCCGCTCGAGCGCGTCCACGCAGCGGTCGAGCGAGCCCGGCTCGAGGGGAGGCGGGAGGTGATGGCACTCGAGGAGCGCGCCCTCGAAGGGGCGGCGGAAGACCTCGACACCGCCGAGCGCCGTGGCCCCGAGCGTCTCGCCGTGGAAGGCGCCCTCGAGCGCGACGAAGGCGCGCCGCTCGGGGCGCCCCTGCTGCGCCCAGAACTGGAGCGCGAGCTTCATCGCCACCTCGACCGCCGTCGAGCCGTCGTCGCTGAAGAAGACGTGCTCGAGGCCCGCCGGCGCCACGCGGCAGAGCGCCTCCGCGAGCTCCGCGGCGGGCGCGTGCGCGATCCCGGCGAGCGGCGTGTGGCACAGGCTCTCGGCCTGGCGGCGGAGCGCCGCGACGAGCCGCGGGTGCCCGTGCCCCAGGCTCGACGACCACCACGAGGCGTTCGCGTCGAGGTAGCTGCGTCCGTCCGCGTCGAAGAGGCGCGAGCCGAACGTCCGCTCGATCACCAGCGGGTCGCCGCGCTCGCGCCACTCCTGCATCTCCGTGTACGGATGCCAGACGCGCCGGCGATCGAGCTCGACCGTGCGCTCGCGCCGCCCGTGCGCGTCGCTCAGAGCACGAGCTCCGCCAAGAGCCGGAGTGCATCGACCTGGCCCGTGCCGAGCAGCATCGTGTCGACCGGAGAGTCCTTCCAGGCCTGGATCCGCTCGGCGATCCGCTCGCGAGGGCCGACGAGCGCAACCTCGTCGACGAGCGCGTCGGGCACCGCCGCCATCGCCTCGAGCTTCTTTCCAGCGAGGTAGAGGTCCTGGATGTGCACGGCCTCCGCCTCGTAGCCGAGACGCCGCGCGTAGTCGTTGTAGAAGTTCTTTGCGCGGGCGCCCATGCCGCCGATGTAGAGCGCGAGCATGCCCTTGACGGGCATGCGGCACTTCTCGAGATCGTCCCCGAGCACGACGGTGACGAAGGGGGCCAGGTCGAAATCGGCCCGACGCTTGCTCCCGCCGGCCTTGGCGAGGCCGCGGGCGATCGGGCCCTCGACGGTCGCGGCCTTGGTCGGACTCATCCAGACCGGGAAGACGCCGTCGGCGACTTCGCCCGCGCACTCGAGCCCCGGCTCGCTGATGGCAGCGGTGTAGATCGGGATGTCGGCACGTCCGTGCAGGATGCTCTTGAGCGGCTTGCCGAGCCCCGTCGCGCCCTCGCCCGTGTACGGAATCTGGTAGTGGTAACCCTTGTGCTCGAGCGGCGCCTCGCGCGCCAGGATCTTGCGCACGATCGTCACGTACTCGCGGGTGCGCGTGAGCGGCCGCCCGTAGGGGACGCCGTGCCAGCCCTCAATCACCTGCGGGCCGGAGGGCCCGAGCCCGAGGCGGAAGCGCCCCCCGGAGAGCACGTCCAGCGACATCGCGGTCATCGCGGTCATCGCGGGCGTCCGCGCCGGCATCTGCATGATCGCGGTGCCGAGTCCGATCCGCGTGGTGCGCGCGGCGATGAAGGAGAGCGGGACGATCGCGTCGTTGCCGTAGGCCTCTGCCGTCCACACCGAGTCGTAGCCGAGCTTCTCTGCCTCGTGGATCACCTCCCACGGGATGGTGAGCTTCGGTCCGAAGTTGCTGGTGACGAGTCCGAGGCGCATCGGGAGGCTCCTTTTCGGCCGCTTCGTACGGCTACCTAGCTTACCAGAATCGAGCCGCGGACCGGGCAGCCAGGGGGCCGACTCGACGGTCGGCCTCCGCGCAGCGAGCGCAAGCGAAGCGCGCAGCGAGCCGCAGGCGAGCGGAGTTGATCGGGCTAGGCTTCGATCGGGGCGGCGTCGAGGGGGAGCTCGATCACGAAGGTCGCTCCCTGCCCAGGCTCCGACTCGACGGCGATCCGGCCGCCGTGGCGCTCGATGATCCCGTGGGAGAGCGAGAGGCCGAGACCGGTCCCCACCCCCACGGGCTTCGTGGTGAAGAAGGGGTCGAAGATCCGGCTCCGGATCTCCTCGGGGATCCCGGGCCCGTCGTCGGCGAACTCGAGGCGCACGCCCCCCGGGATCCTGCGGGTCGTGATGCGGATCGTCCCGTCCTCCTCCATCGCGTCGCACGCGTTCATCAGCAGGTTCAGGAAGACCTGGTTCAGCTGGCCGGCGTAGCAGCGCACGCGCGGCACGTCCCCGTAGTGCTTCTCCACGCGGATCCGCGTCTTGAAGCGCGGCTCCATCAGCGCGAGGTTGCGGTCGATCTCCTCGTGGAGGTCCACCTCCTGGATCTCGGCCTGGTCCATGCGCGAGAAGGTCCGCAGGTCCTGCACGATCTTCTTCACGCGCTGCGTGCCCTCGCGGCTGCGCAGGATCAGCTTCGCGATCGCCTCCCGGATCCGCGTCGTGTCGGCTCCCTGCGCCTGCGCGTCCGAGAGCTTCTGCACGTACTCGTCGAGGAGCTGGAGGTTCGCGTGCACGAAGCCGATCGGGTTGTTGAGCTCGTGCGCCACGCCGGCCACGAGCTGGCCGAGGGACTTCATCTTCTCGGCCTGCATCAGCTGACCCTGGATCTCCCGCAGCTCGTTGGTGCGCTCCTCGACGCGGGCCTCGAGCGTCTCGTTGAGCTTCGCGATCTCGTCGAAGGCCTTGGCGTTCTCGATGGCGATGGAGCTCTGGTTCGCGAGCGTGCGCAAGAGCAGCCGGTCGTCCGCCGCGAGCCGGTCGCCCGAGAGCTTGCGGCCCACGGCGATCACGCCGAGGAGGTCGACGCCGTAGAGGATCGGGACGAGCAGCTCGACCTCGAGCGTGTCGTACACGTCCCGACAGGCCTCGCGGCTCTCGAGGTCGTGCTCGTCGTCGAAGTCGGCGCGGGTCAGGTCCTCGCGCCGCATCCACAGCTGCTTCCAGATCGGGTGGTCCGAGGAGATCTCGAGCGAGAGCGCGGCATCGTCCCACTCACCGCGCGACGCGATCGGGCGCAGCGTGCGCTCTTCGTCCTCTACCAGGAGCACCATCGCCCGCTCGACGCCCATGGTGTCGGTCAGCGCGACCAGGATCCGGTCCGCGATCTCGCCCAGCGAGAGCATCGAGACCATCGCCTCGGAGATCTCGCGCACCGCCACGCGGTAGGCCGCGCGATCGCGGTCGAAGAAGCGGTCGGCCAGGCTCTGCATGCGGTCGCGCACCGGGTTGAAGAGCAGGATCGCGATGAAGAGCAGCGCCACCTGCGCCGAGCGCGTGCTCACCCCGAAGTCGGATACCAGGCTGTCCGCGAAGGTGATCAGCAGGGCGAAGGCACCGGTGATGCCGATCGAGGCGATGCCGTAGGCGGCCGAGGAGCGGGCCACGTTGCGCAGGTCGAAGAGCTGGCGGTAGACGATCCCGTAGCCCACGGCCACCGGGAAGACGAAGGTCCACAAGAGCGCGAGGTAGAAGGGGTAGGGCTTCTGCGTCAGCCACTCGACCAGGAAGACCGCGAGCACCGGGACGAAGCTCACGAGGGCGGCGAGCGTGACCACGTCAGCGGCCTCGCGCATCGGGCCGTCGCCGTGGCGCCGCCGCTCCACCGCGAGGATCCCGAGCGAGAGCCACACGAGGGCGGCCATGTAGAAGAAGGCGAGCTCTTCGCCGCGGCCGGGCGGCAGCCCCAGCCGACCCTCGGCGAGCTCGAGCGCCACGAGCAGCCCGGCCCCGAGGTAGGGAAGCACCTGGATGCGCGGGTGTCGGACGACCCAGCCGGGCTGGATCGGGTAGGTGGTGAAAAGGTGGAAGGTGGTCGCGCCGATCAGCGGCGCATTGGCCACGAGGTGCACGGTCGCACCCTGGATGTAGTCCGTGTGGAGCGTGACCGCGAGCTGCACGGCCAGCGTGCAGCAGAAGAGGAGGAGGGCCCAGGCGCCGGAGCGCTCGGGCCGCAGCCAGTAGACGACCGCCCCGGTGCCGAGGTAGATGATCGCGACGACGAGCAGGAGGCCGTGCACGAGCGAATCGAAGGGGCGGTAGATCTCGGAGATCGGGACGGGGGGCAGCTCCACCGTGAAGCGCCTGCCGTCCGGCTTCTCGAACTCGTAGCGGCTCGGCACCCCCGGACGGCGCGCGGCGCCGGACTGCTGGGCGATCGGGAAAAAGGGCCGGCCGTCGAGGGTCACGACGCGGTCGCCCACCTCAACCCCGGCCGCCGCCGCCGACGGATGGACCGCCTGCACGACGGCGACCCGTCCGAGCCGCGAGTCCTCGAAGGGGTGGTCCACCCCCGCTTCGGGCGGGCGCAGCGCACCGACCGACGGCAGGATGGCGGACAGCGCCCATGCGATCGCGAGGAGCGCGGTCGCGCGGCGCATCCGATGGGAGGAGGTCGGGCTCATCGAGCTCCGGGCACCCCCGCGCATGCTAGCCCGATGAACTTCGCTCGCCTACTCGGCGGGAGCCCGCCTCCGCTCGCCTTCGGCTCGCTGCGCGCTTCGCTTGCGCTCGCTGCGCGGAGGCCGACTCTCGAGTCGGCCCGATGAACTTCGCTCGCCTACGGCTCGCTGCGCGGAGGCCGACTCTCGAGTCGGCCTCCTAGCCCGCATCGCCGGCAGGAGCCCGAAGGGCCCGCGGGCTCGGGACCGTCTCCGCTCGCGCCGCGTCGGCGCGGCCGGTTTCGGGTCAGGGCTGCGGGCGAGGCTCCCGGATCGGCGGGGCCGCGAGGCGATCGGGGTCCGGGCCGTACGCGTAGCCGCGGTTGTCGAGGGCCTCCACCACCACCGCGCCCGGGGCGCGTTCTGCCGCGCGACGTCGGAGGGTCTCGATCACCGCCGCCATGGCAGCGACGTCGCTGCCATCGTCCTGTGCCTGGCAGGTCGGCGCGGGGGGCGGCGAGGCCGGTCCAGCCCGCTTCTCGGAAGCTCCTCCGAGCAGGCACGACGCCGCGGCGATCGCCGCTCCGATCCAGCGCCGCCTGGCCGCTCCCGGTTTCATGGCACCCCCCGTGATACCCTGCCCCCTCTTCATCGACGCGGCGGCGCGGCGCCTTGACCCGGGCGGATGCGCTGGCTGCGCGAGCGCTGCCGGCCGGCTGCGCGCCGGCAGGTCCGACGGAGGCCGCGTGCAGATCGTCACCTTCGAGCGTCGCGACGAGAGCGCGGTCCCGGCGGGCCGGCGCGAGCACTCGATGCGCGACGAGATGGCCGGTTTCGAGGTCCTCGACTCGGTGGCCGTCGGAGCGCGCCGCCTCGGCTCGATCCTCCCGAGCGGCGAGCACGCCGGTGCGGTGGTGGACCTGAACCGGGCGCTCGCGATCAAGCTCGCGGAGGAGGATTCGGGGGCCCCGGAGGCCGAGGCCGACTCGCTCCTCCCGACCGAGATGATCGCCTTTCTGCGGCGGCTGCCGGGCTCGCTCGCCGCAGCGCGCAGCGCGCTCGACTTCACCCTCGACGCCCTCTCGCGCTACGACGCGCCGGACCTGCTGCGCGCGGGCGTCGTCGCTCCGCGTTCGAGCGTGCGCCTGTGCGCTCCCGTACCGCGCCCCGGGAAGATCGTCGGCGTCGCGCGCAACTATCCCTCGCACGCCGCGGAGCGCGGGTCCACCACCGCTCCGGAGGATCCGGTGCTCTTCCTCAAGGCGCCCTCGGCGGTGATCGGACCGGAGGACGAGATCCGGCTTCCGTCCTGTTCGACGCGGGTCGACTTCGAGGGGGAGCTCGCCGCCGTGATCGGCAGCCGCGCGCGCGAGGTGTCGGAGGGCTCGGCCCTCGCCTGCGTCGCCGGCTACTGCGTGGCCAACGACGTCACCGCGCGCGACATCCAGGACACGCGCGGCCAGCGATCGATCGCCAAGTCCTGCGACAGCTTCGCTCCGCTTGGCCCGGTGCTCGTCACCGCCGACGAGGTGCCCGACCCGCAGGACCTCGCCATCCGCACCGTCCTCTCGGGAGAGGTCGTGCAGAGCGCACGGACCAAGGAGATGCTCTTCGGGGTGGCGCGGCTCGTGGCCTTCGCGTCACGCCTCATGACGCTCGAGCCCGGCGACGTGATCCTCACCGGAACGCCGGCCGGCGTCGGCGCCGCGCGCACGCCTCCGCGCTGGCTCCGCGACGGGGACGTCGTCGAGGTGGCGATCGAGCGGGTGGGCCGCCTGCGCAGCTACGTCCGGGGATCGAGCGGCGTGTAGCGGATCAGGACGCGGCTGCCGTCCGCGAAGCTCTGCCGCATGCGGTCGCGCCAGCGACCGATCTCCTCGGGGTACTTGCGCTCGAAGGTCGCGAGCAGGCGCTCGAGCAGGGCCGGGTCCTTCGCGATCGCGGCGCGCGCCTCGAAGGAAGGCGCCTGGCGGAAGGCCTCGCTCCTGCCGACCAGCTGCTTCCAGGTGCCGTGATCGCCGACCCAGATCCGCGCTCGGTCGAGCCCTCGCAGCACGGCGCGCGCCTTCCAGCGGTCGCGCGCGGTGATCAGCACCACCGCGCCGTCGAGCCAGCCGAACCAGACCTCGCCGTGGCAGGTGCTCTCCTGGCCATCGGCGCGCAACGGCGAGACGTAGACGAAGCCGCTGCCCTCGAGCGCGGCGTCGAGCGCCGGCTCGGCCGCGGCGGCGCGCGCCAGCGCGCGGGGCGCGAAAACGCCGGCGAGCGCGGCCAGCAGGAACTCGCGCCTGTGGATCAGATTCCGGATCCCTGATCCTCCTCGTCGACGTGGATCCCGCACTCGCGGGTCTCCGGATCCTCCCACCACCAGCGCCCGGCGCGCAAGTCCTCGCCGGGCGCGATGGCGCGCGAGCAGGGATCGCAGCCGACCGAGGGGTAGCCCTGGGCGTTCAGGCGGTTGGTCGGGACCTCGTGGGCCCGCACGTACTCCATCACGTCGTCGGAGGTCCAGTCGGCGATCGGGTTGAGCTTCACGATCCCGCCGTGCACCGCGTCGAGCTCGAGCTTCGGCGTCTCGGTGCGCGTCACGTTCTGGTCGCGGCGCAGGCCGGCCACCCACGCGTCGAGACCCGAGAGGGTGCGGCGCAGCGGCTCGACCTTGCGGATCCGGCAGCACAGCTGGCGGTTCTCGATGGACTCGTAGAAGAGGTTCACCCCTTTGCTCCGGACCATCGCCTCCACGTCCTCGGCGCGCGGGAAGACGATCTCGACCGGCTTGTCGTAGCGCTCGCGCACGCGGTCGATGAGGTCGTAGGTCGCCTGCGGGAGCCGGCCGGTATCGAGCACGAAGACCCGCGAGCGCGGGTCGATGCGATGCATCATGTCGAGCAGCACGAGACCCTCGGGTGCGCCGAAGGAGCACGACAGCGCGATGCGCGGGGCAAAATTCTTGATTCCCCAGGTAAGGATTTCCTGGGCGCTCAGCGCCTCGGACTCCCGGGACGAGATGAACGACAACACTCCGTCGCTCAAAGGTTTCTCGTTAGTGTGGACGTCTGCGGGCATCGCCACGACCCTGGCAGGGTACCCGAGGGTGGATAGTCTGCCAAATATTCCCCAGTTTCAAATCGTAGAATATGCGAGCGGTCCGAGCCGCCGCACCGCACGGGGGTCCCGCACGCGGCGGGCCAGGCTCGCGATGGTCTCGCCGCGCCCGGGGTGCACGAGGTCCGGTGCGAGGTCGCACAGCGGCTCGAGCGCGAAGGCCCGCTCGTGCAGCCGCGGGTGCGGCACCACGAGACCGGGCTCATCGAGCACGAGATCGTCGTAGAGCAGCAGATCGAGATCGAGGCGGCGCGGCTCGTCGTGCACGCCGGTGCGCCTGCGGCCCGCGCGCTCCTCGATCGCGAGGAGTCGCCCGAGGAGCGCACGCGGGGCAAGCTGCGTGCGCAGCTCCACGACGGCGTTCAGGTACGCCCCCTGCGGAAGCGGACCGATCGGATCGGTCTCGTACACCGGCGACACGGCTTCGACGCGGATCCCCGCGCTCGACCGCAGCGCCTCGACGGCGAAGGCGAGGAGCGCCGCGCGATCGCCGAGATTCGATCCCAGCGCGACGTAGGCGATCACGAAAGCAGGGCTCACGCTGCACAGGGTACAGCTACACTTCGGCGGCGTGTCGCCCTTCGAGCAGCTGCCGCCGCGATTGTGTACGCCCGTTCCGGGCCCCCGCTCGCGCGCCCTCGCCCTGCGCCTGGCCTCGGTCGAGAGCCGCAACGTCACCTGCGTGGTTCCGACGCCGCCGGTCTTCTGGGAGCGGGCGAGCGGTGCCAACGTCTGGGACGTCGACGGCAACCGCTACGTGGACCTCACCGCGGGCTTCGGCGTCGCGAACGTCGGTCACTCGCACCCGCGCGTCGTCGCTGCGGTACAGGCCCAGGCCGCCCTCCTGCTCCACGCGCTCGGCGACGTGCACCCGGCCGACGTCAAGGTCGCGCTGCTCGAGGCCCTGGTAAGGCGCTTCCCGGGCGGCGGCCCGGCGCGCGCGGTGCTCGGGTCCTCGGGGTCGGACGCGGTCGAGGCTGCGCTCAAGACCGCGATCGTCGCGACGGGGCGGGCGGGCGTCGTCGCCTTCGAGGGGGCGTACCACGGGCTTACGCTCGGCGCGCTCGACGCCACCTACCGGCCACTCTTCCGCGACCCCTTCGCCGCCCGCCTCGCGCGCGCCACGCGCTTCGCCCGCTACGGGGACGCCGACGACGCCCTGCGCGAGGCGCGGCGTGCGGCGGTCCCGGTCGGCGCCGTCCTCGTGGAGCCGATCCAGGGTCGCGGCGGCGAGCGCATCCCCCCGCCGGGCTTCCTGCGCGAGCTGCGCGAGCTGTGCGATCGCGAGTCCTGGCTCCTCGTCGTGGACGAGGTCTACACCGGCTTCGGCCGCACGGGCCGCTGGTTCGCGTGCGAGGAGGAAGGCGTCGTCCCGGACCTCCTGTGCGTCGGGAAGGGACTCGCCTCGGGGATGCCGCTCTCGGCCTGCGTCGGCCGCGCCGAGGTGATGGATCGCTGGCCGCCGTCGCAGGGCGAGTCGCTCCACACGCAGACCTTTCTCGGCCACCCGCCGGGCTGCGCGGCCGCGCTCGCCTCGCTCGCGGTGATCGAGGAGGAGAAGCTCGTCGAGCGCTCCGCGGAGACGGGCGCCCGCGCGCTCGCGGAGCTGCGCGCGCGGCTCGCCGGCGCGGCGGGGATCCTCGACGTCCGGGGGCGGGGGCTCCTGCTCGGGATCGAGTGCGACGGCCCGGAGCGCGCCGCGCGCGCCTGCGCCGGCGCCCTCGCGCGCGGCGTGATCGCGCTCGTCTCCGGCGACGACGGCCGCGTGGTCTCGCTCACCCCCGCCCTCGGGATCGACCCGGAGCTCCTCGCGAGCTGCCTCGACGTGATCGCGGAGGAGCTCGCGTGAGCCGACCCCGCGCGCTCCTCGAGGCGGACCTCCTCGCCTGGATGCACGAGGCCGTCTGGCGCCCCGACGACGCGCGCTTCGCGCGCGTCGCGCTCGAGGTCTTCGCCTTCCAGTTCGAGCACTGCGAGCCGTACCGGCGCTTCTGCACCCGGCGCGGAGCGACACCGGGTCGCGTCAGCGACTGGCGAGCGATCCCGCCTGTCCCGACCGGTGCGTTCAAGGAGGTACCGCTGCGCTGCTTCCCGGCGGAGCGCATCGTCCGCACCTTTCGCACCAGCGGGACGACGGGCGCGGCGCGCGGAGAGCTCCACCTCGACAGCCTCTCGCTCTACGAGGCCTCGCTGCTCCCGAGCTTCCGACGCCACCTGCTGCCGGACCTGGCACCGGGCGGGAGGGCACGCATCCTGGCGCTCGCTCCGCCGCCGGAGGAGACGCCGGACTCGTCGCTCACGCACATGCTCGCGACCGCGATCGCGGCCCTCGGGGCGCCGGGGAGCGGCTTCTTCGTGTCCGGAGGCGCGCTGCGCGAACGGGAGCTGCGGGCCGCGCTCGCCGACGTGGGGGAGGCGCCGCTCCTGCTCGCGGGAGCGGCCTTCGCCTTCGTGCACCTCCTCGACGCGCTCGAGCGGGGCGGCGCGAAGCTGGCGCTCCCCGCCTCGGCGCGGATCATGGAGACCGGCGGGTTCAAGGGACGCACGCGATCGCTGCCGCGCGAGGAGCTGCACGCGGCACTCACCGATCGCCTCGGCGTCCCGGCCGGCCGCATCGTGAACCAGTACGGCATGACGGAGCTCGGGAGCCAGTTCTACGACTCGGTCCTCGCCGAGCCCGGCGCCCCCCGCCGAAAGCTGGGGCCCCCGTGGGCGCGCGTGCGGATCGTCGACCCGGAGACCGATCGCGAGGCCGCCGCGGGCGGGCCCGGCGCGATCGTCGTCCTCGATCTCGCCAACGCCGCGAGCGTGGCCGCGATCCGCACCGCGGACCTGGGCCGCCGCGTCGCCGACGGCTTCGAGGTGCTCGGGCGCGAGCCGGGCGCCGAGGAGCGGGGCTGCTCGATCGCGGTCGACGAGCTCCTCGGCGGCGCGAGCGGGTGACGCCCGCCGGGCTGCGGGCGCGCCTCGCGGAGCTGCGCGAGGCGGGGGCCGAGCTTCGCGCCCGGCCGGCGCGCGCGACGCTCGACGCGCTCGCCGGTGTGCTCGACGCGTGGCGCGACCCGGCCTCCCCCGGGCGGGCGGCGCTCGAGGCGGAGCTCCCCGCCGCGACCGGGTTCTCCCGGGCGATGGTGCGCGAGGGGCTCTCGCGAGCACTGCATGGATGGAGCGGTTACGCGCTGCGCGCGCTCGTGGACGCGGAGCTCGGCGGCAGCGCGACCCTCGACGGGAAGGGCCCGACGGCGGCGGCGGGCTTCGACACAACGGCCGTGATCCTCGCGGGTGCGATCCCGATGCCAACGCTCCTGGCGCTCGTCGTGCCGCTCGTGCTGCGGTCCGCGGTGCTGGCGAAGGCGGCCGCGCGCGACCCCGTGACGCCGCGCCTCGTCGCCCGCTCGCTCGCGGAGGCTGACCCCGGGCTCGGGCGCGCCGTCGCGGTGGTTGAGATCCCGCACGACGACGCCGACCTCACGGCCGCGCTCCTCGAGGCCGACTGCGTCTGGGCGATGGGCTCGGATGCCACGGTGGCCGCCGTGCGCGCGCGCACCCTGGGCGCGCGGCGCGTCGTGATCCACGGTCACCGCCTGTCGCTCGCGGCGCTCGGATCCGCCGCCACGCGCGGCCCGGCGCTCCTCGAGGCGACCACCGCCCTCGCGCAGGACGTTGCGCTCTGGGATCAGCTCGGTTGTCTCTCTCCGGTGTCGGTCCACGTGGTCGAGGCGGATCCGGGAGCCTGCGACCGCGTCGCGGAGGCGCTGGCCGCGGCGCTCGCGGCGGCGGAGGAGCGCTGGCCACGCGGGCGCGCACCGGCGACCGCGGCTGCCGCGATCGGGGCGGCGCGCGACGAGGCGGAGCTGCGCGGCGCGGCGGGTCGCCCCGTGCGCGTCTTCGCGGGCCCCGGTACGGCCTGGACGGTCGTGCGCGAGGACGCGCCGGCGCTGCGGGAGGCCCCCCTGCACCGCTTCGTCCGGGTACACCCCGCCGAGTCGGCCCGGGAGCTCGTCGCGGCCCTGGCCCCCGTGGCGCGCCACGTCGCGGGGGTGGCAATCGCCGGGTTCGGCCCGCACACGCTGGACGCCGCCCGGGCGCTAACCGCGCTCGGCGTCTCGCGCGTCTGCGCGCCCGGGACGCTCCAGACCCCGCCGCTCGCCTGGCACCACGAGGGCCAGGGGGTGCTGCTGCCCTTCACCCGCTTTACCGATCTCGAGCTAGAAGAGTAGAGTAGGAGCCGGAGGGGCCGTGAAGATCTACCTCGTCACCCCGCGGAACCCCCCGAGCTTCTGGACCTACGACGCGATCCTCCCCGTCCTCGGCAAGCGCTGCATCTTCCCGAATCTCTCGATGCCGACGCTCGCAGGGCTCACGCCGGGCGAGCACGAGGTCGTGCTCTGCGACGAGAACGTCGAGGAGATCGACTTCGACTGCGAGGCCGACCTCGTCGGCGTCACCGGCTACATCATCCACAAGCAGCGCATGCTCGAGATCGTGGAGGCCTTCCGTCGCCGCGGCCGCTTCGTCGCCGTGGGGGGGCCCTTCGCCTCGCTCTGCCCCGAGGAGTGGCGCGGCCACTGCGACGCCCTCTTCGTGGACGAGGCCGAGGAGACCTGGCCCGAGTTCCTGCGCGACTTCGCGGAGGGCCGGGCGCGGGCCGAGTACCGGCCGGACGAGAAGCCCGATCTCACGCGGGCCCCCGCGCCGCGCTTCGACCTGCTCAAGGTGGACCGCTACCACGCGCTCACGATCCAGTTCGCGCGCGGCTGCCCTTTCACCTGCGAGTTCTGCGACATCATCGTTGTCTACGGGCGCAAGCCGCGCGCGAAGACCGTGGTCCAGGCGATGGAAGAGATCCGCGCCTGTCATCGCCTCGGCGCGCGCCAGATCTTCATCGTCGACGACAACTTCATCGGCAACAAGAAGCTCGCCAAGGAGCTCGTGCGCGAGATGGCGCGCTGGGGCACCGAGCACGGCTGGCCGATCGACTTCCAGACGGAGGTGTCGCTGAACCTCGCGCAGGACGAGGAGCTCCTGCGCCTGATGCACGCGGCCAACTTCACCACCGTCTTCATCGGGATCGAGAGCCCGCGCCGCGAGTCGCTCCAGGAATCGCGCAAGACGCAGAACATGCGCGGCGACCTGCTCGAGAGCGTGCGGCGGATCCAGTCCCACGGGATCCAGGTGCAGGCCGGGATGATCGTGGGCTTCGACCACGACGACGAGTCGATCTTCGAGGAGCAGCTCCGCTTCATCCAGGAGGCCCGGATCCCCGTCTCGATGACCGGGATGCTCCAGGCGATGCCGAAGACGCCGCTCCACGAGCGCGTGGCGCGCGAGGGCCGGCTCCTCGACGCGTCGACGGGCGATCAGTTCGTGCTCTCGAACATCCTGCCGCGGGGCATGAGCCGCCGGGCGCTCTACGAGGGCTACCGCCGGCTCGTGCACCAGCTCTACGACTTCCATCACTACCGCAGGCGCGCGCTCGCCTACCTGATGCACCGCGGCCGCCAGGTGCACGGCGGGCGCAACGTGCGCCGCGGCGATCTCGTGCGGCTCGCGCGCGTGCTGCACGAGACGGTGATCCGCGGGGGCCCGCGGCGCGCGTGGTTCACGCTCTCGCTGCTCGGCGCGACGCTCCTGCGCCGGCCCTCGGTCTTCAAGGAGGCCGTCTCCTTCGCGATCGTGCACAAGGCCTTCCACGACTACGTCGAAGGTCTGGTCCGGGACCTCGACGCCCGGGTCCGGGAGCTGGCGGACACGCGATGAGCCGCGGCCGCGCTGCCTTGCGCCCGGGCCTGCTCGCGGGCCTGCTCGCCGCCGCCCTCGCCGCGGTGGGTGCCGGCGCCCGGGCCGCGGAAGTCGACTGGACTCCCTTCGCGGAGGAGGACGTGGTCGAGATCCTGACCGCCGATCCCGACGGCGAGCCGTGCGAGACCAAGGTCTGGGTCGTGGTGGTCGGAGACGCGGCCTACGTGCGGACCAACGACTCCCGCTGGCTCGCGAACATCCGCCGCGATCCCGACGTCCGGATGCGCGTGCGCGAACGGGAGCACCCGCTCCTCGCCGAGGAGACCTCGGATCGCGAGATCACCGAACGCGTCGAGGAGGCCTTCAAGGCGAAGTACGGCTTCATGCAGCGCATGATGAGCGCGCTGCGCCTGCGGGAGCCGACGGTCCTGCGGCTCGAGCCCCGCGAGCGCTAGTTCCAAGAACTTCGCTCGCAGGCCCGGCAGGGGCCTGCCTTCGCCTACGGCTCGCTGCGCTCTTCGCTTGCGCTCGCTGCGCGGCGGGCGACGCGGGCGGAGGCGGCCGTGTAAGCTCCCGGGTTGCTCTCCCCCGGAGGCCCGCGTGTCCCCCCTTCGCGCCGAGGTCCGCAAGATGCTCGCCCTCGGGCTCCCCGTCGCGGGGACCCTGGTCAGCACCATGCTGATCGGCGTGGTGGACGCGATCATGGTCGGGCACGTCAGCGTCGAGGCGATGGCGGCCGCGGCGCTCGCCAACGTCTGGATCTGGGCGACCTTCATGTTCGCGCAGGGCGTGCTGATGGGACTCGATCCCATCGTCGCGCAGGCCCACGGCGCCGGCGACGGCGAGCGGGCCGGCCGCGCCCTGCACAGCGGCGTCGCCATGGCGCTGCTTCTGTCCGCCGCGCTCTCCCTGCTCTGGCTCGCGACCGAGCGCGTGCTCCTGTTCTCGGGGCAGGACCCGGCGCTGGCCCGGCAGGCCCACGCGTACACGATCGTGCAGATCCCGAGCATCCCCTTCTTTCTGGTGTACACGGCGCTGCGTCATTACCTCCAGGGCCGCGAGTACGTGCGGCCGGCCCTCTTCGTGATCGTCGGCGCGAACCTGCTGAACGTGCTCTTCGCCTGGTCGCTGATCTTCGGCCAGCTGGGATTCCCCGTGCTCGGGCTGGTCGGCGCCGGGATCGCGGCGTGTCTCACGCGCGTGGCGAGTGGGGTCGGGCTCGTGGCGCTCGTTGCAACGCTCGGGCTCCACCGCGGGGCCTGGGTCCCCATCGGCCGCGACTCGCTCCGCGCGAGCGGCCTGCGCGAGGTCGCGGCCTACGGCGTTCCGGTCGCGATCCAGGTCTCGCTCGAGGCCTGGGCCTTCTCGGGAGCGGCGCTCCTCGTGGGCCACCTCGGGGCCACCGCCCTCGCGGCGCACACGATCGCGCTGAACCTCGCCTCGCTCTCGTTCATGATGCCGCTAGGAATCGCGCAGGGTGCTGCAACCCGCGTCGGGAACCTGCTCGGGGCACGCCAGCCCGCCGCCGCGCAGCGCGCGGCCTGGGTCTCGCTCGCGCTCGGTGCGGGCGTGATGGGTCTCGCGGCCCTGGCCTTCGTCGGGCTCCGCGAGTGGCTCCCGCGCCTCTACACCCCCGACGTCGCCGTGATCGCGGCCTGCGCGGCGATCCTGCCGATCGCGGCCGCCTTCCAGATCTTCGACGGGACCCAGGTGGTGGGCTGCGGGATCCTGCGCGGGATGGGGCGGGTACGGCCCGCCGCCGCGTTCAACCTGATCGGCTACTGGCTCCTCGGGCTCCCGCTCGGGGGCTGGCTCGCGCTGCGGGGCGGCTACGGCCTCGCCGGCCTCTGGTGGGGGCTGGCCCTCGGGCTCGCGCTGGTGGCCACGTCGCTGGTGGTCTTCGTGGCGCTGCGCGGGCCGGGCTTCCACCCCCGGGGGGAGATCGCGACGGCCCCCGCGCGCTCCGGCGCAGGCTCGTAGAACCCTCGGGGCAGCGGCGGGAAACGGGCCTCCGATGCATAGAGGACCCCCACAGTCCGATATTTACAGGACTGTTGGGGTCCGATATTCTCGGAGCCGCGAGGCCTCCCATGATCCGTCTCAGCCGACTCTCCGACTACGGCATCGTCCTAATGGCCCAGCTCGCCGGGCGGGC
>Ga0214473_10000881_pt1 | contig 41068 bp, 45 predicted proteins | sample RVTome_7_FD_203509 | JGI IMG/M metagenome (GOLD analysis project Ga0214473, IMG submission 203509) | Soil microbial communities from uranium-contaminated site in the Upper Colorado River Basin, Wyoming, United States - RVT98D197 | ecosystem: Environmental > Terrestrial > Soil > Contaminated >...
CTTGATGACGATCTTCTTTTCCTGCGACATGCGTTCCTCAGGTTCTTTTGCGAATATATCGATTGAGTAGTCCACTCGCGATGATGTTGATAAAAAGGACGAGTATGATCAGGGCGGTTCCGGTTCCGTAAGCCATTTCCATGGAGATTCCTTCCCGGGCGAGAATATAGAAATGGACGGCCATTGTCCGTATGGGCGAGAAGAACGAGGTTGGGAGGACGAGTGAAGAACCAGCTGTCAGGATGACGGCAGCTGTTTCTCCGATGCTCCTCCCGACACCCAGAATGATGCCCGTAAAGATCCCTGGTAATGCATTCGGCAGAACGGCGCGGGTGACTGTCTGCCACTTTGTTCCGCCGAGGGAGTAGCTGACTTCACGGAAAGAGTAAGGAATTGCTTTAATCGCCTCTTCAGAAGTGCAGATGATGGTGGGCAGGACCATCACCGAAAGGGTTAAACCGCCAGAGAGGATGGACCATCCCATATTAAGATAGATGACAAAGAAGACGAATCCGAAGAGGCCAAAAATGATCGAGGGGACTCCCGCCAGGCAATCGGTCCCAAAACGGATCAGGCGACTGACTTTACTCTCCCGTGTATACTCCCTTAAAAATATGGCAGTCCCTACTCCCAGGGGTGTAGCAAAGAGGATGGCGACAAAGGTCAGGGCCACGGTTCCGATGATGGTGGAAAAGATTCCTCCTTCTCTTCCCATGCTCCTGGGAGATTCGATGAAGAAATGGAGACGGAGGATGGGAAGCCCTTCGCTCAGGATCTGAAAAAGGATTAGGACCATCACCCCGATGGTGGAAAGGGCGGCCACCCAGATGAATATTTTTGCGACGCCCTGAGTCAGATAACGGGTCCGGTTGATCCTCAATCTCCCCTCCTTCTTGAAAGAACGATCGCCGAAGAATTAAGGATCATGATGATGAAGAAGAGGATCACTCCCGTGGCAAAGAGGGCCTGGCGGTGATCGCCGGAGGCATAGCCCATCTCAATCCCGATATTTGTGGTCAATGTCCTGGCCGAATCGAGGAAGGAAGAGGGCATCTTCACTGCGTTTCCCAGGATCATGATCATCGCCATCGTTTCTCCAAGGGCCCGTCCCATCCCCAAGATGATGCTTGCCACAATGCCGGATCTGGCTGCAGGGATCAGTACCCGCCAGATCGTCTGCCAGTGAGTTGCGCCCAGGGCAAGTCCTCCAGCCTTATAGGAGGGAGGGAGGGCCCTCAGGGAGTCTTCGGAAATACTGATGATGGTGGGAAGGATCATAAAGCCAAGAATGACGGAACCGGATAGAATGCTCAGCCCTGGTCCTCCGAGATGATTTCGAACCAGTGGGACCAGGACGACCAATCCCCAGAAGCCATAGATAACTGACGGAATTGCAGCAAGAAGTTGAATCGCCGGTCTCAAAAGGGTTCCGGCCAGAGGAGGGGCCCACTCACAGAGAAAGATGGAACAGGCCAAACCCAGGGGGATACCTAAAAGAAGGGCGCCAAAGGTTACCCAGAACGAGCCGATGATCATGGGAAGGATACCAAATTCTCCCTTACTAGGAACCCAACGTTCTCCGAAGAGGAAGGCTTTGGGCCCGATCTTCCAGATCAGCGGGAGCCCTTCTCCAAAGATGAAAAAGGCGATCAGGGCCAGAACTGAAATAGAGGAAAGAGCGATCAGCAGAAGGGATTTCTCGATCATCTTCTCTTTAATGTCCAATCTAATCCTCCCGGGATTTCGATGGAGAGGTCACCAGGCCTTCCCTGGCGAGAAGTTTTTGAGCTTCCGGACTCATCACAAAATCTAAGAAAGATTTTGCCTCTCCGGATGGTTCTCCATTAAACACAAATAAGAAGGGTCGGACGAGGTGATAGCGACCGCTTTCAATATTTTCTAAACGAGGTTCTGTCCCTGAAATCTTTAGGGCCTTCACCTTCTCATTGACTAGCCCGAGAGAGATATAACCGATGGCATTGGGGTCGCCTGTCACCACCTGACGAATAGCGCCATTGGAGTCTTGAACGAGGGCCTCCAGAGCAATCTCCTCTTTTCCCATCACCAGCTTCTGAAAGGCTTCTCTTGTCCCGGACCCCTCTTCACGGGTAACCAGGGTGATGGTTCTGTCCGCTCCTCCCAATTCTTTCCAGTTTTTGATCCTGCCGGTGAAGACCTCTCTCACTTTCACTAACGGTAAATCGATGGCCGGATTTTTAGGATGGACGACAATGGCGATGGCGTCCCTTGCGATGGTGACTGTATAAAGGGATTTTTCCCCTCCGATGAGGGACCGGGAGGACATACCGATATGTGCCACGCCGCTTCGAACCGCTTCAATTCCTGCAGAGGAGCCTCCTCCCTGAACATAGATATGAGATCGAGGGTGAAGATGCATATATTCCTCGGCCAGCAATTCGGTAAAAGGTTCAACAGAAGTCGACCCGGCCACTGTGATCCCCGCCTTGGATCGCTGACAACCCATGGTTGTTGAGATAATCACTATGAATAATATGAACGATGATAGATAAATTTTCATGAGACCAGCCTTCATAAATGCCAAATGCCAAAATGTTTAAAAGTCTTCTTTTTTTGGGTGAAATTCACTTTGAATTTTGGAATTAATTTGAATTTTGGATTTTGACATTTGACATTGCTTTTCAATTAGCCATACCTTCCTGTCACATAGTTCTCCGTTTGTTTGTCCTTGGGCCGCGTGAAGATATCTCGCGTGGGAGCATATTCAAGCATTTCACCCAGCAGGAAGAACCCTGTCCAATCGGAGGTGCGAGCCGCTTGCTGCATGTTGTGCGTGACGATGACAATCGCATAATTCTTCTTTAATTCCTGCATCAATTCTTCAATCTTTAGCGTCGCGATCGGATCGAGTGCAGAACAGGGCTCGTCCATCAAGACGACTTCTGGTTCAACCGCCAGGACGCGTGCGATACATAGACGCTGTTGTTGTCCCAGGGTAAGGCTTAACGCGTTTCGATGAAGCCGATCCGAAACTTCAGGCCATATGGCAGCATCTTTTAGGCTTTGCTCCACCTTCTCTTCAATTTCCCTTTTCGAGAAGATCCCCAATACCCTCAGGCCAAAAGCAACATTTTCAAAGATACTTTTCGGAAAGGGATTTGGTCTCTGGAAGACCATTCCTACCCTTTTTCTGAGAGAGACCACATCGGTCCTAGGCTGGTAAATATCCTCCCCGTCAAGCGTCACCCTTCCTTCGGTTCGAGTATGAGGAATCAGTTCATTCATCCGGTTAAGGGTCCGGAGAAAAGTTGACTTCCCGCACCCGGAAGGACCGATCAGTGCGGTGATCTGACGGTCTTTAATTAAAATATTGACATCTTTTAAGGCATGAAAGGAACTGTAATAGAGATGAAGCCCCTGAGTCTCAATTTTAATCGAAGATTTCACATCTGCCCTTTGAATCGAAATTGGATAGACTAAAAAGTTCGCACTTCACCAGAAGATTAGCAGATAATTATTATCCAATCAAGATGATAGTAGGCAAAAAGTGATGGTGAGAAGAATTTTATGATACTTGACCGTAAAGGGGCAATCTGTTATTTTATCTCAGTCGTTCCTTAAGAAAGGAGATGGCTCGATGGAGAAGAGGACTCAGCTTTCAGTCATTTTGACAAATGCCCCTGGAGAGCTTTCAAAGATGTGCGATGTGTTGAAGGAAGCCGGCATCAATATTATGGCGATGAGCATCCAGAATGCGAAGGACTCGGTCAAAGAGCTCTTTAATATGAGGGAAAAAACGGGAAGAAGGATTGCCTTAGCCGAGAGTTATCGAGGAATATTAAAAGACTCTTCAGACTATTCTTTGATCCGAATTTTAGTTGATAAACCCGCGGAGGCAGAGAAGGTCCTGGTCATGGCGAAGCATCTCCTTTACACCGATCCAATATTAGTCTTCAAACTGGTGAATCAACCGGGAATGCTTGGAAGGGTAGCAAAGCGATTTGGCGAAGCCCAAGTGAACATTGATTATATCTATGGATCAGCCGTGGAAGATAATTCGGAGGCGATGTTCGTCGTCCATATCGCAGAGTCCGACTTCGATCGGATTAAAGATTCCCTTAAAGACCTCAAGTAAGGCAAGGGCGAGATTCATCCTGACGGGTTTATTTGAACACAGATCCGGTGATGACACCCGAATGAATGGAGGCCCCACCGGTTTAAAGAAACTCGGACCAGTCCTTTCCCATTCCATATCGTTCCAGATATTCCTTGATCAGTTGTTCGGCGACTTGAAAAGGCTCGTATTCCTCCAACCATTCAATCATGGCTCTCCTCCTTGGTGTTTAATTTCATTAAACACTGCCATCGAAGAGACTGAAATGGGAAAGGAAGATTATAAGCTGAGGGTGGGTTCGGTCCGTCGGAATTTCCGGGGCGCAACATGCCAGGCGAGAAGAACAGAGATAGCACAGGATAGGATGGCGAGAGAAAAGGCTCCTAAATAGCTTTGGGTTTGATCGAAAAGATAACCTGCCAGCCAGGACCCAACCGCAGCGCCTATTCCGATCATGCCTTCAAGCAATCCATAGATCAATCCGAAATGTCTTCCCCTGTAGAGGTCTCCGGCAATAGACATAAACATGGGAGCAGTGGAGCCCCATCCCGCTCCGAAGAAGAAAGCAAAGAGAGAAAGGAGAAAAGGGGAGGGGCTTTTCTGGAAAAGGATGAGAGAGAGAATGCCCAGAGAGAAGGAGAATCCGCCAAGGGTTAAAGTCATTTCTCTGCCGATCCGATCGGAGAGCCATCCCCAGAAGATTCGGAAAACCGCCGATAGGGCCCCTGTGACAGCAAAAAGAGAGGCTGCCCAGGTCCGGTCCACCCCCAAGTCCACGAGATACTTCACGTGATGGACAATGACGATGTAGACACCGAAAACCATCAAGGCAGGAAAAAGGAGAAGAGACCAGAATCTTGTTGTCTTCATTAAATCCATCAAATCCTGTTTTTTAGGGAAATTAGAGGAGTGTGAGTCACCCCGATTCTTCTCCCCATGAAAATGACCTGTCTCCAAAGGTGAAGGAGGCGGATCTCCATTCGAAAGGAGCCCCACCTCTTCAGGCCGATGTTTCAGAAAGAGGGCCACCAGGGGGAGAGGAATCGCAAAGACGAGAACCGAGAAGATGAGATAGGCAAATCTCCAGTCATGCGAAGAGATGAGGTATTGAATGAAAGGGATGAGGAGAAAGGTTCCCATTCCCATCCCCACACTCGCCAGCCCATTCGCTGTCCCTCTCTTTTTTTCGAACCAGTGGGAGAGGATGACCGTGAAGGGTGCAATGCTCAGGCAGGTCACCCCCGTTCCGGCCATCACGCTAAAAAAGAGATAAAAATGAAGGAGGGAGTTGATCCGGGTGCAGAGGAGAAGACCCACCCCCAACAAGAGGGTTCCCGTCAAGATTATTTTTCGAGGTCCAATCCGGTCGACCAGGCTTCCGACGATCGGGGCCGTCACCATGTAGATCAGCATGGCGATGGACTGAGCCCCGGCTGTTTCCGCAAGGCTCCAATGGAAATGGTCGACAAGGGCGACGAAGAATAGGGAGAAGGTCGTCCGAAGGCCGTACCAGAATGACATGGAAACTATGGCCAGGCCAACAATTACCCAGCCGTAGTAAAATCGCCTCTGCATAAAAGCCATCAACATTTCCATGATAGAAAGAAATTTAATAGATTTCGTCCAAAGAGGTCAAGGTCAAAGAATAAATCACTTGATTTGCCTTCTATTTTTTGTTAATGATTCAGAAAAGTTTTAAGAAAGGGGAGAAGCTTTGAAAATCTTAATGAGATTATCTTTCATCTTTATCGTTGTTCTTCTTTTGATTTCATGCGGGACATCGGCCAAGACGAAGAAAGAGGACAAGGCCCTGAGTCTTGAGGAGCGCTTTCAATTAGCCTTTAAAGCGGCAGAGAGGGGAAATCTGGAGGAGGCTGTCAACGAATATCAACAGGTTCTGAAATTAGACCCAAAGCATTCGAGAGCGCACCTCAATCTCGGATTGGCTTATGGAAGACAGGGAAAGTGGGATAAGGAGATTTCCCAATATAAAAAAGCGATTGGCATTGATCCTAATTTTTCAGAGGCCTATTTTCATTTAGGGGTGGCCTATGGAGAGAAGGGAAATCTGAATGAGGCCGCGGTCCAATATCAGAAGGCCCTTCAGATCAACCCGAATTATGTGGAGGCCCATAACAACCTGGGGAACATCTATTTCAGAAAGGGAAAGATAAACGACGCCCTCTCAGCCTATGCGAAAACGATCGAGATCAAACCGGATTACGCCAGAGGCTATTTCAATATCGGCAGCCTCCATCGCCAGCAGGGGAGGGCGGAAGAAGCCATGGTGTCTTTTAAAAAAGCCATAGAGATCGATGCGAGATATGCATGGCCTCACTATCATCTGGCTTTCATCTATTTTGAGAGAGGAGAATTTAAACTCGCCATCGAACACTGCGACCTGGCCGGAAAACTGGGAGTCGTTGTCGATCCGAAACTGCTGGAACGCCTTAAACCCTATCGGTAATCGTTTGGTTAGGGTTTAGGCTACGAAGCCAGTTTGGGGAAAGGTCAATGGGTTAGGGCTAATGATTTAAAACCATTGCCTTTACCCAAAGACAAAACTGGCATCCTAACCCTTACCTTAACCCGATGCTTTTATTTTATGGGCAATAAGGATCTTACCATGGATACGAGAAAAGCCATTTTCGATTTTCAGTACTCGGAGAAGATGAAGTCCGGACTGATCATAGGAACGAACCTCCTCGAGCAGTTGGTCACTCTCAGGGAGGACAAGGAGCACTCTGGAGGCAGAAAGGTTTTGATCTGGTATCTCGAGGCATTGCTCAGAGAACTCCGGATCGCTCAGAATGTAATCGGCATGGACCATTACGTTGATCTGGAGAGGAAATTAATGGAGATCATCGGAAGGGTTCAGATGTCACAATTTCAGGAGTCCCAGAGGTCCTTTTCCGAAGGGATTTCTCTTGCCACCACTTCATGCCAGAGCTCAATGAACTTCCTGATGGAGAAAAAACTGGTTTAGTCAATCCGGAAAGGAGAAAAGGGAATGAAAAGGAGAAACCTTCTTATCTTTTTAGGGTTCTTGATCGCGTTTCCTTCGCTTGCCTACTCCCAACCCATCCCCCCTTTTGATAAACTTTTTGAGAGATGGGGGCCTCGGATTCATCACAGTGATCTCCGGGTCCTTCAGCTTGAAATCTCTCCGGATCCGGTATTGGAGGGCCAAAGGATTCGATTTGAGGCAACGATCTCCAATCTATCTCACTATTCGACCAGATGGTTATGCGGAATACCATTTTCCCTACAGCCGTTACGCCTTTCAAAGGTTTGACCACTGTTTCACAGTCATCGTCGATGTGGAGCGGACCCCGTATCGGACGGATGCGGCCAGGGAGTTCTGCGCCAAACCAATGGGCTGGACGCTCAAACCGTAGGCCATTGCCGATTGCGGAACGGAGATAAATATTCTTATCTTTGAACTTTAAAATACTAAATCCGCGTTCCGAAATCCGAAATCAAATGAAGGAGGTAAAACATAGTGGAAAGAACATTGCCAGATTTTGAGTTAAAAGGGCCGAAGCCCCGAACCATTGGAATCCTCATTATCCTTCTCATTATTTTCATTTTTTTATGGGGTTCCTTCGCACTCGTCCCTGCAGGCCATAGAGGGGTAGTCCTCTGGTGGGGAAGTGTAGAAAAGAGGGTCATGGGAGAAGGGCTAAATTTCAAAGTCCCCATTGCGGAAAGGGTGATCAAGGTCGATGTCAGGGTTCAGCCCCATCCATTCAAGGAGATTGATGCTGCTTCAAAGGAATATCAAATGGTAAAGCTGACCGGGATGATGAACTTCCATATCGATCCGTCCTATGTCAATGATCTCTATCAAAAGGTGGGCCTTGATTTTGCCAACAAGGTCATTGATCCAGCTTTCAACGACTTTGTCAAGGAGGTCGTCCCGATCTATCAGATCACCGAGATCCTTCCGAAAAGAGAAGAGGTCCGGAAGAGGGCGATGACAAAATTAGGGGATAATCTGGCCAGATATCACATCATCGTCGATGACATTTACTTCGCCAACATTCGCTTCTCTCCTGAATATGAGAAGGCAATTGAAGCCAAACAGGTTGCCCAGCAGCAGGTAGAAACCCAGAGACAGGTATTATTCCAGCGAGAGATCGAAGCTCAGCAAAAGGTTGCCACGGCTAAAGGAGAGGCTGAATCCATTCTGGTGGTCGCCCATGGACAGGCCAAAGCCAATGAAGCCCTTGCTCGTTCGATCAGCGGCATCCTGGTCGAGTATAAAGGCATTGAGAAGTGGAATGGGGTTTTGCCCCAGGTGTCCGGAGGGGCCGTCCCCTTTGTCGACATCGGGAAGATGGGTGGTACTTCCCCCGTTGGGAAGAAATAGTTCGGAGTACTGAGTTCGCCTGCCTGCCGGCAGGCAGGTAGTTCGAACTATTTTTTGTTCTCCGAACTCTTAACTCCGAACTCCGAACTGTTAATTTGTTTGGGAAGCATTACCGAAAAAACGGTTCCTTTCCCCTGCTCGCTCTCGATCTTTACCTCTCCGCGATGGAGTTTTACGATCTCCTGTACCAGTGAGAGTCCGATCCCAAGCCCCCTGGAATCTCCGAGGGGTTTTGTTTCTTCCTGAAAGAAACGGGTGAAGACTTCATTCAGGGATTGGTGGGAGATTCCAATACCCGTATCCATAATGTGGGCAAAGGCAAACCGATCATTCTCCGCAAGGGTGACAAAGATCTTTCCTCCCCGGCGGTTGTATTTGATGGCATTGGTGAGAAGGTTATCGAAAAGCTGGTCAAGTTTATCCGCCACGCCATCGATGGTCAACGGTCCCGCGGGAAGTTGAGTCTCCAATTCTATCTGATATTCCTTCGCCAGAGGTTCAACGGTTGAACAGGAGAATTGAATGACCTTAACCAGATCGACCGGTTCAAATGCATAGGCCTCTTTCCGAATTCCGAGCTCTGCAAGATCCAGAAGGTTGTCGATATTCTTTCCAAGCTTAAGGAGGTTTTTATAGGAAATCTCCAAAAACTTCTTTTGCTGTTCGGTTAAGGAACCCACTTTCTCCTTGAGGATCATCCCGATATATCCCATCACAGAGATCATGGGGGTCTTCAATTCATGGCTAACATTGGACAGAAAATCGTCCTTCATCCGGTCTAAACGGAGTAATTCCTCGTTCGCCGATTGCAGCTTTTCCAGTGTCTCTTTAAGTTCGTCCTCCGCCTTTTTACGTTCCGTCACTTCCTGCGTGACAACGATAACGCCTAAATATTCATTCCCCGGACCCCAGACCGCCGAATAGGTATTGTCATAAAATTTCCCCTTGACTAGCTGGAGGTTCATCAGGTGATGCCCTTTGATCTTCCCTGATCTTAAACCTTCTATAATTTTCAGCACCTTTGGATGGGTTTTCCGCGGGTGACAGCGGAGGATGGATTGACCCAGCATCTCATTGAGCGGGGTGTTTCGGAGTCTTTCTGCGGCTGGATTGAAATAGGCAATCCGGTTTTGGTCATCGATGAAGACCACCCCCAGTTCCATCGAAGCAAAGATCTCATTTAAGATCGACAAGTTCATCTTCATGGCCCATTTAAAAAATAACACAGGAGTGTAAATGAGACAAGAGAAATAAGAGAGCTCTGAAAAACTACTATGCGCTCTCTTCAGAGATTTCCAGACTTTTTCAGAAATCTCAATAAAAAAACTTGACTTTTGTTAATATGTTGGAGTATTTTAACCATATGAAATCGATATGGATTATTTTAATTTTTGCCCTTACTTACTCCATCGCTATGGCTGGTCCTGCACCTTCCGGCCAAAAGGGATTGGCTTCCCGAATCTATGCTTATGAAGGCAAACTCTTCACTGGATTAAAGGACCCCGACTACAAGGACTACGATTTAGCCTTACGAAACCACCTCGTCAGACGAATCCATAAACGGTTTGGGATAGAGCTTGACTCCAGAACCTATTCCGGATTTGATCTCCTTGAGATCGAATCTCTTATCCGTTTTAAGAAATCGATTGAGCCCCTCGAACCCTTTTTGAGGATGTTCCCCAAAACTCCCTGATCCGTTCTAGTCATTTTTTAATGCCGGCTGACTCTCTTTTTCTTCGGTATTCGGACACAGTTTCGGTCGACTTGCGACAAAATCTATAAATCTGTTAACATATTGAATATTTTCCCAAAAGAAGGGTCTTGCCATGGAAATCTTTCAATGCCTCTTGACAAAGAAAGGTTTTCTTTTATATTTATCAGTCTAATTCATCGCTTTTAAACGGAAACAAGATGCTGACCCTAAAACTGGATGACATCCCTGATGACGGATTGGAACTTAAATGGAAAGAAGAGCGGATGGGCCTTTCAAGCTATCTCGAAAGTCTTTCCGAGATAGACTTCGATTTCGAAAGCCCACTTCAATCCGAAGCAAAAATCAGGAGAGTAGAACAATCGGTCCTGATCAAGGGGGAAGTGCAGGCCATCCTGAAGCTGCGATGTGCGAGGTGTCTTAAGGAATTCTCCTATCCGCTTGCCTCCTCATTCGATCTGACCCTTCATCCTTTAAAGGGGACGGGTTTTACGGAAGAGACGGAACTATTCGCAAACGAGCTTGAATCGAATTTTTTTGAAGGAGAGGAGATCCATCTCTCCGAGATCGCATGCGAACAGATTTTTTTGGAGATTCCCATTCAACCCCTTTGCCAGGAAGCGTGTAAAGGGCTCTGCCCTAACTGCGGGAAAGATTTGAATTTCTCCGCCTGCGACTGTATAGAAAAGGAAATTGGGACAGGGTTTAATGTTCTAAAAAAATTGAAGCTTCAATAATCATACTCCCCCACCCTCCCCCCTTTGAGGGGAAGGGAAGGGTGGGGGGAGAGAAAGGATGTTTACAGATGGGAGTTCCAAAAAGAAGACAATCATCTTCGAGAAGAGATAAACGACGAGCCCATGATCGATTGAAATCCCCGGCCTTTTCGCTCTGCCCCCAATGTCATGAGCCACGTTTGCCTCATCATGTCTGTCCGCATTGTGGGACGTATAAGGGAAAAGAAGTTGTAAAAGTAGAAGAAGAGAAATAAGGGGGAAAGAGAAAAAGGCGATGAAGATTGCGGTTGATGCGATGGGAGGAGATTTCGCTCCCCAGAACATTGTGGAAGGGGCCTTTAAAGCGGCCAAGGAACATGGGGTGAAAGTCGTCCTGGTAGGAGACGAAGACCAGGTGAGCAAAGAACTCTCCAAATATCCCACCTCCAAACTGCCTATCTATATCCACCACACCTCCCACGTCGTCGCCATGCATGACTCCCCTTCCACGGTTCTCAGGAGAATGAAGGAAAGTTCGGTGAAGGTGGCCATCGACCTTGAAAAAGAGGGCCAGGTCAATGGAGTGGTTTCTGCGGGAAATTCCGGAGCGGCCATGGCTCTGGCCATGTTTATCTTTAAAAAGCTGGAGGGAGTAGACCGGCCTGCGATTGCCACGATCCATCCGGCGATCAAAGGCTCCACTGTGCTCGTTGACTCCGGCGGTAATGTCGATTGCAAACCCTCTCATCTCGTTCAGTTCGCGCTCATGGGAGATGCCTATGCAAAATATATCCTTGGGGAAAAGGAGCCGAGAATTGGTCTCCTGAGCAATGGAGAAGAGGAAGGGAAAGGGAACGAATTGACGAGAGAGGTCCACAAAATCCTGTCGGAGATGGATATTAACTACATCGGTTATGTTGAGGGAAGAGCTCTCAACAGCGGCGAGGTTGATGTCATCGTCTGCGACGGTTTTGTCGGCAATGTGGCTTTGAAGATCAGCGAAGGGCTGTGGGAGACGGTCCACGGGATTCTCAAATGGGAGGCGAAGGATAATTTAAGGGCAAAAGTCGCCTATTTTTTTATGAGACGGGCGATCCGCCGCCTGGAGAAGCGGTTTGACTATTCGGAACATGGTGGGGCGCCCCTACTCGGGGTGAACGGAAATTGTGTCATCTGTCATGGCGCCTCCAATGCAAAGGCGATTATGAATGCCATTGTTCTGGCCGCCGGCCTCGCAAAGAATAAACTGAATGAGCATCTGATTCAGGAATTGAGAGAGAAGCAAGACCTGCTCAGCCTCGGACAGAAACGACCGGAAAGGGTTAAAGAGCGGGTGGAAAAAATTCACTGATGAGGTACACTTTAGTTTTTTGAAATGGCTCGGGGTTGCTCCCCCGGCCAGACATGACTTACTCAAATGGTATAGGAGGGAGGAGATTTGGATTATTTTCTGACGCCTGAGCAGAAGTCGATCCAGGATTTAGCACGAAAGATCGCCGTTGAGAAAGTATTGCCGGTTCGAGCCGAACTGGATGAGAAAGAAGAGTTTCCATGGGAGATCATAAAAGTCTGCGCGGATGCGGGCCTCTTGGGAATCTCCATTGAAGAGGAGTACGGAGGCTTCGGGGGAGGGGTCCTTGAAAACTGTCTGGCGGTGGAAGAAATGAGCCGGATCTGTCTGGGAGTGGCCACCAGCTATGCAGCCAGTGGCTTGGGGGCCCATCCGATCATGCTCTACGGAAGCCCGGAACAGAAGAAAAAGTATCTTCCGGATATTGCCAGCGGAAAGAAGTTAGCCGCTTTTGGATTGACCGAAGCCGATGCCGGAAGTGACGCTGGTTCAATCCGCACGACCGCCACCCGGACAGAGGGCGGCTATATCCTGAACGGGACAAAGCAGTGGATCACCAATGGAGGGGAGGCGGAGACCTACACCATCATCGCGATGACCGACCGTTCAAAGGGACCGAGGGGAGCGAGCGCTTTCATCCTTGAAAAAGGAATGCCAGGTTTCACCTTCGGGAAGAAAGAAAACAAGATGGGCATCCGTGCCTCTGCCACAAGGGAACTGGTCTTTCAGGATTGTTTCGTTCCCAAGGCGAATCTCATCGCCAAAGAAGGGATGGGATTCATCGTCACCATGAGAACCTTCGACCGGACCCGGCCCGGAGTGGGAGCACAGGGGGTTGGTCTGGCTCAGGGAGCCCTTGATGAAGCGGTTAGATATGCCAGAGAGCGGGAACAGTTTGGAAAGAAAATCATCTCCTTTCAGGCCGTCCAGCATATGCTGGCTGATATGGCCACACAGGTGGAGGCCGCACGGGCTCTGGTCTATTCCGTGTCACGGTACATTGACCAATCCGAAAACCCAAAAGAGATCTCAAAGGTCTCGGGTATGGCAAAAGTCTTTGCCAGTGATACCGCCATGAAGGTGACAACCGATGCCGTTCAGATATTTGGCGGTTACGGTTATATGAAGGAATACCCCGTAGAGAAGATGATGCGGGATGCCAAGATCCTGCAGATCTATGAGGGGACCAATCAGATCCAGAGGAATGTCATCGGTCTCGAATTGAGCAAAGAATACGCAGGAAAGAAATGAAGGTTCATAGGCAAGGGTAGGGAAGCCAGTATCGGCTTAGATCAAGGGGTTAAGTGTGAACGGTTCAACACGAACAACTTAACCTCTCGACCAAACGGGCCTCTTAACCCTAACCTTAACCCGAAGGTTTTTTATGGAGAAGGTGGCTTTTGTTTTTCCAGGACAGGGTTCCCAGGCGGTTGGAATGGGGAAGGAGTTTTACGACCATTTCAAGGCGGCAAGGGAGGTCTTCGAAGAAGCCGATGATACCCTTCGCTTCTCCATTTCAGGACTCTGTTTTGAGGGACCGGAAGAGGCATTGAAATTGACCGAAAACACTCAGCCTGCTATGTTGACCGTTAGCATTGCAGCGCTCAGGGTTCTCCAGGCAGAGAGAGGGATTGAGCCCGGGCTCACGGCCGGACATAGTTTGGGAGAGTACAGCGCCCTGGTAGCATCAGGTGCGCTCACTTTTGCTGAGGCTGTTCAGATCGTCCGGCTCCGCGGGAGATTTATGCAGGAGGCTGTTCCGGTGGGAGAAGGGACCATGGCTGCCATTCTCGGTATGGAGCGCGAAGAAGTGGAGAGGGTCTGCGAAGAGGCTTCATCCGGAGAGATTCTATCTCCTGCCAATTTCAACTGTCCGGGGCAGATCGTCATTGCCGGGCATACAAAGGCTGTCGAACGGGCAATCGAAATTGTCAAGCAGAAGGGTAAAAAGGCCATGCCCCTTCAGGTCAGCGCCCCTTTCCATTCTCCCTTGATGAAACCCGCAGGGATTCGACTGAGCGAAGCCCTGCAGAGCACCACCGTTAAAGAGCTACGGGTTCCGGTCGTGACGAATGTTGAAGCGAAAGCCAATTCGGCATTGGAAAGGGTAAAACCCCTTTTGGTGGAACAGGTATCGAGCCCTGTCCGCTGGGAGGAGTCAATGAGACAGATGATTGAAGAAGGGATTGAACAAGTTTTGGAAATAGGTCCTGGAAAGGTTCTTTCAGGTCTGATGAAACGTATTGATCCAAAAGTGGGAACAGGAAATTTAGAAGATATTCAGTCATTGAAGAAGATTAGTTAGAAAATAAGGGGTTCGTTTAATGGTAAGGGTAAGGATGCCCGTATCGTTAATAAAAGGTTACGTTTATCGTCTCTTAATTCTTTGCACGTAACCTTTACCAGTAACCGAAACGCCTGCCTGCCGGTAGGCAGGGGCTTCGTCACCTTAACCCTTGCCCAAACACCCGGATTATTTTTATGAGTCACGGGTGACGTTCCCTTATGAAAGATTTCTAAATAGAGGAGAAGAGAGTGGAGCTTTCAGGGAAAGTAGCTTTAGTCACGGGAGCGGCGCAGGGGATCGGGAAGGCGATCGCAATGCTTCTCGCGAGAAATGAAGCGGATGTAGTCGTTTCGGATATCAATCTCGAAAAGGCTCAAGAGACTGCCAATGAGATTCAGGGGATGGGCAGAAGATCCGTTGCGATAAAGGTTAATGTTGCCGATCTCAAAGACGTAGAACGGATGGTTGAGGCGATCGTTGAACAATTTGGACGGATCGACATCCTGGTCAATAATGCAGGCATTACCCGTGACCGGTTGATCCTGAGGATGACAGAGGAGGACTGGGATGCGGTCCTCGACGTCAATCTGAAGGGGACGTTCAACTGTACGAAGGCGGCCATCCGGTACATGTCGAAGCAGAAGAGCGGAAAGATCGTCAGCATCGCCTCGGTGTCCGGCGAGATGGGGAATCCGGGACAGGCCAACTATGCGGCCTCCAAAGCAGGGGTGATCGGTTTTACCAAGACCATCGCCCGGGAATTTGCGGGAAGAGGAATCAACGTGAATGCCATTGCTCCCGGGTATATTCAGACTCCCATGACCGATGCCGTTCCCGAAAAGGCCAAAGAGGAGTTGAAACGGATGATCCCGATGGAGCGACTGGGGAAGCCCGAGGATGTGGCCCAGGCTGTGCTCTTCCTTGTTTCAGAAAATTCGAGTTATATCACCGGACAGGTATTAAATGTCAACGGTGGCATCTATATGTGAGGAGGTGAATCAATGGACGTTGATAAGAGGGTAAAGGAGATTATCGTAGAACAGTTGGGGGTTAACGAAAACGAGGTCAATCCGGAAGCCAAATTCATCGACGATCTGGGAGCGGATTCTCTCGATCTGGTGGAACTGGTGATGGCTCTCGAGGAGGAGTACAACTTGGAAATCTCCGATGAGGATGCGGAGAAGATCCTGACCGTGGGCGATGCTATTGAGTATATCCGTGCACATGTGGCTCAATAGGTATCTGAAAATATCATTGCAAAATGGAAAATTAGCACTGCAAAGTTAACAATGAAAAAATTTTTCTTTTGATTGTTAATTGCTAATTTTGTAATGTTAGTTTTGCAATGATCTTTAAAAAGGGGAGATGTTTTGAGAAGAAGGGTTGTTGTCACAGGAATGGGATTGGTAGTTCCTATTGGGATCGGAGTCGAAACAGCCTGGAAGAATGCCTGCGAAGGGAAGTCAGGCATTGGGCGGCTTACCCGGTTCGATCCGGAAGGGTTCGACACCAGGATTGCCGCTGAGGTAAAAGGCTTCAATCCAGAGTTATACATTGAGAAGAAAGAGGTCAAGAAGATGGACCTCTTCATCCAGTACGCCCTTGCTGCAACCAAGGAGGCGGTGGAGGATTCCAGGCTAAGCATTACCCCCGAGAATGGTGACCAGATCGGTGTCATCGTCGGGACAGGATTGGGAGGACTGCCCACCATTGAGAAGTATCACCAAATCCTCATGGAAAGAGGGCCGGGAAGGATCAGCCCCTTCTTCATTCCCATGCTCGTTGCCAATCTCGCTGCTGGACAGATTGCCATTCAATACGGCGCCAAAGGGCCCAATATCTGTCTCGTGACCGCCTGTGCCACAGGCGGTCACTGCATTGGAGATGCTTTCCGTGCCATTGTCTACGGAGATGCAGACGCCGTCATTGCCGGTGGGACCGAGGCCAATATCACTCCTCTCACCGTCGGCGGGTTCAATGCGATGAAAGCCCTCTCCACGCGGAATGACGAACCGGAGAAGGCCTGCCGTCCATTCGAAAAGAACCGGAATGGTTTTGTCATTGCCGAAGGAGCCGGAATTGTCATACTGGAAGAGCTGGGATTTGCTCAAAAGAGGAACGCAAGAATTTACGCCGAATTGATCGGCTATGGTTATACCGGAGACGCCTACCATATCACCGCACCTTCCCCGGATGGAGATGGAGCCATCCGGTGCATGAGAATGGCCATCAAAGATGCGGGATTGAAACCGGAGGATATCGATTATATCAATGCTCACGGGACCTCCACACAGCTCAATGATCTGACCGAAACCATTGCCATTAAAAAGGTCTTCGGCGACCACGCCAAAAGGATACCCATCAGTGCGACAAAGTCAATGACCGGCCATCTGCTCGGAGCAGCCGGCAGCACGGAAGCCATCTTTACCATCCTCGCCCTCCGGGATGGGATCCTTCCCCCCACGATAAACTACGAGGAACCGGACCCGGAATGCGATCTGGATTATGTCCCCAACGTGGCAAGACGCCAGCACCTGAATACGGGGATGTCGAACGCCTTCGGTTTCGGCGGAACGAATGCGACCCTCATCTTTAAAAAGTTCACAGGATAGCAGTGATGCAGATCGGCATGGCCTGCGACCACGGCGGTTTTGAACTCAAAGAAGAGTTGAAGGCCTATCTGAAATCGATTGGCCATGAGCCCATTGACATGGGAACCTTCAATGAGGATTCAGTCGACTACCCTGATTACGGTGTCCTGGTTGCCGAGAAGATTTCAAGGGGAGATTTGGAGAGAGGGATCCTGATCTGCGGGACCGGGATCGGGATGTCGATCGTCGCCAACAAATTCCGAGGTGTAAGAGCCGCTCTTGCCAACGATCTTTTTTCCGCACGTTTCTGCCGTGAGCATACCGATGCCAATATCCTGGTCATAGGTGGAAGAATCGTCGGAAGAGAATTGGCCAAAGAGATTGTCCGGGTCTGGCTGGAAACCCCATTCATCGGAGGAAGGCATCAGCGACGTCTTAAAAAGATCGAGGCCCTGGAGAAAGAGAAGTTTAAAAAATAAGCGCCAAATTTCAAGCGCCAAATAGGAAACAAATTTCAATCTAACAAATTCGAAACTTTAAGGAATATATTTTTTGTCATTTAAAATTGGCGCTTGGAGTTTATTTGGGATTTGAAATTTGGAAATTGGGATTTGAAAATCGTTTCATCCTCATCATGGCTTACCCTTGAAAAAGAAAGAGAGAAAAAAGGTTTGTCCTCCGCGGCCTTCCTGGGATGAGTATTTCATGGACATCACTCATCTTGTGGCCAAGCGTTCTACCTGTCTCCGGAGGCAGGTGGGAGCCATCCTCGTAAAAGATAAGAAGATTTTAGCAACAGGCTATAATGGTGCCCCTTCCCGTCTGGAGCATTGCCTCGATATCGGATGCCTTCGTGAGAGATTAAAGATTCCTTCTGGAGAACGACACGAACTATGCCGAGGCCTTCATGCGGAACAGAATGCCATCATTCAGGCGGCTTACCATGGGGTGGGGATTCGAGGTGCCACCCTTTACTGCACCAATCATTCTTGCATCATCTGTTCCAAAATGATCATCAACTCCGGGATTGAGAGGATCGTTTATGAAGAGGGCTATGCCGATGCATTGGCCAGAGGGATGTTAAAGGAGTCGGGAATCAAAGTCGGAAAATTCAATCGGAAACGGAGGGTTGAGAGTGGAAAGTAGAAGATAGACTTAAAACTCTACGTTCCACTTTCTACATTCGAGCCAAATGAAATGTCCTTTTTGTAATCATCTCGAAAGCAAGGTTGTTGATTCCCGTCTGGGCAAGGACAAAGAGACGATCCGGCGGAGGAGGGAGTGCCTCAAATGCCAGAAGCGTTTTACCACGAGTGAGAGGGCGGAGGATTCTCTTCCTCTGGTCATTAAAAAAGACGGAAGGAGGGAAGCCTTCAACCGGATCAAAATTTTCAATGGCTTGAAGAAAGCCTGCGAAAAGAGGCCCATCAGCATCAATGTGATTGAAAAGAGCGTCAACCGGATCGAGTCTTATTTTCAGGAAAGAGGGGAGAGGGAGATCAAAAGCTCTGAGATCGGGGAGAAGGTGATGGAGGAACTGCACCACCTCGATGGGGTGGCCTATGTCCGTTTCGCCTCTGTGTACCGACAATTTAAAGATATCCATGAATTTATGGATGAGTTAAAAGATCTCCTCGGAAATAAGGAAGAGACCAAACAGCGGAAATAGCCAAATTCTAAGCACCTGCCTTCGCCGAAACGCCTGCCCGCCGCACGAGGCTTCGGCAGGCGGGGCTTCTTGTAGGCAGGCCAACTACCCAATAATAACCAAATGCCAATCACCAAAATTCTAAGAAGGATGTTCAGTTTTAGCTAATTGGGTATTGGTTATTGGAGTTTATTTGGAGCTTGAGATTTGGTTATTGGAATTTAATAGATATACGTATCATTTTAACCACCGGAATTGAACTAATGCTCCGAGATGATGACAAACGCTGGATGAGGCGTGCTCTTCGGCTTGCCGAAAAGGGAAGGGGAAGGACATCCCCCAACCCCATGGTGGGTGCTGTTCTGGTAAAAGACGGGGAAGTAGTGGGAGAAGGGTATCATGTTCGATCAGGAGAGGCTCACGCCGAGATCGTTGCCCTGAGAAAGGCGGGGGATGAGGCAAGGGGGGCTGTGCTTTATATCAACCTCGAACCCTGTACCCATTATGGGAAGACTCCTCCCTGCGCTCCTGCTCTGATCGAAGCAGGAGTGAAAAGGGCAGTGGTTGGAATGGAAGATCCCAATCCATTGGTGAAAGGAAGAGGGGTGGATATGCTTCGGGCCGCCGGCCTCGATATCGAGGTCGGTATTCTCAAGGAAGCATGCCGGAGTCTGAATGAAGCGTTTTGCAAATATATTCGAACCAAGGAACCCTTCGTCATTTTAAAAATTGCCGCAACACTGGACGGTAAAATTGCAACGCAACATGGCGATTCAAAATGGATTACCGGGGAAGACTCCAGGCGGGTCGCCCACCGTTTGAGAGACCAGGCAGACTGCCTTCTCGTCGGCATAGGCACAATCCTCAAAGACGATCCCCTGCTGACCGCACGCATCAGGAAAGGAAGGGATCCCTATCGCGTTATTCTCGATAGCCGATTAAGGATCCCCGAAAAAGCGAATGTCATTGATCAAAACCCGGAGAAGACGATCCTTGCCACGACCGAACTGGCACCCAAGGAAAAAATGGAGAGTTTAGAGAAGAGGGGGGTTCGAATCTTGATCCTTGATTCCATGCAGGGAAGGGTCAACCTGAGGTCTCTCCTCTCAAGGTTAGGGGAAATGGGGATGATGAGCCTTCTGGTCGAAGGAGGAAGTGAAGTAAACGGCTCATTCCTGAAGGAGGGATTGATCGACAAGATCTTCCTCTTTCTCTCCCCAAGGTTGTTAGGGGGGCAGGCATTGGGAATTTTCGGAGGGAGAGGAACAGAAAAACTTGAAGGAGCACTCTCCCTGAATCAACTTAAGATCAAAAAAGTGGGAGAAGACATTCTTCTCGAAGGATATCCGAAGAAATTATGTTCACTGGAATCATAGAAGGGAAAGGGAAGGTTTTAAGAGTTGAACGCCGGGGGGGAGCAAGAAGGCTCACGATCGAATTCCCCCCTCATTTGACAGAGATACAACTTGGTGATAGTATTAGTATAAATGGGGTCTGCCTGACTATTGTGGAAAAAGGGGATCAGACCTCAAGGTTGGATCTGTCAGAAGAGACTATCAAGAGGAGTGTGCTGGGTGAGTTAAAAGAAGGTGATCCTGTTAATCTGGAGAGGGCCCTGAGGCTCAATGATCGTTTGGGAGGGCATTTCGTTACGGGACATATTGATGGCATAGGCGTGATCACGGAGAAGAGACGAGAGAGAGATTTTGTCAATCTGAGGGTAAGGGTTCCGGAAAATATATCAAAATATGTCGTTCCCAAGGGGTCGATTGCAATCGATGGGATCAGTTTAACGGTCAATGAATGCAGGGGCAATGAGATTTTACTCACGCTTATCCCCTATACCCTGGAGAAGACGACTCTGATGGATAAGAGAACAGGGGATCATATCAATCTGGAGGCTGACATTTTAGGCAAATATGTGGAACGCTTGCTCGGCCATAGGAGTGGAAAGCCTGAAGGATTGGACCTGTCTTTCCTAAAAGAACATGGAATTTTAAAAGGAGATGAGGGTTCACATGATTAATACCATCGAAGAGGCATTGGACGATATCCGTCAGGGAAAGATGGTGATCTTAGTTGATGACGAAGATCGTGAGAATGAGGGCGATCTCACCATGGCCGCGGAGAAGGTGACGCCTGAAGCCATCAACTTTATGGCGAAATACGGAAGGGGACTGATCTGCCTCTCATTGACGGATGAACGGTTGAACGAACTTCGACTTCCGATGATGGTCTTGGATAATACCTCCAGGTTCCAGACCGCTTTTACCGTGTCGATCGATGCGAGAAAAGGAGTGACCACCGGTATTTCGGCGGCTGACCGGGCTGCCACCATTCTCACGGCCATCGATGACAGCACGACGTCGGAGGATCTTGTCTCTCCGGGCCACATTTTCCCCCTGAGGGCCAGAAACGGCGGAGTCCTGGTCAGGACGGGTCAAACCGAAGGATCGGTCGATCTGGCGAGACTATCAGGCCTCAAATCATCCGGGGTAATCTGTGAGATCATGAACGAGGATGGCACGATGTCCCGAATGCCTGATCTCCGGGTCTTTGCCGAAAGGCATGGTTTGAAGATTGTCACGATTGCCGATCTCATCAAATACAGGCTTCACAAAGAAAGTTTGGTCCGCAGGATAGCCGAAGCAAAAATCCCGACGAAATATGGTGGTTTGTTCACTGCCATTGCCTATGAGAACGATGTCGATCCTTTTCACCATCTTGCGCTGGTCAAGGGAGACATCCAACCGGATGACGAGGTTCTGGTAAGGGTGCACTCACAGTGTCTGACGGGTGATGTATTCGGGTCAAGGCGATGTGATTGTGAGGAACAGCTCCATAAGGCGATGGCCATGGTGGAAAAAGAGGGAAAGGGGGTCATCGTCTACATGAGACAGGAGGGTCGAGGAATCGGACTGGTCAATAAATTGAGGGCTTACTGCCTTCAGGATCTGGGAAGGGATACGGTGGAGGCCAATGAGGCGCTTGGATTTCAAGCGGATATGAGGGATTATGGAATCGGAGCCCAGATTCTTGTGAATCTGGGCCTTCATAAGATCCGGCTGATGACGAACAACCCGAGAAAGATTAAAGGACTGGAGGGGTATGGGATTAAAGTGATCGAAAGGATTCCGATTGAGTCGAAACCCAGCCAGGAGAACATCGAGTACCTGAAGACGAAAGCTAAGAAGATGGGTCATATCCTCTCCATCAAATCAGGGGATTAAACCCCGTTAGAAATTCCAGCGGGGCATTATTTCTAACGGGGTAAAAGTCAGGAATTGAGAATGATGAGTTAAGAATCAAATTAAAAATTGATCTCTGACATGCGGCAGAGGAAACAGACACATCTTAAGTGAAAGGAGAAGAGGATGACTAAAACCATTGAAGGCAAATTGATGGCGAAAGGGCTTAAATTCGGGATCGTCTTAAGCCGGTTTAACAATTTCGTCAGCGATCGACTGCTGGATGGAGCGCTGGATGCCTTACGAAGGAGCGGAGCAGAGGAGGGAGATTGTTCGGTGGTGAGGGTTCCGGGATCCTTTGAAATTCCGCTGGCGACCAAGAAGATGGCGAAGAGCGGACGTTATGATGCCCTCATCTGCCTCGGATGTGTCATCCGGGGTGCGACGCCCCATTTCGAATATATCGCCACAGAGGTCACCAAAGGCATTGCCAGTATCACTCTGGAGAGCGAAGTTCCCATCTCCTTCGGAGTGCTCATCACCGACAACATCGAACAGGCCATTGAAAGAGCGGGCACAAAAGTGGGCAATAAGGGGTTCGATGCCGCTATGTCAGCAATCGAGATGGCCAATCTCATGAAGGAGATGGGAAAGGGATAAGAGAATCTTTGGGAAAGAGAAGAAGATCGAGGGAGTTTGCCCTCCAGGTTCTTTATCAACTTGAAATTACCAAACAGGGCGCTCTTCAGGCGATGGTTCAATTGAGAGAGAATTTTTCGCCAGAAGAAGGAGAAGATGAGTTTGCCAAACGGATTGTCCTGGGGGTGATGGAGCACCGACAGGAGATTGACCGATTGATCAAAGAGCGTTCCGAAAACTGGCGTCTGGATCGTATGACGATCATCGACCGGAATATCCTCCGTATCGCCATCTTCGAACTTTTATACTGCGGTGATATCCCACCCAAAGTCACCCTCAATGAAGCGATTGACCTCGGAAAAAGATACGGATCCGAAGAATCGGGAAGTTTCATCAACGGGATCTTAGACCGGATTCAGAATGAAGTGATCCGAAAACCCCTATGAGAAAAAGATAATAACCAACTTTCAAGCACCAATAACCAAATAATGACTAATATCTCAATGACCAAAATGTTAATCCCCTTGCTCCATCCTTCTCCCATTGGGATATTGGAATTTGGTTATTGGAAATTATTTGGTGTTTGGAATTTGGTTATTGGAATTTAACCTTATGGATGTCATCATTTCTCAAGAAGCGGTTGATCTTCAGGAAAGCGATCTGCTGATCACCGCACTTTTCAAGGACGAGAGGCCCCTGAGGGGCTCGATCGGCTGGATCGATTGGAGACTCAACGGGATGTTGTCCCGCTTTCTGATCGAGAACAAACTGACAGGAGAGTGGAGAGAGAGGACATTGATTCCTTCCCAGGGCAGAATTTACCCCAGGCTGATTCTCATCTTCGGACTGGGAAAAGTGAAGGAGTATAGTTATCTGTCCGTAAGGGAGGTTGTACCCTTCATGGCGGAAACCCTCAAGAATCTGAAAACCTCTCACATCTGCCTCTCCCTTCCATGTGGTGAGGAGTATAATGTGGACTGCGGCAAGCTAACAGAAGTTCTCCTCGAGGGGCTGACGGACGATTTGGATCAATATCCATCGGACCGCGAATTGATGGAGAACCTGACCCTCTCTTTCGGTGAGGGTGAGGAGCGATTTTCTGAAATTTTTCTCGGAGTTCAAACAGCCAAATCAATCTTAAAAGACCGGCTTCAAATTAGAATTCTAACTCCCTCCGAAATCCCTTTAAAAACCAGACAGACCTTTTAACCAACCGCATTCCGTAGGGGCGATCCATGCTTGCACGCCGAAGTGCGGCGTTTCAGCACGCAGGCATGAATCGCCCCTAATTCCCTTCATTTTTTTTGACAATTGTCCTGAAATAGGATAAAAGGGATACCCATATCATTAAATCTTTGTCAGGAGGGCCGTCGCTATGGTGCAGAAGATGGAGAAGATATGGATGGATGGAAGGTTGATCCCCTGGGGTGAAGCGAAAGTCCACGTATTAACTCATACGCTCCATTATGGGTTGGGGATCTTTGAAGGGATACGCTGCTATCTCTGCCATGACGGGACGTCCGCTGTCTTCAGATTAAAAGAACATATTGATCGGTTCTTCGATTCAGGACTCATTGGGGGCCTTACGATTCCCTATTCGAAAAAGGAAATTGTAGGGGCCTGCAAAGAGACATTGCGGGCCAATGGTTTAAAGGCAGGATATATCCGACCGCTTGCCTTCATCGGAGAAGGGGTGATGGGGGTTTACCCCGGAGATAATCCGATTCAAGTGGCGATCATTACCTGGTCCTGGGGAGCCTATCTGGGAGAAGAGGCTTTGGAGAAAGGGATTCGTGCAAAGGTCTCTTCTTACACCCGGCATCATGTCAATGTGATGATGACCAAGGCGAAGATTGCAGGAAATTATGTCAACTCTGTCCTTGCCAAAAGGGAAGTGATGAAATTGGGGTATGAAGAGGCCATGATGCTCGATACGGAGGGTTATGTTTCCGAGGGCAGCGGAGAGAATATCTTTATCGTAAAAAACGGAGTGATGAAAACTACCCCTCTCACCTCGATCCTCTCCGGAATCACTCGGGATTCGGTGATCCAGATTGCAAAATCGAGAAAAATTCCTATCGTCGAGGAGAAGTTTACAAGGGATGAGCTCTATACGGCCCAGGAAGCCTTTTTTACCGGAACGGCCGCGGAGATCACTCCCATCCGCGAAGTGGATGACCGGCAGATCGGGGAGGGCAAGCCAGGTCCGGTGACCAGAGAGCTTCAGGCCGTCTTTTTCGATATCGTAAAAGGCAAGAACCCAGAATTCAGGGAGTGGCTGGACTATCTCTAAAAACATATTTCGGAATTCGGAATGCGGATTTCGGATTTAAACCCTATTCCGCATTCCGCAATCCCCAATCCGCAATTCGAATGCAACTCATCATTGATGGTTATAACCTCCTCCATTCCGGTCGCACCCTTGTAAAATTAAATTCCATCGAACTTCAATGGGAAAGGGAACGTCTCATCCAGAGGCTGTCCCTCTACCGTCAGGCCAGATCCTCTGAGATCCTTGTTGTCTTCGACGGATGGCAGGGGGGCTGGAGTACGGAGAAGAAAGAGAGGAGAAAAGGGATCGAACTGATCTTTTCAAGAGTCGGTGAGAAGGCGGATGAGGTGATCAAGCGGCTGATCAGAGAGAAAGGCTCCGGAGCCGTTGTCATCACCTCTGACCGGGAGATAGCAAAATATGCGGGTAGGTTGTCGGTTCCGGTCATTCCATCCGAACAGTTTCAGGAGAAGTTAGATAGCACAGACTTCAGGGTCGGAGAAAAAATAGAGGATGAGGAAGAGGTGCAAGGTTTAAAGAAAAAAGGGCCCTCTCGAAGGCCCTCCAAAAAAGAGAAAAGATTGAAATTAGCACTGAAGAAACTTTAGCCCCATTACCTCATCCCTCTCCCCTCTGGGGAGAGGGATGAGGGTGAGGGGAGTTTGGCACTATTTCTTTTCTACTTGGTTTTCCACTTATTTTCCGTTCCCTGTAAAAGCCTTACGATATTGGATTGATGCCGGTAAAGGATCAGTGCGGCGATGATAACGCTCAGAACGAAATAAGCCTGGGAATCGCTCCGGAAATATGCGATGAGGATCGGAATCGTCGTTGCACAGGAGATCGATCCCAGAGAGATATACCTCCATTTCCACACGATTCCCATAAAGATAAAACATTCAATCAGCACTGAGGTGAAGGAAATCGGGAGGTAGACACCAAGAGCCGTAGCGACTCCTTTTCCACCTTTAAACCCGAGGAAGATGGGAAAGACATGCCCGAGAATCGGGCTCATTCCTACGATGGCTATCCAAGCGTGACTGGAAAAACCCCATTGATCTGTCACACCCCACTTCATGGCAATAACAATCGGTATCATTCCTTTCAACATATCTCCAATAAGGGTCAAAATTCCAAGGGTTTTGCCAGCCGTACGGAAGATATTGGTCGCCCCGATATTTTTACTTCCTTTCTTTCTCGGATCAACCTTGGAAAAGAGTCTGGCGAGGAGAAGACCTGTGGGGATGGAACCCAGAAGATAGCCGAAAAGTCCAATAAATATTCCGACAGGCATATTTTCTCTATAAAGATGGTCGGGGAGAGGAGATTTGAACTCCCGGCCTCTTGGTCCCGAACCAAGCGCGCTACCAGGCTGCGCTACTCCCCGACTGATGAGTCTAAATTAATAGATTTCTTATCAAATGTCCAGTCCTTTGAAAGAGAGATCTCTGAAAAGCCTAAACTCTCTCTTGATTGCAGAGATTTCTTGGTTTTGTCGGAAATCTCAATGAAGTTGACATTTTCTTCGAAGATGGGTTAAAAAAATCTGAAAAGAAACCCTTCCTTCATCTCAGAGGAACCCAATGAATATCGAATGGATTAAAGCAAGGGACCTGCCGGATGCATGGTTTCAGTGTGTCTACCATATCTTTGATAAGGGTTATGAGTATACGATCGACCGGGGGAGTTTTAAGGGCCAGAAAAGGATCGAGTACGACTATATCGTGATCCATATCTCCCATCCCGGGACAAGACCCCTCATCCCTGATATCCCCCCGGGATGTTCTGTCCCACCACCCACATCGATGGAATATGTGGAACAGTATCTTGAAAAACTGATCACCTCCATCAAGGGAACGCATGAAACCTATACCTATGGTGAAGATCTGGAAAAACAGATTGACGAAGTGATCAGGATGTATCGGGAGGAAGGGCCCAATACCAATCAGGCCTACATGGCTGTGGGCAATGCCAGTTCCTTATTGCTGGAAGATCCTCAATGTCTGCGTGGGGTGGATACCCGGATTCGTTATGGAAAACTCCACTTTATGTTATATTTTCGATCATGGGATCTGTGGGCCGGATTTCCTTCAAATTTAGCCGCACTCCAGTTGCTGAAGGAGTCTATGGCGAAGGAGATCGGCGTTGAGGATGGAGAGATCATTGCTTCCAGCAAAGGACTCCACCTCTATGACTACTGCTGGGAGTTGGCAAGAACGCGAACAGGGAGAAAATAAGGAGGAAGGATGGATTTCACCCTTTCGACCGAACAACAGATGATCAGGGGTTGGATCGAGAAGGGAAGAAGCTCTTTTATCTTGAGTTTGCCATGGATGGAGGGGGATTCTCCCAGGAAAAAAACGGGACGGAGAGCGCTTTTTTTCTTGACAGGAGCATTATAGTATTGTTATATATAAAACAAACGCATGTGAAAATATGAACAAACTGTGCAGCTGAAGGCTATGGCTGCGGAGAGAGGCTAGAAAATGAGGTACGCAGAGATAGGGTTTAATTTAGAAATTGATCTAACCCGAGGAAGCATTGAGAGGGTAGAAACTGACCCAAAATTAACCGAACTTCATCTTGGGGGTTTAGGTACTAACACCAAGATATTATGGGATAGGGTTCCCCCTGAAACTGAACCCTTTTCTCCTGATAATCTACTAATATTTTCCACTGGTCTTTTAGTTGGCACACCTGCTATCGGCTGTAATCGTACCATTGTTACTACCTATTCTCCTCAGACTTTGTTAATGGCATATTCAATGATGGGGGGATTTTGGGCACCAGAATTGAAGTATGCCGGTTATGACAAAGTGATCTTTCGCGGCAAATCCCCCAATCTGGTTTATTTGTGGATAAACAATGACAAAGTAGAAATACGTGATGCCTCTCATTTGCAGGGTAAAGGCGCAGCTGAAACTGCAGAACTTATTCGACAGGAGTTGAAGGAGCCGAACGCCCAGGTGGCTGCTATCGGCCTGGCCGGTGAAAATAGGGTCTATATGGCTAGCATCGAACAGGGCAGGTCCAGTGCCAGCCGACTAGGAATAGGCGCCGTTATGGGAGACAAAGGGATAAAGGCGATAGCTGTTCGTGGAACAAAGGACGTCAATATTGCCCGACCGGCTGAATTCATGGAGCTTTGCAACGATGTGCTGAAATATATACAAGTCCGGTCAGAAAAACCAGTTCCGGGGGTAATGCCCATTTTAGCCGGGCTTGGGTCACCGGCAGAGATGAAACTCATTGATGAGGAATGGCACACCCAGAATTTCATGTGGGGGAATGCCCGCGAACGGAAAAGAGATTATTGGAACAAGGAAGTCGAAGAGAAGTGGAAGAAAACTCAAGAAAGTGTGAGGACGCGGTTAATAAGTTGCTATAACTGTCCGATGAAATGCGGGGCATTAATTTCCGTCCCAGGAATTTCAACCTACATGATGAAATGCTTCTCGAAACTTACTTATACAATGGCGGCCTTTTCAGACCTGGATTTTGGTTTTAGAATCGCTCAACGTGCTACGGAGTATGGAGTGGACGGATTCTCAACCCCGCAAGTTATGGCCTTCGGCCTTGAGCTTTATGAAGCTGGCATTTTGACTGACCAGGACATGGCAGGAATGCCGTCCGATAACGAGGGGAGATTTTACTGGTTACTTGACAGAATTGTTCGGCGAGAAGGGATAGGAGATGTTTTGGCCAATGGCACTTATTGGGCGGCCCAACAGATTGGTAAGGGCGCAGAAGCATATGCTCATAATAACATTAAGAAACATGAGCAGCTGCCTCTCAAGCTTGGAATGCTGAATCCCGTTTATTTCCTTATGTATTCTACCGGCGAGAAGATAAACATTACCCAAATTGAAGGGAATTTCCCACAGGCGCCTTTTCCTACGATGGAGGAGAGAGAAGATTTTGTAAAGGATTGGATCCAGGTTCCTGATGAAAAGTTTAAGCAATATCTTCTGGACTGGGAACCACGCGGAGAACGCTCAAATCCATATTACCCAACTGTTGACATGTCCGTTGACATTGTTGACTGGCAAGAGAAGATGCACTACATTGATGACGCCCTCGGGATGTGCGCCGGTTTGTCATCATTTCCCCTGAAGCCTCCCTATCATATACACAATTACCCGGCTTTTATCTCATCAGCGACCGGGATCGATATGGATGAAGCCGGACTAACGCAAGTAGCCAAGAGGAACCGAACTTTACTCAGAGCCGTTAATGTAAGAAGAGGCTTAAGAAGAGCTGATGAGAAGCCGCCTGAAGACCATTGGAAGAAGAGATTTCCCGAGCTTGAAGCTAAGCTCTTAGATGAGTATTACAAATTTAAGGGGTGGGATAATCAGGGTATTCCTACTAAAGAGTCTTTACAGGAATTGGATTTGGCTTACGTTAGCGAAGACTTAGAACAGAGAGGGATTATAAAAAATGAGCAAAGTTAAGAAGAAAGTCAAGACAATCAAGATCGATCTTGATAAATGCAATGGTTGCCGGGCATGTGAGGTAGCCTGTTCCGCCTTTCACGCTAAGCCAAAATATAGCAGCAATAATCCGGCCAGGTCTCGTATTCGGCTGATTCGTGACCCACTAAGAGACGTATATCTTCCTGTATACGCGGGTGAGTATGCTAAAGCCGAATGTATGGGCAGAGACAAATATGTGATTGACGGAAAGGAGTACGACGAGTGTGGCTTCTGCAGGGCTTCTTGCCCATCCAGGGACGTTTTCAAAGAACCCGATTCCGGTCTTCCTCTAAAATGCGATATGTGTGAAGACGATCCGCCACAAGAAAAGCCCTTGTGTGTTCAGTGGTGCATTAATGATGCCCTGACTTACGAAGAGAAGGAAGAGGAAGTAGAAGAAGAAGTGAAGCTGGAGGACGTGGAGATCGGGTTGGGATCAATGGTAGACAAATATGGATTGCAGAAGGTAATAGATACCGTTGTCCGAATGTCAAAGAAGGACTAAGAGATTTCTGAAAAAGCTAAGAAATCTCTCGAGAAAAGAGGATTAAAAAAGAGTATGGAGATTTTACCCCTAGCCCCCTACAAAGTGGTAATCGATGGTATCAAAGAGGCAGGTGGAGAAGCCGATAAATTCTGCTATCAATGCGGAAAATGCGATACGGTGTGTCCGTGGAATCGTGTAAGAAAATTTTTTCTTCGCAGAATGATCAATCAGGCACATTTAGGCGTGGTTCCTTTCGAATCCGAAGACATATGGCTATGTGCCACCTGCCGTAATTGTGTTCAGCGGTGCCCCAGAGGCGTAGAAATAATCGACGTTATGAGGGCTATGCGCAGGTTGTTGGTGCCAGACGGCGTAGTTCCTGCGAGCATCCCCAATCTTCGGGGTATAATGACAAGCATTGCCAGTGTAGGTAATCCCTGGGGACAAGAACCGAAGGACCGGGCAAATTGGGCTAAAGGCTTGGGGGTAAAGGAGTTCGGCGAGGACACTGAGCTACTATATTTCCCCTGCTGCTATCCCAGCTATGACCCAAGATTAAAGAAGGTAGCTCAAGCCACGGTCAATATCCTCAATAAGGCAGGGGTAGATTTTGGAATACTGGGTCCCAAGGAAATTTGCTGTGGTGAGAGTGTACGCAAAGCGGGCAATGAGGCATTATTCAAACGCTTAGCCAGGGAAAACATCAAGACTTTTATCGAAAATGGGGTGAAGAAGATCCTTGTTTCTTCCCCTCATTGCTACCACACCTTCAAAAACGAGTATTCCGAATTTAAGGTGAACTTCGAGGTGGTTCATATCTCCCAATATTTATTCGAGCTGATCGATAAGGGAAGGCTTAAGCTTACCAAAGAGTACGGGAAGAAAGTCACTTATCATGACCCATGTTACCTGGGCCGACATAATGGTATATATGATGAACCCCGAGAGGTCTTGAAGAAGATACCTGGTTTGGAACTGATTGAGATGGCTGAGTCGCGGGAAGATAGTCTCTGTTGCGGAATGGGGGGAGGCAGGATTTGGATGGAAACTGCAAAGGGTGAAAGATTCTCCGACCTCAGACTGGAACAAGCGATCGGGGTTGGAGCTGAGGTGCTGGCAACTTCCTGCCCGTATTGCATCACCCAATTCGAGGATAGCAGGTTAACCCTGAAGGATAGGGAGGTCATACAGATTAAGGACATCACGGAGATTCTCCAGGAAGTGATTTAGAAGATTTCTGAAAAAGTCCAGAAATCTTTGTAATCCTCTCTTGAAATCTGTGTAATCAAGAGAGCGTGTAGTAGTTTTTCAGAGCTTTCTTTAGAGAACCAAAGACACTCGATGAGGTCATAGAGAAGTGGAAAAAGAACAATTTGAACAACTTTGTAAAAGTCTCTCAGCAGGGAATTTTGGCGATGTGATGGTTGTCGGTGGAGGGATCAGCGGTGTTCAAGCCGCACTCGATCTTGGCAATGCGGGTTTTAAGGTTTACCTGGTTGACAAAGGGCCGTCCATTGGCGGCCATATGGCCCAGCTTGACAAGACCTTTCCTACCAATGAGTGCTCCATCTGAATACTATCGCCCAAACTGGTCGAGGTCGGCCGGCATCCCAATGTAGAGATCCTGAGCTATACTGAAGTTGACCGTGTAGAAGGGGAAGAAGGAGACTTCAGGGTAACTCTGGTTAAAAAGCCCAGATATACTATAGAGAGCAAATGCACGGGTTGCAATACTTGTGTAGAGTACTGCCCTGTAAAAGTCCCCGATCGATTTAATCAAGAACTATCTAAGAATAAAGCCATCCATATATACTTTGCTCAAGCCATACCCCTTATCACCTATATAGATGAAAGCTGTCTTTATCTTAAAGAGAAGAAATGTCGTATCTGTGAAGCGGTCTGTGAGAAAGGCGCCATCGATTTTACTCAAACGCCAGAGAAGGTAGAAATAAAGGTAGGGGCGATCATTCTCGCTCCGGGCTTTGAGCCATTTGACCCTGAAGTGAGGGATGAATACGGCTACGGAAAGATGCTGAATGTTGTAACCAGTATGGACTATGAACGGCTGTTAGGCTCCACAGGGCCATACGAAGGTGAGATAAGGCGCACTTCTGATTTGAAGCATCCCAAAAAAATAGCCTGGATTCAATGCGTCGGTTCCAGACAGGTTATCCCGGGCGGTAAAAGCTATTGTTCAGCCGTATGCTGCACATACACACAGAAACAGGTGGTTTTAACAAAAGACCATGACGCAGAGGCAGAGTGTGTCATATTTCATAATGACATACGTTCTTTTGGAAAGGACTTCGAGAGATTCTATCAAAGGACGGAGGGCCTTCCAGGGATTCGATTTATAAGAAGCTATGTATCCATAGTGAAAGAGATACCGGAAAGCAAAAATATAATTATAAGATATTCTACCCCAGATGAGGGAGTCAAAGAGGAAGAATTCGATATGGTGGTTTTATCCATTGGATTGAACCCACCTGCCGATGCGAATGGGCTGGCAAATCAATTCGGCATTGAGCTCAATCCTCACGGATTCTGTAAAGCCATTCCTTTCAATCCTATGGAGACCACCAGGCCCGGGATCTTTGTAAGCGGAGCCTTCCAGGGTCCTATAGATATTCCCGAGTCGGTTTTTACCGCAAGCGGTGCAAGTTCCCAATCTGGTGCACTCCTTGACTACCGGCGAGGGAAGCTAACCACAGAAAGGGTATATCCACCGGAAAGGGAGGTCTCGCAAGAAGAGCCAAGAGTCGGTGTATTTGTATGTCATTGTGGAGCAAATATTGGAAGAATAGTAAATGTTCCTTCTGTCGTTGAATATGGCTTAAGTTTACCTCATGTTGTTCATGCTCAAGAACAGCTCTTCTCATGCTCTACTGAGGCGACCAATCAAATCATGGACGTTATACGGGAAAAAGGGCTAAATCGCGTGGTTGTCGCCGCCTGTACCCCCAAGACACATGAGCCTACATTCCGGTATTCGCTTCGAGAAGGAGGAATTAATCAATATTTCTTCGACATGGCAAATATCAGAGAACATTGCTCCTGGGTACACTCTAAAGAAAAGGAAGAAGCCACACAGAAGTCAAAGGATATCCTCCGGATGTCGTTGGCACGAGCTTGCCTTTTGGAGCCATTACAGGATTTTGATCTGCCAGTAAACAAGGCGGCGTTAGTGGTTGGTGGAGGTATTGCCGGCATGACTTGTGCTCTCTCCATAGCAAACCAGGGGCATGAGGTTTATTTGGTGGAAAGGGATGCAGACCTTGGGGGAATAGCACAAAAATTACATTATACCCTGGAAGGGCTGGATGTTCAGGCCTATTTGCGTGATCTTATAAGGAAAGTATATCAGCACCCGTTAGTACATGTCTATACGGATGCGACCATCACGGAGGCTACCGGTTATGTGGGGAATTTCGTAACCAGGGTGAAGTCTGAAAGAGGGGTCATAGAGATAAAACATGGGGCAGCCGTCATCGCTATAGGTGCTCAAGTATATCAACCTACCGAATACCTTTATGGAGAAGATGACAGGGTAATGACCCACCTTGAGTTGGAGGAACAGATCAACAAAGGAGACGAAAAGGTAGTTAACGCGGAGAGTCTCGTGATGATCCAATGCGTTGGCTGCAGAAATGAAGACAGAAATTACTGCAGCAGGATATGTTGCAGCGAGTCTATAAAGAACGCATTGAAACTAAAAAAGATAAACCCCAAGATGGATATCTACATTCTCTTTCGGGATATGAGAACTTATGGGTTTAGTGAGGATTATTACAGGGAAGCGGCAGGTAAAGATGTAAGGTTTATCCGCTATGAACCGCAAGATAAACCTCAAGTGGAAGCTGGTGAGTCGGAGGAGGGTCGGCCCGTTCTAAAGGTTACCGCGACGGATTATATTTTAGGGAACAAGCTTGAAATTGATGCCGATATCATTGCTTTAGCTGCCGCCACGATTCCCGCCGCAGGAAGCAAGGAAATAGCCAAATTATTCAAGGTACCTTTGGGCACGGATGGTTTCTTTCAGGAAGCCCATGTCAAATTAAGACCTGTTGAGTTTGGTGCAGACGGCGTTTATCTTTGTGGAATAGCTCACTATCCTAAGCATATATCTGAAGCGATTAGCCAGGCTTATGGAGCCGCAGGCCGGGTCTTAACGCTTCTCTCACATGATACAGTCATCGCCTCGGGCTCTATTTGCGAGGTGGATGAGAAGAAGTGCATGGGATGTGGAGCATGTGTTGAGGCCTGTACCTATGGAGCTTTAGAGCTTTATGAAACACGGCAAGGGAAAAAGGTAAAGATTAACCCTGTTCTCTGCAAAGGAGATGGTCTCTGTAATACAAAATGCCCGACAGGGGCTATTCAATTGAAACATTATGCAGATGAACAGCTGATAGCCCAAATCGATGCGGCGGTTGGAGATGTGTAGAGTCTAACCCCCTCTATTCCCCTATTAATTTAAGGGGGGATGAAGGGGGGTTAGGGTGACGGTTACGAAGCCCGTTTCGTTTAGGGTCAAACGGTTAGGTGAACTTCTTGAGCCGAAGAACGTAACCGAATGACGATACGGGCATCGTTGCCCTTGCCGTAACCGAAAGATTTTATTTTCTAACTAAGGCGGTGAGAACGAATGAGTGCAGCCCTTAAGTTTAAACCGAGGATCATAAGCTTCGTATGCAATTGGTGAGGATACGGCGCTGCTGACCTGGCTGGAGTTTCCAGACTGCAATATTCAACTGAAATAAGACTTATCCGTGTCATGTGTACTGGAAGGGTAGACCTTGCGTTTATACTCCGGTCTTTCTATAAAAGAATGGATGGGGTGTATATCGCTGGTTGCCGTCTTGATGAATGTAAATATATTACTCATGGAAATTACAATGCACTCAACATGGTGCTTCTCTGTAGAAAAATAATGGAACACATAGGACTGAACCCGGAAAGATTAAGGATCGAATTTATGTCTTCCGCTGAAGGAAGCCGTTTTGCTGAGACCGTAAACGACTTTATCAAAAAGGTTAGGGCGATAGGACCCTTTGGAAAAAGCGAAGGATTAGACGAAAATGAATTAAAGTCCAAACTAAATGAAATGATGAAGTTAGTTCCGTATATCAAGATCGTAACCAGAGATAAGCTATCATCCCATCTTAAAGACCCGGAAGAATGGAATAAGCTTTTCACCAGAGACGAGATAGAGACGTTATTCCGCGAATTGCCGTCTTATTATATCGATCCGGAAAAGTGTCAGGCCTGTATGACCTGTGCGAAAAGATGCCCCGCAGATGCTATTTTAAGCGGCAAAAACCTGATCCATATTATTGACCAGGAGAAATGTATAAAATGCGGGACCTGTCTTGAAGTTTGCCCTCCTAAATTTAGTGCGGTGACGAAGATTTCTGGCGAACCTGTTCCGCCTCCTATTCCTGAAGAAAAAAGAACGATAGTCAGAAAGGGTAAAGAGAAATAAAGGAGATAATCGTGTCGCCGGTTAGCGCAACCTATTGGGGCATAACGGGCTATGTCATTTTTTGGGCCTTGTTCGCCATCGCCTTCGGCTTATTTGCGCAGAGGTTTTATTTCCTCTTTCGCCTCATGCGTCTGGGGAAGCAGGAGAACCGCTTCGACAGAATAGGGGAGAGAATCAAGTCGATGCTGGTCGAGGTTGTCCCTCAGTGGTGCACCCTGAAAACCGTCACCCGAAAGGACCTGGCTGGAATCGGACATGCTCTGTTATTCTGGTGCTTCAGCCTGTTCTTCATTAGTTACATCATCTTTATCGGTCTGGCCGGAGGTTTTGGACTTTCCCCGCTAATTGAGCGTACCCCCTTTGAGACAGTCTATTTTTCCATCCTGGATATTGCCGCGGTGCTGGTAACCGTAACTTTAATCGTGGCAGCTTTCAGGCGTTATGTCATAAGACCGCAGAGACTGGAGCCTACTGCTGAAGCCGGCATCATTTTGATGATGGTTTTTTCCCTTATGGTGCTCCATGTTTTCGGCGTAGGCTTTGACCATGCTGCCCGTGGGGTTCACGCCTCCTGGCCTCCCCTGGGAGCAACTCTGGCAGGTTTCCTTAGTGGAACCGGCCTTCCACAAACCACACTGGAGGCAGCTTCCCGGGGAGTGTGGTGGCTGCATTACATGGTGATCCTCAGCTTTATGGTCTATATTCCCCGCTCCAAACACCTGCACATTCTTGCCTCCATCGCCAATGGTTTCTTCAAACAACTGGGACCTAAAGTGGTGCTTGAGCCCATCCCTCTTGAAGAGCAGGAGACCTTTGGCGTATCGAAGATTCAGGACTTTACCTGGAAGGACTTGCTTGACCTTTATGCCTGTGCCGTGTGCGGTCGGTGCCATGTTAATTGTCCCGCCCAACTGAGCGGCAAGTCCCTCTCGCCCAGAGAGGTCATTCATAACTTGAAAGAGCATTTGCTGGAGGCGGGCCCTGGATTGCTTGCAGGTAAGACGGAGACATCTTCGGAAAGCCAGGCCAAGACCCTGGCAAGGACGATGATCGGTGATGTGGTCACCGAGGAGGAGATCTGGGCCTGCACCACCTGCGGCGCCTGCCAGGAGGTATGCCCGGTTAATATTGAACACATACGCAAGATCATCGACCTCAGGCGAAATCTGGTGCTGTCGCAAAGTAAGATGCCAGAAAGCGCCCAGCTGATGCTCAGGAATATGCAGTCAAGAGGACACCCATGGGCTGGAGTCCAGTCGATGAGGTTGAGGGGCGACTGGACAAGTGGTCTGGAACTCAACATATTGGCTGAAGGTGATAACGCTCATACCTTATTCTGGGTAGGTTGCACTGGGGCTCTTGTTGAGCGTAATGTGAAAGCGACTCTTTCCATGACAAGGGTGCTGAAAGTGGCTGGAGTCGATTTCGGGATATTAGGCGATGCCGAGACTTGCTGTGGTGACCCGGCACGAAGAGCAGGGTATGAGTTCCAGTTCCAGATGATGGCGGAGCAAAATATTGAAATTTTTAAAAGCCACAACATTAAAGAGATTATCACCACCTGTCCCCACTGTTATAATACCATTAAGCATGAGTACCCGAGGTACGGCGGCGATTTCAAGGTGGTTCACTATACCCAGCTCATTGCTGATTTAATCAGGCAGGGCAGATTGAAACTTACCAACGAGCTGAATTCCAAACTCACCTATCATGACCCCTGCTATTTAGGCCGTTATAACAGCGTCTATATGGAACCGCGCCGGATACTGCAGGCTATCCCCAAGGCAAAGCTTGAGGAAATGGAACGCTCGCGAGACACGGGCTTTTGCTGCGGCGGCGGCGGCGGGCTCATGTGGATAGAAGAACAGCCCGGTACAACAAAGATTAATCAAATGCGTCTTGAAGATGTTCTTAAGACTGGGGCTGAGACGGTCGTGACTACCTGCCCTTATTGTTTACAGATGTTCGAGGATAGCATCGAACATAAAGGTATTAAGGACTCGTTGAAGGCAAGAGACCTTGTTGAACTCGTTGAAGCAGCAATGAAGCAGTCCTAATTATGTAGAAAATAAAGTCTCTGGGCTAAGGTCAGGGTAAGGATGCCGGTTTCGTAGTTGGGTTAGGGCAATGGGTTTTAAGTCATTAGCCATAACCTTTACCCTTTGACCAAACTGGCTTCCTAACCTTAACCCTAACCCAAAACCGCAAACAGTAATTTTCATGGTTCGTGGTTGACCACGCGGCCATGGGATAATGAGGAGGAGAGTCGTATGCATACGATCGTCTGTGTTAAACAAGTACTTGACCCCGAGATACCACCGGCTAAATTTAAGATTGACCCCGAGGCGAAACAGGTTATTCCTCCCGCCGGAGTGCCGCCTGTGATCAGCGTATTTGATGAACGAGCCGTTGAGGCAGCATGCCGGCTCAAAGATAAGCACAAAGGCAAAATAACAGTGATCAGCATGGGGTCAGGGAAAGCTTCTGACGTGGTAAAGCACGCCATATCGATGGGGGCCGACGAAGGATTTGTTCTTCAGGATGAAGCCTTCGAAAACTTGGATAGCTTTGGTACTGCGTATGTCCTGGGGAAAGCGATCCAGAAAATTGGCGGGTATGACCTGGTTCTGTGTGGCCGGCAGGCCGCTGACTGGGGCGCCGGTCAGGTTGGGTCTATTCTGGCTGAAATACTTGGCATCCCTGTCGTTACCCTCGCCTGTAATATCGAGGCAGTGGACAAGAAGCTTAGGGTAAAGAGGATGGTGAAGGATGGCTATGAAGTACTGGAAGCCCCTATGCCAAGCCTGGTTACCGTCAGCAGTGAGATTGGTCTACCTCGTCTTCCCGGTGGAATGGGCCTCATGCTTGCTCGCAAAAAGCAGATTCCGGTCTGGAAGGCGCAGGATATTGGGGCTGAGCCCTCGCAGTTGGACAAGGCGAACGCCCATACCGAGGTCACCAGTCTCTCTGTGCCGACCCGAAAGACCGAGTGTGAGATCATTACCGGGGGTACTCCTAGTGAAGCTGGAGTCAATCTAGCCTTAAAGCTTATTAAGCTGATATAATCATACTTTGTTTCAGACAATAGACCAAAGACTTCAGACAATAGACTAAAGGCTGGAAATGGCAAGAGATTACACAAAGATAAAGACATGGCAGTTAGCAGATCAATTGGCACTTTTGGTATATAAGGCTACGAAAAAATTCCCGAAGAGTGAGGTCTGGGGGTTGACATCTCAGATGAGAAGATCCGTCGTTTCCGTGGCAGCAAATATCGTAGAGGGGTCAGCCAGAAGAATAGGAATGAATACTTGCAGTTTTTGTATATCGCTATATCATCGTTGGCAGAGTTGAGTTACTACATCAGGTTTACAAAAGAATTGGAATATTTAGACACCAAAACATATGAGGAATTATGGGCGAAGGCTCAGGAAGGTTTGAGAACACTTCAAGGGTTAATTTCTTATATAGAAAAGCCTGTAGTCTGATGTCTAATGTCTGTAGTCTAATGTCTGATTTTCAGATGATTATATAGCGAACGGAGGATATTCAATGGATAGTCATAAAGGTGTTTTGGTTTGTGGTGAGATCGCTGAAGGGAAATTAGCGCCAATCACTGTAGAACTCCTCGGAGTCGGAAGAAAGCTCGCCAATGAACTGGGCGAGGGCTTAAGTATCCTATTGATGGGTAGCAAAACAGGTGGTTTGGGTCAGGAGGCAATAGCCTATGGGGCTGACAACGTCTATGTTACTGAAGACAGTCTCCTGGATAATTATAACTCCGATGCCTACACTCAGGTAGCGGCTAACCTTTGCCGGAAAGTGCTTCCTTCGATTATGCTTCTTGGCCATTCGGATGTCGGTTGTGATTTAGCTCCGCGACTCAATGGTCGCTTAGGGGGTGGGCTTGCTATGGATTGCCTGGCGTTATCCCTTGACCCGGCGACCAAGCTCCTGGTCTCGACGAGACCTGTCTTTGGTGGGAACGCCCAGGCCACGGTGGTATCAAAGTCTGCCCGGCCTCAGATGGCTACTCTAAGGTCGAAAATAGTGCCGCCAGCAGAGCGCAATGACTCTCGGCAAGGTAAGGTTATTCCTGTAGAAGGCAAGATCGACCCTTCGACGCTTAAAGTCAGGGTTGTCGATCGGATAAAGGAAGAGGTGGAAGGGGTGAAGCTGGAAGACGCTGAGGTAGTCGTCAGCGGTGGCCGTGGCATAGGCAGTGCTCAAAACTTCGAGATGGTCCGGGAGCTCGCTCGCGTCCTGGGTGGTGCTGTTGGTGCTACGAGGCCTGCCTGTGACGAGGGTTGGGCGGCGGTGACGCTCCAGGTGGGTCAGAGCGGAAAGGTGGTCAGCCCTAAACTATACATAGCCGTAGCTCTCTCTGGCGCCATGTCGCATATCACTGGCCATTTGGGATCAAAATACATTGTGGCTATCAATAAGGATAAGGAGGCTAATATCTTCAGCGTAGCCCACTTCGGTATCGTCGCGGATTATAAAGAAGTCTTGCCTGCTCTGACCGCGAAATTGAAGGAGCTACTATCAAAATAAGCCGTAGATTTGCTATCAGGTTGCTGAAAAATGGCCATCTGCTGCGTTTCCCTCATCCTTCGTCGTTGCGGCGTACAGCCAAGTACGCCTCACTCCTCAGGATTTCGGGAGCCTTGCATCTGACCCTTTTTGAGCAACCTGGAAAAGACGACTTTTCCAGCAGCCTGATAGAACCCTTGGGAAAAGGAGGCGTTGGCTTGCAATAATGAAAGTAAACCCAGATCTTGTTTCTCCTTGTGGTCTTTATTGCGGAGTCTGTGCCATCTATATTGCACACCGTGAAAATAATCAAAAATTTAAGGAGCGGTTAGTGAATCTTTACAAGGGAGGAGTTTCCGGCAAAGGTATTCTTCCCAATTGTGAAAACCTTTCGATAGAAGATATCAAGTGCCGTGGCTGCCAGTCTGATGAACAGTTTATGCACTGCCGACAGTGTGAGATCAGGAAGTGCACCAAGGAAAAGGGCTACACTGGATGTCACCAGTGCGATGAATTTCCTTGCCAATATATTGATAATTTTTCAATGGCTGTTGGCAAAAAGGTTATTTTACGGGCTATTCCGTATCGGCGAGAGGTTGGTACTGAAAAATGGATTGAAGATGAAGAAGCCCGCTATGTTTGTCCTGAATGCGGCAATAAAGTTTTTCGTGGTGTTGTAATATGTAATCAATGTAAAGTGAAGCTGGATCTGGACTAGTATTTTATCGTAAAAACAAAAACCGCTTCAATTCTAACTGCATAACCATCGCATGAACTCGGGCGTGGCCTCTTTCAATCGCAAAACATCACCTCTTAACACAACCCAGTCATCACGCTTTGTAGTTGGAAGCGATAAATTTGCAAGAACAAATCCTCCCGCATAAGGGACCCCTCCCTTTATTCTCGTTACCAACCCTTTAATTATCATAGGATCAGTTCAGAACAAATGTGAAAAGGCGTTTTGTAAACCAACTTATCATTTACCTGGATTACAAAATCAGGGAAGCCGAGTGGATCCTCCTCCCCTTCTTTTCAGTTGACATCATCTCTAAATGATGCAATAATTGAGTCATAGAGATTCACTATCGATTCACGTGGAGGTGATTCATTTGAAGCAAATTACTTTGAGGGGAATTCCTGTTGAGATTGAAAGGATGATAAAAAAAGAGGCGGAAAGAAAGGGGCTGAGTCTGAACAAAGCCTTTATTTCTCTTGTTGAAAAG
>Ga0214473_10000882_pt1 | contig 41034 bp, 76 predicted proteins | sample RVTome_7_FD_203509 | JGI IMG/M metagenome (GOLD analysis project Ga0214473, IMG submission 203509) | Soil microbial communities from uranium-contaminated site in the Upper Colorado River Basin, Wyoming, United States - RVT98D197 | ecosystem: Environmental > Terrestrial > Soil > Contaminated >...
CGGCACCGATACGTTGATCGGGTCGTGGGTCGTGCAGCAAGGCTACGACGGCCTGCTGAACCGCGTTGTGCTCGACTATGAAGGCCAGAGCACCTTCCAGAATTTCTCCGGGAATATCGTTTGGCGGGTGAAGGTCAATTACCGCTACGCAAAGAATCTCGGCAACGTCCAATACAACTACGGGTCGCTCGAAAACCAGATGGACACACCTGGATTCGGTGTGCGCCTGGTCAGTGGTCAGACAGTCTCGATCTTTGCGGCCATCCCCAACGGAGCGCCGATCAATGACGGGATTGTGGTCGCTGGAACCTTCGGCTGGACCTACCCGAGACGATGAGGTTGAGAACATGCTTTCGCTAGGTCAGACCATCCCAACAGAACCGGGGCCAGCAGCTCCGGCCGGCACGGCAACGGTGAGCTGCCCGCCAGCCCCCGAGGGCATGTGGGTGAACCCCGCAAACTGCACGCAGTGGCTCGCTCCGGAGCAAGGCGCGAAGGTCGGGAATCTCTGCATGTTTGGAACCGGCATCGCGCCTGGTCGCACGCGCGTCGGCGGCAACGGTGCCAACTCTAAACTTTACTGCGGGTGCTTTTTCGATAGCCCCGTTACCGATTCGGCGGTGTTCTACGGCGGAGCTGCTGCGATCGCATTCTTTGCGCTGGACAAGCCGTACAAGTATTGGGTAGCGGGCGCATTCGCCACGCTAGCCGCGCTGGGCGTACTCTATGGCCGCGCCGATTCTTAAGGAGGGCAGATGGCGACATGGGTGGGAAGAGTAGGGGCAACGGTTATCACCGGCACGAAGGCCGCTGTTCTTAAACGAGTCAAAGCGAAAGTGTTGAGAGAAACAAAACGCACTGGCAAACAGGTGAAAGGCACCGTAGAGGTGTTGCCGTCCGATCTTCGATACCGACGATTGGGAGCCGCTGATTACAGGCGCATGGGCAGGTAAAAAAGAGGAGAGCAATGAGCACAAACCCCGACTTCATGAGCCTAGCGGCCAAAAAGATGCAGCCGATTATCGGAACGGACTTCACCAACAACAGTCCGATTGATCCGTGGACCGCGATCTCCAACCCCACCGGGCCGGGAACAATTCGCGATTACCGAAACTACCGCGTGCGGACCAGCTTTCTGACGCCTGCCTACATCGAGGGCATGATCGAGAAGCTAGCCGGGGACATCGGCAAAGACCTGGTCGGAGAATTCCAGCTCAGCGGCGACTTCGATACGGACACCGATCCGCTGGGCAGGAAGTACGGCTATGTGCCTGTAAATGGCGTCTCGATCGTTCTGAACGCGATCCTTTCGATGGTGGCCAGCGGCAACGATGCCAACGGAAACCAGATCTACTCCGCCGACAAGTACCAGCTCGGCGTGCCCACGGACTGGAAACTGGTGGGGGGCAAATTCATCTACACCCCGACGCCCCCAGCGAAGCAAACCGCAGACGGGCCTCCGGGCGTTCTGACGTTCACGCCCGCGCTTCTCAAGTAGCTGCAGTAACGCCGTTCCCGGCGCTTGCCGGGCGGGCAACGCCCTTTCCGGCGCTGCTAGCGATCGTGAGCTGGCGTACACTCTGTTTCAGGTGTCATAGCCTAGGATCGTCTCTGAGCCCCTCCGACTCAGAGCGATCCGCTTGGGAGTCCGGGGCTCAGCGGTTCCGGGCTCCCGAATCCGGCTTCCTCGATCGCGGCCAGCAACGCGCGGCTTTCCATCAACGGCATTCGCTTAAGCCGCTCTACCCAGCGCCTTCTCCGCTTGGTGATCCGCCAGCGTTCCCGGTGGCCCTCGCCCACATAGCTGTAGTCGTGAAGGGCAACCGGCTCCGGGTAATTCATCCACAGCCATTCCGTCGCCATGGTGCCCGCTCGATTGACGGCTTGGAAGTTCATGGCCCGCCATCCCTTCAGCGTGCGATCGTACAGCCTGGTCCAGTAACCGGAGATCATCACCGGGCAGGGAATCGTCCGGAGGACTTCCAGCAGCGCCCTGTGCTGCGCATCCGTCATCTCGTATTCGTAGCGCCTGGTGCGTCCCCTGGTTTCGTGCATGTAGGGCGGATCGCAGTACACCATCTCGGCTCCGGTGAACTTGTATTTCGAAAGCCACTCGATCGCGTCGGCGCGGTGGAACTCCCAGCGCGATCGCACAACGCCGGTTTCGGCGTGTGGTGATGAATAGCGATTCGTCGGATCCACCGACGCCGTTTTCGATGTCAGGATCCGGGCGCCGGCGTTAGCGCCATAACCGGCGTTTCCGGCCGCCCGCGCCTTTTGTGGCGTCATGCGCCGGCGAGCACCGCCCGATTCGGCGTTGTTTCCGGAAGCGAGTATGACGTCCACCAACCCCGAAAGCGGCGTTGCTGCAGGAGTCACGGTTTCCGCGGCTACCCAGTTGAGCAACAACTTTTCGCCGTCCACCAGGTCAATGCCGATATTCAGGTTTGCCGGCTTCTTCAAACTCATGATGGCCGCACCCCCGAGAAACGCTTCGATGTACACCTGGTGCGGCGGAATCTGGCAGATGATCCGCTGGTAGGTTCCCGATCCGCTCTTTCCTCCGGGGTACGGCATTCCTCGAGCATCGCCAAAAACGGCGTTGCTGTCAAGCGGTACAATTCCACAATGACGATTCCCCCAGCTCACCTGAAGGCGATCGCGGAGCTGAACGAAACGGGCACTCGCGCGTTCGCGCTCCGCTCGATCCCGCCACATGCGCGGGATCATAACGACGGTTCGGACCTGGTGCGGATCGTGAGGTATCTTAGCGTCGAGACCAGCGCCCGGTATAAGCCAGCGGGCGGGCTCACCTACTGCAACATCTATGCGACGGACTACTGCTATTGCTTTGGCGTGTATCTGCCCCGCGTGTGGTGGAACGATTTGGCGCTGGCCGATTTCATACTGGGCAAGGAAGTAAAGCCGGTCTACAACAAAACCGTGGTGGAGCTGAACGCGAACGCGCTGCATCTGTGGCTGGTGCAATTCGGGGAAAGATTCGGATGGCGGGCGGCAACCGTTGAAGAGCTACAGACCGCAGCGAACAGCGGCAAGGTACCAGAATCCCGCCTGCTCCATAGCGAACAGCGAGATTGAAACCAGCTCCGGGCCCAGCGGGGCGAGTGTCCACCGTCAAGCCCGCTGCCGTCATGGGTGAGCCGGTCGAGAATTCCAGCGGGGCTTGCCCGAAGTTGTAGAGCACCACGGTCTGTCCGATCGCGCTGGTCTGCATCACTTCCGGGGTAGCCAGCGTGAAGGTGTCCAGGTCGGTGAACGTCGTAAGCGCGGCCTGTGCCGTGCCGATGGTCAATATCAAAAGCAGCGTTTTCATTTTTTCTCCGATTGTTGTTTCTGCCTATCGATCGCAAGCCGTACCGTGGCCCGCGATCGGTGAACCCGTCGCGCGATCTCCGCGACCGGCAAACTCTTCGCCGCCAGCCTGTGTATCTTCGCTTCGCAGCTCAGATCGCGCGGGCGTCCTAGCACCTGGCCCCGAGCTTTGGCGTTGGCCAGCCCGGACAGCACGCGCTCCCGGATCACCGCGCGTTCGTACTCCGCGAATCCGGCGACGATCGTGTAGAACAACCGCCCTTGCGCTGTGGTCGTGTCGATGTCTTCGGTGATGCTAATGAATTGCACGCCGTGGGAGCCGAAAAAGTTTAGGGCGTCGATCAGCGAAACCAGCGATCGCGCGAAGCGATCGTATCGCCACACCATGACGCACTGAAACTTTCCGGCCTTCGCATCGGCCAGCAGCGATCGGTACGCCGTGTCCGGTCGATTCCTTCGCTTGGCTCTGCCTTCCACGTCGCCGGTCACGCGGTCCACATACTCCCCGGCAATGGTGAAGTTCCGCCGTTTGCAGTAGGCCCGCATTTCGCGGAGCTGGGCAGCGGGGTTTTGATCGGGCGTCGACACCCTGGCATACAGCGCGACCTTAAACGCCTTCATACGCGAACCTTGGTCCAGCGGTGCTTGACCAGGCCGCAGTCGGCACACGTGCGAAATTGCTCGATCAGCTTTCCGATGAGTTTGTAGTCGTGATCGGCCCTGCACCCGGTCCACCGTTTTTTGCCGTCGCTGTAGGTCACAGTTTCGACCGGCTGATTGCCAGCGGCCAAGTGATTGAAGTTGTCACTCCAAAGGGGAACCTCACACCGGATGCGCCACTTATCGAAGCGATGGAAAATCCGGCAGCTCACTTTTTGATGATCCCGGCTTGGAGAGCTTTGGCGAACGCATCGCGGAAATTTTGGATCGCGGTACCGAGCGCGGCGGCCTTAACCTCGATCACCTTTTCATCGTTCAACGTGCCCCGGATCACCCAGCCCCCGGAGGCAGGCCATCCCATCACCGAAAGGGGGGTGCATTCCCGTTTCAGTGCATCAAGTTTCGTTTGATCGGTCCCACGCGGCATTAAGGCTCCAATTCCCCGAAAACGGCCATGCGTACACGCATTAGTTGACCGTTCCCGGTCCTGATGGACCACCAGCTTTTCGCGCAACGCTACGCGCTGCCCGTTGCAACATGATCGCTCGGGCCAAAGCGTGGAGAAGGGAACCGGCCAAAAGCCCCGCGAGATAGATCACCCATGCGGGCCGGGGATAGAGTTTGAAGGGAACCCCTTCGGCTTCCGGCCGCAATGATAGTTGCGGGACGCCAGAGACATAGATTCCCAGCACGATCGCGGACACCGCCACCGGCAGCAGCAGAAACCAGAACGCGGGAGACAAGCTCGGCGGAGGAGCTGGGGGCGGAGCTGGGGAAGCGGGCGGAACTTCTAGCAGAACGTCGGCGGCATTGCCTTCCATGTCGATACCCATGTTGGTGCCGTCGTTGAACAAAAACAGGATGTTGAATTTAGCGCGATCGACGTTGCCAGGGAAGGGAACCGTTCCCAGCAGACGGGCGACGTAGTGTTGTATCTGCATCATGCGCTCTTGCCCGAGCTGCCTCAGGTACGCCGGATCTTTCAGCGGATCTTGCTCTTCGGTCACTTGGTTTCCATCCATTCGGGAATTTGCATTAAGTCGAGGGCGGCCAGCGCCCGCACCGCGCTTTCATAGGCAGCTTCGTAGCATTATGTCCGAGTCCCACGGCGCGGTTAGGCCCGTCGAATCGCTGTAGTAGACCAGACCGCCCGTCGCCCGCATGATTTGTTCGTCAAACTCTTCCGACGCCTGCCACTTACTGATGGCCCCGGAATTCTGCCGATCCAATATGCTTTTGGTGGCGTCAAGATTTTCAGTGCGCTGCCTCCGCCGTTCCTGCTCACGCTTCCACCGTTTTCTGAGACGATCGATCATTCCTAGAAGACTGGCAGAAAACAGTGAAAGAATCAACGACTCTTCGGTACTGGAACGTCCCACAGGAGCGCCGTAAAATAAACTTCCAGCAATCCGACCTTCCACCCAATAGACACAAGAGGCACCACCAGCAACCATGTTTCGTGGCGCTCTGGACTGTTCCATCTATCCAGTGCGATTACTAAGTCGAGGGCAAAGGAGAGGATCGTTCCTATCAGCCGCTCTCTAGAGCGGATCGGCCAAAAGGGGAACATGAAAGCTACGAACACCTGAAGCACGGTCCATCGTGGCAGGATGGTGTGACAGAATCAACGCTTCTTTAGTACCAGGACGGTCTAGTGGACCTGGTTCTTCCGATCGGCGGCATATAAATCGCGGGCAACTTTCAGCGTCTCATGCTCCCGAGCATTGCAGTGTTTTTCATATGCCCCCGGACCAGCCAAAGTGTCGATGGTGTTGGCGTCGTTCCAGACCATCATGAAATGATCGAGTCCAACGGGACGACCGAAAACAAGTGAAGAAAAGTGAGCGGGCAGATTCAGAGTTACAAACGGATCACCAACATAGGCGTCCGCGCGGCGCTTCAATTCTTGCCCTGAGTAGGCTCCGGTGCCTACAGCTTCGACGATGCCCCCACTAGTGAAAAAGATTGTACCTTGCGGAATGCCGACGCCGGCATGCCGGATCGGTTCGACACCCGCGTTTACGCACGCCATACAAAGAGGAGTGTTCCTCGACACGGTTTTCCCGCACGGGCATGACCCATTCCAACAGTCTCTCTTGGTCGCATTCATTGGATGACGAAACACCTGCATGTGCAGGGTTTACCTGGTCCTTGATTCGCACTGCAAGCGCCCTCTCCAACCATATGGAGAATCGAGTCGTGATCGCAGATGCAAACTTTCCGATAGTGCGGATGAAGACGCCAAGTCTTTACCCTTTGATCGGTCTGGTCGGCTATGACGATCTCACCATCTGCCGAGAACGGAAGCTGTTCTGTCTGGATCATTTTGCCATCTTGCTGGGGGAGTACGCCTTGGCCCTCAGCAACGCCATTCTAACTCCGATCATCCAGCGTGGCTTTTTATCAGTGGAGCGCCGCTGGCTTTGAACCTGCTCGGTCGGCTCGGAATCGCGTTGCGTGATGTGGCTGGCCGTGTCACAGCCCTTTGGACTCACCCAACAACTTCCTACGACGGACGCCCCGTTTAAGAGTAGCAGTTAAGGGTGAAAGACAACTACAAGTTAGTTGGCGCTGCGGCATTGGCTGGTGTGCTGTTCGCGCCCGGATGGTGGAAACTGTTAGCGTTGGTCGGTGGTGGGTATGCGACGATTTGGAGCATGACGAGTAGCAAGGCCCTCGATGTGGAGAAGTCGATCCAGTCAGGCAAGGCAGTTTGCAGAATCAGCGGCGGCGGCGTACTTTAAGGCTTGGTTCGCACCGGGGGACAGTAAAGATTTGCCCTGAGCAACACCAGCCGAACGCCAGCACGGGAGCGGCCCGTAGCCCTGGAAATTTGCGAAAGGCTGGCCTTGGCCTGGTGCATCTCGATCACTTTCGCCTCATCGGGAATGTGTTTGCGCCCGAGATGTACGCCCTTGGCCCTGGCGTTTGCGATCCCAGCGTTGACGCGCTCGACGATCATCTCGCGCTCGAATTCCGCGAAGGCTCCCACGACGTGGAAGAAAAGTCGCCCCATCGCAGTCGTGGTATCCACGTCCTGAGTCGCCGAAATAAAATCGATGCCCTGGTCTTTGAATCCCTGGAGGGCATCGATCAGAGCGGTTAGGGATCGGGCAAAGCGGTCGAACTTCCAAACGATCACGCAATCGAACTTCCCCTTACGGGCGTCCGCCATGAGTAGTTCGTAGGCGGGGGCCTTGGTCTGATTCCGCCGTCTCTTTTCGACGTTGCCAGTCACGGTGTCGATATATTCCCCGACGATGGTGAAGCCGCGCCGCGCCGCGAATTCCTTCAGGGCAAGGACTTGCATTTCTGGGTTTTGATCGAGCGTCGAGACGCGGGCGTAGAGTGCAACGCGGCGGCTCACTTCGTCCTGCGACTCTTCAGTTTCGGGCGCTTGACCTTCGGCCTTTTGATCTTGGGCAGTTTCCCAAGGTCGAACGGTCCAGGCATGAACGGACCCGGCCTTGGCCGAAACAGAGTCAGAAACGATCCGAACAGCATCCCCGCTATGAACGGATCAAAGATGCTTGGCTCGGATGTCGGCTTTTTGGGGGCTTTAGGTGGTGTTTTCTTTTTGGTCGCCATAAGCGTTCATTATGGGGATCAGTTCGTAGTTTAATCAACACCCAAATTGGCGTAGGACGTACCAGTACGATCAGTGGCTTGCGGAGCCCTGGCAAGGGGGGGTATTCTGCCATGTGCTGTTCTATTGCCCGAAGTGCAGTGTCGTGTACGCCTGCTTAGAGCCTACTTTTTGTGTCCGCTGCCCTGGTGAGCGGTTGCGCAGTTTGTCGGAGCTGCTCGCAACGCAAACCCCGGCGTTGGAGCAACTGGGTAGAGACATCATGGACGAAATGGAAGCGGCTGCATCTGCTGGCGTCGCTTCTATCGGTGCGATCCGGCCTGCGCTTATCCGTAGAATCGTAGCTAGGATTCTTGAAGCGAAAGCCTTGGGGAAATTGTGACGCCCGAACATGATCCGATCCGCGATGCTGCTGAGCTGGAAAACACTGCCCAAATGCTGTATCGAGTATGGGCGTCTGGAGCGCGAAACCCCGAGCCATGGTGGAATATCATGCCTTCGGCGATGAAAGGCTGGCGTGAAGTCGCTAAACTCTACTTGCAGAACAGCCACGAATGCCCGGAGTGCGGATGAGACCCGGCGCTATCAAACTCGGATGGATCACAAGTTTTTGCGTTGCGTGGTTCAGCCAGTTTTTCATCAATCCAACGCGGGCATTCTACATCGGGCAAGGCCTGATTCAACTGGGATGGTTTGCGGCTTGGCGTTTCCGCTGCCGACACTGGGAACACGATTTGCTCAACGTCTACACCAGGGACGGGCTCTACTTATACTCGAAACTGATGTGCATTCGGTGCCACCAGGTCTTTGACGTTCCAGCGCCGAAAGGGCCCCAGCTATGCAAATAATAACTTCTTATCGATGGGACTGGGCGTGTGGAAATTGCGGTAGTTTCTGTCTGGCCATCGTGGTGCCTGCCGGAACCGGCGTAGTGCAGGCGATGGATTTGATGATCGATAGCCACATGAAGAGTTCCCCCATTTGCCACGCGCGGAACGGGGCAAAGCGTCTAGAAATTACCCACGTCGTAGCGACGATGCCTGACGTGCGAAGATGAGCCATCCCCCTCCGCGATCGATCCGAATGCAGCAGCGCCGCTCGATCATTTTCGGGTTTCTGGTGTTGCTCTTCCTGTGGCAATTCGCGTTGCTTCTCCTGGGCGGTGGAAAGTTGTGGCTAGTGCCATCCACGGGCATTTTCATCCGCAACGATCGCGGGACGTATGATCGATTCATCGTCTGGCCGCTGGGCCGTGGCGAGGTACAGCCGGAAAGGAACCAATGAAAAGAGTCAATATCCGCCATAGGAATCCGAAGTTTTCGCCCGAACAGAAAGCGCTATTCCGAAAGGCCGACGTGTTGAACAACGTCTCAGCGATCGTGCAATCAGGTGTAGCGGAGCATCTGAAGTTGCTCGACGGGTTTGGACCGAGCAGCGTTTCTAAGTTGCGTGGCATGGCCGCGATGCTTGAGACAGCGGCCAACAGAGCTGCAAAAACGTATGGTGGAATTGGGGAGCTTGCTCAGCAAACCGTTTTTCCCTCTGTCCACGTCCGGGCCCATCGACGCCGAATTTGTGACACCACCACGCAAGAAAAAGGTTAGCCGATGAGCGGAGAAGAATTGTACAACATGTATCGAACGATCCAGCGCAATCATAGTTGCGAGCTTGATCCATGGAGAGACCTCGATGAGACGGATCGAATCTGCTGGTGCGACTTAGCGAACGAACTTCGGGACAAATGACCCAAGAGCGCAACGTCAACGTATTCCCGACACTGGAGGCCCTATCTAACGAAGCGGTGGGCCTTCGGGTGATTCTGCTTGGTTCCGAATCGATTGTCCTAGTCACTTTCCATCCGGCTGCTGGCGGGTATCCTCCATTTCTGGAACTTCAGTTTGCCGATGGTTCGTGTAAGCGACTCTCTGCGATGGACGGCTGCGAAGTTGTATCCAAAAAGAGGGGCTAGCCATGATCCAAGAGACTAACATCTATGGCGATCAGTTCGGCTTCCAGCAGCGCCACTCAGTCGGCAGAATTCTGAACGTGGGCTGCAACACGGACGGCGGAAACCTTGCCAGCATGGGAGCCGTCAACGTAGACCTAGGGACGCTGGACAATCTTGGCCAGGTCATGCCGGTGCGGGTGATCGCGGACGCGCGGGCGCTTCCCTTCGGCCCCCACTTCGATACCGTTGTACTGGGAGAGATTCTGGAACACATGGAACACGACGCAGCGGTTTTGACCTTGCGCCAGGCGCGGGCCGCTCTTCGACCAGGCGGGCGCGTCGTCATCACAATGCCCCATGACATCCGGCGCGAAAACGATGCCCTTGAAGTTCCCGAACAAGAGTTCTATACCGAGGGCGTGTATGCTTTTCACTATCGCTGCATCCCTTGGGAAGAGTTGGCCGGCTGGTTAGCGGAAGCGGGCCTACGGCCTCGACTCCGGGCCGCGATTCATTATCCGTGGGGGGAGAAGGGCTCGGGGGCCGTGGCGGTGGTTTTGTGACACTGAGCCTATGGGCGCTTGTTCTGGCTTTGGCTTCGGACGAAGACGATGAAGACGACGGCTACGCCCCAGCGATCGCGGAAGAGGAGGGCATTGTTTTGGAAAGACTACCAGAGGAGGTTTTGACTTTGCAGCCGTTGATGGACTGGCTAAAGGAATTGCCGTTTCGACGGCAGTTGGCGACTTTCGCGGATGGCAACGGGTCGGACGTGGTGCTGTGTCTCGAATTTGACAGCCGCGATATTCCGTTCATCGTTCGCAAGGGCGTCGGCAACAATCTGTTCACGGCCATGTTGCAGGCGTGCATCCATCTGACCAAGCCCGAGCATGAGCTGCACGAACCGTTTGCGCTTCACTCACTGACTCGGGTGGTGAGGGCCGAATGAGAAAACGGCTCAATTGCGGAACGCGGAGCCGCAACGAAACCAGAGTGATCGGATCGCCCAAGGTAGGCGTCATTTCCAGGTGCGACGGCTCACCGTCCAATATGGCCATCATTCTTGAGGGGCCGCCCGCCGTGGTTGAGTTATTTGATCCGCCTATCGATATCCCGTTTGTGGTCGAATTTGTGACCGTGACGTTCTGGATCAGGTTCCCATTCCCGGCCCGGATATTGATCGCGGTACTAAACCCATCGAAGGTGCAGTTATTGACGTAAAGACCCTGCACCAGCGTGTTGCCAGCCGGTCCGACGGCTTCAGACCTGGTGCCCGCCGTGTTGGTGAAGGTGAAGTTTTGAACCGTGATGCCGTTGTAGGGCACGGCGTTGTAAGCGATCAGACGGGTGGAATTGGTGGCTGTGGTCCAAGTGGCCTTGCCGCCGTCGCCTCGCGTGGTGGTGTAGCCAATGAACTGCGTTTGAACTCCAGCGCCCCCGGCTATGGTGCAAGTAGCCGTCACTGTGTAGGTCCCGGACGCCTTCAGCCAAAGCGTGTTTCCCTGCTGAACCTGGGCGCATGGCAGATTCGGTAATGTGAGCGCCCCGCCGATCGCGAAGGTACCCGCCGTACAGCCGACAGTTCCAGCAACGCGGTCTAGCGTCGCAGTGACCACCGCCACGCTCACTACTTGATAAAACCCAACTGGTAGCCGTCCACGTTCCCTGTCACGGCAGCTAAGCACAAAGCGTTGTTGGTTGGACCGACTAGCACTGGATTCATGCCGCCTACCCACCAAGATGTGAAGAAACCAACGGTCAAGCCAGCTCTTAAAATTGCGCATAGGTCACAATCCCTCCCACCGTGGAAGCTGCACTGAAGTGAAGGCACACATCGCGGGCCGCTACCGTCGTCCGGAGAGCCCCGTTGTTCCCGAAGTCGAGAGCCAAGCCCAAGACGTTTTCGTAGGCCCCGGAGAGTGCGACCTGGTTTGTCGCGCATGTTGCGCCCGTGCCCTGCCGGATCGTCACGTCTGCTGATGTGTCGCTCGAAAAACTGAACCCGCAAATCTTCGTCACCGTGGATCCGCCGCCGTTCGTGACGATCACAACATCGGTGCCGGCCGCAAGCGTGATCGCCGCGCTGAGCGTGCATTGAAACTCACGGTTGTAGGTTGCACCGTTGAATAGCGATAGACCCGTGGAGAGCATGTTGGCTCCGTTGTCTCCGTCGTCCACTGCGTTCATGCCGAAGGCCTGACGCGCCAAGCCCCCAGCCGATGCAATACCGATCACAACCGGACCCTGAGTAGCAGGGATCACACCGCCCGCCGCCGTGACCCCAGCGACGAACGTGCCCGACACATTGCCGCGCTGCCGATCCCAGGTAGTGCCGTTGAACAGGTAGCCTCTGATTCGATTCGCGATCATGGTTGATCCCGCCAAATTCGTTTCCGCTAGCGCCGTGTTGCTGAGCGCGTCGGCGTCCGCGATCAAAGCGTTGGCAGCCGGTTGACCCGTAGCGTTCAAGGGAAGATATTGCGCCAGGCCGCCCGAATCGACTCCCCCGCCCGGAAGTGGATTCCCGGTTTGCGCGGCTCCGGCAGCTACAGGCCCTTGCACATCGATCAGCCCGCTAATGATCGCGGAGGCAGTCACCAGCGTGGAGCATCCGGGGTTTCTGCAGCCGTATAGAACGCCCCGGATTGACCCGGCCCCGGTCACGGATGCGAGCTGCACCCGGACGTAAGCATTGAAGCCGTCGAGATGCACGGAGGCCTGCGGACTCGCTGTGTTTGGATTCACGCCCTCGACGGCGGTACCCACGAACGTGACCCAGCTCGCGTTATCGGGAGAGCTTTGAACCACGATGTTAAGCGCGGCGAATCCGCCCCCGACATTCAAATAGGCCATGCGCCAATCGGTGATGCCCTGTGTGTTATTCCCGCACCCGGTTGTAGCCGTGGCCTGCAATGCAGCGGTGAAGGTGAAGGGCACAACGCAGTCGGGCGTCTGCGCGAAGCCCAAACCGGCAAATAGAAATGTTGCAAGTAGTAGTTTTTGCATACCCGAGCTTAGGCCAAAACTCGGAATTATGGAAGGGGCAAAAGGACAGGGGCCGCAACTCTCGCTGCGACCCCCGGATTCCACTGACCGACAACCTGATTCCGTTATAGCATTTTCAATCCCCGCGTGCGGGGGTGTTGCGCCTGCGCAGCCGATTCGCCGACGATCATGCCCCCGCCCAGCACGGGAATACCGTTTGCTTCCACGGAATCGGCTACGCGCGTCCACTCTTCGATACAGGCGTTTCGCATGGTGATGACTTGGCCGGGCGTGGCGATCAGATCGGGGCGGGGCTGGCCATCGACTACGATGGAGATTCTGTAGCCTGAGTAGTTCGATTTGGGCGTGGTGGTGATGACGACGCGCATGGGTTAGACCCCCGCTCCCACCAGTTCCCGCTCCACGGCGGGGGCCGCATCTTCGGCCCCCTCTTCGGCGATCGCGGGCAACGCTTCACCCTGAGCGCGTGCGATCAAAAAATCAACGGCCTGCTGTGCCTTGCTCGATGCGGTGAAGATCGCGTATTTGTCACCCTTCAGAACGTCCAGCCAATGCTTGACGTATTTCGCGTGATCCTCGCGCGGGGCACTCTCGATCCCCAGCATGACGCACATGAAAGCCGCGCCGATTTCCGCTATCAGCTCTTCAGCAGCATAGCCCAAAGTGCCGAAACGCTTGGACAGGTCACGATCCAAGCGCGAGCTGTGACCGGTCCAGTGGGTAAACTCATGGGCCAGGGTGCCGTAGTAGGGCACCGCGCTATCGAACTGGGACAGGTGCGGCATTTGGACGTGATCGAACAACGGCGAATAGTGGGCGGAGTTTCCGCCGTGGCGGAGATCGACATTGCAGCCCGCGAAAAACTCTTCGGCGGCCTGAAAGCGTTCCGGCTCGGGGCGGATCGTTTCCGGCTTGGGGGTGTAGCCGTCCACTTGCGCAGCGTTGAAAACGTAGTAAGCGCGGGCCAGCACCGCGCGACGGCGTAGGCTCACCACTTCCCCATCGGCCCCGCCAGCGTCGCCGGATTCGCCGGAATCGGCCTTGCGCTTGCCCTTCACGGTATCGAACTTCCAGAAAACGATTTGCGTGCCGTTCGATCCGCGCTTGACTTGGGCCCCGCGTTCCGCCCATTGCTTGTACGTGCCCCATTCGCCCGAAGTAAAGCCGTTTTTGGCCGCCGATGCCATGAGGCACAGAATGTTAATTCCCCGGTAGGGCTTGCGGCTTTCAAAGTTGATCGGTGAGCCAGCATGGCCCGCTACAGTGTGCCAGGGGCGTTTCCAGTTTCCATCGGCTAGCCCGGACTCGATAGCCTCAACAATCGCGTTCGTGACGGTCTGGTACAGGTCGAATTTTTCGGTAGTGGGTGACTTCATGCTTTAACTATAGGGGCCGATTTTGGACGCTCAAATGGTCCATGGGTACCGATTCCGAGGGCAAAAAGCCTTAGCCGGATCTAGGGGCTTTTTTCGATTGACATATCCCGCAGAGTATTTCCTACAGTTGACACTCGGCACCGGCGCGGGTACCCTTTTCCCATGCCCCAAGCCATCCTACGCATGAACGAAGAGCGAACCGCTTTTCAGGTCCAGGTCGATGAACAGGAATTCGAAACCGCCGCGTGGCCTCAGTCGCAATTGCAGCTCATGCAGGACCCCAGCGGTGTGGTCTATGCCGCTGTGCTCGATGGCTGCGAAAGCCTGAAGCCCTACACGGTTTACAGGCTCGAAGCACTGCCCACAATGACTGTCAACGAAGAGTTCGAAGAAGACGACGACGACGAATTTGACCCTGCCGACGCCGAAGAAGAAGACGACGACGATGAGGACGACGACGATGAGGACGACAAAGAGTGATCCACGTACCGCCCCCGCCTTCGAACACGCCGCCGTCGCCGGTTCCCGATCTGGAACTGGCAATCCGGGAGTCCGGGCAACGGTTCGAACAATCGCTACGCCGTGAGCTGGGGATGGCCTCTAGCTTTGTGGACATCGACCAGTACGTGCGCAATTACAAAACCGAGCTGCGGGCGTTCCATGCGGACCTGGTGAAGCGGGGCCTTGCTCAGTGATCGTAGTTCCCGGCGTTCACAATCTGAAAATCACCCGCCACCTTCCAGGCCTTGCGCAGCGAGACAAAAATGGGAAGATCCCTTTCTATCGCGCGAGGATCATCAACCAAAGCCCGCGCGTGCAATGGGCCGAGACAAATCACCCCGAGCACAAGCTGGTGTTTTTCATCGGCGAGACGTACATGTACTGGTGCCCTAAGTGCCAGGACACCATCTATCAGGAAGAAGTCAGCAGGCGGGGCCGGTTCACTTGCCCCCTTTGCGAAGTCCGCGTGCTGGCGCTCAGTCCGGGGGACTGGGTGCGGATGCACTACCGGTTCCACCCGACGAACGAATGGGGCCGCTGGTATGGCCAGCGCATCTTATGAACAAACTCCACCACTACCCCGCCCTGCTACCCCAGCTCCGTGACGAAGCGGCCCTGACCTATGCGCAGATTGCATCCCGCGTCGATGTGACCGTGGGCGCGGTCATGAAGTGGAAAACCAAGGGCATCACGATCGAGGGAATCGTGAAGCTGCTGGAATTGTCGACGGCGCTGAAACTTCGGTGCTCTCAAAAGTTCGCCCACGCTTTGCAGGACCAGTGCGGCAAGGGCGTTGCCGTCGTGGTGAAGTTCAAGCCCTGAGGTCAAAGCCGTGCCCATCCCCCAGCATCTCCGCGTGTTCTACGGCAAGGAATGGCGCGAAGTCACCAGGCCGCGAATCTTGGCGCGGGCAACCAACAAATGCGAAAAGTGCGGGGTACCGAATCGGGAGACGGTATTGCGCACCGGGGGGTGGTGGCTCGAATTTAAGGTGAGCTGGAAAGATCGAGTGCAGCGGATGTGGCGAGACCAGCTCGGGCTACCGCGCGGATCGCGCAGGCCGAAGGGAACGAAGGTTCGCCGCGTGAAAATCGTTCTCACCATCGCGCATCTCGACCAAACACCGGGCCATGACCATGACGACAACTTGGCCGCGATGTGCCAGTGGTGCCATCTGAGCTACGACCGGGAGCAACACATGAAAAACGGACGCGAGACAAGGATGGACCGCAAGGACGCGGAACGACCGCTGTTAGCAACTGCCCATGCCGAAAGTGAAAGACTATGAGCGAAACTACAGAACAACCAACGCAAGTGTTTGACACAGCCGAGGCCGAGCGGATCGCCGCATGGTGGACCCGGTTTAGACAGCTTCGGAAGCAACGCGAACGTGAAAAAGCGTCCATCGAAGCTGCCAACAGGGCACGTAAAGGAGAGCAAAAATGAAAACCCGACAAGCGAACGGCAATAAGACATCGGACTACCAAGCCTACCTTGCGATCCGCTCCATGACCGGCGAGATCGTTGCGGAGAAAATAGCCCTGCTGGAACGCGAGTATCACGCATGGCTCGGGGTGAGCTTCAGCGACGACGGCCTGCTGAACCGTGAGCCCACCAGGTGGAGCCGCTGGAAATGGAACGTGCTGTTTTTCCTGTGGCCCTCTACGATCTTCCGGCAACAAATCGAAGCCATGGCGATCGCGCTCAATCAAGCATGGCTATCGAACAACGCGGGCAGACAGCAGCAGGCCGAAGCACAGAACTATATCCGGCTGGCGGCCGAGGTTCGGGAGCTACACAAATTTCTGACGGCTCACTTCCCCGAGGAAATGATCGTCGCGGAGTCGGCTCAAACCAGCAATTTCCAGGTCGCGAAAGATATCATGCTGAGGGCCAGAAGGCCGAAGTCCAACATTGCCGAAGTTCCAGATCCCTTTAGTGGATTCCAGCGAGTATCGACCAGCATGAAAGTTCCGAACGGGTATGAACTATGGGTTGATCCATCGGGCCGGGAAGGTGATGGATTTTGGGTCGCTGTCGCAGACAGCTTTCGAGCTGCATCTTTGGGCTTGCATAGGCAAGGCCCCCCCGGAGCGTCCGAAAACTAGTAGTCTTAAACCAATATGCAGCCTCAGCAGCCAGGTCAACACAATTTGAGTATGCCGACCAGCATGGACATCGGCCAGCTTCAAGCGTCTCTAGCGGTGTCGCAAGGTGAGCTTGGTTTGTGGCAAGTGAAGTACAACGCGCTCACCGATCACGGGCGGCGCCAGCGATGTTTGGTCGACCTGGTTTGCCGGCGCGTATTCGCCGAGGGCACAAAAGACGAACTGGCCGCGCTGAAACGCTTCATGGAATCGCACAAGACGGTCGATGAAGCGGAGCTGCAAATTGTCGAACTTCAGCTTGCCCAGTTGAAAGCCAAGTGCTCAATCCTACAGTCCGCGATCGAGGAGCTGGGCAAGCGCGGGCAGGTTTCTTCCGTGATCGCGGGTCCGCACGCAGCAGGCAAGCGAATTCATATCCCAGGGCAGTGATTACCAGGAAGCCAGTTGCGGTAGCGTCGAACGTCGAACAGATGCGAGTCGAGCTGTATTCGAAAGCGGCCATGGCCAAAAAGATGGCCCGCTACGATGAGGCACGGCACCTGTATTGGATCTGGTGTTGCGCTCAATCCGGCGACTCGATCCCTTGGGAACAACTGACCGCCCCGGTTCAAATGGCGTGGCTTGAAATCGTGGAACACTACGAACCGCGCGAGTGCAAGGAATGCGGGGGAGAATTGTTCTGTGCCGAGTGCGCGGCTAAAGAAGCCCGCAAAGCCCGCGAGAAGATGCTGAGTAAGCTGGCACGAAAACCCCGCAACAAAATCGACTGATCCCGTGTATACTTGCCGCTATGAGCGCAATCAATCTAGTCCCAGCATCGCTAGGCCGGTTTATGACCCGATCCAGTCGCCTAGTTGAAATCACCGGATCGGAACAAGTCAAAGCCCCCAAACCTGGCGGTGGCACGATGACTAAAACGGTGTTCACCGGAACGCTGTTCAAGATGGATGGCAGGACCATCGATAGCAAACACCGCTGGGATCTGTCTGGCCAGTTCGCGAATCAGCAGGGCGTGTCAAGCAACTACGACCTGTGCCAACGGATCGGCGGCCCAGCTCCCGAAACGTCCTCTGAAGCGGTTGCCGAAACTCCCGCGATCGCAGCGCCCGAAGATATCAACGCCGTTCTTTTCCCCTACGCCGAACCGGGCGAAACGGCGGTGGACACACTCAAGCGGCTGCTGGGCGAACTCGAAGAGCTGCGCAACGCCCAGGGCGTCGAGGCGCGGCCCGCTACCAAGCGCAAGGCCGCCGTGAAGAAAAAGGCCGCTGGCCGAAAGTAAGCGTTCCGTCTCTCTTGACATGGGGCCGGGGGTAAACCCCGGCCCTCTTTTTTTTGTACGATAGTCCCATGCTTGTGATGCGCGGGCTCGGGCTTCTTATTCAGCAACCGGTCAATGGCCGCGTATCGTCTCCGTTCGGAATGCGCAACGCTCCCACTGAAGGCGCAAGCACAAACCACAAGGGCATGGACTACGCCGTGCCGGTCGGAACTCCGGTTTCCGCGGCTGCCGGTGGAACTGTTTCTTTCTCGGGAGTTCAAAGCGGATTCGGCAACGTCGTCAAGATCAATCACGGCGGGGGCTACGTTTCGACCTATGCGCATTTGTCTCAAGCTCTGGTCAAGCAAGGGGACGCAGTGCAGGCGGGACAATTGATCGCGCTCTCGGGCGCGACGGGAACCGTGACCGGTCCCAATCTTCATTTCCAGGTGGACTTGAACGGAACGCCTACCGATCCGGCTTCACTCTTTGGGGGGGGGATACCGCCTGTGTCGGGCGTCGAGCCGACATTGTTGCCCGATGCGGGTTTGTTCGATTTCGGCACCGTGGAGCTGGGCGGGCTCCAGGTGCCGATCGCGGGCTTAGCGCTGGGGGCGCTGGCTATCGTTGTGGTGATATACCTGGCACGGCGCTAGGCGTCTGTCTTTGGCTGATTCTTGGACCCAGGAGGCCGCCCGCGCCGTTTGGTCTCCGCAAGGGCCTGTTTCCACTTCGGAGGCCGCCCGCGTCGTTTCTGGCCCGATGCGAGGCCTTCAAATGTCCGTATGGCGTCGTCAATTCGTTCGCGCTCCGTGCGCAACGCTTCTAGTATCTTGTGGTAGTCCAATGGGTTCCTTTCGGTCAGTGGAAAAGCCAACTGGTGCGGCAAGCTCCGCAAGGGCTTCGCGGAACAATTCGCACCAGTCACACACGCGGTATCGGCTGGGATCACCGCAAAAATAACAGGTCACGGTACGCGGTCTGCATCGCATCATGAACTGTTAGTGTCGTTTGGGGCCGGATCATATCACCGGATTTTTCCGAATTGCCCGCCCCATCCAGAATTCGGCCTTGGCTCTCAACTGGTCCGATATCAGCCTGCCGATTTCGCGTTCAAGGGCATCGTCGGACCAGTCTAGTATCAAATGGTCCGCTGCTGAATCATAAGCAGCGGCATAGCTTTCCTGCCGTCTCCGAATGTAAGCGTCCCACGCTTCTCCCTTTTTGCGGTTCACCGGCTCGGTCACAGGCGCGATTCCAGATCATCGCAGAGCGTGGACTTGACCTGATTGAGCAAGGGCACCAGCGGGGCCGTGCCCGCCCATATCTGACCCTTGGGGCCTACCAGCTCCGCAGTCAGATTGCAGGCATCGTCGCCCGTGTCGGTAACGGTCAGGGTGTAGCGGACGGTCTGAGCTTTCATATTTTCTTAATCTCCCAGTTGGTTTCGGGGCCGATGACGCCAACGAATTCACCGGCTTTGTTGTACAGGTGGTGATGGAACAAGGGCGCATTCGGTCCCCAGGACTCTATGGTTTGAACGCGGGCAATGCCGTAGAACACAGCAGCGGTCTTGACGCGGCCAAAACGATCCGGCTCTTTGTAGACGAACAGACATTCGTGCTGTGGTTCTGGCAGCAGTCCCAGCTCCCGAAGATCGTCGCAGATGCTCACTTGTGACTCCCTTGAAAAAGTGAAGGGGCCGCGAATAGCGGCCCGTCGATTGGTGAAAGTGATCGGCTACCGTAACGCCAGTCTAGAGTCATGGCGCGGGCGCTGGCAATGGACAGCTCGGGGCAAAGGGGCGCGGGCTCGATCCGCATGAGGAACGGCTGGACCTTGCGGATAAACACCCCGCGCCGGGAACGGTGCAACACGCGAGAATCGTATATCATGCGTTTGCCTTGGGCGGTGCGGGAGTACCGGTGAGCAGACGCGCCGTTGCAATCAAATCTTCCAAGGTGCGCACCGCGTCGTCTCCGGTGTGCTCGAAGGTTTCTCCGTCTGGCATCACTTCCCCGCCCGCGAACATGCGGGCCACGAGCTGGGCAAAGTCCCGCAGCTCCGCATAGCTGGCCGTGGCGTGTTCCTTGCGCCCCTCGATCCGGCACGCTTCACGCATTGCAAATGTAGCCGCTTCGGTCAGGTCCACGCCTAGCGCGTGGGCCTCTGCTGGGTTAAAGCTCGCGCGAACTCCGGGAATGGTCACGTCTACAGACGCCCGGGGATTTTGGGGATAGGGTGGCTTGCCTCCCCTGGTGCGCACGTTGGCGCTGCTATTCACTTGGTGTCTCACAGGCCCCTCCAGAACTTCACGGGATCGGCCATCACTTGCCGCCGTGTTTCGGCGTCGGCACAGTACAGCGCCCCGACACAGGCCACGGTGACGGAAGAGAAAAAAGAAAGCAGCGCCATGGCGATATCGGCGATCATGCCCGCCTCCGCGCCATCTCGATATCGCTTTCAGCTTCGCCGGAATACAGGACAGCCCCCGCAGGCGGATTGCAGCGTGGGCAGGGTACGTTTGTGGTCGGTGTGGTGGCCGGGACATTGTTGAGTGTTGCCATGTCCCTAATTATGGGGACTGGCGCTGACCCTTCCAATGAGACGCGGGTACTAATTTGACGGGTAAAAAGCCTTAGGACTATGGGCCTAGGACTGCCATGCGCCTCAGCTCTGGCCACGATTCGTTACAGGCGTCAGTGTGTTGCCTGCCGTCCGTTTCGTAGCATCGCGCACAGCAGAATTTTACATGGTCGATATCCGAAGCGCAGCAGGATCGGCGGACGCAGCGGCCCATCGCGCAGTAATGGGCGTCGATGGTCTCGCCGTCAAATCCAGGGTGGCCCGGACCTGGCAAGGCGTACACCGTGATAACCGGACCCGAGGGCCACGAATTCGCAGCTTGTTTCGCTTTCGCCATGTCGAGAGTATACGACCCCGCTGAGTATTTTTGACACACTACCCCCATTTGCGGCTCTACCGCGTGTGCCGCCCCGGAAAATTTTCGGCCGATCCCGCCGCAACTGGCGTTGCCGGATCCCGACGCCGAAAAAGGCGGTGGAGTACTCCTGAAACACGAAACCCATTGCATGTTTTAACGAAACCGGTTGCGCAGCCCATCTCTATAAGTAGTAAGCTCTTCTCTGAAAGCTCTAAATACTCTAGTCAGCAGCAGCTATAACTGTGTAAGAGTACCGGAACCCTGGTTCGGAGCTGCTGCTGGTCTTCTCCTTATATTCCCCATCCTCAAGGGGAACAAAACAGAAACCCCTAGAAGGGGGTAGACACGTGGGTTATAATAATTTCTGTTGGTAGTCCCTTCTCTGGCCGATTAGGGATCATGCGTTCTTTCGTTGGTAGTGCCGGAACAACAGGCAGTGAAGAGCCTCTCTTTCCCGGTGCTACCAGCGAAGGGCAAAAAAGAAAGAGGAAGTCTTCATGACCGTTCAACCTGCAACCTGTTCGAAAGGCACCTCACGATGAGTGCCGCCGCACAAGTAGCCCCCCGCAAAGTTACAGACGGCTGGTGCCAGATCCCCAATAGCCTGATCGAAAACGCCCGCACCCTCACAGCGGCTGAATTCTACCTTTCGCTGATCGTGCTGCGAAAAGACAAGCGCCACGGGCCTGTAGTGCTCACGGCAAAGAACTGGCAAGAGTGGACCGGGCTTTCTCCCCGCATGATGGACTATGCGACTGCCGGTTTGACCCAAAAGGGCTTACTCAAAGTCGAGGGACGCGGGGACAAAGCCACCTACGCTTTCGATGACGACAAGTGGGAAACGTACCTCAGAACGGCAGCGCCGGAGGAAAGGCCAAAGACCCAGGGCCGCAAGGCCGTCAAACCCGTGGCCGCAAAGCCGGGAGCCATGGTACACCCCGAATGCGCTCATGAGTGCGCCCTGCTGAAACAGGACCGGCAAGAGACCAAGGGCGGTATAACTCTGGTGCCAGCCCCCGTACCGATCGCGCAACCGGTTGCGCAAACTGCCCCGCCCACCCCATCCAATCCCCGAAGGAGTGTCAAACAGATGCACAGCGAAAGTCCTTCCGCTGCAACAAACTTTGCGCAACCGGTTGCGCAAATCGACCATTACGCCCTGGCCTGGTCGCTCACCCTATCGACCCTCCAAGCAATTTTCCCCGACGTGGGAACGCCGTTCCTGGTGCAGCTTCTCAATTCCGTTCGTTCCAGTGGTTTCGCCGATGTGACCGATGAAGAGTTGAGCGTTGCCGTACAGCGTGCATGGAATCGGAAACGCAACGTCCAAAAGGGCGAAGGCTTATTCCTGCTGACCGTCCCGGACGCGGTGCGGGTGATTCGTGGGACGCCGAAACGCGACGTGGAAGCGGAACAACGGTCTGAGTTCCAACGGCAACAAACGGCGATCCTGACCATGATCGGCAAAGTCGCCACGATCCTGCATGAGAAGGGTTTCGATAAACCTGCCGGCCGTCTCGATAAACTCAAGGCGGAATTCGCGGGCAGCGATCCATTGCGCGGCGACGGCATGGAGCAGCTTGAAAATCAGATGGCGGAGATTGAGCGCGAAGCCGTCAAGCTATCGCTGGCCAATCTGACCCCGGACGAAAAGCGGGAAGCGAAAGAGCTGGCGAAGCGATGCGCGAAGCCCTACGCGGAACGGATGTCGCTTGACCAGGTGGCGGAAATGGAAAACCAGTTCATGGAACGGGCCGCGCTGAACGCCTTGGGAATTCCGCGGTTAAGTTTGTTCTACGTGTAAAGGGGGAAACGATGCCATTCGATCGAAGAGCCATTCTGAAATACTTCGGCCTGTCGGCAGCGATCGGCCCAGTCTATGGCCCGTCGCCTGGCCTACAACCGATATCCACATGCGCAGCTCTTTCGCGGAACGCTACAGACTCGAACTGTGGGTCGGAAAGAAAAACTATTTCCGTGCCCCGGTGGCGGCTTGCTTCGCAGTCGGCGATATGGAAGCCATGGACCGGCCCGCGCTCGGTCTGGTGCAGCTCGAAGTTCCGGTTATCATCGCGAACCAGATGAGCTTCTTTGCAACGCTAGATGGCAAGCCTGAATACACCGATGAATTCAAGCTGTGGGTGGTACTGGGCAATTTGCACGCACGCGGGGTGCAATAACACCCCCGAAAGGGCGATTTTGGCGATTTAGCCAAACTGATCCCGATTGTGATGCGTGCCACGCATCCAAGCAAATGCGTACACGCATTTGTTATAGTGGGAGGCATGAAGCATCCCCAAACTGACCCAAACGCCGTAAACGTCGATTCTGACCCCCAAGAAAAACGTAAGCGCTGCCTCTACACCGGCTGCCGAAAACTCTTCACTCCGAAACGCCCCTGGCAGAAATTTTGCCCGCCCGCTCCGGGCAAACCATCCTGCAAAGATCAACACCATAATTTCGGCGATGCCTATGGACATCTCACAAAGCGCGGTACCGATCGCTTGGTGAAAGAGTCGTCAAAGAAACTGGAGAAGGAACTTCCGAAGCTGGCAAAAAAAGCGCTGAAGGATTTAGAGGCGAGAGTGCATGCGCTGGAGAAAAAAGAAGCGGTCAACGCTGCGATCGTTTCGGATCTGCAAAAAGCGTTGACCGCGATTGGTGTGCCGGTAACTAGGGCTATGACGCTGGAGTCGTTTCCGCCGCGCCGTTCGCTCCGTTGACTGGTCCAGCAGGTGCCGTCGCTTGGGCCTGCTGCTGGGCAGCGGCTACGAATTCATCGAAGGCAAAGAATTCATCGACAAACTTTTTGTAGGGTCCGGGCATACCCTTCACGCGAGACCAGATTTCGTCATTGCCCCGCACCAGCAAATCGAAGTTCTTTTTTCCGAGCCGCGACTTGATCGCGTCATAGTGAGCGCGGCCTTGCTCGGTCGGTCCCTCTCCGCCTTCACACAGGATGAAGTGAGCAAGCGTGTAGCCCTTGGCATCGCGGGTTAGGAAGTGAGTCAGGAAGGGCTCTTCGATGCTCTGCACAAACTTGGTCCATCCCTGCCGGTCCTGATCGGCTTGGGAGCTAGCCTGGTGTTGCTGCGGGGCTGGATCGGGACCTTGCACGCCCGCGCCTTGCGCTTGCTTGAGAGCATCGGCAGGGGACACCGGCACCATTCCGGGCGGCTGCACTTTCGCGACTACGATATTGTGCGTGATGTTTGCCAGCAGAATTAAAACGGTCTGAGCGCCCGCCACCACAAGCGGGAGCGTGGTTTCGTTCAGCCAGCTTTCCTTTTCGGGCGGTGGCGGTGGAGCTGCTACTTGCTGGACCGCGCCCGCGCCTGGCCCTTTGCTCCATCCGAACAGTTCAGCGATTCGGCGGTATTCCTCCGCCTGCTCAATGAAAGTCTTTTGAGGCGGGGCCGCTGCTGCCGTGACCGTTCCATTGCCGATCTTAGCCAGCACATCGGTCATGAACTTATTGTGGCTGTCCATCAAAGCCAGTTGGCGATCGTGGCCCTTCTCCACAATCTGTAGAACCGTGTTCATCATGCCGGAGTCGTCTCCTTTGCTGCTATTGCCCATCATCTCGGCGGTAGCCTTGATGATTTCGACGGCGTTGTATTGCTTGCCGGAATTGTCGGCAACCATCTTCACCATGGTCTGCGCAGTCTCGGCTACCATGTCGATCGCGCGGGTAGCCGCGATCGTTTGGGCGTCGGGGCCGCGATCGTGGGCCGCTGCTACTCTTGCCTCGGCCAGCTCTTGAGCCATCTCCACGCGCACGTTCGCATCGTCCACGCGATCCTTGGCCATGCCCAGCACGGCATCAGTCGAAGCCTTCAAGGCGTCAGTAATAACGGAACCAGTCCCAGCCATGTCGTCTACCTCCCTCTTTGCTTCCCACGGAAGTTCAATCCCGTTCAACCGGCAAAACTTGTAGTACTCCTCATTTTGCGTAAGGTGGGGAATCACCGTGTTGATATCGAGCTTCGGCGGGTAATTCTCCTTGTCCTGCCGGTTGGAGCACCCGAGCAGCTCCATCATCGGGCCTTTCGCGCCCGTTTGATTCAGCATGAACTTGTAGTCGCCGCAACCCCACTTGTCGCGCATCCATGTTTCGTAGTCGGCGGGCCGGTCGAACGGCATGGGGCCGGTCAAAACCTCGATCGCGTAGGAGTTGGTGTTGGGATTGACCAGCTTTTCATCGGTACGCGGCCAGAGGCGATAGACCCACACTTCCAGCAGCGCATTGTCCGCGTGATCGGACAGCGATTTCCAGTACTCGAAGAACTTTATGCCGGTTTTGGCGCGTTGATCGTCGCGGGCTTCGCGCGACTGCGGAGCCGGAAAGATGTAGTCCCACGTAGCGCTCTTCGTAGATCCACTAGATTTTGCCATGTTTCAGCCTCTTGCTCCACTATAACTATAACAACACCTATCACTGTGCAAGCATTTGGGTTATAGTATCACTCTAGATGAAGTCCCATGCGTACCATCCGAACTTCGGCCAGGTGATCCCTTACGAGATCATGACCCTGCCGGAGGACCCGGACCAGCAGGTAGCGGTGACGGTAGAACGGTTGATCGACAATGCACGCCAGGATCTTTCCTGTCCGTGGGTGCGACTCGCGGCTGCGAAGGCGTTTCAATTGGGCGCGAATCCCCGGCTGTCACCAGCTCGTCAAGCGATCGCCGGAGTCTGGACCTACATCAAATCGAAAATGCGGTTTCAGCAGGACGAACAGCAAGCCATGATGCTGCAAACCCGCGATCCCCGGCTGAAGGATGTTATCGAGGTGGTGATCCGGCCCTCGGACATGGCGCGGCTGATTGAAGAGCGCGGCCAGGGCTTTGAGGATTGCGACGGCTTCACCGGATACGCGGCCTGCCTTTTGACCGCTCTTGGTGTGCCGGTGAGCTTATGCGTCGTGGCGGCAGATGAAGAAATGCCGAACGACTACAGCCACATTTACATCGTGGCTTACGCGGACGGCGAGCGGATCGCGCTCGACTTTAGCCACGGGCCGCGCATCGGTTGGGAGTGCCCGAACTTAGGCCGTCAACGCGAATGGCACATGGACGGCTGCGGTCTGTTCGATTTGTTGGTACCGATCGCTCTGGCCATCGGAATGTTTTTCGCTGTGCCCCACCTACGAAAGGCTCTCGCATGATTCGCGTCCCGTCCACTCGCCCTGGTCTTGGCTTCTCTGTCTCTCCCAGCTTTTGGGACAGCCTGCCGGATTTGATTACTGCTGGTGCCACGGGAACAACGGCCATTCTGCAGCAGGTTCAAAAGCCCTACGTCATTCCCGGCACCAACGTGATTTACAACCCGGCGAATCAAGGCACCGCTACGCAGGCCGGAGTGACTGCGCAAAATTTTGGTCAGGGCGCCGCGTGGGGTATGACGCCTCTGGTTTTGATTGCCGGGATCGGCCTGGTCGTGTTCCTAATGATGGGGAAAAAGTAAAAGGAGCCAACGTGGCGGTAGTCATCAAAAGAGCAATCGCGGGCCGCATGGTAGGCGGCAAGTTCCGCAGAGGCGGAACGTCACAGAATATCGCCCAAGGTTTCTACGTGGGCGATAAGTTCCATCCGATCCGATCCTCGCCAGACTACGATCCGGCGCGAGCTGGTGAGGGCGGCAAGAAAAAGAAGAAGGCAAAGACCAAAGCCAAGGCCAAAGCCGCGCCTAAGAAAAAAACGAAGTCGAAGGCCAAATCCCCGAAGAAGAAGGCGGCTAAGAAACGCACGGCTAAGAAAAAGACTTCCAAAAAGAAAGGGCGTCGATAACCATGGCAGGCAAGCGCAAGCGCCGTATAAACTCCGGCGAGACACCGTTCCCGATGAATGAAATGATCCCGGTGGAAGCGATCATGTTCAAGGGCGACGGCTCGATCGACGTTGTGATCGCCGACGAAAACCTGCCTGACCAGCTCCGGCAGCCCATCGATAGCATTTCGAATCCGCGCCGCAAGGCGAAAGCGAAGCGCCGAAAGTAACCATGTACGTACCAGCAGCGAACATCCACGGTCTGTTCATTCCCCACGCGGGAATGCTCGGCTATTCGCTGCTCGAACAAAACGGCCGCCAGCGCCCGATCGGGCGTCACGGGGTCTACGTGCCGGCTGGTTTGGGGATCACCAAATCCAGCGCAACGAGTTTCGCGTTCAACACTGCGGGAACTACGCTGCTCTCTTTCGCCGGTGCTGCCGGACCTGGTGCGCCGTTCGTAGCCGCTGCTGGTGCCGTCGCGATTCTCGCTGGACAAATTGCAAAGGCCTTCGGCGGGTGTGGTGGAACCTGTACGGCTTCAACGCAGCTCGCGAACGATTGGAGCGATGCGGTAAACGAAATCAAGCGCATCTACTGGGGCACGCCCACTCCGCGCTATCGCAGCTTTCAACAGTCAACGCTCGATCAGTTGACGCAGGCCGCCGATTGGTTGCGTACCGGATGCAGCGACATCAGCCTGAAGGAAGCGGGTAAGCGCTGCATCTCCGAACGTCTGGAGCGGGGCGGTACCGCGCCGTGGTGCCCTACAGCCGATCACAAGGGCTGCGATTTCTACACCGTCATTTACGATCCGATCGCGAACGATCCCAACGTGGTCGATGATCCGCCCGGATTCGCAGAGGACATGTTGCCGTTCATGGGGGGAGGCAGCAACTCCACGACGATTTTGCTAGTGGGCGGATTGGCTTTGCTGCTGCTGCTGACTCAGTTATGAGGGACCAATGAGAGTTTCGCAACGATCGCTAGCAGGATTGGATACTTCCAGTTTCGCGGTAGGTCTGGCCACCGGCCTATCGACGGGGATGGCGTCACGGTTGCGCGGGCTTTCCGCGATGTTACCCGGCGACACAGAATTTTTCGGACCTGGCGGGCGCTGGATTGGCAACGGCTGTTTCTTCGGGCCGCCTGAAGACTGGCCCGCTTTCCAGCGGATGATCTGCAAGGATTGCTACACGTCCTGTACGATCCCTTGCCCTGAGGACACATGCGCCGGGGCCGTGGCCAGAGGCAGCAATCGAATCGCGGAGCTGTGCGCTCCCGGTTCGCCGTGCGTGCCCAAGCCCGCCGATGTGCCGTTGCAGGCCATCCCCACGCTCACTCCGCAGAACATCATTCCGCCCCTGCCCAATATCACGCGGACGCTTGCGCCGCAACCCGTCTCTGTCCCGAGCTGTGAGCCCTGGTGTGTGGTGAACGCATGGATTACGGAGAATCCCGCGCTGGCCGTGGCGATCGTACTCGGTGCCGCTGCTCTGCTGTGGCCGAAAGGAAGCCGGTAAGGTGGACCAGAAAGCGCTCATCAAATTCGCGTTGATCGGCGGAGGCCTCGCCGCCCTGTACTTCTACCTTCGCTCCAGCGGACTGCTGGACCAATGGTTCGGCGGCAACTCGACGTTCGACAATAGCCAGCAGCTCTTGGCTTACTGTCGGCAGAATCCCACGGGCAGCGCATCGTTTGTCGACCCACAAGGCCAAGCTCACTCCGCGCCGTGTGCGCAGTGGCTCGCTTCGAATTCCGCAAACCCTACTCCGGCTGCAACGATAGCCGCGGATCCGGTTGCCATGGTTGACCGGCTGCGCAAATGGGCGATCGACAATCCGATACTCGGCACCGACTCGGCGAACGTCGACCAGTGGAACTACGGTTTCCAGGAACTCAAGCCCGCTGGCTTTGTGCCCGTCGATAACAGCAAGGTCGGAATCGAGCGCGGAGTCAACGACGTGATGAACGCTGCGAAGTACATGCAGTTTCGCGGGCAGCTCGGCTTGGCTGGTCTGGCCGGATACGGGCCGACACAAGAGGCCTATCAATTTCCAGCGTGGTTACAGTGATGGCAAACAATAACTCACTTCTCATGATCGGGGGCGCGGTCGCAGCCGTGGGTATCGGCTACGTCGTGATGAAAGGCCGCTGCGAAGACGGCGACGGCCCGGACTTCCTGTGCGACATGCTACCGGGTACAGGTCCGTCGATTCCGCCCGATGTCATGACCCAGGCGACACTGGCTGATTTTGTCGCCAAAGGTCGCAGCCTAGGGCTAACGGATGCGCAGATCCAACTCAAGCTTGATGAATTCGTGGCACAGAAAAAGGCCTGCGTAACTCCCTCCACTTGGAAGTTAGAAACCTCAAGTTGCATGGGTGGCAGCTTGGTGGCAGGTCCACCGCCTCCGTTGACCCAGCCGTATATTCCGCCGACGGTGCCGCCTCCCCCGAGCTTGCCGCCCGTCACGGACCCGGTTGTAGCCGCGCTGGCCGCCGCCGCAGCTGGCGACGCCTTTTTCGTCGGGGGCAAGGCAAACGCCGATCACTGGGCCTACTACTGGAACCGGCTGCATACCCCGATCACGGGTGCGCAGTTCACGGCGGCATTCGGCGTCGATCGCGGGCCGCAGTCCATGACCGCCTCTGAATTTATTGGACGGATCAGAGCTGTCGGGCTCTCCGGTTTTCGGATGCGCGTGCCCGGAGTGCTCGGGGGCATCAGCTCGAACTTGCTGGGAATCCGCGTCCCTGGTTTCGGACTCGGCAGAACGGTGCAGCACAATTTCTTTGGAACGATGATCGCCTACGCGGGCGCTGAAGACATCATGGCGGAGCTGGCGCGATCGTGGCAGTCGGCGCGGGGCAATGGCACCGGATTCGCCTGCCGTGATTTGCAGCGCGATCCGAGCACAGCAGCGCGGGCTCTCATTGACATCACCGTAGATCACTGCAACCTCGCCCCTGAAGCGTGCCAGGGCGTCGACGTTCCCGGCGTGGCGGGCGAACTCGCTTCCGATTATGCCGACTGGTTCAATCGCACCTTTCCCAAGGGCTGGGGCGATTGTTACAACTACGACGCGGCTACGTTTGCAGCGAAGTTCCCCGGAGCGAGTCAAGCCGACTACTGGTTCAGCGGGCCTCCAGGCGGCTCGGTGTCCGTGGCTCCGGCCCCGACTCCGCCCGTGATGCAGCAGCAGCAGCCCTTGAACAATCCGCCTGCCGTGTTATACATCACCCCGCCCCCGCCGCCTCCGGCGTCGGTAGCAGCTCCGCCTCCGGCGCCGGCACCAGGTCCAGCGGCGAACAACACCGCACCCAAGATGGACGGCGGTTTTGATTTTGGCGGCTCTGTGAAGATCGGGGATTTTGACGTGCCTTATTGGGCGCTCGGAATCGTTGCGGTGGGAGCGTTCATGTACATGAAGGGAGCCAAGTAGATGTTCGTGCCTCATCAAGGTTTAGGAGCTTGCTACAACTGGACGCAGCCGTGCGCTTCCAGCATGGTCACGGAAACTTGCGCACCCACTGAGCAACGCGGAACGCCGACGTGCGCGCCGACTGCGACCTGGTTTTGGATTCTTGCGGCCCTGGCCGCTGCTGCCGTCGTGGTGAAGAGCAACAAGGGAGCTGCCCGGTGAGAATGCCCGTCCAAACCATCCATCGCGGCATGGGCTGGATGCCGTGTATTCCCGCTGCCATCAGCGAACTGAATGGTGAGCCGATCGCGCAGTGCAACTCGATCAGCGATCAAACGCCGTGCTACTTCGATGGCCCTCTGGCGAATTCCGGCTACTGCCCTTCAGGAATGCCGGGGGGACTTGGCACCGTTGATGAGCCGATCCGCGTGGACGTTACCGACTGTGCGCCGGATCTCTGTTTCGACTATTGGTTTCCTTGGGTCGGGAATCGAACGCAGACACCGCAAGGCCAATCGGTTTACGGCCGGGTGCTCAACGGCTCATGTTACTGCAAGCCGATTTTCGATGTGGCCCCGTGGAACAAGCCGATTACGTTCGGACTTATCGGCCTGATTGGGCTGGCGATCGTCATGGGGGGGAAACGTCGCAGATGAAAACCCACTATCAAGTTTTGGGAGTAGCGAACGATGCCCCGCCTGAAGTGGTGAAGGCGGCATACCGGGTGCTCGCTCAGCAGTATCATCCCGACAAAAATCCGGGCAACCAAACCGCCGAAGATTTGTTCAAGTCGGTGAACGCTGCCTATCAGGTCGTAGGTGATCCGGAGAAGCGCCGCGAGTACGATGTGTTTCTGGCATCGCGGAAACCGCAGGCGGTGCCGTTCCCGTCGCCGTTCACCGGATTCGACCCCTCCGGCTTTGTGCAGGCCTACCCCGATGCCTATAAGAACGTGGCGGGAGCTGTGGACCTGGCCGCGCACCAGGCCATGCAGGCCGCTGGCGAGGTTTTCGTTGAGACCATCCTTTCGACCATGCCACCTCACATACGGGAGTTTGCAAAGCAGGCTATGGCGGCTGCTACCAAGCAAGCGAGGAAAAAGGCATGAGAATTCCCTTGGGAGCACTCGCGCTCTACGAAGGCCAGCCGGGATACGATCCGCTTCACCCGTGGTGGTTGCCCGGAGCCATGCACACCGATTTCGAGTGCAAGGCGCTGGTACAGCAAGGCAAGCCCGTTGACGATTTGTGTGTGTTCGCGTTCCACCAGGGAACCCCGCCCTACGACTACGTGAGGCCGTCGAATGTTCCTTCGGTTGTGCAAGTCGCGATCAACACACCCGGCGATATCTTGGGCGGTGGCGCTGAAACGATATCCCATGCAGCGGGCAAAGTTGGATCGGGTGTCGGCGACGGTTTAGCAAGCGGGCTTTCTTTGTCAGGAGTGATGGTGTTTGGAGTGATCGCGCTGGTCGGACTGGGAGCATTGTTCGTTTACGCGAAACGGTAAGGAGAAAAAATCATGAGACTTCACAGCGCAACTTTGGGTGTGTACGTTCCGGGGATGGGCGATTTCATCGACGCCGACGATTCCGCGTTTTTGACTTCGCTAGCTCCGAACCTTGGACCGAGCCTTGGGGATTTCGTAGCAGCGGATCGTGAAGCGTTTCTGACCGATCTCTCTCCGCACCTCGGCGACTTCATTGGTGCCGATCGCTCGGCGTTCCTGACTTCGCTGGCGGCAAACCTCGGGGACACAGTGCCCACAGCACCGCTCTATCCGATTCCGCAGAATTCAGTGCTCACCGCTTATGGTCTCGCGGGTCTAGCAGCTCACGACGATTGCGGTTGCGGCTGTGCGGGAACGGGTGGATGCGGGGGCGGGCTGTCGGGCATCAGCGATATGATGTCCAGCGTCACGACGTGGGCCGAAGGGCAGTTTGCCAAGATCAAGGCCGGGGACATGGCCACGATCGCGATATGGGCCGGGGGCGGCCTGCTAGCGGCCTATTTCCTTTTTGGCTTCCGATTCGGCGGCTACAGTTCAGCCCGCAAGGAAGCAGCAGCGGATTATCGGGCGAAGCTCGCAAAGCTCCGCGCCGAATATCCCACAACCGCCGGTCGGGCACGGAGGGCAGCGTCCGCGTTCTAGCCATGCCCGCCACTCAACAAAATCCGGTGATCTGGCCCCAGCGCTTCGATAGCGAAGCGCAAGCCCGCAGAGCGTACCGAGCTGCCGGGGCAAAGGAGCCCGCGCGTTTCGTCCCAGCGGGCAAATCCACGCTCATCGTACAGGGCGCTGTGTCGCAGGCCATGGCGTCGAAATTGGTTTCGGGTCTTACGGGATTGAGGCCGCGCGGGGAGAATCCCGTAGGACCGCGCGAAGCGGGACGGCAAGCCGTCGCCACGTCGGAGCTGAGGCCGTCGCCCGCGCTTGCAACGAAGTGGTTCAGCAATTGGAAGAGCCAAACGCCAGGCGCGACGTTCGGCGATCGCAAAGCGTTCATGGCTGGAATCACGGAGGCCTCCGCGTCGGCTGCCCGAAAGCGCGTCGATGAAATGCTGACCGCTGGTGGCTTGCGAAAAAACGGCAAGCGTAAAAATGCGTTGATCGAAACTCACCATCGCGGGGAAGAGAAAAAGTTTTATTACACGCACGGCGGAAAAACCTTCGGGCCCTACAAGACATACGCGGAGCGAGAGACAGCCCGGAAGCTCGCCATGGGACTACGGCAGAGTGCCGCCGAAAAGTTCATGGCCAAGTATCGATTCAAGAATCCTGGTCACAACAAACCCAAGCACCCGAAACTCGAAAAAGATAATGACCAGGGCGATGCGCTGAAAACTCGGTTGAAGGAGTTGAAGCCTGGAGCATTCGTCAAAGTGATAGCCAGCGGGGAGCGGTTCTGGGTACACGTCACGAAAGTTTCGGGATCCACAGTCACCGGAGCTGTGGACAACGATCTCGTAAATACCGACATCCACGGTCTGCGATTGCAGGACTTCATAGAGTTTTCCAAGGATAAGATTTTCGCGTTGGGCTCCTCAAATCCCGCCAAGAACGGCGTTCCCGCCGGTCGCAACGCCAAAAAAGGCGGTTCCGGCCGATTGCCGGAAATGACGGTGACGCACGGAAGCAAGCGTGCCGACATTTTCACCGAAGGCAAAAAGTTCGCCGTCGCGATCGCGGGCGAAGCTCGCCAGGTGTTCGATTCGATCAAGGCCGCTGTCAGCTACGCGCGTCTGCGATTGCATGAAGTCGCTAACCAGCCGGCCAAACTCACAGCGAACTCCAAAGCCGTCGCGAAGCTGCTGAAGAAAGCGAATCCCGGGGGACGCCGCGGCAACCCGGAAAACAGCGCCGTCGAGATGTACGAAATGTTCCACGGCCTGCCGTCGACGCAGTTTGTCGAGTACCGCGAAAAGTTCCACGTCCACGAATTCATGTGGGCAGCCGGGACTCTGGTTTCGATGGTCGTTACCGGCCCGCGCGGTGGTCAGATCACGCTCAGCAGCCCCGATCCCGACAAAGTGGATTTCTCGCAAGTCGTGATGGTGTGCTTCAGCGAAGACGGAAAGCAGATTTACTTCCGGGGCGGGGAACAAGATTTGCCGCTTGATGGAATCGTGGAAGCGTTCGCGCTGAACGATGACGACGTGCGAGACAACATGGAGGTGGGCCGGATCAAGCGCCTGACCTACCGCACGTTCAAAAACTTTGAAGAGAACGGCCAAGTGCCGATCGATTTTTACCACAATCACGGGAAGGAAGATGCTGAGGGCGTGTTACCGCTGCTGTGCTACAAACCGCTCGACCCCAGCATGTTCGTTGTAGGAGGCCGCTACAAGATCGCGCCAAAAGATCGCGTTCTGAAGGCGAGTCCCGGAGTTGTAGGCTGATGACTATGACACCAAAACCGCAGTTCACGTTTCTATCGATGCCGACTTTTGAGCATTGGGATTGGCTGAATCCCGACGCCAAAGGAATCGGAGGCTCGGAGACCTCCCATATCCAGATGGCCCAGCGCCTCAAAAAGCGCGGCTGTGATGTTCGCAGTTACGGCCCGACGCCCTACACCGGTCCAATGACCGATGAGACGGGGCTCGAATGGCGCTGGTGGGACAAGGCGTTCGACGCCGAAGACGAAGGGCAGGCGCTCGATCGCGCAGGCGTGTGGGTGGTTTACCGCGATCCGCAAGCCGTGGACTTCGTGCCGCAAGGCTTCCCCATTTGGATGATTTGCCAGGACGTGGACTACGACACCTGGACCCCGGAGAGAATTGCCCGCTGCACGCGCATAGTCGCGCTGTGCGAAGAGCAAAAGCGATTCCTGGAGTATCATCACCCCGAGATGTGCGGGCGCGTGTGCGTCAGCTCTAACGGCGTGCGGCCTGGTCTCATTGAGCAGATGCGGCGGCTCGATCTCCCTCGCAATCCCAAGCGTCTGATTTATCCGTCGAGTCCCGATCGCGGCCTCATGAACCTAGTGCCGATTTTCGAACGGGCGCGGGAAATCGATCATGAGCTGGAGCTGCACGTTTACTACGGCTTTGACAACATCGAAAAAGTTGTGGAGCGCGAAGCCGCCCTGCCGGGAAACATGGGCCTGGTCGCAAAGCAAACCCAGCGTATCCGCGATGCCATCAATAAGCCGGGTATCGTAGTCCATGGCCGAACGGGCCAGAAGGATCTCGCGCGAGAGTGGGCCCAGTCCGGTATCTGGTGTCATCCCTCGAATTTCCAGGAAACGTCCTGCATCACTTGCATGGACGCGCAAGCCTTCGGAGCCATCCCCATCACGAACCCGATTTGGGCGGTGGGTGAGAACGTAGAGCACGGCGTATTCATTGAAGGCAACGCGGCAAACTATGTTGTGCGCGGCCTCTATGCCCTGGAGCTGGTGCGGCTCGCAAGCGATCCGATCCGGCAGCAGGAAATCCGCAGAGTCATGATGCCGTGGGCTCGGGACCGATTCACTTGGGAAACTTTCACGGATCAGTGGATGTCTTGGGCAGTAAATGACACGACGTCGACCAGCGCCGGAACCGGCGTGGCTTCCAGGTCAGAACTCGCGGGGGTGCGCTAAATGGAAACCTTGCAACGCACCAAAGTAATCGGCTCGATCGCGTACATGGGCGGCATTATGTCCGTTCCCGAACCGTTCGCCTGGTCGTGGTCGCAGATGGTGGAATTCAATCACTCCGCGCTGTGCGAAAACGGGGAACGGATCCACTACGATCGCTCACGGCTCAGCCTTCACGACTACGCGCGGAACGAACTCGTAGGGCGGATGCTCGGCGACTTCCTTTTGATGCTCGATACCGACATGCAGTTCGAACCGGATTTCGCGGCCCGCCTGGTCCACCAGATGTATGCCCACGATCTCGACGTGGTGACTGGCCTCTATCAGTTCAAGGGCGGTGCTCATGCGCCTGTGTTGTGGCATGACAACGTGGAAGGCGACCGGCTGGAAATCATCGGCAAATGGGATGAGACCGTGGACCTGTTCCCGATCGGGAGCGCGGGCGCGGGCTGCCTGCTGCTCCGGAGACGGGCGCTTGAGCGCATCCGGCTTGAGTTGAAAGTAAATCCCTTCAGCCGCATCGACGGCAAGGGTGAAGATCATAGTTTCTTCGAACGATTGAAGAAACTCGGAATTCCGGCGTATTGCGCCTGGAAAGTGCAGGCTGGGCACCTCGACTACAAGCCGATCGGAATGGCGGATCGAAGCGAAGCCATGTTGATCGGCGAGTACGAGGTAGAAAGTTTGCGGAGTTAGAAGCCCCGGAAAGCGGGAAAAGGAAGGTAGTAGAAATGACAAAACGAAACATCGCTCTCGGTTTTCTGGCGGTTCTGGCCCTGGTCGTAGCCGCCTTGGTGGTCACTGATTGGAAGCAGCTTCCATTGGTGGTCGGAGTCATCGGCGCTGCCGGTACTGCACTATACGCGCTCTTCGCTCAGCAAGGCGAACGCGGCGCGGTCACGGTGACATACCGCAACGTCGGCAGCGGCACTACGCCCCCCACGGCGATCGCAGCGCGGCGCGTCAATAGCGTCGTGGCAACCATCGCCGCATCGGCGGACGCGGACGCTGCGGCTATCGTGACTCACAACATGAATTTGTCCGCTGCGGATTTGGCGGCAGGATGGCCTACTGTGCTATTCGAGCCGCTCAGCACGCAGTTCCAAACGTCTCGCTGGTTTGCGGTTTCGCATGACCCCAATTACGTGGGTCTGGTGAAGGGCAACGCGGCAGGCGGCGGCGCGGCTGGTGAACAGTTGAAAGTCACCGTAGCCCGTCCGCACACGATTGTCCGCTAGGGCGGTCCATGAAAGGAGAACACAACCGATGTTCCTCGAACGTGTGACCAAAGTAGCGGTGGGCTCTCGGCAGAATCCGGCTCGACCAAAGAGCCGGAAGAAAGCCAAGGCCCCGAGCAGTAATCCAGCACATCTCTTGTCGCTGGGGTGGATCAACCCGAAAGTCACGAAAGGAAGCAACATGGCCAAAGCCAAACGGGCCGCCCCAAAAGCGTCCCAGAACCGTAAAGGAAAAAAGAAGGCGTCGAATCCCGGCACGAAAATTGTCGTGATCGGACCCAAGCAGAACAAAGGCGGGCAGTACACCGTGCGCAAAAAGAGTCGCAACCCGACTTTCTTCGGCAGCAACGTAAGCGGAATGCAGATGGCTCAGTATGTCGGTGCCGGCCTCGCGGGCCTCACCGTGAACCGTCTCGCGCTGCCCATGCTGCCGGATATGTTCCGTCAGAGCCCCATCGCGGTCTCTCTGTCCGCTCTGGCCCTGGCCGGTGTGGAATGGTGGCTCGCGAGCATGGCCAGCAAGGAACTCGGCGCTGCCGTTGGTTTCGGTGCGTTGATGGGCGCCGGGAGCGTCATGCTGAACCAGGTCGTACCCAGTGTCGGTCGCAATGTGCCGATCAGTGGACGCCGCGGAACCGGTGATTTCGTGGGTGCCGATCGCTCGGCGTTCCTGACTTCGCTGGGCCCGGACATCGCGAGTGTTCCGGGCAACGGCGTAGCGATGCGCAGCGCGTATCCTGCGGCCTATGGGATGGCAGCCTAGAGCCAATTTAGGTAGCTGAGAAAAAGAGAAAAAGGAAATAAGGAGAAAAATTTTATGGGAATGGGTCAACTCAGCGCTGCGGTTGCAGCGCAGGCCATGCAGCAAGCCTCGATCAATGCTCAGCAGAGCATGGTTCAGTCCGCGATCGCGGCGGTGACTGCGCAGCAGCAGTTCATCATCAATTCGTTCAAGGGCCAAATCTACATCAGCGATCAGCTCGATGTGCAGGACACGCCCATCTACGACACCATCACCTACGCGGCTGGTGGCACGATCAACACGATCAACTCGCGTTTCTTCACAAACGTGGAAGATGGATCGGGCAAGAGCTACGCGCAAACCAACATGACGCAGAACGGCAAGTTGGACGCGCCGGAAGCCTTCGCGGTTTTCGGCGTGCGGCTGGGCTTCTCCGAAGACATCCTGCGTTCGGATCTGACGACGCTCTTGAACTCGTGGGCCTACGAGTTTTGGCTGGGGAAGAAAGAATACCAGCGCGGCAACATTCGGCACTTCAGCTCCGGCTGGGGTATCGCCGGGTGCACCACCAACACGGCGGAGGCGTTCTACACCAACGGCTCTCCTGGCCGTGAGTCCATGAACATGCTCGCCGTCAAGCTGGTCATTGCGAACCAGATGTCGTTTTACGGGCAGCTCACCGGCGCGGCCAGCCAAGCGCTGTCCGAAGCGGGAACCGGGCTCATTCTCGTGAATGAGCTGGTGGGCCTCTACGCTCGCGGCGTGCAATAGACGAAAGGACGCGGACCACTTACCAACAACGGCGGGGCGGCGGAAACGCCGCCCTTCCAAAAGAGGCCGATGTGAAGAACACCTACCCGATCAACCAATTCGCTCCGGCCTATCTACAAGGCGTGATGACGCCCCCGCCTGGTCAGGTGGGATTCGAGGACAAGTATTTCGATTACGTGTTTGATCCGCGCGGGGGCCAGATATTGCTCGGCACCGATCCCATCGAAGAGCTGCAAATCGATCAGGACGCGGATTTCTATTTCACTGGTTTGCTCATCACCAAAATGACGGCCGATTTCCTGGTGCAGATCACCGATGCCAGTGGCTTCGAACTGACGGACGGTTTTATTTCGTCCACCACCTTGTCGGCCTGCCCGTCGTTCCCGACGCAGCTAGGCGTGAAGCATCCGCTTCCAGCGGGTAGCAAGCTCGTCCTACACTTCCGGGAAATCTCAGCGACCGACAATGCGCTGCAACTAGTTTTTAAGGGCTACAAACGATATCGCCGCTCAATGGAGAGTGCAGCATGACACCGATGGAAGAGCTAGGGTTTTTCGATCGAAACTTTGAATACTTGTTTGTTCCACCGAACGGGCAGCTTACCCCCGGCCAGGTGTTGAACACTCAAATTTCGATCAACGTCGACGCCGAATTTTGGATCGCGGCTCTGTACCAAACAGGAGACTCCGTTTATGAAGTGATGATTACCGATTCGGACGGCTACCAGTTCAGCAACGTCCCCCGTCAATCGGGCGGCATCCCTGGTGTTTCGTCGCCCGAAGTCATCTCCCCGGCTCACCGCATCCCGGCAGGCGGCAGAATCCAGCTCAACATCACGGAGCTGTCGGGCGCAACCGCGGACATGGGCCTGGTCTTCAAGGGCTGGAAACGATTTCAAAAGCCGGTCCCGCAACAATGAAAAACTTTTTGCAGTATCCGTATTCTCCCCCCGAGGGCTACTACGATCTGCCCTTTACGTGGATCTTTGATGCGGGCGACCTGGTCGATGGTAGCGATGCACTGAACCGGTTCGTGTACATGCAGGGCGGCTATGGCGATTTCATCCTGCGCCGAATCGTGGGGCTCGATCGCGTGTTGCTCGATTCGCTCGCCACCCCGCCGTTTCAGGGGGGCCGCTATCGCACTTACGATCGCTATGGTTCGCCGATGCAGTCAGCGCCTCAGAACATCATTCGGGTTAGCTCTATTCCCGGCGACGTTGGAATTGCTCCGGAGGAAATCTACCCCGAGCTGGGAAAGATCGCATTCGATCTCTACTCGATCCTAAAGATTTCGGCGCTCACTGCGCAGATCGCGTTCAAGGGTATTCGCCGGATGAAAGGCACGCCTCCCAAAACCTCCTACCGCCATCAGCCGAAAACCTTCAGTTACATTCAGACCGTCAGTTTGACCGGTGGCGTGGACATGGTGCCTATCCTCATGCGCCAACAAATCCGGGACTACGATTTCGAGCTGTTCGATATCCGCCTACTCAAGCAGTCCGGCGGCAGCGCGGGCTCGGGCGGGGAAGCGGTGGCATCGGTTTCTTTCTTCGCGAATCCGGGCACAGCACCGTTCACGATCGAAATGCTGAGCGGCAGTGGCACTCCGAATTTGGTTCTAAGCGTGATCGTGGTACCTGGAGTATCGATCACGATTCAAGGAGCCACGGATGGGGCGGGCAGTCCGCTCTCTACGTCGGGCGATATGCTCGCGCTCTTCAATGCAACGCCTGACGCGGTGGCACTCGCTCAAATGTTTACCGACAATCCCGCTTTCGGCATCGCGGATATTACCCCGCCCGTGGTGGTGCAGGGTTCAGCCTGGGAGCCCATCAATCTCACGGACCCGCCTTTCTGCAAGCTGTGGATTCGCGACAAAGACCGCATAGCGATCGCCAGTGAGCCGGTGCTCGATATCTACTGCGACGGCGGCCCGGCAAGCGCATACGTAGAGGGCTCGATCGTTCCCCCGCTGCTGTATCCGAAAGATCAGCTCTTGCAAATCGACGTTTCGAGCGTGATCGAAACCTTCACGACTCCGGTGGGCATCATGATCGAGATGGTGGGGAGGCAGTTGATTCCATGCTAGGCGAATTCCTAACTGAGTCGATCCTGAACAATTACCCGGTGATCGACGGTTTCACGTTGCGCCGCGACTATCGCTGCAACTATACGTTCCTGTCGCTGGCAGTCGATCAGTACGAGAGGCTGCGACGTGCGCAGAACTTCAAACAAAAGCAGTGGGTCTTTCCGCGCGATCCGTTCGCGGACCCGGTGCCAGCGTTTGGCAGTTCGGAGAAGGCGCTGCGCGTGGGCATCGGATCGGTCATTTGGGGCTACGGGCTTTCCGGCATAGTCCAGCCCGGACAGATCAGCGGCTTTCAGATCCGGGACACTTGCACCGATGAACCATTGTTCAGCGAGCCCATGACTCAGCAATTTTCGTTCTGGCCCGGGAACGTGACTGGTTTCAACGGGCCGATTGGGCTGCCAAGGCTGCTGGTGATCGGCAAGCCGGGGATCATCACAATCGAGCTGATGAACATTGGCTCAGCTCCCGCCCCGCAACAAATCGTTTTATACGGTGGCCAGCCTGTGGGGGTAGACCATTGAGAATTCCATCACTCGCCGATATCGTGCGTATGCCGTCGCCGTCGCGTCGGCTACCCTCCGCTTGGGGACCTGGTGGCGGCTCGGGGCCAGCTGGCAACGCTTTTTCTGGCGGGGGTCCAGGCGGTAACTACGCCGGAGGGCCTGGTCCTGGTGAGCCTGGGGGGAACGCCCTACAGCCTGGTGAAACATCAACCGGCCTTGTCATCCCTGCCGTGGCCAGCTCTTCGATGCCCGTTGCTGGCGATTGGACGCCCGCACAGCTCATCCCGGATTCGTCCCTGCCTGCGGCTCTCCAACGGGCGGGACAGCACGCTAGGACGCTCTACCGCGTCAATGACAACGATGTGGCGCTCGTTCGGCAAGCCCGCATGTGGCAGTACATTTCCGAGCACGGCGGCCTGCGAAGCTGCTGCATAGTTCCCGAGCTGGGGCGGCCCATCTGGAGCAAGCCGCCTTGGATCGTCATGCCGTCCAACGGTCTCGAATTCCGAGAGGTCTTTAGCCAGTCGATCAATAACATTTCGGGGGGGCCGCCCTTTGACGGCACCGATACGTTGATCGGGTCGTGGGTCGTGCAGCAAGGCTACGACGGCCTGCTGAACCGCGTTGTGCTCGACTATGAAGGCCAGAGCACCTTCCAGAATTTCTCCGGGAATATCGTTTGGCGG
>Ga0214473_10000883_pt1 | contig 41028 bp, 37 predicted proteins | sample RVTome_7_FD_203509 | JGI IMG/M metagenome (GOLD analysis project Ga0214473, IMG submission 203509) | Soil microbial communities from uranium-contaminated site in the Upper Colorado River Basin, Wyoming, United States - RVT98D197 | ecosystem: Environmental > Terrestrial > Soil > Contaminated >...
GACCTCTATTTCCGCCTGTGCATGGTCGAATTGAAGGTTCCTTCGCTGGCAGAACGGCTTGAGGACTTGCCGTTGCTCGAGCGGCACTTTCTGAAGCGCTTTGCGGCCCAGTACAACAAGCCCTTCTCTGGCTTGACTCGGCGGGCGCAGGCCGCACTGGCGCGCTATTCGTGGCCGGGCAATATTCGGGAACTCGAGAACGTCTTCGGACACGTCTGCATGATGACGGAATCAGACGTTATTGATATTCGAGACCTTCCCGAACGAATCTGCAATTCGTCTCCCGCTGAAAACAAGCAGAGTGAATCTCTGCTATCGATGGATCAGGTCGAGCGGCTGCATGCCCGGCGCGTCTTGGACCACGTGGGCGGAAACAAGGCACGAGCGGCGCAAGTACTGGGCATCAGCCGCACCCATCTTTACCAGCTTCTGAAGGAGAACGGGCAGGCGGAAGATACGGATTCAGACACGGAGGTATTGCAGTCGCACGATTCAGGCTCTAACAGAAGATGAGTGTCCCTACGACGGCCACTATGTGTAGTCACCGTGTACACTCCGTGTGCCGTTTGAACATCAGCGTAACCCCCTGCCAACTGCCTTCGCGTAACTAGCTTATTTTACAATCACATACAGAACTATCGGGAAGGACCTCCCCGTGCTTCTAGGTTACCTGGATAACAAAAGGAGGCTAACATGGAGATGACAGCGACAAGCACCGAATCCACCGCAGATGCCGCTGAGAGTTCTGCCCAGCCCCTCTTCGTGGAACGCCGGCGCGGTCCACGTTACCAGTTCACGGCTACCGTCGAGCTGGTGGACCTAAAATCGCGAACTAGAGTTCAGGCGCGGACCTCAGACCTGAGCCGGGGGGGCTGCTACGTGGATACGACTAGCCCTCTTCCTGTCGATACGACCGTGAGGATGCGGTTGACGCAAAACAAACGGTCCTTCGAGGTAGAAGCCAGGGTCGCCTACTCTCTGGCTGGAATGGGCATGGGCCTGGCATTCACGGGCGCTACTCCCGAGCAAGTGGAGTTGTTGGAGAGGTGGATCGGAGAGTTGAGCGGCGAAGTGCTACCGGAACTCAGCGCATCGGACCAGAACGAGCAGGTTGGTGGATCAAAAGGATCGGGCCATGATCAGTCCTATGTCTTAGGTACGCTCGTGATGGAACTCATCCGACAGGGCGTGCTGTCCAAGGAAAAGGGCAAGACCATGCTTGACCAGCTGCTTGGCTCGAACTCTTGATGAACGCGCGCCGGCTCAGAGCTGGATCGGCGCGACGGATCGCGGGATCAGCGGTAGTGACAGTCCCCACTGCACGAAGGGTTATGACACCGAGGCTTGGTGCACGATCCGTCTGTCGCCTTGTAACTGCAGGACCAATAATTTAGAGTGGCCGTGATCGATGCAGCGCGTGATATGAGCATAGGCCAAGAGGATCTGGTGAAAGTCGCGGTCGTGCAGGCGGCGCCGGTGGCGTTTGATCGCGACCGGACGCTTGAAAAAGTCCACGCGCTGGCGGCCGATGCGGCCCGGCAGGGCGCGCACCTCGTGCTCTTCCCTGAAGCATTTGTCTCCGCCTATCCGCGCTCGGGTAGGCCGCTTGAGCCGCCGAGCAATCGTCGGCCCAGAGGAATGATCACCGCAGCGCCCGCCAGCTTGCTGGCAGACGCCGCACAGAATCCGGCTTATAGGCCCGCTCACCATTAACTTTTTCAGTTTCATCGAATTCTTCTTAGGTCAACGATCAACTGTGCCTCTGCCGTGCCGTATTCGTTGCGGAAGAGGCGGCGGTCGTTGAACGACTCGCCGCCCCAGTTCAATCCTCTCGGCCGTGAGCGGGATTGTCCTCCGGGACTGGCATGTACAGGCCCAGTCCCAGAGGCCACACCATAACGACGACTAGCACGACGGCGAGGAGCAGCCGCATCTACTTCTTCGCGTTGAGCGCGGGCAGGAAATTCTCTAGCACCCAGACTTCTTGCTTGGTCCAGTCCCCCACAACATACGCGATCTGCCGCCCATCGGGATGCACTCTGACGACGGGGCCGAGCCCGGTTGTTGGGCCCACGTCAATCTTGCGAGGTTGACCGCCAGCGGTCGGAACCAGCCAGAATTCGCGCTCGGTCACGCTGTCGTTAAAAACCTTGTCGACGACAACTGCCCGGCCATCCGGCATCCACGAAGCAGTTCCCATTAGTGACTGTGGTTGGGTCACGCGAAACAATTCTCGTGGTTCACCCCCGAAGACAGGGATAAGCAGCAGAACGTGCGATCGGGTCGATCTGTCATTGTAGGTCGTGGCAATAAAGCGCCCATCGGGCGAGAGGTTTAGGATGAACAGGTTACTCGGATTTTCTCGGCGGATAATCTCCCTCTCGTTGCCGGAAGCTAGATCCCGCTCTACGAACGAGAAACCATCAGTAGCCAGATTCCTTCGGTAGTAGATCCTCGTGCCGTCCGGCGACCATTGGGTGTGATCTAACGTATGGCCGTCTTCACTCATCACTATCGGTGTAGATTCGCCAGTCTGTGCGTCGATGCGATACACCCCACTCCGGTTCTTGAGGTCCCGTCCGTCAGAAATCCAGGACCGGCCATCAGGCGCCCAGAGGGGGTACCCGAAATAGTTGAGTCTTGGCTGAATTTCGCGAACCTGCCCGGTTTCGGCAGACCAAATCACGATAACACGGTTGCCGCCTATCCGATTACGGTAGGAAAGGTAGGCCAGGTATTTTCCGTCGGGCGACCAAGCTGGCACCTGGTTGAATCCCATGTAGCTCTTAGCGGGGTTGACGGGCTGACTCACGAGCTTGCCGGTCTCGAAATCCACGGTGGCAACCTGGATGTCTCGGCCGCTTAAAATGACGTGCGTGTACAGACTGCCAGAGGCACTGACCCCAAGAGAAAACCGGCTGATTTCCGGCTTCATCAGTTCGGGCGTTCCTTGCGGCCTGCCTTCGGCAATGGGCGCTGCCCACAGACCAACCGATGCACCGCGATCACTTGCGAACAGCAGATATTTCCCGTCGGGCGACCAGCCCATCATGGTGTCGTTGCTGGGGCCCACCACGGCAGGGACTTCGCGGCTTCCATCCACGGCCAGAAGAAACACGTCCCGCTGGTCGTTTCTGCTCTCGCCGACCGGAGCATCGAAGGCCAGGTACTTGCCATCCGGTGAGAAGAACAATTTAGTTGCTCCCTGCCACTCCGCCGACTTCAGCACACGCAGCGAGCCGTCCCGGACCGAAATCAGACCCATCTGGCGCGTGCGGTCCTGCCGTTCCAACTGCACGGCGATCCAGTTGCCGTCGGGGGACCAATCGAACGGCGCTACCCACCGAAGGTCCTCGTTGGCGAACAGGAGTCGCGATTGGGGCAGACTGGTCCCTTCGAGCGAAGTAACTCGAAGTTCGTTATCACCCTTGATGTTGTACCAGGAATAGGCCACCTGCTTGCCGTTGCGCGAAATGGCTGCTTCCTCTGCGAATTCTTTGGACCGGTCGTCCCACGTTCCTTGGCTGTCCGTGAGGCGCCGGTCTCGGCCGCTTACGAAATTGTGCACGGCCAGATCACCCGTCTCCCAATCGGTGAACACCAAGCGCCCGTCAGAGGAAATGGCGCCAGAGGAGGCGTCTGCGTCTGGGGATGGCGTCCAGACCCGCCGACTGGTCATGCCGGCTGATGTTGCGGCAGCCTCGGTGCGCCCCAGATGCGCACGCGCCACCGCCGCGGCTTCCGTCTGGTCGGCGTAGTCGCGCACCACGCGTTCGTAAATCCGTTGGGCTTCGGCATCGCCCAGCTTTAGATAGCACTCGGCCATGCGCACGAGCGCTTTGGCGGCCATGACGCGATCTCTTCCGCTTGCGATCTGCTTGTACTGCTCGATGGCCCCTTTCAGATCGCCTTCGACCTGCTCTTTGTTCTGGGCCGCCTTGAAAAGAACTTCGGGCGTGCGCGCGTTTTGCGCCAGCAGCAGACCGCCCGACAACGCCAGCATGACTACGATTCTGATTGTTTTTTTCATTGGTGAACCCTCCTGCACGGCAGGGTACGGAAGCCGCGTCTGCCGCTTATGGTCCCACCGTCACCGTTCCGTCACGCCCTGGCCATCGAATCGGTAGCCCAACCCGCGCAGCGACACCAGGTAGCGCGGCCGTTCCGGCTGCGGCTCGATCTTCTTTCGGAGATTAGTCACCTGGTTGTCCACCACGCGGTCGGTGACGTGCATATCGGCTCCCCACACTTCGTCCAGCAACTGCGTGCGCGTAAGGACGCGGCCCGACCGCTTCACAAACGCCGCCAGTAGCTTGAATTCAAGCGCCGAGAGCGCGACCACCTTGCCCTCCCGCCGCAGTTCGCAGCGCGCGAAGTCCAGTTCGGCATCGCCGAAGCGATACACGCCGGACGCGGGGGCGCCATCCCGGCGCAGATGCGCTTTGACGCGAGCGCGCAGTTCGCGCGCGCTGTACGGCTTGGTCACGTAGTCGTCCGCGCCCAGCTCCAGTCCCAGCACTTTCTCCGCCTCCTGCGTTTTGGCCGTCAGCAGGATGATGGGCGTCTCGACGCCGGCGCGCCGCACGTCGCGGCAGACGTCAAACCCGTCTTTCTTGGGCAGCATGACGTCCAGCAGGATCAAGTCGAATCGTCCTTCAATCGCCTTGCGCGCGGCCGTATCTCCATCGGATGCCACTTCCGTTTCGTAACCCTCGCGGCGCAGGTCGTCCTCGAGCGCTAGTGCGATGCTCGGCTCATCTTCAACGATCAGGATCCGCTTCGAGTTTGATCCGGCATTCATGAGTGACTCGCCTGTGCGGGCAACACAATCGTGAACCGGCTCCCTTGGCCCGGCTCGCTCTCCACCTCCAGGCGCCCGCCGTGCGCTTTCACGATGTGGTCGGCGATGGCCAGTCCGATGCCGGTGCCCTTGACGTTCAGCGCTCGGGCGGCCGTGCCACGGACAAACTTCCGGAAGATATCGCGCTGCTCCGCCGGGGGAATGCCCGCCCCTTGATCGGCCACGGAGATGCTGGTGAGCTCTCCGCTGCACTCGACCGAGACGCGCACCGTCGAGGACTCGGGTGAGTACTTGACGGCGTTATCCAGCAGATTCCGCAGCGCCAGCGCGATGGCCTCGCGGTCGGCCCGTATGGAGAAGCCGTTGGAACCGTTGCCCGGCGCCGGCACCTGCAGTTCGATCCGCTGGGCACCGCCGGAGACGCGCTCGCGGAATTCGGCGACCACCTGCTCAGCCAGCTCGGTCGCGCTCGTGTCCTTCATCTGATACGGACGCCGCCCGGCCTCCATGCGCCCGAAATCCAGCAGGCTTTCGACCATGGCGTGCAGCCGCCGCGTCTCTTTCCCCAGCGCGTGGTAGTACTGCGGCAAGCGATCCGCCGCCGCGCCGCCTTCCTCGAGCATCTCGGTCAGATGGCACATCGCTGTCAGCGGCGTGCGGAATTCGTGAGACACCGTGGCGACGAAATCGGATTGCAGGCGGGCGACGCTCAGCTCCCGGTTCACCGCGCGAAATACGAAATAGCTGGCCGCCGCGATCACCAGCACCATCAGCGTGAAGCCGGCCGTCAACAGATTTCGCCGTGACAACGAAGCCGCCGCCGCGCCGGCATCCTCAGCGGAGGCCACTTGCATCGTCCACGGCAGACCTGTTTCGCGGAACGTCTTGGCGACTCGCAGGCCTCCGACCGGAACGACGCCCCACGCCGCACGTCCCGATTGATCTTCCAGCGCCATGCGCACCTGAAAATCGCGAACGATGGCGCCGGACGCCGCCATCAGCGTCTCCACGCGTCCGACGATTGCCGCCGTGCCGCTAGGCGTGCGGTGCCATACGGAGGCCAGCGCCCGCCCATCCGCACCGGCTGAAGCCCTGCCGGCCGGCTGCTGCTGCCAAACCGGCCAGAATTCTTCGACGGCTCTGGCGAATTCCAGCGCCGAACTGTCCGGCGGATCAACTGGCGCGGACTCTCTGTAGAAATCGAACGTGGCGCGATCGAGCCGGTACCGCCCGTCCGACAGCGCCGCGGCCAGCGCCGCTCCCTCACGGGCGCCCGCATCCTGGTCGCCGGTCATCTTGAAGAGCGCAATACGCTCGCGGCGCGCCACCAGCTCGGACGGCGATCCCGCCACCGGCGTGTCCCGCATCGCGGCCAGTTCGCCGTACGCGGCGAGCGCATCCTGAATGCGCTGCTGCTTGCGCAGGCAGCGCGCGAGACGCATCAGCGCCGCCGCACGCACCCGTAGGTCCTTGGTCGATGCCAAATGGCGATAGGCCTCCGCGGCCGCCGCCAGGTCACCATCGCGAAACTCCTGCGCCTCTGCGGCGGCGAAGATGCTGCCAAACGTTTCTGGTGAGGAAGGAACCAGCGGATAGTAGGGAAGCCGGAAGCCGCGATCCTGCCGAACGCCGCCCGCATCAAACACCAGCGCCAAAGCATCCGCAGGAAGTGCGACCGGCGTGCCCTGCGCGACTGCAGGAAGTAGTTCCTCCCATGCAGCCAGCCCGCGGTCCAGTTCGCGAGCCAGCAGCCCAGCAGCATTCTCCAGGCGTTCGCGCTGGCGCTGATTCTCGAGCGCGCGGTCCTGCTCCAGCAGCCGCCATCCGAGCCAGCCAAACGCCAGCAGAGGAATCCCCATAATAATAACGAACAATGCCGGGAGCTTGACGGAGGCTCCGTAATGTTTGCGATTCAACATTGCAGGCCTGAGGGAGCAACACCACTATTCCACAAACAGCTGTCAGGCTTCAATCAGTGTTCTGTCATGCTTCTGTCAGGGGCGAAATGTGCGGGCCGCGGCCTGTGCGCGGGAATTCAGGCCCGTGGATGATTCTGGCGATCTGAGGCTGGTGTCCTTGTAACTGGACGGCGAATAATCTAGAGTGGCCGACATCGGTGCAGAACGAAGTCATGACGACGGGTGACAAGCAGCGCGTGAAAGTAGCCGTCGTGCAGGCGGCGCCGGTGGCGTTTGATCGCGACCGGACGCTTGAAAAAGTCCACGCGCTGGCGGCCGATGCGGCCAGACAGGGCGCGCAACTCGTCCTGTTCCCGGAGGCGTTTGTTTCCGCCTATCCGCGCGGCCTTGATTTCGGCGCCACCGTCGGCGACCGGTCGGCCGCGGGGCGCGAGGAGTTTCGCCGCTACTGGGAGAGCAGCGTGGACGTTCCCGGTCCCGCCGTGGACGCTCTCGGCCGCACCGCGCGCGACCATCAGATCTATCTCGTCATCGGCGTCATCGAGCGCGACCAGGGCACGCTCTATTGCACCATTTTGTTTTTCGCGCCGGACGGCGCCTTCCTCGGCAAGCACCGCAAAATCATGCCCACCGGATCCGAGCGCCTGGTGTGGGGATTCGGCGACGGCTCCACCATGCCGGTTTTCGACACGCCGCTGGGCAAACTGGGCGCGGTCATCTGCTGGGAAAACTATCTCCCCTTGATGCGCGCGGCCATGTACGCCAAGGGCATCGAAATCTACTGCGCGCCTACAGCCGACGGGCGCGATTCCTGGATCGCCACCGTGCGCCACATCGCCGTGGAAGGGCGCTGCTTCGTGCTCTCTGCGAACCAGTTCAACCGGCGTCGCGATTTTCCCGCCGATTATCCTTTGCCCGGTGTCAGCGATCCCGGCGCCGTGCTCTCGCGCGGCGGAAGTTGCATCGTGGACCCCTTCGGCAACTTTCTGGCCGCTCCCAACTTCGAGGGTGAAGCAATTCTCGTCGCCGAACTCGATCGCGCGCAAATTGTGCGCGGCAAGTACGACCTGGACGTTGTAGGCCACTACGCCCGGCCGGATATTTTTCAGCTTCAGGTGGACGAACGGAAAAAACAACCGGTGAGCACCCGCAGCGCCGAATCCCCCGCCGCCATTCCCAGCGACGCCCCAGTCAAGACGAAAGCCAAGGCGTAAAATTCATTGCGCGCGCTGGCCCGGCGGGAGTTTCCACAGCAAGATCGCGCCGCCGACAAAACACAAAACGCTGGCCCACTGCGCGTTAGTCAAGCCCAGCAGCACCTTGGGATTGATGCGGATGAACTCCACCAGAAATCGCGCCCAGCCCGTCAACATCAGATAGCAAGCAAATACCGTTCCGTCGGGCCGCTCCCGGAGCAGGATGCGAGGCCCGATGCGCCACAAGATGTAGGTGATCGCTAGCGCGGCGAGCAGTTCGTAGATGGGTGTGGGATGCACGCGCTCCGTAGTCGGCACCAGGCCATTCGGAAAACTCATGCCCCACGGCAATGAGGTCGGCGATCCGTAATCTCCGTCTCCGGAGATGAGGCAGCCGATTCGCCCAATGCCGTAACCGAGCGCAGCAGCGGGCGAGGCCACGTCCAGTATCAGCAATACTTTCATTTTGTAGCGCCGTGCCAGCAGAACCAGCGCCACAAAGCCGCCAACAAATGCGCCGAACCAGGCGAATCCCATGGTGCTGAAAAGCAGCGGCAATGGATTCGCCAAAAACGCGCGAGGGCTTTCCAGTAGATGCCATAGGCGGGCGCCGACGAGACCGGCCAAGCCGGTGATTCCAATGATGCTTTCGGCATCCACGGCCAGCGAGCGCCGCGCCAGATCCGCGCGCATCAGGAAAAACGCGCAGATCAGTGCAACGGCCACCATCAAGCCGTAAGTGGGTAGCGTCAGCGGACCGAGATCGATGAATGGATACACGGGTTTGGGCAGACACCCTCGACGCGTGCGGCGCTGGTCTGCGGCCAGAGCCATCATACGCATGAGCGTCGCGGGATTGTAACTCAGCCTTGAGCGTCATAGCTACGGACGGAGTCTTTACTTTCTTCGCGAGGTACCCTATCTTCAAACGTTTGACGGAGGAGCTCTGGCCATGAATCATTCGGACTTGCAGTCGCGCATGGACGCAATCATCGCCCGGCGCGATCTGCTTGCGCATCCGTTTTACCAGGCGTGGGCCGCCGGCAAATTGCGCGCGGAAGATCTGCGGCGTTACGCTCGCGAGTATTACCATCACGTCGCCGCATTTCCCGCATATCTCAGCGCGCTGCATTCGCGACTGCCTGACGGGCAACTGCGGCGCGCGGTGCTGCGCAATCTGTGCGAGGAAGAGATTGCCGGCGCAGCGCATTCCGATCTGTGGCTGGACTTCGCCGAAGGCATGGGCGCAGACCGCGAGAGCGTGCGGAGTTCGGCGCCGTGCGAAACAACGCAGGCGCTGGTAGCCACATTTCGCCGCATCGCCCTGGAGCGGCCGCCGCTCGCGGCGCTGGGCGCGTTTTACGCGTATGAGTCGCAGGTGGCGCGAATCGCGGGCGTAAAGGCGCAAGGGCTGCGGGATTTCTACGGCGCCGATGCCAAGACTTGCGCCTATTTTGTTCTTCACTCCACGCTGGACGTTCACCACGCGAGGGTGTGGGCCGAACAGATTCACGACGGGCTGAACGGCGACGCGTCCTCGAGCGAAGACGTTTTCGCCGCGGTGGAAGAGGCCGCGGCGGCTCTGTGGAAAAGCCTCGACGGAATCCACCAGCCCCAGAGCGAATCAGCCGTCGCTTGATGTCCACACACTAAAAAGCTACTGCCAAGCCTCCATTTCAACGCGCCTGCGAACGCTCGGCGGGCGCGCGGCCGCGAGTTCCTGTGCTCGGAACGCTGCGGCCGCCAGCCGTGCCCCGCGAAGGACTGGCGGCGCCGCGCGAGGTAGTGTCCGGTGCGCTGCGCGGAGTTGGCGCAACGCGCGTATTGCCGCTGGGTGAGGTCCCACGGGGAGCCGATTCCACGGATCCGCCGGAGCCGCGCGCATTGCCGGAGGTGCGCGGCTGAATGATCGGCCGGTTCAGTTCCAGGGGCGGCCGGCTATCGGAGCGCGGCGACGTCGGGTTGTTGGTCTGATTAGTGGCGTTCGTGCCGCGCGCTGAAGAGGACGGGCGAGGCCCGCCCGAAAATCGCTGCCAGCCGTTCTGCCGGTCATTGTTTGAGTTTGACTGCGCTTCGTTTCCGGATTGCTGATTTCCCGAACTGTTCTGAGCGACCATCCGGTCGGGGTCACTCGCCTCCATGCGCCTGCTGGAAATCCGCGGAAGGCCGGACCGCGGTTCCGAAGGACGCGACTCGTTCTGGGCGGGACGGGCCGGATTGGCTGTGGGGTCCGGGCGGCCGGGAGATGATTCCGAACCGGTAGCGCGCTGCCGTGGCGCCCGGAGGACGGGCGCTCGCTGATTGCTCTGCGAATCGGCCGGGGCGGCCTGGCCGGCTTGGCCGGTGCCGAAGCGGCGCCATCCGGCGGAGGGCTCGCGGCGCGTATCGGATGCAGGGGTTTGCGCTGGCGCGGGAGTTTGGGTTTGCCGAGGAGAATTCAACTCGGGGACGTTGTTGTTCCGCTCCCTGGATGGGCCCGAGAATCCGCCGTTGTTGGCGGCAGGCCGGTTGTCCGTGCTCCGGTCGCCCGCGCCATCGTTATTTGAGGAGCGCAGGCGGCCGTCGCGCTCGATGGCCTGCTGCAACTGAGCGGACTGGTCGGAGAAGGACTCACGCTGCGTGCTGGGCACGCGCCGGGAGAAGAAACGCGCTTGGTTTGCCGGGCGAGAAGATGCGGAGGAACTGAGCGGCCGGTCGGAGGCGCGCAGGCTATCGCGTGAGGGGACTACCGGCAGATTGCCGGCCACGAGATGGCCCTGGCGCAGCTCGGTGGTGCTGACGGTGCGCACGGCCGCGGAGCCCTGGCCGAAATTCTCAGCGGAAACGGTCGAGAGGCCGAAGCGCACGCGGTCGTTCACCAGCATGTTGTGAACGTTCGATTCCCGGTGGCCGCCGCGCAGCGGAGCGATGACGTTGACATTCCGCACGTTGTAGATATTGGTGATATTGGTGATGTTGGTGACGTTCACGACGTTGAAGTTGTTGCGATGCCGACCCCACCAGGGGTTCACGAAGTCACAGGGCCCGGCGGGCAGCCAGCCAATCGAGCCGAAACCGCCGCCGAAGGAGACTCCCACGCTGAATCCGGAGCCTCTGCCGAAGCCGAAGAATGAGACGTAAGCCGGCGCGTAGATGGGACGGTACACGGGAGTCACCGGCCCCGGCCACCAAACCCAGGAGCCGCCATGGACGAACCAGCGTCCGTAGTGATACGGCGCCCAGCCCCAGGGCTCTGCGCCGATCCAGGTCCATCCCCAGTAGGCCTGCCACATCCAGCGTCCGTGGCGATAGGGCGCCCAGCCCACGGCGACGCGCGGCATCCAGACATAACCGTAGTCGGGAATGCGGCTCCATCGTCCATAGGCGTCCAAGTCGCCGGCGCCAGTGTAATAGCGGTTGGTGCGCCGCCAGCCTTCGGCATTGGCGATGATGCGGTCGCGGTCGTTGTTCCACTTATCGAAGTCATCTGTGGAAGGAGCCCTGGCGGTCTGGAACTGCACATCGCTGCCGGTGCCGCGAACAGTGATGAACTGGCCCTTCTTGAGCCGCGTGCTGCCTTCGGGAGTGGAGACGTCGGCTTCGCCCTCGCGCACGGTGACTAGAGTATCTCCCGCGGGGTTCACTTCGATGCGGTAGCGGCCCTCGCGGAGCGGAATGACGGCGACGTTGGGAGTGTTGATTTCCACGTCGGCTTCCGAACCTTTCAGTACGGAATAGTTCGCCAAGCCCTGCGCCAACTGGATTTGAATACGGGTGCGCTCGAGAGTGGCGATATCGGCCTGCGCGTTTTCGTCCAGGCGAAGCAGGTTGGCCCAGTCGAGTTGAATTTCGGCGCGGGAACGGGTGCCGGTGAAGACCTTGTCGCCGGCCACGAGCGGAGTGTTCAGGTCCACGGTTGATGCGTCGCCGGAATCGCCGCGCTGCATGGAGACTTCGCCGTGAATGAGGCTGATGCGGGCGACACCGGGCGGCTCGTTATTTGCTTGCGCATTCGCAGCTTGAACGAAGCCGAATCCGGCCAGAGCCAGAATCGCCATCCACGTCATCTTCAGCATTCTCATAGGACACCTCGCAGTTACCGCCGCGCTTCTATATGGCACGCGCGGTGCCAGATCCCGGCATTCTGAGTCTGCCTGGAAGCCATTGAGGATGCACAAGATAGGTCTTGGGTCGCGGAAGCTGGCAGTTCTGGAGTCGCGGATCGCTGGCTGAGAACCACCGGCAGTGGTGGACTTGAGCCAGGCGGCTTGCGGTGGAGGCCATATTCCCCACTGGGAGCCGGCAAGATGCCGGCGGTACGAAAAAAAAGCGAGCCGGGCCGGTTTGCGATGATGCCATACCCCCCCACCCCGGTGTTTTTGCGAAAGAGTGCGGAAGTGATTGAAGGCGTGGGGGTTAACACTCGGCGATGTGCACAAAGTGTTTGTAAGTGTGTGAAAACACGGGGGCGAATTTTCAAGGAGGCGCGAAAGTGTGTGCAACAGCATGGAAACGCGATGGTTGGGCGGCGAGAAGTGCAAAGCAGCTTCGGCGAACGGGATCTGCTTCACGGTGGCCGCTGGCTCCGCTGGAGCTTCCTCCTTAGCTGAAGCTGGGGCGGACAGGCCGGAGGACGGGACGGCGCGCAGGGCGGCGAGTTCATGAGGGATCGGGGTGGGGTAAGGAATTTTTTCTGGGCACATACTCCATTATCTCATGCGAGTAAAGCATGGTCCCGCTGGGACCACAACGGAGGATGAAAATGGGCCCTCGAGCCCCTCGTCTCCAGACGACCTAAGGCATTTTCGTAGGGGTAAAGAGAGGCGGCGCACCAGGCGGAAGCCGCCTGGAAGGCGGCGCTACAAAAACCTCGAATCTGGATGCTTACGCAGGCGCAGGAGTAGCTGTGCTACTGGTGGTCCGGCGGGCAATTAGGCGTATAATTCCGCCCAACCATGAGTCTGAGTTCTGGAACACGGCTGGGGACTTACGAGGTTCGCGCGCTGATTGGCGCGGGCGGGATGGGCGAGGTGTATGAGGCGCACGACAGCAAGCTTGACCGCGATGTGGCCATCAAGGTTTTGCCGGAGCAGTTTGCGCGGGATTCGGAACGGCTGGCGCGGTTTCAGCGCGAAGCCAAGCTGCTGGCGGCGCTGAATCATCCCAACATTGCGGCCATCTATGGGCTGGAGCAGTCCGGCAGCACGCATTACCTGGTGATGGAACTGGTGCCGGGTGAGACGCTGCGGGAGCGGGTGGCGGGGGAGCGGCCGGTGCCGGTCGAGGAAGCGTTGACCATCGCCAAGCAGATTGCGGAGGCGCTGGAGGCGGCGCACAACAGCGAGAAGGGGATCATTCATCGCGATCTGAAACCGGCCAATGTGAAGGTGACGCCGGAAGGGCGCGTGAAGGTCTTAGATTTCGGGTTGGCGAAGGCGTTCGCCGTTGAGCAATCCACAGAAGATATTGCCAATTCGCCGACGTTGAGCGCGGCTCCGACGATGCAGGGCGTGATCATGGGGACGGCGGCGTACATGTCGCCGGAGCAAGCGCGCGGCCGAGCGGTGACCAAGGCGGCGGACATCTGGGCGTTTGGCGCGGTGCTGTACGAACTGCTGACGGGCAAGCAGGCGTTTCAGGGCGAGGACGTCACGGACATTCTGGCGGCGGTGGTGAGAGCGGAGCCGGATTGGAGCCGATTGCCGGAAGCGACGCCGCCTGCGATTCGGACGCTGCTGCGGCGATGTCTGCGGAAGGACCGGCGGCAGCGCTTGCAGGACGCCACTGGAGTGCGAATCGAAATCGAGGACGCGCTTTCCGGAGCGTTGGGTGCCGAGCCGGTCCCCGCCGTGCCGGGCAAGGGGCCTTTCGGCAATGTTCGTTTGGCTTGGTCTGTGGCGGCGAGTGCCGTCGTGATCGCGGCGCTGGCGATGGGCGCTTTCATGTACATGCAGCCCGTGCCGGCGGAGTCACAGGCATTCCGGTTCTCGGTCGGTCCACCGCAGGGAACGAATCTCCACCCGAATCCGCACTTCCTCACTATCTCACCGGATGGTACCAAGCTGGCTTTCATTGCCACGGATTCCTCCGGCAAGGAACAACTCTGGATCCGCGCACTGGACTCCGAAGCGGCCCAGGTGCTGGCGGGAACAGACAATCCAGTCCAGCCCTTCTGGTCGGCGGACAGCCGCTTTCTGGCCTTCTACGCCGGCGACGGGAAGCTAAAGAAAGTCGCAGCGTCAGGGGGACCTGTCCAGACCATAACCGACGCCGTCTCGGGCGCCAATGGTAGCTGGAGCCGGGACGGAGTTATTCTGTTCGCTCCGGCGGCAGGAGGAGGCACGACAGCGGCGGCGGCTCGTCTGGGAGCCACGATCCGCCGAGTTTCTTCAGCAGGTGGAGAGTCGCAGCCGGTGACCGCGCTCGATGAATCGCGGCAGGAAACTGCCCACTACTGGCCGCACTTCCTGCCCGATGGAAAGCATTTCCTGTACCTCGCGCTCAGCTCGAATCCGGAGAAGAACGCGATCTTTGTAGGCTCCTTGGATTCTGCTGAAAAAAAGCTGCTTCTGAACGCCGCGTCGAACGCTTCCTATATCCCACCGGGCTATTTGCTTTTCAACCGAGAGGGGACGCTGATGGCCCAGCCGTTCGACGCCGAGCGGCTTGAACTGGCGGGGGAGGAAGTTCCCATTGCGGAGGACGTGCAGTTCAATGCAGTGAATATGAGGGCAGCTTTTGCCGCTTCCGCGAATGGCGTGCTGGCCTATCGCATTGCGACTAGCGCGTCGAGCGGGCAGCTTGTATGGTTCGACCGATCGGGCAAGCAGACAGTCCTGCTGGGAGACCCCAATGCGTACGGCGGCGACGTTGAGCTTTCGCCAGACGGGAAACGGGCCGCCGTCAGCATTGTGGATCAAGTCCGGCGAACAGAGGATCTCTGGCTTTACGACTTGGGGCGTGGGCTCAAGACTCGCTTTACGTTCGACCCCGCACAGGAGCGGAACCCCATCTGGTCGCTCGACGGCAGCCGAATCGTTTTCAGCTCGACTCGGAAGGGGCGCGCCGACCTTTATCAGAAAGCTGCTGACAATTCCGGGACGGAAGAAGTGTTCTTCGAGGACAATCTAGACAAGTTTGGCACGGGCTGGACTCCGGACGGACGTTTTTTTCTTTACAGTAGCAACAACACCGGCAACGTTGAAAACAACGATGTCCTGGTATTGCCGCTTTCGGGAGATCGAAAACCGGTTCCGTTTCAAAAAACAGAGTTCCGCGAGGGTTTCGCGCGATTCTCTCCCGACGGCCGGTGGGTCGCGTATGCGTGGTATGAGTCCGGCCTGTCTCAGGTGTATGTGGCGCCTTTTCCAGGTCCGGGCGGGAAGTGGCTAGTTTCGACGGCAGGCGGTAGACTGCCGCGCTGGCGGCGCGACGGCACGGAGATTTTCTATCTCGCACCTGACAACACGTTGATGGCAGCGGCAGTGAACGGCAGGGGATCGAGCTTTGCAGTCGGCGCAGTGAGGCCGCTGTTTGAGACGCGCGCGACCGGGGCGCGTTACTCGTATGACGTATCGGCCGATGGCCAGCGGTTTCTGATCAACACGGCCCTGGAGCAGGCGGCGTCGGCGCCGATCACGGTGGTGGTGAATTGGACGGCGGGGGTGGGGAAGTGACGGAGTGGCGGAGTGGCCGAGTGGCGGAGTGGGCTATTCGTCCGCCTGCGGCGGACTCAGGGTAAACGAAGTGAGCAGAGGGATTCCTCGCTGCGCTCGGAATGACAACCACTGCTAACAAGCGATCATGAGAAGCCTCTAGGCACCTAGGCCCGCAAAGGCGCACAGCCAGGAATGGCTGTGCTACTCGGAGTCGGGGATGCCGATTTTTTCCAGGCGATAGCGCAGGGCGTTGCGCGAAAGGCCCAACAGGCGCGCGGCCTGGCTTTTGTTGCCATTGGCGCGGCGGTAGGCTTCCAAAATAATTTCGTCTTCCCACTGGTCGAGAGTTTTGCCTTCGGGCAGCAGCGGCTGCGCGGTGCCGGGCGATGCGGGCCTCGCGGAGTCGAGATGGATGTCTGCGGCTTCGAGGACCGGGCCCGCCGCCAGCCCCGATTGCATCGGGGCCAGGGCGCAGGCGCGCTCGATGATGTTTTCCAGTTCGCGGACGTTGCCCGGCCAGTGGAAGTCTGTAAGTTTGCGAAGAGCTTCGGGCGTGACGCCAGTCAAAGCTTTGGCTGATTTTTGCGAATGGCGGGCGAGGAAGAGATTGACCAGATCGGGGATGTCTTCTTTGTGCTCGCGCAGCGGGGGAATATCAATGGGCACGACGTTTAAGCGGTAGTAGAGGTCCTCCCGAAACGTGCCCTGTTCGAGGGCGGCTCGTAAATCGCGGTTGGTGGCGGCGATCAGGCGGACGTCCACCTTGATGATGCGGGTTCCGCCGAGGCGCTCGAATTCGCGTTCCTGAAGGACGCGCAGGAGCTTGACCTGGGTGGGCGGGGGCACGTCGCCGATTTCGTCAAGGAAAAGCGTGCCCTTATCGGCCAGCTCGAATTTGCCGGGTTTGGCGGCGGCGGCGCCGGTGAAGGCGCCTTTTTCGTAGCCGAAGAGTTCGCTTTCGAGGAGATTTTCGGGAATGGCGGTGCTGTTGATCTTGATGAAGGGGCCGGCGGCGCGGCTGGAGCGTTGGTGGATCAGGCGGGCGATGAGGTCTTTGCCCACGCCACTTTCTCCGCCGAGCAGGATGGTGGAAGGCGTGGGCGCGACGCGTTCGACCAGGGCCAGCACCTCCTGCATTTTGGCGCTGCGCGCGATGACGTTGGGATAGTCGTAGCGCTGGCCCAGGGCTTCCCGCAAGGCGCGGTTTTCTTCGCGCAGGCGGCCGGAGGCCAGCTCCTTCTCGACGACCATGCGAATTTCCGCCAGCGAAAATGGTTTTAAGACGTAATCGGCGGCGCCGGCCTTCATGGCTTCGACGGCGGTCTCGATGGTGCCGTAGGCGGTCATGACGATAACGGGCAGGGCGGCGTGGGCGCGCTTGGCGGCTTGCAGGAATTCGAGGCCGGTCATGCCGGGGAGCTTCAGGTCGGTCAGGACGAGGTCCACTTGTTCTTTGCGCAGCAGGCCGAGAGCGGCTTCGGCATCGGGCGCGGAGAGCGTGTCGAGGCCGGCTTCGGCCAGGTCGAGCTCGAGCAGGCGGCGCATGCGGGCTTCGTCTTCGATGATGAGAATGGTGGGCATGGTCTAGCGGTCGCGCGAAAAGCCGGAGGGATTCCTCGTCGCTTCGCTCCTCGGAATGACGGGTTGAGCCTTGTCGGCGATCGGAAGAATTGCGGTCGTGCCTTTTTCGGAGAACGGGAAGAAGATGACAAAACGGGCGCCGGGCGCGCCGGCGGCCAATTCGATTGAGCCGTGGTGCTCGTCCACGATCTTGGAGACGATGGAAAGGCCCAGGCCGACCCCGGCTTTTTTGGTAGTGACGAAGGGATTGAAAATTTGTTCGCGCAGCTCGGGGGAAACGCCGGGGCCGGTGTCGGCGACGGTGGCTTCGATGCCTTGGCGGCCGGCGCGCTCGGCGAGAGAGAGCGAGACTTGCAAGTCGCCGCCATTTTCGCCCATGGCTTCGTAGGCGTTTTGAGCCAGATTGACGAACACCTGCTCGCAGAACTTTTCGTCCACGGGAATTTCGGGAAGATTTTCCTGGTAGCGGCGGACGACACGCACGGGCGGCCCGTTCCAATTGGCGGCGACGGAGTGGAGTGCGCGGTCGGCAATGGCGGCGAGAGAAGCGGGCTGGAGCTCGAGGCGCAGCGGGCGGGCAAAATCGAGGAAGCGGGCCACAAGGGCGCTCAGGCGATTGACTTCGCTGGAAATATAGCCGGCCAGCTCCGACGCCAGGGGCTCGGAGGCGCTGAGGCGCTGGGTGAGAATTTCGGCGGAGCCCTTGATGATGCCGAGCGGGTTGCGAATCTCGTGCGCCAAGCCGGCGGAAAGCTGGCCCAGTGCGGCCAGGCGCTCGGAACGGCGCGCTTCGGCCTGGGCGCGTTCGAGGAGGCGATTGGTATCGGCAAGCTGCTCGGCCAGGCGCTGGTAGCGGTGGGTCTGCCGGCGGTTTTCCACGGCAAAACGATTGACGATGATGGCGGCCAGGAAGAAAAACAGGTTGCGAGTGACCAGTTCCGCGGTGCCGCCCGGGGTGAGTTGGTATTCCTGCAGCGCGGGGTAGAGGTAGGAACAGTAGGCGGCCGAGACCAGCGCGGTCCAGAGGAGAGCGCCCCAGGGGCCGAAGTAGACTGCGGCGGTGACCACGGGCAGGAACAGAATAGGGTAGTAGCTGCTGTTGATGCCGAGGTCGCCGGTGTGGCTGAGGAGCAGGGTGGCCAGCGCGATTTTGAGCAGGACCACGTAGCTGCGCCCGCGGCCGGGGCGCCAGGCGACGATGCGGCCTTCGACGAGTTGCAAGACACCGATGGCCAGCAGGATGAGCTGCTTGTGAATTTCGGCGACGGGAGGAAGCACGGCCAGGCCAGCGAGGAACGCCAGCCACAGCAGGTCCATCCAGTTGCGTGTGCGGCGCTCGGGAGAACTCATAGGTGCGGGTCCGCCGGGAGGGGCGGAGGCCTGCTTTATCTTAGCTCCATTGGGGGCTCCATTGGGGCGCCATCGGGGGAAAGTGCGCCCGATGCGCGGATGAGTGCGAGGGGACCGTGCAGGTTTTCTGTTTGCGTGGGGCGGGCGGCGCTTGAGAAGATGAGCGGCTTCGACGGCAGGTTCGATGGCGGAGGGGAAAGGCGCGATCATGTCTGGACAGTCCCGAGGTGAAACGTACGGCTTATTCGATCCGCTGACGATTCGCGGGGTCACGCTGCGGAATCGCATCGTCGTTTCGCCGATGTGCCAATATTCGTGCGAAGACGGACTGGCCAACGAGTGGCACTTCGTGCATCTGGGCAGCCGGGCGGTGGGAGGCGCGGGACTGGTGATGGCGGAGGCCACGGCGGTCGAGGCCAGAGGCCGCATCAGCCCGCAGGACCTGGGACTGTGGAGCGACGCGCACATCGAGCCGCTGGCTCGCATCGTGCGGTTCATACATTCGCAGGGGGCCACGGCGGGAATACAGCTCGCGCACGCGGGACGCAAGGGCAGCACCGCGCGTCCGTGGGAGGGGGGCGGGCGTCTGGAAGCGAACCAGGGAGGCTGGAAGGACGTGGTGGCACCCAGCGCTGTGCCGTTTTCGCCGGACTATCCGATGCCCGCGGAGATCAGCGCACAGGGGATCGCGGAAGTAGTGCGCGCATTCGGAGAGGCCGCGCGGCGCGCTCAGCAGGCCGGTTACCGCGTGGTGGAGATTCATGCGGCCCACGGCTATCTGCTGCATGAATTTTTCTCCCCGCTGAGCAATCATCGCGGCGACGCGTATGGTGGATCGTTCGAGAATCGGACGCGCATGGTGCGGGAAGTCGCAGAGGCCATTCGGCGTTACTGGCCGGAGAAATACCCGCTGTTCATTCGCATTTCGGCGACCGACTGGACCGAAGGCGGATGGGACGTCGAGCAGTCGGTGGAGCTGGCGCGCATGCTGCAGCCGCTGGGTGTGGACCTGGTGGATTGCTCTTCGGGAGGGAATGTAGCGGGCGCGAAGATTCCCATCGCGCCGGGTTACCAGACGAAATTCGCGGAGCGAATCCGGCAGAGCGCGGGGATTCTTACCGGAGCGGTGGGCATGATCACTTCCGCGGTGCAGGCCGAGCAGATTCTGCGCAGCGGACAGGCCGACGTGGTCCTGCTGGCGCGGCAGATGCTGCGCGATCCGTACTGGCCGTTGCACGCGGCCGGCGAGCTGGGGCATGCGGCGTCGTGGCCGGTGCAATACCAGCGGGCCGCACCGGCGGGCGCGCCCGCGCGGCAGCCGGTGGAAGACGTCTAGTGCGACCGAGTGTGCCGCAAGCGGTTGCTTTTGCAGGGCGACACGGATATAACTCTGGGCATCAGAATAACAGGAGGATTTTCCATGTGGACCCGGCACTTGTTGATAGCACCAGCACTCTTGTGGGCAGCGACAGCTTGTGGACAGGCAACTCCGGCCACGGCTCATGCGGATCTCACCAACGCCAAGGGAGAGAAGATCGGGACGGCGACCTTGACGCCGGTGGCAGGCGGCGTGCGCGTCGAGTTCAGCGTCACGCAGCTTCCTGCGGGCACGCATGCGCTGCACATCCATACCACGGGGCGATGCGAAGGCCCTGATTTCATGTCAGCCGGGGGACATTTCAACCCCGCGATGAGGCAACATGGCAAGGACAACCCCATGGGAGCCCACGCCGGGGACCTGCCGAATTTCGATGTGGATGCGCAGGGACGCGGACGGGGCGCGATCACGGCCATGGGTGTCACCGTGGGCGAGGGGAGCAATTCGCTGTTCCACCCCGGCGGAACGGCCCTGATGGTCCACGCGGCGGCGGATGACTACAAGACCGACCCGACCGGAAACGCAGGCGCCCGGCTGGCTTGCGGCATAATCCAGAAATAGGTCCCATTTAGCGCCGGTGGCGGTGCGGCCCTGGCTCCTGAATTGAGGGAGAGGGTGATGGGTCGCGCCTAGGTATCTTCCGCAGCGCCCCTCCCAGTGGACGGTTAACTGCCTATTTTTGTGCGAGATAGGTAGAATAAAGATTTACGCTCCGACGGAGTTCCTTCCAGGTACAGCGAATCAAAAACAATCTAAGTAACTGTTACATATAGTGTTAGTAGTAAAACGCGGGCAGTTGAGGCGTATATTTGGCGAAACTATGTCCCAAAAGTCCTAGGACCATACGCCTAAGAGGTTCGGGACTCCTAGTCCATGGTTAGGGTCAGGGCCGGCCGCTAATCTGTTCTCACACCGGACATGAGTTGGAAGGCAGTGGAGACCCTTCGAGAGCACGGGAAACACGGAGCAGTTGGCGGGACTCAGAAAGCGAGGACAGACATGCAGACGAAACTACGGATGACCAGCTTAGGGTTGTTAGCGTTCGTAGCGGGCCTGCTGTGGACATCCACGTTGGCTGCCGCACCCACGCCCAAGGCAAAGCGGGCGATATTCGGAGGCAAACCGCAGTATGTAGGAATCGCATCCTGGTACGGTAAACAGCACCAGGGCCTAAAGATGGCCAATGGGAAGCCGTTTGACCGTCGCAAGATGACGGCGGCGGCCTGGAACATGCCGCTGGGGACAGTAGTTCGCGTAGTCAACCTGAAGAACGGCAACTCGGTCGTGGTGACGGTTACCGATCGTGGTCCGCACCCGCGCCTGAGCCGCGCGATTGACCTCTCGGAGGCGGCAGCAATAGAACTTGATTACATTGACGAGGGTCTGACTTCCGTGTTCATTTCCGTTGTGCCCGCGGGGCGGTTTGAGAGCGCTGAAATTACAGCGCAATTGATCGAACCGCCGGCAGAGGTGCCCGCAGGCGAAGAGGAGCAACTCAAGGAAGAAGCCGTTGTGTCTGCTTCCTTGTGAGCCATCGGTGAGCCGGGAGACAGGCTCAGTCGAGGTAGATGGGCAGGCAGAGTGGGGGCTCGACGTGGAAATCGAGGCGGGTGATCTCTTCGAGCGCGCGCTGCAGCACAGCGCTGCTACAGGACTCCAGAGTGATGATGAACGGCAGCGCCGAATGGGGATATCCGGGCTTTTGCAGCAAAGCGTCAATGCTGATGCCGTGACGCGAGAGGGCCGCGGCCACTTCGGCCACGATGCCCGGACGATCGCGAACCACAAGACGCAGATAGTGGGGCACGGTGAATTCGCCGCTTACGCTGCTGGGAACCTGCACGGGTCTTTCGGGAGAGGCTGGGCTGGCGGCGCCGCCGGCGCGAGCAATCGAGTGCAGGTCTGAAACCACCGCGACCGCGGTCGGATCGCCGCCCGCTCCGTAGCCGGAAAGCAGAATCGGACCGGCAAACTCGCCGGTAGCCACGACCAGATTGTGGCTGCCCTGCACGTGGGCAATCAAAGAAGACAGGGGGACCAGCGCCGGTTGAACGGCGGCAAACAGGCGGACGCCGTCGCCGGGCTCGCGGATGGCCAAGGAGATTTGTCGGATGGTGCAATTCAGCTCGCGGGCGTAGGCGAAATCCACGGCTCCGACCGAGTAGACAGGCCGGCAGGGGATCTGTTCGCTGCGCACGCGGAGGCGCAGGCCAACCTGGGTCAGGATGATCAGCTTGGCGCGGGCGTCGTAGCCTTCCACGTCATCGCGGGGATCGGCTTCGGCGAAACCCAGGCGCTGGGCCTCCTTGAGCGCCGACTCGAAGCTGGCGCCGTGGGCCTCCATCTGGGTCAGGATGTAATTGCAGGTGCCGTTGAGGATTCCGGCAATTTTGTAGAGGCGGTCGCCGGCCAGGCCTTCTTGAATGGCGATGATGGCCGGTATGCCTCCGGCCACGGAGGCGCCGAACTCGAGGCGGCGGCCTTTCTTACGCGCGAGTTCCAGCAGCTCCGGGCCTTGATCGGCGATCAAAAGCTTGTTTGCTGTGACCACCGACTTGCCGGCTTGCAGGGCTTTGCGGATCCAGGTGCCGGCAGGCTCGACGCCGCCGACCAGCTCGACGAAAACGTCGGTATCCGATGAGAGCAGCTCGTCAATGCTCTCCGTCCAGCGAACGTTGGGCAGCCAGTCCACTTTCTTGCGTTGCACGTTGCGATTGCAGACGTGCGTCAGCACGAATGGGCCGGCGGCGTCCTGGCTCAGCAGCTTGGCCACAGAGCGGCCCACGGTGCCGAATCCGACCAGTCCAATTTTCAATTTTCTGCCAGCATCCGGCTGCTTCTTGGGCGCCGGATTGGTGCGCGAGACAGATTGCGTGGATTGCGCCACCCGTTCGTCTCCTTCGTGCTAGTTCCGTGCAGCTTCAGTCGAAAACACCAAGGGTTAGCCGAATTAGGGAGTCTAAAGCTAAACCCATACTCGATGCTAGACGCAAATTTCCCGCCAAGGAGTTCACGATCCGGCGGAATGAATGTAGTGGACGAGCTTCCCATTGTCGAATCGAACAGAAGTCAGTAATTGTAATCATAATGAATTTCCACATTGTCGAGGCACGTTACGTATCCGGGCACGTAGTTTGGCTCCGCTTTCGCGATGGTACGAGCGGTGAGATCGATCTGGGGGCGGCACTGAAGGGCCCCGCCCTCGAACCACTGCGCGATCCAGCAGTGTTCAAGCAATTCGAGATTCATCCTGAATTTCACACGCTGGTGTGGCCGAATGGCGCGGACTTCGCTCCGGAATTCCTGCACGACAACGTGCGAGTCACGGCTTAGTCAGCGTGGGCAGCGCCTATTTCGTGTTTGCTGGGGCGGGCGGGGCCGCGGGGGTGGCCAAGGGTTCGGGCGGAGGTGGGACCCAGGGGTTCATTTCGCCGACGTATTTTTCGAGGTCGGTGATCAGTGTGGGGGATACGACGTAAAGTGCGGGGCGGGCATCGCGGCGTCCGATGTATTCGTTGCCCGATCGCGAAAGGGCCACGCGCTCGATGCGCTTGCCGAGGCTGGCAGTGACGGTGAACTCGATTACTGGCCGGCCGAATCCGCCGGCAACAAAACGGGTGGCTTCGAGATCGCGGATGCGGGCGATGACCGACTGCACACTGGTGGCGTCCATTCTCGTTCCGTTCGACTTCCACTCATCGCCGGCAAAGGTGATCGTGTAAGACTTGCCGGCGAGGCGCATTTCGACCTTCTGGGGGAAGTCGAAGCCGAAATCGAACAGTTTCTTATTGGCAAAATCGAAGGGCGCCTTGTCCAGGCTGCTTTTGACGTACGTGGAAACGGTGAAAAGGCGGGGATCACCAGCGAGCATAGCAAAGGCGCTGGCGCCAGCCGGGGTGTTGTCGCCAAATAGGAGTTTGCTGGTCTTGCCGTCCTTGGTGCTGATCTCCGCTTCGAGCGCGGGCTGCGCCAAGCCGTAGGGAGTCAGTTCGCCCGGTTTTTCCTCGACCAGCCGGTCGGAATTAAGGGCTGACAGCGTGGAGAGCAGAGTCGAGATAGTGTTCGAGTCCGCGGGGAGCGGAGGCGTTTCCGCGACTTGCCAATCGCCGGAATCGAGCTTGGCCAGTATCACCTTCTCCGTGCGGTTGCGCTGGATATTGATGTGGGTGATATCCGCCTGAGACAAGGTGAGGATGCGGGGCGCCTCGGGCGTGCCTCCGGCAGCGGCTTTGGCCGCCTCGCGGCGGTTGGACCAGTAGAGCGCGCCGGCGAGGATGGCGAGCACGGCGCCGGCGAGGATGAGACCGCGGGTCTTCATGGTGTCCCTTGCGACATGGCCAAGACGCGAGCCGATTCTTTCCGAGAACTGCAAATCCGAAGCTTCAGCGGCTAAAGCCGCATTGATCTTGCCGGCCTTACGTCGCGGCTGAAGCCGCGACCCACAAAGACTCTCTAGTCGTCACACGACCTCGCGGCCGACCCTACCGTCTCCGCCACCAGACCGAGACGCCGGCAAGAACCACGACCAGCGGCAGCAGGAACTGGCTGGAAATGCGCACCCAGCGCAATTGATTGGTGGTCATGTTGATCGGGCGGTTTTCCGGCGGCTTGGGACGGATGGAGATCAAGTCCTCGTCCGAGGAGAGCCAGTTCATGGCGTTCAACGCCAGATCGCTGTTGCCGTTGAAATCAATGAAGGAATTCGCGGCCCACTGAGAATTGCCGATGACCACAAAACGGCCTTCCTTGTCCGGCTGGTCCGTGGTGAATGTGCCGGCGGCGCCGAGGGGCAGCGGCCCTTTCTTGTTTTTGGGGTCCTGTGGGTTGAAGGACGGCGAGCTCAAGTCGGATGTAGCCAGGCTGCTTTCGGAGGAACTGAAGAGTTGCTGGACGGCGGTCTTGTCCATGTTCTTGGTTTGCAGGGAGCGCGCCAGAGGAAATCCGGTGGCCACGCCGCGCATCTCGCTGACGATGGGATGAAAATTGTAGGTGCTGACCAGGGCCACTTGCGGACCCACTCCGGCGAGCTGTCCCATGGGATTCAGGTCCAGGATGAGGTCTTTGTCGAGCGTCACGCCCCAGGCCGCGAGGACGGCAGAGAGCGCATCGTTATCGGCGATTGTGGGCCGGCCCATTTTGAGCGGCGGGTCCAGCAGAATCAGCGCGCGCCCTCCGGCTTCGACGTACTTCTGGACGGACGCGACGGCGTTGGACTGATACTCGGTGGTCGGGCCGCCGATCACGATCACGGTGCAGTCGCCGGGAATATCGGACTGCTGCAGCAGGCTGATGGATTTCGAGGTGTAGTTGTCCTTGGTCAGCATGTCCTTGAAATTGGAGTATCCGGCGCGGTCGGTATCGTCAATGCGATGCTCGCCGCTGCCGCTGACGAAACAGACGGTGCGCGTAGTGTTCTTCAGGGTGCGGATGAAGGCCCCGGAGATTCCTTCCTCGGTCAGGCTCTTGGCTTGCTCCTTCTTGTCGCCGATCTCGACGATGGCGGTGCCGTAGCTGGTGATGCCGGCGGCGCGCGCCACCTGGGGATTTCTGTCCGGATCAATGTACTCGACCTGAACCCGGGAGGAGAGGTTGGCGTAACGATCGAGCAGATCTCGGGCCTGCGGGAAGCGGCCGGTTTGATCGTAGTACTTGATGTGGGCGTCCTGGGTGAGGTCATTCACGATTTTCGCGGTCTGGTCGGAGAGGGTATAGCGCTTGTTGGCGGTGGAGTCCCAGGAGCGGTTGTAGCGGTTGGCCAGGACGTTGGCGACAACGGCGATGGTGAGAACGACCAGGATATAGACGGTCGCGTAGGCCGCATATTTTGTCTGCCGGGCTCGGAGCCATTTTCTTGCCATTTAGGACCTCCAGCGCATGGATTCCATGGAGCGCGCGGTGAAAAACAGGGCCAGAAGCGTCATGGAGAGATAAAAGACGACATCCTTGGAGTCGATCAGGCCCTTCGAGAACGATTCAAAGTGGGCGATGACGGAGAAATAGGCCAGCACCCTGGCCCAGGCGGCCGTTTCAAATCCGGAAACCCACTCGAGCACCCAGAGCAGCAGGCATACGCCGAAGGTGGCGGCGCCGGCGATGATCTGATTGCGCGTGAGAGTGGAGATGAATGTACCGATGGCCAGCAGGCCGCCCGCCTGCAGGAGTAGGCCGAGATAGCCGATGAGCAGCGGCTTCCAGTCCGGGTTGCCGTAGCGGAACAGGTAGATAAAGCTGATGCCGCTGAATGCCATCATGGAGAGGTAGAGCAGCACGGCGGCCAGCCACTTGCCGAGGATAATTTCGCCGTCGCGTACGGGCGAAGTGACCAGCAATTCGATGGTGCCGGTGCGTTTCTCTTCGGCAAAGAGGCGCATGGTGATGATGGGAATGAAGAACAGGCCGACGACACTGAGATTGGCCAGCAACGGGCGGATGATCTGCTCGTTGACGTTCATGTTCGTGGGCTCGTCGCGGAGCTGCGCTTCCATGCCCAAGTAGATGAAGTAGCCCAGCGAGTTCCAGAAGAAGAATCCGAAGATGACCGCGAACATGGTCAGCAGCAGGTAGGCCACCGGCGAAACGAAATAGCTGCGCAACTCCTTGCGGCAGATGATCCACATATTTCTCACGGTTGGGTCTCCTGGGGAGGGGCTTCTTCGGCGGGCGGCGGCGCGACTTCCTCGCGGGTGAGCTGCAAAAAGATCTCTTCGAGGCTCACGGCCGAGGCCCGCAGCTCATGCAGTTCCCAGCCGGCCTCGATCACGGCGCGGGCCAGATCGCTGCGAATCGAGCGGCCAGCGCTGCTCTCAATTTCGGCGAAGATGCGATCCTGCCGGGAGTCGCGGAATGCGACGCGGCTGACGCCGTTGACACGCGCCAAGCGGCGTTCGACGGCCGCAGGATCGAGCGGGCCGTTGGGGCTGCCGACTTCCAAAAGCACCGATTCGCCGCCGCGCGCCCGGTGCTGGAGGTTTTCGACGGAGTCGGTGGCCACCAGGCGGCCGCGATTGATGATGAGCACCTCCTGGCAGGTCTGCTCGACTTCCGGAAGGATGTGGGTGCTGAGGATGATGGTGTGGTCGCCGGCCAGGCTGCGGATGAGCGACCGGGTTTCGTTGATCTGCTTGGGGTCGAGGCCGGCCGTGGGCTCGTCCAGGATGAGAACGTCGGGATTATGAATGATGGCCTGGGCTAGGCCCACGCGCTGGCGGTAGCCCTTGGAGAGCTTTCCAGTTGTTTTCCTGCGCACTTCTCCGATGTTGCAGCGTTCGACGACGTATTCAATCCGCTCGAAACCTTGGGCCGGAGAGGCCCTTGAGCTTGCCGACGAAGTTCAGGTACTCGCCCACGCGCATCTCCGGATACAATGGCGGCAGCTCGGGAAGATATCCGATGCGCCGCTTCACTTCGAGAGGGTGCTCGAGGATATCGAAGCCGGCGACAGTGGCGGTTCCGGCGGTGGGCGGCAGGAAACAGGTGAGCATGCGCATGGTGGTGGTCTTGCCCGCGCCGTTGGGTCCCAGGAAGCCGACGATGCGGCCTTTCTGGACCTGGAAGGAGATCTGGTCAACAGCCGTGTTACGCGCGTACCGCTTGGTGAGCCCTGTAGCTGTGATCATAAGAGACCGATGCGAATAATCGGAATCTGCCGCTATGGAAGTATGCCCGTTCCAGCCCATCCAATTGCGGCCCTATCCTAAGGAACCGCGCATGCCGGTGTCAATCCAAGTACTGGGCCGGGCTTCCAGCCAAGCGACAGGCGTTACGATGCGCGATCGCCGCGGAAAGTTTCCCGCGCCGTTTTGCTCACGTCCCGCGTCTAAGCTAGCAGGGATGACGGAGCCACGATGAAGACGTATATCCGCACCGGGCTGGTTACACTGTTGCTGTGGTGCCTGCTTCCGGCGCCGGCTGCGCAGGCCGCGGGGCGCGGCGAGTGTCTTACACTCCGCAGCCGGACCCTGGCCGAGCCGGTAGCCTACTGCGTCCTGCTGCCGCCGAGCTATGATTCGGACCAAGCGCGCCGTTTTCCGGTGCTCTATTTTTTGCACGGATTGGGCGATAACGAACAGATGCTTTTCCGTTCGGGCGGCTGGAATCTGATCCAGCAATTGTGGGAGCGGCGCGATTTGGGTGAGTTCATAATCGTGACCCCCAGGGCTGGATCGAGTTTTTATCTCAATTCGCGCGACGGCCGGTATCGTTATGAGGATTTTCTGCTGCAGGAATTCGTGCCCCTGATCGAGAATCGCTATCGCATCCGGGCCGGCCGGGCGTTCCGCGGCGTGGCGGGGATTTCCATGGGAGGCTACGGCGCGCTGCGCCTGGCATTTCGACGGCCAGACCTGTTTGGCGCCGTAGCGACGCACAGCGCGGCTGTGGTGGCCGAACTGCCTGCGGTCGAGGCGGGGAGCGGAGCCAGGGGCCGCCTGCGGCTGTTCGCGGAGGTATTCGGCTCGCCCGTGGACCGCCCGTTTTGGAATCGCAACAACCCGCTGGAGCTGGCTCGCAGCGCCATCCTTTCCGGGCTGAAGATCTACTTTGATTGCGGCTCGCAGGACGAGTACGGCTTCGATTCCGGCGCCCAGGCGCTTCACAATGTGCTGGCGTCACGGCGCGTGACGCACGAGTTTCACCTCTACCCCGGCGGCCACAACTGGCTGTATTTTGCGGAGTACCTTCCGGCCTCGCTCGAGTTTCAGTCGCGCGCTTTCGGCTTGAGTTCGGCCAGCCGCTAGCGCCGATTCCCCGGCGGCGCGCTCCGAAGGTCAGCGGAGTCGGAAGTTAAAGGTGATGACCGTGTGTGCTTCGGTGGGCTGGCCGTTGAGCAGTGCCGGATGATAGCGCCATTGGCGCACGGCCTCGATGGCCATGTCGGCGAGCGCTGCGTTGCCACTGACGCGAGCGAGGGAGCGGGGCAGGCCGTCATTGCCAATCGCGGCGCTGATCTGGACCGTTCCTTGCAAGCGCGCGTCCCTGGCGAAGCGGGAGTAAACCGGCTCAACGCGCAGAACCAGCTCCGGCTGTAGGTAGACCGTTCCTGACTGTGGCCGCACCGGCTGAGGCAGATCGGGCAACCGGGTCTCGAAGGGCTGGGGATCTATTAGAGCGATCGGGGGTGCGACGAGCTCCCCGGCCGCGGGCGCTGGGAGCGCGGCCACCGGCGGTCTTGGATTGGCCATGCGGGGTCGCGGAAGGGCCATTGCCAAACGCTGGCGGTTGTTCGTTACCGCAGCAGGCGGGCGCTGAACCGGACGATCGGATGTAGCCGGAACAGATTTGGAAATCGGAACTTCCGGCCGCGCCGGCTGGCTGGTAATGGGGAAAACATCTCCGGCAGCGGCGCTCGACAGAGGTGTGGCGCGTTCGTGCAGCACCCCGGCCTGCGAGCTTGCGTCGCTCATGCCGGCCACAGGCACTGCGGTCGTAACGGTTGCCGGCGCAGCGATCCCGGAACGAAACTCTCCTCTGAACAGGCCCGTCACGCGCTTGAGACTGATGTTAGAAAAAGCCAGCGCCGCGACGCCGAGGACCATGCATCCCGCGACTGCGGCTATCCCCATGGCTCGCAGGTTTCGTTTCTGCACTGGCGCAATGGCCAGAGGCCGTTGCGGCTGAGCGTGGAGCTGAGCCAGCGGCTGTGGCGGGCCCGGTGTAGAAGTCGGCGGTTGCGTGGCGGGAGTTTCCCGGGCGGGCACAACAACTGCCGAGGCCGTACGGCTCGGCAGCGGGTGCACTGCCGCCACGGTTTCCGCAGGAACCGGGGTTGGGATTGGCACGCTGCCGGCGGCGGAGGGGGCGTCGCCGCCGATCCACTGCTGTAGCTGATGCCGGACATCTTCGGCCAAGCCCAGGAGACGGACGCCACCGCCTTGCTTGGATCGGTTGGACCATACGACTTGGCCGTCGGATTCAATCGCCGAGCGGCGCCCAGGAAGGGCGAATTTCAGGTGGCAACGGTCGCCTTCAACGACGGCCCCGACGATCTGGCAGCGCAACCCTCCTTCGCTGACGTCGAGGAGAACTCCTCCGCTGTTCGGTCCAAATCCAATATAGGCCAATTGCTCCATCCGCCGCCGCGGGTGGGCGCGGCGTTCGATGGTCCGTGGGGCGTGTGCGGCGCAGATCGGAACGGAGGACACAGACGCCTCTAAGAGTTACCAGTCGTCCTCGCCGAGGAACATTGGCGGAGATCAACGCTTGAATCGTGTGCAATTCTGGTACCAGCGTCTGACGGGCGGTAGCTAACCCATTTGCATGCAATCGCCTACGAGCTGACGTGAGGCGCCACGGGCTTAGACCTGCAAGCGCTGTGTATCCGGGGCAGTGGCGCTAATGTGCAAGACTTTGCACGTTTTGTTCAATTCGAAATTGTGTACAATCAAATCCCAGACTGTGTAGGGCGGCTACTGTCCCACGGCGGGAGCGCTCTGAATGGTGGTCTGATAGCTGAGCGTTTCGATCCAACCGCCGCCCCGTTGGACCCACAAGCGCGTGACTTGCAGGGGCCTGCCACGTTCGGGTTGGTGCTGGGACTCCATGACAATGACGTCGCCCAGTTCAGTCATACGGGCGGTGACGAGGGGGAGGGGGATTAGTCCGGCCATCCTGGACTCCGCAAGCTCTGTCATGCGTGTTTTCTTGTCGAGGAGCTTGTCGCTGTTGGAACTGAGGGCAGCAAACTCGTCGCCGATGAGCGAAGCCCAGCGAGCCGCGTCGCGTGCCATCACCGCGGTTTCAAGCGCCGTAAACGCGGTCACGACGGCGCGTTCATTGGCGGTCTTGGGCTGGTAGGGCAACGAGCGGCAGGGATTCACGCAATCCGCGCCGGTGGCCGGCGCGGCGGCCGGCGGCGGCGTGTCTCGGAGCTGCACTTCCTGATACACCAGCGCGCGCCATCCGGCCGGGCGCTTCACCCAGATGCGCAAGGTGTGGAGCCTTCCGCTGTGTACTTGCACGGCGCCGACCGGACCATAGGCGTAATCCCGCACCTGTGCGCGGCCCTCATCGCTGATCGCCGGCTTGGGCACAGCGCGGGCGATCTCAGCCGCGGTCTGGCTTTTCCCGTTCACATCGGTCCAGGTGAAGTTTGCGTCCAGCAGACCCGCGAGTGCGCCCCGGTCCGATCTGGACACCGCCTGAACGAAAGAGTGATCGGCGGCCAGGATGGCCGGATCGCTGGTCTGGGCGGTGGCCGCCGCACTGCATATGAGCAGCGCCGTGATTGCGGCGCACACCGTCCCAGCAAATCGCGCGACAGCATAAGAGCGTTTCATAGTGGCTCCTGATTCAGCGACTGATCGGCCGGTAGAGATTGCCGCGCGGAACTTGTTCATCTCGGCTGCACCGCGGTCATGACGACGCCGTCTTGGACCGTCATCTGAAAGCCTTCCACCATTTGCCACAAACCATCTCGGATGGCGAAAACGCGGCTGGACCAGACGGGCTTGGCATTATTCCCTTGCTGGATGGACAGCATTAGCGCCGCATCGTTGAAGTCCCAGATGCGGGCCCAGATGAGCGACGGCGAGGCCACGGACGCACCGGACGCTTTCTGCTGGTTGATCACGGCGATGCGGCTGTCGCGAGTGCGCGTGCCGTTGGTGCTGTAGCCGACGTTTTCCTGTGCGACGCGGCGCAGCCAGCCTTCGGGACCGGTCTGCTGCTCCTGCCAGGCGGCCATGACGGCCTGCTGAGTGGCATTGCCGGGGATAAATGGCACGGTGCTGCAGGGATTGGTGCAGGTGGCGTTGATTGTGGTGCCGCCATAGGGCACCGACGCGAATTCGATGACCTCGGCGATACTCAGCAGCCGCCAGCCCGCCGGACGCCTGACCCACACGTGCAGGCTGTGGGACTTGTCCTTATGGCGTGTGACCACTGCGAGTTGCGAACCATACGCGCGGTACCCCGGTTGCACGTCGCTCGCCGCGCCCAGCACGGGTTTCGGCCCTTTCCCGGCGGCGAAGGCTTTGAGGAGATCCTCCCGCGCCATGCTAACGCCCCGGGGATCGATCCAGCTAAAGTCGGTGTCGGCTGCGCGCTCGAGCACAGCGCCCTCGCCTTTCTCGATCGCCTGCACCAACTCTCGATCCAGTCTCAGCGGGTCGGGAGTGACCGGGTTCGTGGCCGTGCCTTGGGCGTCCGGCGGAAAAGGCATCGCGGCCAGAACCAGCGGCAGGGCATTCACGGCAGCCCATAACCCGCCACAGAAACCCGCAACAGCCAGCGCCTGTACAACGAAGTTTTTCATAGCGCCTCCGGTGAATGAGTATTCGGGAGCAAATTCTAGTCCAGTCGGGGTGAGGGCGCAATCATTCTAGATTTCAGGTGGTGGGCCAGTTTCCGATAAGCCGACTTATCGGGAGTTGACCCCACAACCTCCTGACTCTCCCTAAGAACGGCCTAATGACGGTATACTCTGCCCGTTAACGATCCCGGATAATTGCTGTGACTAACGAAGGAGGGGACATGGCAACGACGGCAACGGCGACGCGCTGGGCGCTCAAGGGCCGGGGGTACGAGTTTTGCAACTGTGACTTCGGATGCGGCTGCAATTTTGGGGGCTTCCCAAACTCGAAGGACGGAAGTTGTCGTGCCTTGGTGGGAATGGACATTGATAGCGGCTCGTGCGGAAACATCGATCTCTCCGGGGTAAAGTGTGCGGCGATTGTCGCCTGGCCGAAGGCCATTCATGAAGGGCACGGCCAGTGCGTTTTCGTCGTGGACCCGGCCGTGACTGAGAAGCAAATCGAGGCGCTCGGCCAAATCTTCACCGGGAAGCTGGGGGGCATGCCCTGGGAGCTCCTAGGGCCGACCTTTGAAGTCAAAGGGCTGGTCAAGGCCAAGATTTCGATCGCAGGGAGCGGCCCCAAGAGCGTGTTCAAAGCCGAGGGTATCGGCGAGGGTCGCGGCGATACCTTCAAGAACCCCGTCACCGGCGAGGACCATCTGGCCAATGTCGACCTTCCAGACGGATTCATCTGGAAGAAGGGGCAATGCGGTCAGGGGACGTTCCGGGCTAAAGCGGGCGGTGTGTCCGTGGGGGCCGAGAAATCCAACTGGATTCTGTACGACTTTGACTGGGCGAACGGATAGATCCCTTTGGAGACGATCCTTCGACGGGAACGACTGATCATCGGTGGCTGTCTGGCCGCCATGGTGCTCGTTGCGTGGTTATATCTCCTCCAGGCGAAGACGGCGATGCCGGATATGGATATGTCCGGCATGGACATGCCCGGCATGGACATGCCGGGGCTCCACGAATGGGGAGTGACGACGGTCCTCCTTCTCTTCGTGATGTGGGCCGTGATGATGGTCGCTATGATGGTGCCATCCGCGGCGCCGATGATTCTTGCATTTCTCACCGTGAACCAGCGCCGGCGGGCCACTGCCCGGCCGTTGGTGCCGGTCGGCATCTTTCTTCTCGGATACCTCGCGGTCTGGACCGCGTACTCCGCTGTCGCCTCGCTGGCCCAGTGGCGGTTACACGAGGCCGCACTCCTCTCGTCCACGATGACGGCGAGCAGTCCGGTGCTGAGCGGCGGGTTGCTCATCGCGGCGGGCGTGTTCCAATGGACCCCGCTCAAGCGTGCCTGCTTGAAGGGTTGCCGGTCACCCCTGTCCTTTCTTATGAGCGAGTGGCGCGACGGCACGGCAGGTGCTTTCGTCATGGGATTGCGGCACGGCGCCTACTGCGTAGGATGTTGCTGGGCGCTGATGGCCCTACTATTTGTGGCAGGCGTCATGAATCTGCTCTGGGTCGCCGTGATTGCGTTCTTCGTGATGGCCGAGAAGATCCTGGCGAGGGGGGAGCTGCTCGGTCATGTCGCTGGCATAGTGCTGGTGATCGCTGGCATCGCGCTCCTAGCTCGACTCTAGTAGGGTTTTTGAGCCAATCCTCGCGATAAACGCACTTCTCAGAAACTGACCCACCATCAGATTTCAGGCACCGCTAAACTCGGCGGCATCACAGTCGAAGAGTTTTCGCGTGCTCCAACGCCGGTCCGGCTGAAACTTGGCTGGTGCGCCATGCGTCTATTAATTATCGGTGCAATGCGCTGCCAGTGGCGGAGGGCTGCTGCGAACTTTCTCATAGAGGAGATACGAATGAAACGGACAGCGATTCTAATGACCGGACTCGCCCTAATGCTGCTGGTGTTTGGAGTGGTTGCCCAGGCCCAGCAGGCGGCCAACGTGGCAGGGAATTGGGAGCTGACTCAGCCGGGCCGCAATGGACCACAGACACAGGCACTCACCATCGACCAGAAGGGTGATGCCCTTACGGGAACTCTCAAAGGGGCTCAAGGGGACCCAGTACCGCTCACCGGCACGGTCTCAGGCAACAACATCACATTCACTGTGAAGCGTCAGGGACGCAACGGCGAAGTGGTCATCGAATACAAGGGCACGCTCGACAGCGGCACATTGAAGGGCACGGTAATGATGGGGCAGAATAGCGTCGAATGGACGGCCAAACGCTCCGCGACCTAAGATAAGCTTCGCAACGAATTTAATGGGGCGGTTCGGCTCCCGGGGAAGTTTTCCCGGGAGCTTTTTTCTGGGGGTCGTTCGCTGCTGGCGCAGGGGCAGGTCTGATTGCAAACTTTTGGCCAATGGGATACAAGTAAAACAATGTCTTATCTGCGTGTCACCGCTTCAATGGCCCTTATATTTGTGTTTGCGGGCCCGGCGCGGGCGCAACAGAACGAGTGCCGCCAGCGGGTTGTCCCCATCCATGTTTCGACCCGTGATGGCGCACCGCCACCGAACCTAATCGCCGCACAGTTTGAGGCTACCTACGCGGGCAAGCCCGTTCGCGTCACCGGGGTCAGCGGAGAACACCAGCCCCAGCGCCTGATCGTGCTGTTGGACGCCAGCGGCAGCGTGCGCGGGGGCACGACCGCCGGATGGGAAGCTACCGTGCAGGTTGCCGCCCAACTGCTGGCGGGCCTGCCACCCCTGGAGATTGGGCTGGCGCTGTTTTCTGAAGAGGTTGAACCCGTGGTTGGCCCGACGACGGATCGGGAACGCTTGCTCGAGGAGATAGAACGATTGCGCACGGGTCCGCGTGAGGCGGAACGCGGCCGGCGGCAGCGAACAGCGCTGTGGGATTCGCTTCTCGACAGCGCCGAGATGTTTGGGCCCCTCCGACCGGGCGACGTGCTGTACGTCATCACCGATGGCGTGGACAACTTCAGTGAGACGCGGCCCATGGCGGTCACGCAGGCGCTGGTCTCCGGCGGCATTCGCCTTTTTGCGTTTGCGATCGCCAACCAGGGATTCGCCTACGGCTCGGGGGAACTGGAGCGAATGGTCGAGGATACCGGCGGGGTGGTGGCGGCGGGCAGCGCTACGGATTGGCGCGCGTTCAGCGCCGCGCCGAGTTCTTCGCCGATCGGCGCCGCGCTCTACGCACAGCACCGGCAGATTTCCGGCTTCCATCGGCTGGAGTTGGAACTGGCGGAAACGATAGTCCGGCCGCAGACCTGGAATTTGACCCTGACGGGACCGCAGGAAAGCGAACTGAAGAACCTGGAGTTGAGTTACCCGCTCAGATTGTTTCCCTGCAACTGATTGCCGCCGAGCGGGCGGAACGCTAGGGTGTTGTTGGCGCCGCCACCGTAGAGGGCTGGGCGGGGCCGCCGTCACGAATTTCCTTGACCACAGTGGCAGCGATGGCCTTGCTGACGGGACAGGTGGTGTCGTCCACACGGCATTGAGCCAGGGTCAGCTTGCATCCGCAGACGCAATCCTCCGAATTGAGCCGGCGCAGGGCCTGCTTTTTCTGCTCGGGGGACAGGCCGGTAAAATCAACCTCCGGTAATTCGGTGGCGTTGGCTACGTTCTTGCGAAAGATCTGGCCGGTGTCCACAAAATGCTCGACGCGCGCCTCCACCGGCAGCCCGGTGAGCGCCCGGATTTCGCGGTCGTAGGCTTCGGCGCTCAACAGGCCTAGATGCCTCTGCACCACTCGCCCTTCGGTATCAACGACAAAGGTTGTGGGCAAGGCAGGCACCCCGCCATAGGCGGCAATTAACTCAGGCGTGGCCATCACCACCGGGTAGTTGATTCCTGTCTTCTTGACAAATTCCTGGACCTGTTCCGGATCCTCATCTTCGGAAATACCGATGACCTGCAGGCGATCCCGGTGCTGCTCTTGCAGCTTGATGAGCTCGGGAATCTCGATGCGGCACGGCGGGCACCAAGTGGCCCAGAAATTCACCAGGACTACTTTGCCTTTCAAGTCGTCCATCGTGGTGATCTTCCCGGAGAGCTCGTGTATCACTATTCCCGGGGCGGGCTCGGGGTTGTTGGCGAAGCGGATGATCGGAGGACCGGCTGGCGTCTGCGACGCCGGTGCTGCCGGCCGAGTGCGCCACACCAAATACGTGGAGCCGGCCATAAGCAGAATTCCGGCGGCCAGCAAGAAGCCCATGCGCAGGTTTCTGGACATAGATGCTCGTGTACGATTATCCAGGGTAACGCGACAGGAGACAAGCCCGGCGGGATGGCGGTCAGGCTTTGATGCGCAGATATACGTTGTAGAGAGTAAGAGCGAGACCGCTCAAGAACAGAAGCGGCACCAGATACGTGGCAATCGCAGAGTTGATCTGAACTGGAAGAGCCATTGTACTGTAGCCGGCGGTGAAGTAGTGAATCACGGCGGACATGAGCATTAAGAGGAGTCCGCTGCGGAACTGGCCGCCGCTCACGACCCGCGGAGGGGCTGCGGCTGGCGAGTGGACATCAGATTGGGCTTCGCGGCAATATGGGCACTGCCTCAGGCTACGTCGGATGAGCTTTCCGCAGTAGACGCACTGACGCGTGTCCGCGTCCCGATCGCGAGAAAAACCGGTCATCGGAGCCCTGCCTCTCTCCTTCAGCGTAGGATGCCGGTTCATCGGGGTCAAGGTGCGGCGTACGGAAGGTAAACAGCCGTGCGGGCTCGGATGCGATGGTACGGGCTTGGTGTCACGTATCACTTGCGCGTGCTCGGCGGGTCGGACTTGTCCGGTTCTGACCGCAACCCACTGCGCGACCTCAATTGATACAGCAGGGCTCCGCAGGCAAAGGTAGCCAGACCCAAGGCGGATTCCAAAGGACGAGCCAACGCTGTCCAGGCGAGCATCCACAGGCTGGTCAGGACGAAGGCCAGCGGCACCAGCGGATATCCCCAACTCACCGCCGGAAGGCGCCGCCAGCCGGGGCGTCTGCGCAGGCGCATCAATCCAGCGACGGCCAGCAGCGAGCAGAGAATCAGGGTAAAGCCGATGTAGTAAAGCAGGGCTTCGAAAGTGCCGGTGAGTACCATGGCTGTCGAGGCAGCGGCCTGATACAGGATGGCCCGCACGGGCGTTTGCCGGCGGGGGTGAAGGCGCGCCGCGCCGCTGGGGAAGCAGCCGTCCTGGGCCATGACGTAGTAGACTCGCGGGCCCACCAGGCACATGGCGCTCACGGTGGAGAACAGTCCCAGCGCCATGAACGCGCTGAAGAGAGTGCCGGCACGATCGCCGAATAACGCGGTGGCCGCCGCTGCACCCACGGCGAGCACTCCCTTCAGCGATTCCAGGGGCAGTGCGTAGATGAATGCGACGTTGAGAGCCAGGTAGAAAGCAGCTACCAGCCCGGTACCCAGGACCAGCACGCGGGGCAGCGTGCGCTCCGGCGATTGCATCTCTTCTGCCACGTAGTTGGCCGCGTTCCAGCCGCTGTAGGCAAACATGATGAAGATCAGCGAAACGGCAAACTGCGCGCCGAGCGGCTGCGTGGAGGTCCGCGCAGCGGCCTGCGCGAAATGTCCCCAATCGCCCTGGCCAATCGCGAAGGCCAAAATCAGAAATACGCCGAGTATGCCGAGCTTAATTGCGGTCAATAAAGTTTGCAATCTGGCCGCCGGGCGCAAACCCAGGACATTGACGACAGCAAAGAGCGCGATGACCGCTACGCCGAACAGATGGCCGGCGTCGAGGTGCAGCCAGCGGAAGGAGCTTTGGGCGGCATTGGGAGAGAGCCAGGGCAAAAAGTACGCCAGGTAACCGGTGATGGCCAGGGCGCCCGCGGCGATGGGCGCTGAGAATCCTGCAAAAAATGAGACCCAGCCGCTGAGGAAACCCCAGGCCGGGCCCCAGGCCTCGCGCAGGTAAACGTATTCTCCGCCGGACCGCGGAAGGTTGATGCCCAATTCGGCGTACGCCAGGCACCCGGCCATGGCGATCACGCCCCCGGCCAGCCAGATGCCCAGGACCAGCCCCGGCTGGCCGAGATCACCGGCCAGAAAACCGGTGGTGGTAAAAATGCCGGTGCCGATCATGTTGGAGACGACGAGCGCGGCGGAGCTGGTCAGGGTCAGTTCGCGGCGTAGGGATGGGGGCATTCGGCTGGGCCTGTGGGCTCCCCATTTCACCATCAGAGCGCTGCGCAGCCAAGCTCAAAGTGCGGGCTCTTATGGCTTCGATTCAAGTCCCGGATGGAAAATTTTCTTGACATGCAGAATGGGCCGGTAACAATGAGACAGGCCCTACAAGGGCATACACTTCCAGGCGAGGATTTCCGGCGGCGCGATCGGATGCTCCCGGGAATCGGAGGAATCTGATGATTCGGATAATCTGTGTGAAGAAGGTCGCCGGCCCCGCTCTGCTGACTCTGCTGTTTTCCCTCGCGGCGTTCGCGCAACAGACCACCATGCCGCGGCCGACCACGGCCCGGCCGCTCGAAAGCCGTGTGGCCGGCTACGAACGGACCGAGCGGGACGCCTGGATGAAGCCGGACGAAGTGGTCAAGATGCTGGAGCTGACGAACGGGGACGTCGTTGCCGACATTGGCGCCGGGAGCGGATACTTTTCGCGCCGCTTTGCCGACGCCGTGGCGCCGAACGGCAAAGTCTATGCCGTGGATATTGACGCCGAGGTGCTGGGGTATCTCAAGGATCGCGCGGCGAAGGAAAACCTTAGCAACCTGTTAACCGTGGTCTCCAAGGAAGACGACCCGATGTTGCCCGCCGGCGCGGTGAACTTGGCTTTCTTTTGCGACGCCACTCACCACATCTCGGGCCGGGTCGAGTTCTATCGCAAGGTGGCTGCCGGACTGAAGGCCAACGGCCGGATGGCCATCATTGATTTTCCACCCGGCAGCCCGCGCACCGGGCACGCCGCCAACGAACTGATACCGCAGTCGCAGGCGATCAGCGAAGCAGAGCAGGCGGGATTCCGGTTCGTCAAGGCGCACGATCTGCTGCTGCCCGGCTTTTATTTCCTGGTCTTCGAGAAGAAGTAGGCGGACTAGGGGCAACGCTCGCGCTTACGCGAATCGGCTCCGTGCTAGAATCGTGAAGGCCAGCAAGGCGATGGAGTTCGCCTAAACCGTCCGACGAGGACTGATGACTCCTGCGTGCCGCGAGGCGCTCAGGAGTTTTTTGTTGGAGCACGCGGCCGAAGAAAGCGAGCAAACTGTGCGCATTATCCTTCTGACTGTATTCGGTGCAGCCGGCACTCTGGCCCGCTACGGGCTGGACGGCTGGATCCAGAACCGCCTGGGCTCTGCCTTTCCCGCGGGGACCCTCGTCGTGAACGTGCTGGGCTGCTTCCTTCTGGGTGTGATCGAACAGTACGGCCTGACTCATCTGTCTGTGCCTCCCGATTGGCGGATTGGACTGACTACCGGCATGATGGGAGCGTTCACCACGTTTTCAACGTTTGGTTGGGAGAGCGTGCGCATGCTGGAGACGGGCGAGTGGGCCAAGGCGGCTGTTTACGTTGGCGCAAGCTTGGTGGGCGGATTGCTGGCGATGATGCTAGGCATGCGGCTGGGCAACGCATTCTAGGAGGACCCGTGGAGCACGAGAGATTTGAAGGCGAGCGCACACTGATGCGCGTCCACATCGGCGAGTCGGATAAGTGGCACGGCAGGTCGCTGTACTCGGCGCTGGTCGAGCTGTTCCGCCGGGAAGGATTGAGCGGCGCCACCGTGCTGCGGGGCGTCGCCGGCTACGGCTCCACCAGCCGCTACCACACGGACAAGATCTTGCGATTGTCTCAGGATCTGCCGATTGTGGTGGAAGTGGTCGAGGATTCCGAGCGTGTGGAGCGGATACTCCCCAAGCTGGACGAGATGATCGGCGGCGGGCTGATTACGCTCGAGCGCGTGCGCGTCATTCTCTACCGTTCGCACAAATAGCTGCCGGGCGCTGCGGACACTGCTTCGAGCGCGCTGTACGCTTCTAGAATCGTAACTTCAGCGACCCCGAAAACAGGCGTGGAATTGAATATTGAGCCTGGACGAAGCTGCTTTCCTTCGAGACAAGGTAAACGTGATTGCTCAAGTTCTCGACAAAAGAGAAGCCCTCACCCCACTCGGGAGCGGGGTGAGGGCACCGTCGCAATTAAGACAGGGGCGCTTGAATGGTTACCGGCTGAGCCAACTCGAAGCTGATCTTGGTCTCTGCCGGGAAGGTGACGTCCCGATCGCCGGTAAGCGCTGCACCCGCGGTACCTGCGCCCGCACCCGCACCAGCGCCGATGGCCGCACCTTTACCGCCTCCGGCAATCGCGCCAATCACGGCTCCAGCAGCGGCGCCGACACCGGTGCCGATCGCGGTTCGCTTGCCGCGGCCCTCGGTGGTTTCCGAAAATGTGGAGGTCTGAAGGTCATATGTTTTTCCGTCCACGGTGACGGAGTTCAAGGTGAGCGCGAGTTCCGCGTTCCCGCGGAAGCGGCCTGCCGACTTGGCCACGGTGATCGTTCCCGAAGCGGCAGCTCCGGCTGGGATGACCTGCTTGCCATTCACCACGACTGGCGCGGCAATGGAAGCAACGAAGCGTTCGCCGGCGTTATTCGTTTTCGAGCTGACCGATTGGTCCACGGTAATCTCGATGGCCGTTCCGGCCGCCAGGACAATCGGCTGCGGCCTGGGCGCCGGCGCCCGTGCTGGCGCTGCGGCGTTTCCACTCTCGGTTTCAGACGCGGCGGATTCGGGCGCTGAGCCCGATTGGCCACAGCCACCCAAAGCGAGCAACAGCACGACGGCCAAAGATCCCATGAGCGTGTTCTTTCGCATGTTCATATTCCTCCGTTGTGAGGGCGGTCGGGCAGCATTATAGCAACATGAAGGCCGCGTCACCCAGGAAGTTGTGTATCTGGTGCACCCTTTGATATGTGCCTTCAGTCCAGG
>Ga0214473_10000884_pt1 | contig 40994 bp, 37 predicted proteins | sample RVTome_7_FD_203509 | JGI IMG/M metagenome (GOLD analysis project Ga0214473, IMG submission 203509) | Soil microbial communities from uranium-contaminated site in the Upper Colorado River Basin, Wyoming, United States - RVT98D197 | ecosystem: Environmental > Terrestrial > Soil > Contaminated >...
CGCGCTCCTTGAGACCACGCAGCAGCGCCATCAATTCCTCGCCTCTGCGCCGGATCATCTGCCCCCAGCAACGAAACGTCTCGGCGCGATGCAAGCCGGCCTCCCGCTCGAGCTCGATGAGTTCGCCGACTGAAGGTTCCTCGAAGGACTGCGCGGCACCGACGTAGCCGACCAGCGCTCCGCCCTGGATGTCGGAGCGCTCCGCGTGCAACAGCCGGAGTCCGCGTTCGGCAAAGAACCGCCTGAGCGGCTCGACATGGTGAAAATCGACGTGCTCGTGATAGATCGTGTCGAACAGCGTCTTCTTGTAGATGTCCAGCAGGTAGCCGACCTCGAATACGAACTGGCCGTCGGACGCCAGCAGCGCGCGAACGCCGTCGATCACGCCCGCCAGGTCGTCGATGTGCGCGCAGACGTTGTATGCACAGACCGCCTTCGCGGGACCGTGCCTGTCGCGGATGCGCCGTCCCACGTCCTCATTGAAGAAATCGACGACCGTCTCGATGTCGCCAGCGCTGGGAACGACGTTGGCCGCCGGATCCACGCCGACCACGCGCATGCCCGCTTCTTTGAAGAAGCGCAGCAGCGTGCCGTCGTTGGAGCCGATCTCCACCACCAGGTCACCCGGCTTCAATCCGAGCCGGCGCGTCGTTGCAGCAGACTGATCCCGGAGGTGCCCGACCATGACGGGCGAAGTGCTCGACACATAAACGTAGTGACTGAACATCACTTTGGGATCCACGATATCGAGCTGCTGCAGGTGACCGCAGTCCGCGCAGCGGTGCACATCCAGAGGGTACGCGACCTGAACCCTGTCCCGGTCGGCGGCCGTCACGAAGGCGTTCGCCGGTGGCGTCGGGGTCAAGTGCAGCACGCACTCCAGTGCGGGCGAGCGGCAGAGCCGGCATTCGGTACGCTTGCGATGGTGCGGGAACTGCATTCCTTCAACCCGCCTTACCCGCCGGTTTCAACAGCTCGACGCGGACCAGATCGCCCTCGTAGGAAGCCTGGTCGCGCGGCTTGCCCGTGATGTTGAGAAACACCGAGTCCTCGAGAAACTCGACCGCGTGCTCCACCAGCGGCGGCGTGAACACCATCTGACCCTCTTGCACCAGCACCCAGGTCGGGGCGCCGGTATCGCCTGCCCGGCGATGAAAATACTTCATCGTTCCCTTGACCACGTACATGAAGTGGGAGTCCGATCGGTGGTAGTGGTTGGCACGCACGCTACCGGCCTTGGAGGTGATCACCTGCACGCTCTGGACGCCGCCATCGACCAGGGTCTGGATGCTGCCCCTGGCGTCCTCGAACGGCGCCGGCAGAGAAACGATGGGGCCGGTCGGCCCCGTCTTGCTTCTTTCAGCTGTCTTGCTCATGGTTTCGCCTCGGAAGAGGGTGGGATATCACACAAATCGCCTGAAGTCGTCTTCAACGGCGATTTTTCGCAGCTCCTGATCGAAATCGCGCTGAGGTTTCCAACCGAGCGCGCGGATGCGAGAATCATCCAGGCTGTAGCGCACATCCTGCCCGACGCGGTTTGGGATCTGAACGTAGGCGTCTTTTCCCGGAACTCCGAGAATGGCCGCGAGCTTGCGCAGCACTTCGATATTGGGGAGCTCGATATCGCCGCGGACGTTGTAAACGCCGCCCGGCTCGCCCTTCTCCATGATGGTGAGAATGGCCTGCGCCGAGTCCTCCACGTGCAGCCACGAGCGCAGGTAGCTCCCGTCGCCGTGCATGAGCGCAGGCAGGCCTCGGCGCATGCGCCAAGCGGACTTCGGGATCAGCTTTTCCGGATACTGGTTCGGGCCGTAGTTGTTGGTCATGCGCACAATGTTGTAACGCAGACCATAGGTGCGGGCCCAGCCGATCAACAGCATGTCGGCCCCCGCTTTGGTCGCCGAGTAGGGATTCGACGGCCTCAGGGGGTCGTTTTCGCTGTGCCGCCCATGTAGAATGTCTCCGTACACTTCGTCCGTGCTGATCTGGATGAAGTGCGGCGCGCCCTCCTGCTTGGCCCGGGTCAGCTCGAGCAGCCTTTGCATGCCGAGGATGTTCGTGTGGCAGAACTGCCGGTTGTCGGCGATCGAGTTGTCGACGTGCGATTCGGCGGCGAAGTTCACGATGAGATCGCTCTCCGGCAGGTGTCCGAGCAGGGCGATGTCTTCCCTCAAGTGGCGATAATTGCGATGCTTGAGGAACTCGTCGTTCGCGAAACGATCCGCGGCGTAGTTGACCACGTCGATGTTGGTCACGAAGTGCTCGAGCTCCAGGCAACGCTGCACGAAATGCTTGCCGATGAATCCGAGTCCGCCGGTCACAAGGAGAAGCTTCGATTTCATCTTGGGGTCCACTCCGGTAAGGCTGCGCGCATCATTGCGATTTCGTTCTACGTGGCGGGCGAATCCCCTTGAGGGCTTTACGTGCGCGGCCTGGCTTGCCAGTAGCCGGCAGCGCCGGGGTCTCCTGCGTAACGTCGGCCAGGATCTTGAGATCGTCCTCTGTAAACTCTGGGTTATTGGCAACGTAGAACCCGTGCTCGTGTACCCAGTGTGCCTTCGGGCAGGCCCTCGCATGCGCGATGCAGTGTCGGTAAAACGGCCGCTGGGTCATATTTCCAGAGATAATCGGTCGATATTCAACGTCCAACTCCTCACACCTTCTTCTTGAGAGAGCGTGAGCCTCTTGTCGCCCAAAGCCATCTGTTGTGAGCAATGGGTCTTTGCTCTGGTATTATCACCCGCCACCATGCGTTCCTTATAACCTTAAGCTCGTACCGTCTGGCTCTGAACCACTCGACGCATTCGGCCTCCAGCTCTTTCGAATGGGTCTCCAATAATACGTCCACATTCCCATCAGAAAAGAGCGACTCTCCGCTTCTCAACACCTCCAGCTCATATCCCTCAACGTCTATCTTGATGAACCCGCGCCTCTTCCGGTCAAGATCCATTGAATCCAAGGCTACATAACATGGGTCCGTCAGAGTTCCAACGAACTTAGTTGAAACAGTAATCTTCTTATTCTCCCGCTCTCCGTTCAGGGCAAGATTTCTCTCAAAGATATTGCTCTCTGGTTTGTCAGGCTCGAATCCAATGATTGCGTTGGCATCCGACTTCTTCAGAAAGTATAGACACATCTCCCCTTTACCTGCCCCAACGTCGATAACCCATTCGCAGGTGCGTGCTGCATTTCGGATGTATCTGTGCGTCTCACGCTCGTATAAGCCCAGATAGATCTGCGTTTCACTCTGCAGATCCAGTTGCAACATCAGGTCGCGAAACAACCCCAAACGAATCCTGCGGGGTTGCCGTCCCTTCTTCACGACACATTGCTTCACCCTTGAGAAGAGGCGCAAGGGGACTCTGTTTATGTTCAAGTGCTCCTTCCCTAGGTCAACTGCCGGCTTCAGAACCGTACTGCTCGCGATAGTAGTCCGAAAACTCACCCGACTTGATTTTCTCCCACCAGCTCCGGCGGGCGACATACCAGTCGATCGTTTCGTGGAGCGCCTGCCGGAACTCGGTCCTCGGCTGCCATCCCAGGCTCCGGAGCCTCGACCCGTCCACGGAGTACCTGCGGTCATGGGCCGGCCGGTCTCTGACGTGGCGGATGAGCGAACGCGGCCTGCCCAGGTAGTCCAGAATGGCCGCCGTGACTTCGAGATTCGTGCACTCGCTTCCTCCACCGATGTTGTACACCACGCCTGGCTCACCCCTCCGCAGGATGAAATCCAGAGCCTCGCAGTGATCCATTACGTACAGCCAGTCGCGCACGTTCTGCCCGTCACCGTACACGGGCAGGGGGCGCTCTTCCAGCGCATTCGTGATGAAGAGCGGGATGAGCTTCTCCGGATGCTGATAGGGGCCGAAGGTGTTCGATGGACGGGTGATGACCACGGGGACTCCGTACGTGGCGAAGTAGGAAAACGCCAGACGGTCCGCGCCCGCCTTGCTGGCCGAGTAAGGGCTCGTCGGCATCAAGGGCGCATCCTCCCGGGCCGATCCCTCCCGGAGGCTGCCGTAGACCTCGTCGGTCGACACCTGCACGAAACGTTCTACCGGGTGCCGGCGCACGGCTTCCAGCAGCGTGAATGCGCCATAGATATCGGTGCGGATGAAGGCCTCCGGATCGCGAATCGACCGGTCGACGTGCGTCGCCGCCGCAAAATTGAGCGCGTAATCGAATCCCGCTGCGAGCAGCGCCTCCATGGCCTTCCGGTCGGCGATGTCCGCCTTCACGAAACGCACTCTTTGACCGCCAAGAAGATCGTGCAGGTTCTCCAGGTTTCCCGCATAGGTCAGCAGATCCGCTACAACGATCTGCCAATCCGGATGCGCCTGAACCGCATGACGGACGAAATTGGAGCCGATGAACCCAGCACCTCCGGCGACCAGCACGCGCATCACGATCGCCCCGCCATTCCCGGCCGCGCCTGTGAGCCCAGTTCCGCGGTCAGACGCTCGATCATCTTCTCACGGACCAGTTGGTTAGCTCGGTACAGGGACTCGAACGTGCCCGCATCCGTCCACCACCCCTCCAGGATGTCGTAGGTCAGATCTCTGCGCTCGATATACGCGTTGTTGACGTCCGTGATCTCCAGCTCTCCCCGCTGCGAAGGTTTGAGCCCGGAGACGATCTCGAAAACATCGGCATCGTACATGTAGATCCCGATCACGGCGTACTCGGAGGGCGGCAGGGCAGGCTTCTCCTCGATGCGGACGATCTTCCCGTCGGCGATCTCCGGCACGCCGAACCGGTTCGGATCCGACACCTTCTTGAGGAGGATTTTGGCCCCGGTCTTCTGTTCGCGGAAGGCGGCCACCGGGCGGCGGATGTCGCCCTCGATGATATTGTCCCCAAGCATGACCACGATCTTCTCGCCTTCCGCGAAATGCCGCGCCAGGCTCAGGGCGGCGGCGATCCCGCCTTCGCCCTCCTGGTAGGCGTACGAAATCTCGTCCAGGCCGAACTCCCGGCCGTTGCCCAGCAGGCGCAGGAACTCGCCCGCGTGGTTGCCCCCGACCACGACCATGATCTCGCGGATGCCCGCCTCGACGAGCGCCTGCAGCGGGTAGTAGATCATCGGACGGTCGTAGACAGGGAGCAGGTGCTTGTTGGTGATCTTCGTCAACGGGTGCAGCCTCTTCCCCAACCCGCCCGCCAGCACGATTCCCTTCATGCCTCGCCTCCTTTCGGACCGGGAGCCTCCCCCTCTGCCACACCCGGCCAGCGCGCTACCGCGACCGGGTCATCCGCGATGCCTGTCGAACCCCTGATCCATCCTTCGATCGCCCGCTAATCAAGCTCGAAGAGACCACGCCAACCCACGTTCTCCTGCAGAGGCCGCATTTCCCGCTTGTCGAGAACGAAATTGCCCATGATGAGGTAGTCCATGTTCGTGCGCATGAAGCACAGGTACGCCTCGTGAGGTGTGCAGACGATCGGTTCCCCCCTGACGTTGAACGAAGTATTGATGATGACCGGGCAGCCCGTGAGGTGATCGAACTCGCTGATCAGATCGTAGAAGAGGGGATTGTCCTCGCGGGAAACCGTCTGGATGCGTGCCGACCCGTCCACGTGGGTCACCGACGGGATGACTCGCTTCTCGGGCCTCACCTGGGCCACGAGCAGCATGTACGGACTGGGCCTGTCGAGCTCGAAGTATTCGCCGGCGCGATCGAGCAGAACCGCCGGCGCGAACGGCCGGAAGCTCTCGCGGAACTTGATCTTGAGATTCACCGTGTCCCGGTTCTTCGGATTGCGGGCGTCGGCGATGATGCTGCGGTTTCCAAGGGCTCTGGGGCCGAACTCCATCCGGCCCTGGAACCAGCCGATCACCTGCTGCTGGTCGATCAGTCCGGCGGTCGTTCTGAGCAGATCCGGGTTCGAGAGCTCGCGGAATGCCACGTTGCTGGAAGTCAGGTAGGCCCGGATCTCCTCGCCGGAGTACTCCGGACCGAAGTAGGCGTTCCGCATCGGGGAAGTGCGGGCATGACCGAGCAGAGTGTGGTAGATGAAGGCCGCGACTCCCAGCGCTCCTCCCGCGTCTCCGGCCGCCGGCTGGATGAAGACGTCCTCGTAGGGGCACTCTCTGAGAATGCGGCCGTTCGCCACGCAATTCAGCGCCACCCCGCCGGCAAGGCACAGGTTCTTCTGTCCTGTGCTGCGGTGCAGATGGTTGGCCATCTTCAGCATCACGTGCTCGGTGGCTTTCTGGATGCTCGCGGCGATGTCCTTGTGCTTTTGCTCGAGCGGCCCTTCGCTCTCGCGCGGCGGGCCGCCGAACAACCGGCTGAACTGGCCGTTGGTCATGGTCAATCCGTGGGCGTAGTTGAAGTAAGCCATGTTCATCTTGAAGGAGCCGTCCTCCCGGACTTCGAGAAGCTCCTTCAGGATGAGGTCGAAGTACCTCGGCTCGCCGTACGGCGCCAGGCCCATGACCTTGTACTCGGCGCTGTTAACCTTGAACCCGAGGTAATACGTGAAGGCGGAATACAGCAGGCCGAGGGAGTGCGGGAATTTCAGCTCGAAAAAGAGGTCAACATGGTTGTCCTTGCCCACTCCGTAGGTTGCGGTCGCCCACTCGCCGACGCCGTCGATCGTCAGGATCGCCGCCTCCTTGAACGGCGACACCAGAAAGCTGCTGGCGGCGTGCGACTGGTGGTGCTCCGCGAAAAGGATCTCTCCGCTGTAGTCCAGCTCGCGACGGATCTGGTCCTTGATCCAGAGCTTCTGGCGCAGCCAGACCGGCATGGCCATCTGGAACGAGGCGATGGATCTCGGAAAGGTGGCCACATACGTGGAGAGCATTCGTTCAAACTTGATCAGGGGCTTGTCGTAGAATCCGACGTAAGCAAGATCCCCCGGCGTGATTCCGCCGGCCCTCAGGCAGTAGCGGATGGCGTGCCCGGGAAAGTCCTGATCGTGCTTCCTGCGCGTGAAGCGCTCCTCCTGGGCGGCGGCGACGATTTCGCCGTCGCGGAGCAGGCACGCCGCGGCGTCGTGGTAGTAGCAGGAAATACCCAGGATGTCCATTGCTTAGAAGAGCCGCCGTGCCTCCTCGATCGTCAGGTTCGCGTTCGCCCTGGGCGCCCAGGCGCTGCCCCCACCACCCATTCGCCGATCGAGCGGGTCCCCCGAGAACAGGCGGAGGAAGGGCGCCGTAATGCCGACCGCGATGAAGTAGATGACCGATAGGACCAGGAAAGTCTGGATCCTGCCGAGGGCATGCGCGAACCTCATCCAGCCACGGTACAGGGCCCGCACCATGTGCTTCATCAGAACAGGGTGTAGATGAACGGCGCCAGCGCCGAGCCCTGTGTAAACACGATGAGCAGCCCCAGCAGAAGGAGCAGCAGGACGATGGGCCCCAGCCACCACTTCTTACGGATTTTCATGAAGGCCCACAATTCGTAACATAGACTGAGTTTCGAGCCGACATTACGCAATAGCTTCATCTTTTCTCCTGCATTCAATGCTCTTCGGTTGGACCTCGCGCGGCCGCTCGAGCTAGCTGCCAATGCGATCCTCCCCGACCTTCTGAGCGTAAACACCAGTGTAGTCGATGGGCACCCACCGGGGGCGCAGACCTCGCGTCTCGAAGAACTCGTTGACAGCCTTCCTGCAGCCCGGGAAGTGACCGTAGTCATCAATGATCAGATATCCTCCGACCACGAGCTGGTCGTAGAGCTCCTCCAAGCAGCAGCGGGTCGATTCGTACCAGTCCCCGTCCAGACGCAGGAGCGCGATGGGCCCCACTTCCTGCCGGGATGCGGGAAGGGTGTTCTGGAACCAGCCTGGCCGAAAGACCACCCGAGCAGGATTCAGTTTGAGCCTGTCGAAAAAGTAGTGCTGGACCTCCGCCAGAGACGCAACGTTGCTCCCCACGGGCACTAAGGAACCGTCAAAGCGGTCGGTGATTTCCCTCGCCGCTTCTCCGTCTTCCTTCGTCGCCGCCGGCATTCCCTCAAAGGAGTCGAAAAGCCAGATGAGCCGCCGCGAGCCTGCCGTGGCAGCAATCATACCCATGACCGCGGCGCACCCCCCTTTCCACACGCCGCACTCAACGAAGCATCCCGGGAGCCCCGCCCTCTCCGCTTCCTGTGCAAGCTCGTAGACGTTCGAGAGGCGCGCGTAGCCCACCTGTGTGTGGCGGAAGGCGCACAGGAGGCAAGTGAGCTTCCTGACCTGCCGATAGTGGGATACGGGGATTTCTCCCAAAAACCACGCGATCCTCCGCATCGCCCGGTAGCGGGCGGCAAGAGATGGCCAACGCCGGCCGGCTCTGCAAAGGATCGACCGCGCTATGCCTTGCGGAAGGCTCTGCCTGCATCCCACTTCGGGCTCACCCATGGTCTTTGAACCAACCCGTTGGATCGGGTTCATTGTCCCTCCTGCAATTTCTCGCTCCGGGCACCGTGCTTCGGCCGCAAGGAGCCGGATCGAACTCGGTTAGAGGCTCCCCGGTCTTCCTCGTCCCCTGTCGCACTGCCCTTGGCGGACCAGGGGCCTCACGATTAACCTTAGATGTCTGAGCTAGCGCGTTCATGACCGCATCCCGATGCCGTGCAGGGGAGAAGTCGCTGGACGCTCTCTAACGAATCTTCCGACAGCGTACTTCTCACGCAGCAGTCGTTCCAGATCGAAGTCGTCCATCGCATGGATGAGGATCGCCTCGGGGTCGAACTCGGCAGCAAGCGCGAGCACGCGCTCCCTGCTCATCCGTGCTCCCGTGTTCTCGAACTCATCGAAGCCGGCGACCTGCTCTACCCTTGCTGCACCGGCCTTCGACCCCCCTTCACTGCAGATCACGGCCACCTGATGGCCAGCGGCCTGCAGCAGCGCAGTCAGATCCTGCACGTAGCATCCGATGCCGCCGTTCCTCGTAAAGCCCCGGGTCAACAGGAGTATTCTCACGGTGTCGACGCTGGGGCCGTTGCCTGTTGCGCTCCGACGGGCACGAAGGTTCAGACCTCCACGCTCCCTCGCCGTCGCACGCGGACCGGCGGTGGTGCGGACGTCCTGGCGTACGGCTTCCCCTTCACCACAGCCAGCCGATCGTGCATGTCCGTGTAGATCACATGAGCGAGGATCATGTGCAGGTCCTCGATGTGCTGCATGTTGTCGGATGGCACGACGATGCAGAAGTCCACCAGCCCCTTCAGCTTCCCTCCCTGATACCCGGTGAAACCGATCGTCGTGGCACCACTCCGGGCCGCGGCTTCCACGCCCAGGAGCACATTGGGTGAGTTCCCGCTGCCGGATATTGCAATCGCCACATCGTCCTCGCGGGCGAAGTTCACTAGCTGTTCGGCAAAGATCCGGCTGTAGTCGGTGTCGTTCGCCCAGGCGGTCATGACAGGAACCGCGTCCACGAGGGAGAGAGCCTTCATGCGCAGCCCATTGGGCCCCTGAAGACCCTTTCCGAGGTCGACGGCGAAGTGGGAGGCGGTGGCGGCACTGCCGCCGTTGCCAAACAGAAAGACCTGCCTGCGCTCGTACATGGCCTGCAGGAGGATATCGCTGACGCTCCTGATATCGGCCGGGTCGATCGATCGCGCCAGCTCGACGACCCTGTCCATGTAGCGCACGATCGTGTTCATCGCCCGAGCCCCTCCTCCCCGCGATACCGGCGGCGTTCGCCCACGTCCTTCCCGCGTGCCGCGGGCCCCTCTGAGAATCGCCGGTTGGCCAGCGCGTAACTCTCCGGCGTGCCGATGTCCATCAGGAATTCTTCGATCATGTACCCTTGCGCCTCTCCACGAGCAGCCAGCCCGGGCAGAATATCGAAGCCGAAGTCGAGGACTCGCTGTCCGGCGGGCCGGAGCTCCCAGGCTTCATCCAGTCGGTCGAACAGGGTCTCCCGGGCGACGTAGATCCCCGCCCCAGCCCAGGGGGAGCGCGGCACCGAGGGCTTCTCGACGAACTCCACGATCCGGCCGGCCTCATCCAGCATCGCGATGCCGCAGCGCTCCGGCTCAGGAGCGCGGAACAGCCCCACAGTGAGAACCGCATCGTGGCTTGCATGCCACCGCGCCATGCGCCCGAGATCCACCTCGGACAGGTTGTCGGCGTAGATGACGAAAAACGATTCCTCCCCGGCCGCGAAGTGGCGCGCAGCGCGCAGGGTGCCCGCGCTCCCCAGGAGCTTTTCCTCGTGAAACAGCGAGATGGCCATACCGTGAGCACTCCCGGGTCCGGCCACGTAGCGCCAGACCTCCTCCGCGAGGTGATGGGTGTTTACCAGAACCTCCCTCACGCCGTGCCGCCGGCAGGCGCGCAGCCACCAGCCCAGCAGCGGCTCTCCTCCGACCGGCAGCAGGCACTTCGGGGTGCGATCGGTCAGAGGGCGCAATCGCCTCCCGTATCCGGCCGCCAGGAGAAAGGCCTTCACTTCAGCCTGCCGGGACGAACCGCCACCGGGTGCCACCGCGACCGTTGCTGTCAAACAGCGGGTCGTTGTACACCACCCTCGACCCGTGAAGATCGAAGTGGAAAGACATCTCCTTCATGCCCCTCGATGCCAGAGCCTCCCGCACCGAGCTCTGGCTCCCTTCGCGGGTAATCAGCATGAAAAACCCCCCTCCACCTGCGCCGGCCAGCTTTCCGCCGATCGCCCCGCGGCGCCTGGCTTCCTCGTACGCAAGGTCAACCTCCGAGCTGGAGATCCTTCCGGAGATTTGTTTTTTCTGCTGCCAGCCGGCGTCCAGGATCTCGCCGAAACGGTCCAGGTCGCCGCAAAGCAGCGCCTCGCGCGCGTCGCGGACCAGGCCGCTCATCCCCTGGAGGGCGCTTAGAACCTTGGAATCTCTGTCGAGGCTGAGGCGACGCTGCTCTGACAGAATCTCGTAAGAGTTTCTCTGGTTGCCCGTGAAAAACAGCAGGACCCGCCGCTCCAATGCCTCGACGACCTGCTCCGGCATCTCGAGCCGGTCGACCTCCACGCTCTTGGCTGCGAAACGGATCTCGTTGATCCCGCCGAACGCCGCGGCATACTCGTCCTGTTTTCCCACGGGAGCCCCCAGGATCTCGCGCGCGATCCTGAACGCCTCCTCCGCGAGCTCGTACTTGCTGTGCTGCCTCCCTTGCAGCTCCCAGAGCGCCCGGACAACATTCACGCAGACGGCGGCCGAGGAGCCCAGACCCGTACCGGGGGGGATCTCCGAGGCCAGGAAGAGGTTCACACCCCGCCGCAGGCCCAGGTGCTTGATCACCGCCATCGGGATCTTCAACTCCCCTTCGTAGGCATCCACCCGTATGCGCTCCACTTCGACCATGGCTTTCAGGTCGGATGAGATCACCTGGACCAGGTCGTCATCCCTGATGGTAAGGACCGTGTAGAAATACTTGTTGATGGCCGCCGAGATCACGGCACCACCGTACTCGCGATAGAATTCCGGCTGGTCCGTCCCTCCCCCGACGAACGAGATCCGCACCGGCGTGCGCGTGATCAGCATGGTGGCCGATCGCCCCGACTCTCCCCTGGGACTCGCCTTGACGTCCTGGATCTGTAGCGCACCGGGCGCGGCGCCACCTCCGCGACAGGCGCTGGTCCGGCCTTTGACGCGCCACCCACCCGCGCGCGCACGCGGGGCGCACGGAACTCGAGCCGCCGCCTCAGCACCACGAGCGGAGTGCGGAGAAGTATCGCGAGGTCGAGGAGTAGAGACTGGTTCTCGAGGTAGCGCACGTCAAACCGCGACTTGGTATCGAAGTCGTGCTCGCCCCGCACTCCGGCGATCTGCGCCAGTCCTGTGATCCCCGGCTTCACCTGGAGCCGCCGCCGGTTCCACGGGTTGTAGTGGCGCACCCGCTCCGGGGTCTCCGGGCGCGGCCCGACCAGGCTCATCTCGCCGCCCAGGACGTTCCACAGCTGCGGCAGCTCGTCCAGGCTGTAGCCTCTCAGAAAGTCACAGAAGGGAATCCGGGCCTGGGTGTCCGGGCCCTTCGCCCTGAGCTTGAGGATAGTGAACGGCTGCCCCTGGTAGCCGACCCGCACCTGACGGAAGATGATCGGGAATCCGATCTCTCGCCGGATCCGGAGGGCGGCGTAGAGCATGAACGGCGCCGTCAGGGCCGACAGAAGAGCTGCTCCGACGATATCCATGAGACGCTTCATCAGTCGCTCCCAGGTGGCGAGGCGCAGACTCCCGACCTCGATGACGGGAACGGACTCCACCTCCCTCAGTTCCATCCGCGGTGAGAAGCGCTGGTGGAGATCGGTCCCGAGCCACACCCCGATTCCCTCCTCCTGACACTTCGCCAACAGGTAGGTCATCTCCTCCCGGTCGTGGATCGGCTCGGCGAACAGGCAGACATGAGGGCGGGCCCCGCGGAGCGATGCGAACGCCTCCTCGAGGCGGTCGATGCCGCCCTCCCCTCCACCTGCCGCACCGCCGGAAGGCAGAAGGTGTCCGACCATCCGCAAACCGCAGTGGGGGTTCGCCTGGATCTTCGCCGCCAGCGAGCGCCCGACGGGCGACTCACCCACGATCACCAGCCGCAGCACCCCCAGTCCGCGCCGGAAACAGGCGAGCAGAGCGCGCTTGACCAGCAGCCTCATCCCGATCAGGCCGCCCCACGAAAGGACCGCGAAGAGCCAGACCATGAGGCGCGAATACCAGAACTGCTTGAGGAGGTAGGAGAGAGCCAGGAAGCCCATCGCTCCCGAGCCCGAAGCCACGAGAACGCAGAACATGAGGTCGAGTCGGCCCCATCCGCGCCGCATTTCATAGAGGCCGACTGCCCACAGCACGGGGAGGAAGGCCACAATCGCCAGCAGCGTCACCTGAGTCATTCCGCCGCGCGGCGCGCGCAGCAGCGGGCCGGACAGGGGCAGGACCTGGAAGCGGAGGTAGTTCGCCGCCTGGAGCGCCAGCGAGATGACGATGGCGTCCGCCAGCAGCAATGCCACTACGAACATCGTCCTCCGGTTTCTGGCGATCGCGTCCGTCATTGCGTCACCCTGCGCACCACGCCCAGGCGCCGCATCGCGGCGTCAGCCTCAGAAAAGTGGTCCTGCGTCTCACCCCGCGCGCTGAGCCACTCGAGATAGTCCGAGAAGATCCGCGACAGGCCGTATCGCGGCGCCCATCCCAAGCTCTGCAGGCGCGCGATGCTCGACACGCTGTGGCGGTTGTCTCCAACCCGATACTCACTGCTGAGCACGGGCTGGAGGTCGCTGCCGAACGCCGCCAGGATTCCAAGCGCGTATTCCAGGACGGTCGTCGGTCTGCCGCTGCCGACGTTGAAAACCTGGCCACCGGCACGCGGCTCCCGCATCACCAGCAGGTTTGCCTCCACGACGTCCGCCACATGCACGAAATCCCGTGTCTGACGGCCATCCTCGAACACCACGGGCGCCTTGCCGCAGAGGATCCGCTGCGAGAAGATGCGGCAGATGCCGGAGTAGGTGTTGACAGGCGACTGGCGCGGACCCTGGGTGATGGAGTAGCGCAGCGCCACCGTGGATATGCCGTAGAGCTGTCCCAGCCTCAGCGCGATCAGCTCTTCGCTCCACTTGGACAAAGCGTAGGCGTTATAGGGATTGGCGTACTCCTCCCCTAACGGTAGCGGCCTCATTCCGACGCCGCACTTCGGGCAGCGCACCTCCCAGTCCCCCGACCGCAGCTGGGCCTCGGCCCTCGTGGGTGGCTGCTGCAGGCCATGCTCGTCGCACTCGTAGAGCCCCTCGCCGTACACTGCCTGCGACGACGCGACAACCACCTTGGAGATCGGCAGTCTCCTCTCGACAATGATCTCGTAGAGAAGCGCTGTCGAGCCGGCGTTGGTGGTGATGAAAGTCGAGAAATCCGCCAGGTAATCCTGGTACGCAGCCTGGTGAAAGATCACCTCCGCACCCTCCAGGGCGCTCATCACGCCCTTCGGGTCGCGGACATCGCCGATCACCACGCGCACGTCGTCCGGGATGTAATCCGGGCGGCGCCGGGCGTGGACTCGCGGCGAAAGGCTGTCCAAAATAGTGACCTCGTGCCCTTCCTCCAGAAGCCGGTCCACGAGATGCGAGCCGATGAATCCTGCCCCTCCTGTGACAAGACACTTCATGAAGGGTTCGCCCTATTCCCGCCGCGCGCGTTTCAGCGCCTTGATGTCATGCTCAACCATCATCGCGACCAGCTCAGCGAAGCCAACCTTCGGCTCCCATTCGAGGGTTTTCCTGGCCCTAGCGGCATCCCCCACGAGCCCCTCCATCTCCGTCTTTCGCACTAACGAGGAATCGGTTACCACGTGTTCGTGCCAGTCCAGGCCTGCCGCACTGAAGGCAATTTCAACCATGTCTTGCACGCTGTGCGTCTTGCCCGTGGCAACGACGTAGTCCGTTGGATTCGGCCGCTGCAGCATCTTCCACATCGCTTCCACATAGTCGCCAGCGAACCCCCAATCCCGCCGGGCATCGAGGTTTCCGAGGCGCAATTCGCGCTGCAGGCCGGCCTTGATCCGGGCGACCTCGACAGTGATTTTCCTGGAGACGAACTCCCGCCCCCGGCGCGGTGACTCGTGGTTGAACAGGATGCCGGAGCAGGCAAAGACACCGTAACTCTCCCGGTAATCGACCGTGATCCAGTGGCCGTAGAGCTTCGCCACGCCGTAAGGGCTGCGCGGATGGAAGGGCGTCTCCTCGTTCTGGGGTGACTGCTTGACCTTGCCGAACATCTCGCTGCTGGAGGCCTGGTAGAATCGAATCTCCGGGTTGACGAGGCGTATCGCCTCGAGCATCCGGGCGACGCCCAGAGCGGTGAACTCGCCTGTGAGAACAGGCTGGTCCCAGGAAGTCGGGATGAAGCTCTGCGCCGCGAGGTTGTAGACCTCCGTCGGGCGTACCTCCCGGACCGCGCTGATGAGCGAGAATTGGTCAAGCAGATCCGCTCGAACCAGCTTCAGGCGGTCGCTGAGGTGATGGATACGCTCGAAGTTCTCCGCGCTGGGCCGGCGGACGAGGCCGTAAACCTCATAGCCCCTTTCGAGCAGAAACTCGGCCAGATACGATCCATCCTGCCCCGCGATTCCGGTGATCAACGCTCTGGGCTGGCCTGTCATCGTGCCCCCTTCGCCCGCACCACTGCCGGAATCGTCAACGCCAAAATTTGAATATCGAGCCACAGAGACCGCCTCCGGACATACTCCAGATCCATCCGGACCCAGTCGCTGAAGTCGCGGATATCGCTCCGCCCCCTGACCTGCCAGAGGCACGTGAGGCCCGGACGGACGCACACCTTGGCCCGCTGCCAGGGCTCGAACCTCTCGAACTCCGTCTGCAGCGGCGGTCTGGGACCGACCAGGCTCATGTCCCCTTTCAGCACCGACCACATCTGCGGCAGCTCATCCAGGCTGTACCGCCGCAGGAGGCGCCCCAGCGGGGTGATCCGTGGATCGCCGGACATCTTGAAAACCGGTCCCTTCATCTCGTTTCGGCACTCGAGAGCCGGTTTGAGCTCGTCGGCGTTGGGGTGCATGGAGCGGAACTTGTAGCCGGTGAACGGCCGCCCCCCCTCTCCTACCACCTTCCATCTGTACAGGATCGGGCCCGGGCTGCTCAGCTTCACGGCCAGCGCAATGAGAGCCATCAGCGGGGACAGCAGGATGAGCCCGGCTGCGGAGACGAGCACATCGAGCCCCCTCTTGACCAAGCGCTCCGCAGGAGATTGGGAGCAGATCTCCAATCCTGAGGCCAGCGCGTGCGTCGGCCTCGCGGATCCGCGCGGCCCCAGCATCGCCAGAGCGCGAGGGAACTTCTTGAGCGACGCCAGCGCCACCCTGGCTGCAAACGTAGCTCCCATCCCGGCGTACACGAGACCGTTGACGACCGATCCGCAATCCGGGGCGATGTTCTTGCGGTGGAACTGCGACACTGCACGGTGCCACTCGTACAGGGAACGGATCGTGCGCTGCCGGGCGCACGTGCCTTTGTGATGCACGACCGTCGCCTCGGGGAGGTAGACAACCTTGAAGCCGCAGCACCTGGCCCGGAAACACCAGTCCTCGTCCTCGCAGTAAAGGAAGAAGCGCTCGTCCAGGAGCCCGATTCTTTCGATGAGACCCCGGCGCGCCATGAGGAACGCTCCGATGACCGCGTCCACCTCGGTCGTCTGCCGCTCGTCGAGGTAGCCCAAGTAGTAGCGTCCGAAGGTCCTGTGGCGCGGAAAGAGGGCGGAGAGACCCAGGGTCTTGTAGAGGTAGGTTCCTGGGGTCTTGAACGAACGGCGGCAAGGCCTGTCCAGCCTGCCCGAGGGGAGCAGGACCCGCGGTCCACAGATCCCCACCGCGGCGTGCGCCTCCATGAAGGTGTGCACGATGTCCACCGCCCGCGGCCCGATGACGACATCCGGGTTCAGGAGCAGCACATAGGGAGCGCGCGCCCGGGCGATCCCCTGGTTCGAAGCCCGCGCGAAACCAGCGTTGTGCGGATTCTCGATCAACTCGACATCAGGGAATCGCTCACAGACGGCACGGGCACTCCCATCCCGGGATGCGTTGTCCACCAGGAAGACCTCCGCCGGGAGCGTGGTCCTTTCGAATAACTTGCCGACGCATTCGAGCAGCAGATCACCGCCGTTGTAGTTGACTATCACTACGGAAACCGCGGGCCGGCGCAGTTCGCTCATCTCGCCTGGCTCCTCTCCTGGCCCGCCAGGAACTTCGCGTACCAGGCGGTGGTCTTCATCAATCCGGACTCGAGGGATTCTCTGGCTGACCACCCGAGCACCTCGTGGGCGCGAACGCTCGAGAGGTACTGGCGGTCGATCTCGCCGCTGAGCTTCCCCTTCCCCAGGACCTTCGGCTTCAGGTCGGAGCGTCCCGTGGCGTTCAGGATCGCGCCGACGAGCTCCAGGACGGCCACGGGGCGCTTCGTCCCGAAGTTGAAGGGGCAGCCGGCCACGGCGGGATCCTCGAGTCGCTCCGCCGCCGCCAGGTAGCCCCGAACCGCGTCCTCCACATAGAGGTAGTCCCGGACCGGGGTGCCATCACTGCGCACGATGGGGGGTTCGCCGCGCAGCGCCGAGTGAATCGTCCCCGGGACGATCCTGGAGAAGTTCAGATCTCCTCCTCCGTAGATGTTCGCGCACCGCACCACCACGACCGGCAGCCGGAAGGCTTTGTGGTAGGAGCGCGCAATGACGTCGGCGCAGGCTTTGGAGGCGTCGTACGGGTTGAGACCCAGGAGACTAAATTCCTCCGTATAGGGAAGCTGCACGTGCTCGCCGTACGCCTTGTCGCTCGACGCCACCACGACGCGTCGGATCGTCGAACACCGGCGAGCAGTCTCCAGGACGGTCCAGGTCCCACGGACGTTGGCCTCGAAGGTGGGCAACGGAGAGCGGTTGGCCGCCCCGACGATTGCTTGCGCGGCCAGGTGGAACACCGTGTCGACCTCGTAACGGTTCAGCAGCCGATCGAGCAGCGCCTCGTCCGTGACCGAGCCGTAGGCCCGGACCGCCTGGCGCTCGCCGCCCAGCGCTTCCAGCGATGATACGGGCTGGCGATCATGCAGGAGGGCCACGACCCTGGCGCCCCGGTTTGCCAGCTCGAGGGCCAGCCAGGCCCCCACGAATCCTCCCGCTCCGGTGACCAGGACGTTCGAACCGGCCCAGGCGTTGCCCCGACCTGCTCCGACAGCACTCTGAGCGACGCTCATTTTCCCCATACCCTCCAGCGTGCCACGCCCGTTTCCCACAGATGGGTCAGCTCCAGGTTGTCCTTGTAGGTGTCCATGCAGGCCCAGAATCCTTCGTGCCGGTAAGCGCAAAGTTGCCCTTCCCGGGCCAGGCGTTCGAGAGGATCCCGCTCAAGCACGCTCCCCTCCTCGAGGTAGTCGAAGACCGCCGGCCGGAAGACGAAGAACCCCCCATTGATCCAGGCGCCCAGCCTCGGCTTCTCCTGGAATTCCGAGACCAGGCCTTCCTTGCCGATCTTCATGATTCCGTAGCTCGAGCTCGGATTGACGGCCGTCACCGTGGCGATTTTTTTGTGGTCCCGATGGAACTCCGCCAGTCGCGTCAGGTTCAGGTCGGAGAGTCCGTCGCCGTAGGTCACCATGAACTCCTCGTCCTGGAGGTACTTCTGAATCTTCTTGACCCTCCCTCCCGTGTTCGTCTCCTGGCCCGTGTCCGCGAACACGATGTTCCAGGGGGCCTGGGTGTCGATTTGCGTCAGCTTCGGCCCCTCAGGAAGGCCGAGCTGCAGGCGGCAGTCCGCACGCTTCCAGCCGCTGTCCTCCACGAAATACTCCTTCACGCGACCTCCAAGGTGACCGAGACAAAGGATGAAGTCGTTGAAGCCGAAGGCGGAGTACATCTTCATGATGTGCCAGAGAATGGGCCGCCCGCCCACCTCGACGAGCACCTTGGGGATGGCCTCCGTCCTCTCCCTGAGACGGGTCCCCTTGCCACCGCAGAGAATCACCACCTTCATGCCGCCGCCTCCCTGGACAGAATCTCCTGATATAGCGACTCCACCCGCTGCACGCAGCTCCTGAGACCGAACTCGCGCTCCGCTCTCTGTCTGCCGGCTCGACCCAGGGCCGACGCCACGGCGGGGTCGGACAGAATCCGGACCGCGGCCCGGGCGGTGGCGGCGGCGTCACCCGGCGCCACCAGCAGGCCCGTGGCTCCATCCTCGACGATGTCCAGCACGCCGCCCGCCGCGGTCGCCACCAGCGGCCTGCCGCACGCCATCGCTTCGATCAGGACGAGCCCGAACGGCTCGGGCTCTATCGAGGCGTGGACAAGAAGGCTGGAGGCGGCGAGAACCTCCGGGATGTCGTCCAGCCGGTATCTCCAGTCGGTGAAAAACGTGCACGAAGCGATCTCCAGCTCGCTCGCCAGAGCCTTCATCCGGTCGGCATAGGCGGCGTGCGTTGGAATCGGTCCGCCCGCCACGAGGAAGCGCGCCTGCGGGATGTCACTCTTTATGGCGCGGGCCGCCCTCAGGAAGATTTCCAGCCCCTTCCAGGGGTCGAGGCGCGCGATGAAAGTCACGAGGGGCGCGGAGTCGGGAATTCCTAGCTCCTGCCGGATCCTCCCGCCGCTGATTGCAGGATGGAACTGATCCAGGTCCACCCCGTCAGGGATGACACGGGATCGAGCCGGGCGGCTGCCTTCGGCGAGCATCTGCGCCACTGCGCTGGACATGGCGATCGCTTCCGTCGCCCAGCGACGCACCAAGCGGACGAGAAAGGTCCGCACCGGCCCCCTGCCTGTCAGAATCTCGCGGATGTGCCACACGTGCGGCCGTCCGGTGCGGCGGGCCGCCGCGCCGCCGTAGAGCGTGAAGAGGGAATTGCTGTGCACGATATCGATCCGGTCCTCGAGGATGACCCGGCGCAGGGCGGCCACGGAGGGGAGAAATCCCGCCGCGTAGCGGCCCTGGATCAGGGGGTTGAGCGTGCGCCTGAGTGGAGGCATGGAGACGAAGCGAACCGAAGCGCCGCTGTCGGCGAGTTTGCGCACCAGGGGCCCCGGCCCCGGCAGGGCGACAATCGGCCGGTAGCGCTCCTTGTCCAGCCCCGTCACCAGGCGGAGCAGCGCCAGGTCGGATCCCCCGACTTCGGAGGTCGGCTGCACGAGGAGAACCGTGGTGCGCGGGAGGGCGGCGCTCATGCGCCCGATTCCTCGCGCAGACGGCTTCGAATCACACGCGCGGGGTTCCCGACCGCGACCGAGTAGCGAGGCACGTCGCGAGTGACCACCGACGCCGCACCGATCACCGAGCCGCGCCCGATCGTCAGGCCATCCAGCACGACGACCTTGTTTCCCAGCCAGCAATCGTCCTCGATCACGATGCCGCTTCGGTGCACTCCCTGCCGGCTGATCGGCTTGTCGACGTCGTCGAATCGGTGATTCTCCGCAAGGACATCTACCCCCGCCCCGAAGGTGACGTTGCTCCCGATTTTCACGCCTCCCCCGCCACCGAGGATGCACTTCGGCCCGATGTAACAGTTGTCACCGATCTCGATACCCTTGCCCGTCTCGGTCAGATGGCTGGTGACCTGTAGCCAAAGGTTCTCCTTGAGCCGCACGTTGTTGCCAACGCGGACTCCCTCCGCGGACAGGCAGTTCAGATAGGAATCCCTTCCGATGGCCACGTTGTCGCCCACGCTGAAGTAGCCAGGGAAAAGGATCTCCACGCGAGGGCCAATGAAGAGCCTGCGTCCGGCTCGCCGGAGTCTCCAGCGATACAGTTGTCCGCGCACCCAGTTCCAGCCTCCCTTGCGGTACAGATAGTAGAGCAGCTCGACTGTTCCCACCTCCACCCTGCCCAGGCGTGCGCGACCCAGCAATTCCTCCGGGCTGCGACCCATCGCCTTCCGGTAAACCACGAACTTGAGCCGCTCGAGACTCACGGAGCAGTCAGCTCCCTGCCAGATGATCGCAGGCGCCTCGAATCAAAAAGCGCAGCGTTTTCCTTGATCCAGGCGTACAGGCGCGCGATGCCGTCTTTCGGCCTGACACGCGGAGCCCATCCGAAATCTCTGGCCGCTTTCCGGATATCACTGACGTACAATCTCTGGTCGCCGGGCCGCCAGGGGCCGTAATTGACGCCGGGCTGTCCACCTAGAACGTCGCGGATCAGCTCGATCACCTCGTTGACCGACACCGTGTTTTCCGGGCCCCCTCCGATGTTGTAGACCTGCCCCCGCGTCACCGCGATCCGGTCGATCGCCGAGTGATAAGCCTCGAGAAGGTCGTCGATATAGAGGACGTCGCGCACCTGGCATCCGTCTCCGTAGATGGCGATAGGCGCGCCAGCCGACGCGGTGATCAGGAAGTGAGCCACCCAGCCCTGGTCTTCGTGACCGAATTGTCGAAGGCCGTAGATGCAGGACTGTCGGAAGACGACCGTCGGCAGGCCGTAGATCCGTGCGTAATCCCTGACGTACTGGTCCCCGGCCCCCTTGGAACATCCGTAAGGCGAATGGAAGTCGAGCCGCTGGCCCTCTCCGACGCCCTCCGGACAGCTCTCGGACACGTAGCGGGGGCCCACCTTCTTGACCCGGCTCCCCTCCAGCTCCCCGTATACCTTGTTGGTCGAGGCGTATATGAACGGAGCGTCCGGGGCATGCTTGCGCGCCGCCTCCAGGACGTGCAGGGTCCCCAGCGCGTTGACCATGAAGTCCTCCAGCGGATTCTGCACCGACAGTGTGACGGCGACCTGGGAGGCCATGTGGAAGACGAGATCGGCGCCGCGGATCGCTCCCTCCACGGCCTGAGCGTCCCGGACATCTCCGCGCACGAACTCCACCCGGTCGCCGTACAGGTCTCGAAGCCACGAGACGTTGCTCGCCGTGCCCCTGCGGCTCAGGTTGTCGAACAGGCGCACGCTGGCGCCGCGCTCCAGCCAGCAGCGCGCGACATTGCAACCTATGAATCCCGCCCCTCCCGTGATCATGACTGTTGTCATGCGCGCCTCCCCTGTCTCATGACCTGTTCGTACACCTCACGCGTCCTTTCGGCGTTCAGCTCCCAGCTGAAAAGCCTTGCCCGCTGCAGGCCCTTCTCCACCAGCTCCTGTCGGCGGGCGCGATCCAGGAGAAGCGCGTGAACGTCCCCCGCCATACCTTCCTCGTCGGTCGCGGACCGCCGCAAGCCCGCCTCGCCCACAACCTCACCTAGCGCTCCCGCGTCCGACGAGACGACGGGCACCCCGCACGCCATCGCCTCCAGGGGCGGCATGCCGAACCCTTCGTACAACGAGGGGAACAGGAAAACGGTCGCGGTGCGATAGATCTCGGGAAGCCGCGCGGACGGGAGAGGACCGATCTCGACCAGATCGTCCTTCAGTCCGAGCCTCGACGCCAGTGCGCGCTGGGGCGGTGTCAGGCGCGGACCCACGCGAACCAGCGTCACCCCCGCTCCCGCTCGTTCGCGGATTTTCGCGAAGATTCTCAGAAGCCCCTCGATGTTCTTGTAGAAATCGACGTGCCCGACATGAAGGACCACCGACATTTCAGGAATGCCGTGCTGACGACGCGTTTCCTTAACCTTCTCCGGGGCCCGTTCCGGTGAGAACCGGGAGCTGACGCCATACGGGATTGTGGTGATGTTGTCCGATTTGCAGTTCGTATGGCGCAGCAGGTCTCTGCGCGTGCACTCCGAGATTGCGATCACCTGGCAGGCCATCTCCAGGCCGCGCACGCTGTACCAGCGGAACCGGTTGAGCGCCAGGCGAGAATATCCGCGTGGATTGAGGGCGCGCACCTCCCGCTTGAGAAGCACCAGGTCGTGACACGTGATCACGGTCCTGCTCTTGTCCATCCTCAGCGCCAGATCGGCATAGCCATGATCGATGATGTGGTTGATGTCTGCCTGGAGGCGGGCGGCCGCCCTGGGGTACTCGACGAACCTGCGCAGGCCGGCGGCAATCCTGCCCATCACCCGGCCAGGCCGGCCATTTGATGGCTCGCCGGCCCCCGGGAGGCACACTTCCTGCAATCGGAGCTGTCCGGGGAAGCGATGCCTCAAACCGGCCGCCAAGTGGTCAGCATAGACCTCCATGCTCACCCGCCTTTCCTCGGGAAGGTCGCGGAACAGGCTTACGGTGATCACGTCCGCTCCACCTTGACGCTGATGCTCGCATCCGCGGGCACGCGCCGGCGCCCAGCCACCAGGAACTCGTAGAGCCTCTCGTAGGCGCTCACAACCGAAGCGAGCGAGTAGCGCTCGCGGACCCGCTGGAGGCCACTGCGCTCCAGGCGCCTGCGCTCCTCTTCGTCGGCGAGGAGACGCGCGATCTGTTCCCCAAGGCCATGCTCCTCCGCGATGACCCCGCAAGAGCCCTCCTCGCCCAGGACCTCGCGTGATCCCGGATTGCGGGTTGCTACGACGGCGGTCCCGCAGGCCATTGCTTCCACGTAAGGCCGGCCGAATCCTTCATACACGCTGGGGAGACAGAAGACCCAGGCCTTCTGGTACAGTTCCACCAGCTCGGGCAACGAAACGTCGCGGTACTGCCTGAGCCAGCCGCGGGCGGGCGCCCCCTCCTCGCACACCATGTGCAGCACGGCGTCCGGCACCTTGCGCAGAACCGTCCGCTCGAACACCTCCATCAGGAGATCGGCCCGCTTCCGGTCCCGCAAGCGGTGTCCCACGAACAGGACGGAAGGCGTCGGCGACTTAAGGGAGCCGGGCCGGAAGACGGAGAGGTCCGTTCCATGAGGAACGATCACCATCTTCCGGAAGGGAAGTCTCTTCCGCGAGTTCTCCGAGATGCCGACGCAGAGGTCCGCGCGCAGGGCCGCGATGACCTCCGTCATGTAGAGCAGAGAGAACAGCGCCCGGGAGCGCAGCCGACGCGCTCGCAGCGCCTCGTCGAAACAGGAGCCGTGGAAAGTCCTCAGGACCGGCGGACTCGCCCGCAGCCACTGATTGTCACCATGAGCGTGAATAAGGTCGAACTGACGAAAATCCTGGCGGGCGACATCGAACCCGAAGCGGAAAGCCTCCCTCCAGCGCGGGCGCTGGCCGCCGTCTTCAGCGAGCACGCGGGTCTGGTAAGAAGCCCCGCTAACGGGCGGATCCAGGGAAAAGAGTGTTACCTCGTGGCCGCGCGACGTGAGGCCTTCGGCCAGCTGGTGGGCGCCGTGGCCCACACCCCCCTGGCTCCGGCTCGGCAAGAAGCTCTGGATCATGGCGATTCTCATCGACGACCCTCCCTGCCGAGGGCCAGCTCAGAGCGACAGACTTCCGCCCGCGCGTCATGCATGGGACACCTGGCGGAGCGACACCAACACGGGCGCGGTTGCGGCGCCCTCAAAGCTGCCCCCTGTGGCCGAAAGACGCGCCAACACACCCGTGACACCCCAAAAGGGGAGGGCAAAGACGGAGAAGTCGAGCATACATACAGTCATACCCCACACCGCGACGCTCGCTTGAATGGCGAAGATCGCGGCCGCGAGGGAATGCGACCACGGCACGTGCGTCCTTCTCACCGTGGTCCAGCTCAGCGTCAGGAGAGCGCCTAAGAGCCAGAGGAACACCACCAGTCCGGCCCAGCCAAGCTCGTAGAGCGTCTTCGCATAGTGGTTCTCAATCGACGTGTAATCGCCGACGTGTCGCGCCGCCGGTGTCGCGCTGCCGAGTCCGGAGCCGAGCGCGGTACCGGTGCTGGCAATAGAGAAGTTATGAAGGACGGCCTGCCCGTAGTCTTCCACTATCGAGTCCGCCGGGTGTTCGAACATGCTCAGAAAACGGTCAGCCACATAGGGACCCGCGATCAGAAGGGTCGAGGCGACTACCACGCAAACGAGACAGACCGCCATCAAGGTCATTCGGACTCGGAGGCCGTGGAACAGCAAGATCACAACCAGCGACAGCGGCAAGAAGACAAACAGAGCGCGCTGTCCTGATGTCAGCGCTGCCGTGAGATTCAGAGCGGTGATGGCCACATACCACTTGCGCCGAGTGCGCTCCCGCGGCGCCAGGGCCACGCCCAGCGATAAGACACTGCTGAACAGCAGGAAAGCTCCATAGTGCCCGCTCCAGGCGAACGTCGCATTGGGCCTGTAGATCTCGCTCTGCGCGTCGACGTACCCGCCCGTCACGAAAAGCGCCTCGCTAAACTCCCCCCCCAACTCTCGATAGGATGCGGGACCGACGAAGAACTGGACGAGTCCCGTGATGCAGACCGGGACGCTCAGGAAGAGGAGTTGCTCGACGAACCCTCCAATCGCGTCAGAGTCGGGAAGCACGGCCTGCACAACGAACACAAGCGGGATGTAGAAAAGCGTGGACTTGACCCCGACCAATCCGACCCACACGTCTCCCAGGTTGGGATTGAGGAGCTCCATAAGGGCCAAAGCCGCAAAGGCAAGCAGCGGAATGCCCAGAACCCTGGGAAGCGGGGTATTCACCCGCCTCGTAACGAGGGTGCCCGCGAAGCCAACGTAAATTCCCAGCAGCATGGAATCCTTGACCAGCAGCACCGCCGGGTCTCCGAGCCACAGCCTCGGCAGTCCCTCGATGCACAGCATGACGAAGACCCAGATCAGAGCGCGACGCCACCACGCGGCGCCGGCAACGAAGGCGCCGACCAGGAGCATGATCATGAGCGGCGTCATCGTGCCTCGCTCCCCGCCGTGGAGGCGCCCGGCCCCGGCTTTCGGCCGGCTGGAACAGGAGCGCATTCGTGCGCGCTGTGCTGAAACAGCCTCCAGGCATCCCGCTTGCCCTGGCGCGCCGCTCGCAGGACCTCTCGTTTCGAGCGGCCCTTCGGGAGCGGAAGCCACAGCGCCCGCAGGATGCCGGGGGTATTACGGTCGCCGAGCAGATGCGTATAGATGAGAAAGATGAACCTGCGTGGCGGCCTGAAGTGCTTCAGGATGGCGTACGTCTGGTTGTGACTTACGACATAGACGTTCAGGGGATCCGTGATTCCCAGCGGCGTCTGTCGACTCGGATAGTGGTCAACGATGAGGTTGGGGTCATAGATGAGTGAATATCCGAGGCGCCGTGCCGTCAGGCCGAGGTCAACTTCAAAGCCATAGGTGATCTCACCGACCAGCCGCATGTCGAGTTGCAAGGCTAGCGGGCGCCGGAAGCTCATGTTGCAGCCCTTGAGGAAATCGACCGCGCGCGGCGTCGCCGCCTCGTTATGGTGGTTTCCGGTAAGCCGTCCAAACCATGAGACCCGCCCGACCCGCCGCACGGGCTTCCCATCGATGAGATCCCCGTGGTGCACGACGTCTCGTCCGCCCACGCCGCCCACTCCGGCGTCCCCGTAATGCACCGCCATTCTCGCGATCCAGTCCTCCCTGGCTACCGCGTCGTCGTCGAGGAAACACACCACGTCGCCGCGGCTCGCGGCCACGCCCGCCCGCTCTGCCGCGAGGATGCTCATCTCGTGCACGGTCGCATGACGCCAGGTAATCCCCGATCGCTGCTGTGCGATGTACCTCTCGACGACACCTGACGAGGCTGGATCGCACGACTTTGTGACAAGCACGACCTCGTCGGGTGGCCGGGTCTGTCGTTTCAGAGACTCCAGTGCCTCGTATAGGCGATGGACCCTCAGGTAGGTGGCCACCACGACCGAATAGGTCTCCACGGCTGACCGAGAGGTCATCACGTTTGCACGCCTCCCGCGGTCCGATCCGGCAACGCCATCGAACGGTCCGTGCTCCGCGGTTCGAAACCGTGTTTCAATGGGGCGTACAGCCCGAGGAGACCGCGAACGTGGCCGCACGGGGAAAAGCGCGTCTTCGCGGTCTCGAAACCCGAAAGGCCGAATTCCTCGGCCCGAGCCCGGTCAACGATCAGTTCCTCGATCGCGCGCGCCAGGCCCCGGACATCCCCCGGAGCGGCCAGCCGGCCGCACACTCCGTCCTCGAGCCATTCCGGGATCCCTCCGACGTTGAAAGCGACCACCGGCCTGCCCCACGCCATCGCCTCGAGGCCGACCAGGCCGAATGGTTCTGGCCAGACGGACGGCACCGCGACGACGGAGGCGTCCTGGAAATCCACCTCCAGCTGGCGACCGTCCGTCCACCCCCTGAAGTAGATCCTGTCCGTCAGTCCCATGGCCGACACAAGGCGCTGCGCTGCGGGCATGGCGTACCCATCCCCGTTCACGTTCAGAGTCCAGGGGGCCCGGACGAGCGCCAAAGCGCGGATCAAATGCAACAGACCCTTCTGCGGAGTGATCCTGCCCACGAAAAGCACGCGCCCCGCCACCGCTTCCCGGTATGCGGGCGGCGTCTCAGGAGCGGGCACCGCATACCGGATCACGTGTATCTCCCTCGTCGTGGGGCAAGTCTGCGCGAGCGCCTCCTTCATGTACCTCGACCCGACCACCAATCCATCGACTTTCGGAAGCCACTCCGAGGCGTGAACGACCCTGCGGTATCCGTGAATGAACCGCCACGGCCGTCTGTCCGCGCAGCGCTCGAGAAGGGCGTGCCTGTAACAACCCGGACCGTAAGATACGTCGCAACCGCTGTCAGACTTTTCCCAGTACTTACCATGGCCCGGGCAGTACGTTGCCGCATTGTGCGCATGAAAAATCGTCGGCACCCGCTCGATAAGGACCGCGGCGAGCCTCCGGTTGATCTGCGCTGTATGGAGGCTTGCGACGTCGGGCTCGAAATTTTCGATGACCTGCGCGAACCGTCCTTCCAGCCTTTTCCCTGCGCTCGACGAGTAGTCGGACAGTCCCGGAAGCGTGGCGATGCGCAGGCTCGAGATTGAGGAGTGGTCCGCGGTTGAATCGGCGCACGCGAGCGTCTGTTCGTGTCCCTCGGCCGCCAGCCACTCCAGCAGGAGCTGGAGATAACGCTCTGCGCCTCCGACGGGCCCGAAATGGTCCGTGACATGCAGGATCCTCATGCCTCCATCTCCGTCCGTCCGGAGCCTTCCCCCGCAGGCACCGCCGCCGGCGGCTGTCGCGGCACCTCACCGAGCCGTGCGTAGACCAGCATCCTGTCCCCGGCAGCCGCCAATTTGCTGAAAAGGGACAGTAGGTGAAGGGCCGTCGCCTGACCCCTGGGCCGTGGCACCGAGGCCCCGACTGTGTCGATGCTCGAGAGGGTCCGTATCCGCTCGGGACGCAAGCCCGCACGCGACAGCAGGGCGCACAGGCTCGATCGGTTGAAACCAAAAAGGTGAAACGGCGGCGGCGGGGACAGATACCTCGACGCCTGTCCTCGCAGGCGCCGCTTCAGCCGACTCAGCCTGGGGATCAAGCCGTCAACGTTGGGCGTTCCGATGCAGAGCAAACCGCCCGGAGCCAGGAGACGGGCCGCAATCCCAGTCATCGCCGCGGGGTCGGGCGAATGCTCGACTACGTCCAGCAGGGTGATCGCATCGTACCGTTCCCCCAGCTTGCAAACGTCTTCAAGAGAACCGTTGAGCACACGAAGACCGAGGCGTTCCTTGCAGTAAGAGGCAGCTTCGCTCCACGGTTCGGCGCCTGTGACCTCGAACCCGCGTGCCCGGGCGGATTCCAGGAACAGCCCCCACAGGCATCCGACATCCAGCAGACGCCGTCCGCGCGACAGGCGAGCGAGTTCACCGGCGATCCTGCCGCATTCGTTCCTCTTCCAGCGCGGGTACTGAACCGCGCCATCAGGATCCCGACGCTCGGTCCCGTTATCTTCGATCAGGCTGCCCGTGGCGTAAGCTCTGGAAATCTCGGCTGCGTCAGGCTGCGGAGTCACGTAGAGCACGCGGCAATCGGTGCAGAGGGCAACATCGTAGCCGGCCTGGCGACCTACGGGCACCGACTCTGGCGATCCACAGACCAGACAGGACGCGGTCACTCCTTTTCCTCCGTCGTGGCCAGTGCAGGCTCACTTGACCGCGGCAGTAGCGGGGCCGTAGCCCGGTTACTGTCCGCCACCACATCTTCTCTGTAACTGAAATCAACGCCTCTGATCTTGCGCGCCTGGCATGCGAAGCCCAGCGTGGCGGTCTTTTCCGAGTCAAAACGGTCCAGCGGGTAGAGAATCCAGGGAATGAGGAGGCCGAACGTGCACCAGCAGGCGAAGGCAAGCGGCCACCGAAGAACCCGATGCAGAGGTCGCTTCGTCGGTGGGAACAGAACGGAGGGCAGGCGTCTCAGCTGCCAGCCGAGCTGCCAGAAATACCCTCCTCGCGGCTCGAGCAGAACGACGTGGAATCCAGCCCGCTCCAGGAGTTGCGCCAGCCCGAACCGCGTGAAGCGGAAGAAATCCTGAGGCATCTCGTGCTCCTCGTTGAGAAGGGGAACGGTCAACCAGAGGGTCCCATGGGGCCACAGGGCTCTGTTCAGCTCCTTCAGCACGGCGAGCGGATCCGGCACGTGCTCCAGGACCTGCGTGCACAGCACCGCGTCGATCGCGCCCGAAGCCAGGGGTAGCTCCTCGAGCCTCGCGACCACGTCGATCCCAGCGTACGCCTTGTCGACCTTGCAGGAATCGAGCGTCACATAGCGCGTGTGACGGTACAGCGCCCGGTGGCGGCTGTCCCCCGCCCCGGCGTCCAGGACCACGCTGCCTTCGGGCGTGGCTCTGGCGGCATTCTCCACGAACCGCCGGATCGACGCGGGCTCCACCTCCGCGCGATCGCGCAGGGATCGCGGCAGCGATTCCCATATCCACTGGTACGGGCCTCTCACGGGATCATCCCCACGCTCTGGGCCTCTACGCCCGCCACGGGCCGGCAGGCTCGGCTCCGTCGCAGCATCCTCGAGGAAATGACGGCCACGGGCACGAAGTTCAGAACGCTCGCTGCCGCGGCGCCCACAGCCCCCCAGGTCGGGATCATCAGCGCGCAAGCGAGCACCGTGAATCCGCAGGTCATGGCGACCAGGAGAAAGTTGGTCATCTCCCGTCGTTGAGCTATCAGCGCGTTCGACGCCACGATCCACGGACACACCAGGAGCGGCTGCCACAGCAGAATCGTGAACGGCACCACCGCCCGGGAGAACCCAGAACCGAACATCAGCTCCACAGCCGGTCTCGCGAGGACCATTGCAGCCACACCCGTCGTGATCGCCAGCCAGAAAAGGAGGTCGCGCGTCTTCCTGTAGATCTTCTCAAAGTTCTGGAGATTGGTCTGGAGCTCACGAGCCATTGTCGGCAGCACCGTCGTCATCAGGGCAAACGGGAGCGCGTAGAAAAGGACAAGCACGCGGGTGCCGACCGAATAGAAGCCGACCTCCGCGGTTCCGTGCAGGCGTTCGAGAATGAGCGTAGGCAGACTGCTGACCGCGACCGCGAAGACCGCCGCCGCGCTCAGCAGCGCGCCGCTGCGGATGAGCCGTCGGGCCAGTCTCGGATCGAATCCGAGTGGAAAATCGGCGCGCCGCAGCGCGACGAACGCCGTCCCCACGGAGCGGACGAGGGATGCCGCCGTGACCGCCGCGAGAAAGATCCGCGCTCCAGCATGCAGAGCACCGCACAGCGCCAACAGGCCCACCTGCAGCGCGCTGCTGCCCACCGAGACCAGCGTGGGCGCGCGCATCCGCAGCGCCACGGGGAAGATCGTCGAAGGAGCGTCCGCGATGGGCAGCCAGAGGATCAGCGAGAAGATCAGGATCTCTTCCAGCCGCTCCCCTCTGTAGCCGGCGGTCCATGCCCCGAGCATGCAGGCCAGCCAGGCGGTCGCGGCCATCGGAACCCTCACCAGCATGGCGGTGCCCAGGAGATGTCCCGGGCGCTCCTGTTTCCGGGAAAGCTCCGCCGAGAGGGCGGTTCCGACCCCCCAGTCGGCGAGGAAGAGGAACAGGGGCACGAAGGTCTGGGCTACCGCGAGCCGTCCCAAACCCTCCGCTCCCAGCGTCCGCGCCGTGATGGCGAGGGAGAGAAACCCGCACACGGTCGCCGTCGCCCGGTCCAGGACGATCCATCCCGTGCTGCGTGCGACGCCGCGCGCGGTGCTGGGCATCAGCGCCCACCCTCGCGGCGACGCGGGGAGAGGCCCGCACGCGCCCCACCGGGCTCGGTGCCCACGGACGGCTCGAGAAGATGTGCCGCCAGAATCTCGGCCGCCGCTACATGGCCGTCGGCGTTCCAGTGGCTGTCGTATCGGTTGTAGAGGGGGCGCCCCTGGGCCCGGTGCCTGGCGATCATCACCGCCCGCATCGGCACCCAGTCGATCCCGTGCTGCTCGAGAAATGCTCCGAGCCTCTTCTCCGGATAGTCAAGGTCCATGCCGCGCGCCACGAGCTCGGGGTAAATGCGCTTCAGAGCCTGTCCATACTCATCCTGTACCTGGGCTTTGCCCGGGAAGATCGCCACGACGAGCTGGGCCCCGCGCCGGCTCACTTCGTCCTGGAGTCGCAGCAATATCGCCTCCGCGAGGCGCCAGGCGCTCTCGTACGGCTCCCCGGCGTCCGGCAGGTAGATGAAGTACTGAAGCTCCAGCGCCTCCTCATTGAGCACCCCCAGCCGCCGCATGGCCGCGACCAGAGGGGGAGACCGGTGCGCGTGCATGACCAGGAACTTGTAAAGGATGGAGCGCCCCATCAGGCCGGACTTCAGGCTCTGCAGCAGACCCGCCTGCCGCCTCGCGGCAGGAGGATCGCCTCTCCGGTCAACACTCACCAGGCGCTCGCCATCCAGGAGGAAGTACGGCTTGCGGTTCCACTCGCCGGGCTGGAACCGGCGGTACAGCTCGATGCTGTCCTCGCGCAGGTCGGTCTCGGGCATGAGCCCGACCAGCACGATGTCAGGGGCGTAGCGATACCCCTCCTTCACGAAGTAGCGGTATTCGACATCCGGCGAGTAGCCGGAGACCCCCGCGTTGATGACCTCGAAACGGCCCTTCCCCGACCGATTGAGCAGGCGCTCCATCTGGCGCGGGTACGCCTGCTCGGCCTCGACCTGCAGGGCTTCGGTGAACGAATCTCCCAGCACGAGGACCCGGCGGATCGAAGGGGCCCTGGCGTAGTCGATCTCCCGCTCCCGCAACCCCTTCGAGTTGATGGTGAAGTGGGTCTCCGCCTCGCGGTCGTACCACCAGCTCCCGGTCGGGAAGATGCCGCTGCTGCCGGGAATGAAGCTCCAGCCCAGATCCGGATCCAGCCGCCAGATGAAAAGCCGCTCGTGGTAGCCCACCCGGGCGGCGAACTCGAGAATCAGCAGCCCCGCCAGGGTGCCGGCGAGGAGCAGGAACGCCCGCGCTCGTAGTGATGTCTTCACCGGCGCGCTCATCGCTCGCCTCTCTCCAGGAGCGTGATGCGAGCCAGAACGGACTCGTCATTCGGCCGGTCGATGAGGACGTGCCTGTATTCCCGGAGCGCCTCGAGGGTGAAGCCTTCCTTCTCGTATGCCCGGGCCAGGCCCAGGTAGATGTCCGCCCGGAAGTGCGGCAGATCGGGCGAGGCTCGATTCCGCTCGAGCAGATCCTTCCAGCTCCGAACCGCCTCAGCAGGCCGCTCCTCCGCCACCAAGGAAGCCAGGGCGTACTGGAACTGGAGGCGCTGCGGATAGGAGGCCACCGCTGCCTCCAGCGCCTTCATGGCCGCCTGCCGGTCGCCCGACCTCAGGAGCGATCGCGCCTCGTCGTATTGCAGCTCCGCGCGCTCCGCGGGCGCGGTGATCACCTCGCCCGCCAGGGCCTGCCGGGCGACGTGGCGGGCCATCTCAGAGCGGCACGAGGTGCGGTAGAGGTCATCCAGGTGGAGAACCGCGTCGAGGTTCACTCGCGCCCCGAGGGAGTCCCGGTAGGCTTTCTCCGCCCGCGTCACCTCCCCCCGGCTGGCGAGGAGATCTCCGTACCGAAGCATGGCTTCTGCTGTCGGAGGAATGAGGCCGTCGATCCAGCGGCTGTCCACGACGAAGTCGGAGACGCGCTCGACGACGGACGGGATCTGCACGGGATCGACCTCGAGGACCCGGCGGTAGGAGGCCGCCGCGCCGACGAGATCCCCGGAGGCCAGGAGATAGTCTGCCCTGGCGCGGTGGGCGTTGGCGAGATTCGGGGCGAGCCAGACGATGGTCTCGAGAACACCGCCGATCACGGGGTGGAGCACCGCCTCCGAGGACAGCCTGGGATCCTTGGGCCGCAGAAGCGCCGACAGGTCCAGGGTCTTCAGCACCAGGGGATAAGCCGTCGCATCCCAGGGGTTGGCCCGAATGGCTGCCAGCGCGGCGCCACCCATCTCAGAGATGACTGCAGCCGGCCCCGGGGGTCTCACATCCTCACCCTGCGCGGCAGAGACAGGCTCGCCACCCAGCTCAAGCCGCTGCTGGGCCAGGGCAGCGAGGGCGGCCACCCGCTGGCGTTGGGCCGTAGAATCGCCCGGCCTCCAGAACGTCGCCAGGCGAGCCAGCCGGAGCGGTTCCCGGGACATCGCCGGCGTCGTCGCGGCTCCGTCGAGCATCCTGGCGGCTTTGGACGAGCGTCGCGTGCACTCCGCTGCCAGGTACTCCGTGCTCGCCTCCATCAGCATCAGGCAGGCCGCCAACCCGGCTGCCACCCGGAAGCGCAGCGCGGCCGGCCGGTCCATCTCCTCCCCGGCATCAGAGGCTCGCGCTACCCCGACCACCAGCCCCAGGCAGACGCTGAACAGCACCGCATTGGCGGGGATCGTCAAGTTGAAGTCGCTGACCTCGTGCATCACAAGGGCGAAAACGCCCGCCACCCCCCCCGCCAGCAGGCCCGCGTGCGCGCCAGCGGAAGCCGAAGCCGACAGAGCTGTAATTAGCAGCCACAGGACGACCACGACTCCGGCGAGCGCGGCCGGCGTCCCGATCCCCGAGGCGAACTCAAGATAATCGTTGTGGGCGTGATCGAAATGCAGCCGCGTCGACGGCGCCACATAGTGGGGGAATACGTCCTCGAACGTGCCGAGCCCGGCGCCGAGGAGCGGATAGTCCTTGATCAGGGCGAGCGTCGATCTCCAGGTATCGACGCGACCACCAGCTTCCTCCTCCTGCGAGGGAAGCCGGGAAAACGAGGCCACGATCTCGTTTCGCCCAAACCACGCCAGGGGGGCGAGGATGACGAGGACGGTCACCAGGGTGAGAGCCAGCCGCAGCGAGGCGCCCCTCTGCCGCCAGCCCAGCCACAAGAACATTCCAGCGACGGCCAGGGCGCAGAACGTAATTCCGGATCTCGAGAACGAGAGCAGCAGCGCGGAGGCCATCAGCCCCGCGGCGAGCAGCAGCAGCCTGCCGGCGCCGCGGCCGGCATCGGAGAGAGTGATGATCCAGGACCGGAAGCTGCGCGCGTGCCGCCCGGCTCTGGCGCTGTCCCAGTACATGCCGACCGCCAGGGGCAGCGCGATTTCCATCAACCCCGCAAAGTGATTCTTGTTGATGTAGGAGCCCGTCACCATGTGGATGTAGTGGCGCTTCCGATACCCGAAGATCTGCTGGTGCCCGCTCAGGTATTCCGCAAGCCCGTACAGAGCCTCGAAAGTGCCGATCGCGACCACGCACAGGGCGATGCCCCGCGCCGTTCTGCCGCTCTTCGCCAGAAGCGCGGTTGCCGCCCCGATGACGAGGAGCGCCCCCAGCATCAGCAGCGAGCGTCGGGTGGCCTCGGGGTTCGCGCTCAGCGCTTCCCACGACACACCCGGCAGCCAGCCGGTGGCTCCCACCAGGGGCGCGAACGCGGCGACTCCCGAAGACTCTTGCCGCAGGCGATCGAGCAGATCTGCGCGCCGCGGTGACAATACGGAGAGGACACCGGGGGAGAGCGGGATCAGCTGGAAAGCCGCGATCAGGATGAGGCCCATTCCAGCGAGCAGCGCGGCGCGCGCCTCCCTCTGGGGGCACCCGGGCTTCTCCTGCACCGACCAGGAAAACAGCAGAAGCCCGGCGACCAGGCCCACCAGAGGCCGGCGGTGGGCCTCGACGAGCCCGAAGAGCAGAGGCGAAACGACGATCAGGATGGCGAGAAGGAGGAACGACCCCTTTTCAGGCCATCCTGGAGATAGGGTGTGCTGGCGCAACTGATGGCTCGAATCCGCAAGCTCAGCTCAACCTGTCATCCTCAGACGCACGCGGATGCTCGGACGCTTGTGTCTGGCCCGCGAAGCCTGCGGCGGCTTGTCCTCGGCGTGCGCGTAATAGTCGTAGTACTTGCTGCGATAGTAGTAGTAATCGCCATCCTCCCGCCTCACGTTGTTGATGACCGCCCCGATCAGGCGCGCACGTCCTTGAGTCAGCTTCTCACGGCCGCGGATCGCGAGATCGCGATTGGTTCTTCCGCCCCAGACAATCAAAACGATCGCGTCCACACGCGTGGAGAGGATGCTCGAATCGGCAAAGGAGAGCAGCGGAGGCGAGTCGAAAATGATGTGGGCGAAGCCCCCGGGACCCCCTGTCATCTTCAGGAGCTCCTGAAGCCGCGACGACTCCAGGAGCTCGCTCGGGTTGGGCGGGATCGGTCCGCTGGGAAGGATCCACAGTCCGGGAATGTTCGTCTCGACGACCGCGTCATTGATCTCGCAGTTCCCGCTCAGGAAGCTGCTCGCCCCCTTGGCGTTGGGCACGCCCAGCGCCCTGTGAATCCTGGGCTTCCTCAAGTCAGCGTCGACCAGGAGAACGCGATGCCCCATCTGCGTCATGGTGATCGCCAGGTTGATCGCCGTGGTGGTCTTCCCCTCTCCGGGGTGACTGCTGGTGAGCATGATGCTACCCGGAGCGGCGTCCGGCGAGGACAGCAGGATGGACGTCCTGAGCTCCTTGTAGGCCTCGGCCATGTTCGACTTGGACGCCAGATGAGATATCAAATCCAGGGGCAGCTCGGCCGGGTCCGCGTTCGAGCGCTTGGCGACAGCGCGCGGTGAGATCCCCTCGCTCATGGAGGGGATCACGGCGAGGGTGGCCAGGCGCAGGTACGTCTCGACGTCCGCCGGCGTCTTGATCGTGTTGTCCATGTATTCAAGGAAGAACGCGAGCGCGGTGCCGAAGAGCATGCCTGCCAGAATCCCGATGGCGATGTTGAGCTTGCGGCGCGGCTTGTAGGGCCATTTCGGGATTTCGGCCCGATCGACAACCCTGATGTTGCTGGTCGCCTTGTCGCTCATCCTGGCCGAGATTCCGGTCTGCCCCTGCCGCTGCAGGAGCTCCTCGAGGTTTTTCTTCTTGCTCTGCAGATCCGCCTTCATGGAGTAGTAGGTGATTGCCGACAGATTCAGCTCCTGGACCTGCCCGGTCAGACGGTCCAGGGCCGCCTTGACTCCTTCCTCTCTCCGCGCCGCCTCGCGGTACTCGACGGCCGCGGAGTCGACCACACGCGCCGCGATTTGGACGATCTGCTCGTCGAGCTGCCGCCGGGCCGCTTCCCTCCTTGCCCGGAGCTCGGCCAGGGCGGGCCAGTCGGGCTTGAACTTCTCCGACTTTTCCGCGTCCTCCTTCTCCAGCGTCGCGTAGGCGGACCTCAGCTCCTGGATCAGCGAGTTCGACACCACGGCCGGAATGGCGGCGGGATCGGCTTCCTTGAACGAGCGGTAGGCCGCTTCTTTGGCGATCCTCTCCGCCTGCGCACGACCGTACTCGGTCCGCAGGTTCGTCAGATCCTGCTCGGCCGAGATCTGCTGGTCGCCGGCGAAGATGAGCTGCCTCTCACGCGCATACTCATTCAACGCTCTCTGGCTCCGGGAGATATCCTCCTGGAGGTCGTGGATTTGCTGCACCATGGAATGCGACGCAGACTCGCTGGTGGTGGAGCTGGTATCCAAGGTGAAGGCCACGTAAGCATCCGCGGCGGCGTTCGCCACCCTGGCGGAGAGCGCCGGGTCTGAGGAGTCGAAGCTCACCGATACGAGGCGGCTGTTGCGGATGGGGTTCACGGAGAGCCGGCCCAGGAACCGATCGACGACCGGGGCGTTATTGTCCGCCACCCCGGCATCGCCCTGATTCTCATCGGCCGCCCCGGCCCCGCTGGTGCCGGCAAAATCCGGGTGGCGGGCGAGGTCCAGGGTCTCGATGACCCGGCGCGCGACCGTACGGCTCTGGATGATGCGGTACTGGGTCTGGTAGAAGTCGGGGCCTGCCTCGTTCATTCCCGCGACGATATCCTGGAAAGGAAGGAACCTTGGCGTGTTCTTCTCGATCTGCAGTTGGACGGTGGCGCGATAGACCGGACGCATCATGAAGGTCGAGATGGCAACACACGTCGCGACCACGGCGGTCGCCAGGCCGATCACCCATCGCCTGTGAACGATGACCCGCCAGTAATCCAGCAAATGGGCCGCTCTGACCGGCGCGCTGCCCTCCGGTGTCAGTTCCGCCACGTGACCTCTCCTCCCGGCAACCCGCACGAGCTTCCGGCTCCAATCATCGCCTTCTAGGCCTTCTAGAAGAAGGCTTCCGGTACCACCACAACGTCTCCCTCGCCCAGGATCGGATCGGGCTCCTTCCCTCGGCGAACGTGCTTGAGATTGACCTGCAGCGACGTCTGCGTGCCGTCGGGGCTTTGTCTCAGGATTTGAATAGCCTTCAGGTTGGCTCGCTCGGTGGCTCCGCCCGCCTTGGCGATCGCCTGCAGCAGCGTAATGGGACGGCTGGCGAGCTGTTCGATGCGGCCCGGTGTCTTCACGGCTCCGTCCACGTAAATGTAGACGGGCCGGTCCGGCGGCACGCTGATGATGTCGCCTGGCTCAATCGTCAGGTTGAGCGCGGCATCGTCCTTCATCAGCAGGTCGTTGACATTGACGGCAATCCTGTCGTTGCTGCCGCCGGGCCGGGAGCGCAACACATACAATTCAGCGCCCACTCCCGGGGTCAGACCGCCGGCCTGGGAGAGCACCTGCAGCAGGGTGCGAGGACCGAGCATCTCGTAGGCACCGGGCTTGCCGACCGCGCCCAGGACCGACACCTTCTTGCTGCCGTTCTCGCGGATGAACACGGAGACCTGCGGGTTCTGCAGGTATGTCCGGCCCAGGCGCTCTCGAAGATCGATTTCCAGCCGTCGTGGGGTCAGGCCTTCCGCCTTGACTTCTCCCAAGAGCGGCAGCGAGATCATGCCGTTCTCGGAAACCCGCACCGTTCGGCTCAGCTCGGGAATTTCGAAGACGCTGATCTCCAGAAGGTCCTCGGTGCCGAGCGGCCGCTCCAGCATCAGCAGGTCAGCGCCAGGAGAGAGAGCCCCGGCTTGCATCTCCGGCACTGCCTTCGTGCTGCCGAGCAGATCCGGGTCGGCCGCCGAATCCGTGACACGCGCGGTCAGGCTGACCGCAGGCGCCGGCGGATGCGCGTCCCCCTCGGACACCCAAGCTTCTCCAGCCGGTCGCGGGCCGTCCGACGCCGCGGCGCTGCTAGGTGGGATCCATGCCTCGGCAGGCAGATGGGTCGGGGCGATTCCTGGCGGCAACGCCTCGAGCCGCAGTTCGATGCCGTGTTCATTGACGCTAACAGCGGCCGACGCGGGACGGCTCAATGCGAACACGACCCGCGCGGAGTCCTCTCCCCCTCCCCCGATGGCGATGGCGTTCACCAGACCGCGAGGCGGTGGCAGGCTTTCCACCAGCATGGCGCTCTTCGTTCCGGGCAGCTCCACCACCACCAGAAGCCGGTCTTTGTCCTCGACCAGGCGATGCTCGAAGTGACCCTGGCAGACGAGCGTGTAGGAGTCAGGACCCGGCCCCTGCAGGACGGCTGTCAGCGCCGGCCTGGCGCCCGCCTCCCCGATGACCTCGCCGGTGAGGTTGAGCCCGACCCACACCACGGCCACGGCACGCAGGACCACGGCCCGCGGCGACAATCTCATCGTGCGTCTAAAAGTCATAGCTCGAACCGACGGCGTAGAAATCGCGCTGCCGATCCAGGGAATCATCACTGGAATCGCGCACCAGCCGCTGCGCACGCAGGGTGAACGCGAGCCGATCGCTCACCCGGAAGCGCATCGAAAGCTGGTAATCGCTCAGGCGGTCGTCACGGATATCCTGAAAAGGAGGGGGACCGATCCGCATCACCTCCTCCGGATAGTGATTCAGCCCGCGACCGTAGACGATCTCCGCGCTCAGCCGGTGCGAGAAAAACTGCTCGTAGGCAGATGACCAACTGGTGCTGACGTAGTAGAGATTCTCGGTTGAAATCGAGAATACGAGGCTCCTCGAAAAGGTCCCTTTGAGCCTCGCCGTGCTGCCCAGCCGGGTGCTGAGGCTCCCTTCGCCGGTCGTCGTCCGCACGTTGCTCTGGGGCCGATCGGGCGCCTCCAGGGACGTGACCCCCACCTTGAGCTGCCCCTGTACAGACGCAGACGGATCGAAACGGAACCCGGGGAGGAGCGAACTCGCGCGGGTATCCCTCCCCTGGCCGCGGTCGTCGAACTCGACCCGCTGCAGGACTCCCTCCATGACGAACGTCGTCTTGGGCAGAATCCTCAGCTCACCGGCGAGGGAGAAGGTCCCCTCATCGCGGTTGAGTCTGCCGCCCGCCTCTGCCGCTCCCGGATCCCCCGAGGGGTAGTCGATCCGCTCCTGCCGTACGTAGCTCCTCATCCCCAGCCGCCCCTCCCTGCGCAGCCACAGCGAGGCTGTCGCCGCGTTGTCCTTCTGCCGCAGGCGCTGGTCGATCTCGTTGTTCGGTCGTCCGCGCAACGAGCTGAACCGATCCTCCAGGGATAGCCCAAGCCGCTTGAGCAGAAAAATGCCCCGCACCCGGGAGGTGCTGTTCCAATGGTTCAGATCGGCGTTCTCCTGAAAGGCCACATACTCGAATCCCTGGGAGAGGACCAGACCTCCCCGATCTCCCCCCAGCAGGAGCGCGCTCACTCCCGGGCTGGCCGTGGCGGTGAAGTCTCCCTGGGGCTGCGCGGTCTCGAACCGCACATTGTCGTCGTACCCCACGTCTTTCAGCGCCACGTAAGGATGAAGGTAGAACGGCCCGGCGCGGCGCATCCCCTTTGTGGAGAGGTCCGGGTCGGCCGGCACTTCGGCACCACGCGAGCTCCCCGAGACAATCAAACAAGCGACGAGGCAGGCCGCGAGCCCGCGCCCCCGGCGCGCAAGGACCCACGCCTCTGGAGCCGCTGGTTCCCGGGGCTCCGCCCGCAGGTGCCCACGACGCCATCTCACGGATTGATGCCTCTCCTTGCCAGGCTCGATCTCCCGTCGTTCGAATCCGTTCAGGGAGTCGAGGGGCTGGCGTTATCGTTATCCCCGCGCAGATTGTCGATGACGACGGCGGTCCCGACCGCGATGGCCACGCCGGCCAGGATGGCCGTGTAAGGGTTGCTCCAGAAGGTGTTCTTGGCGGTGTCGCTGGGGTTGATCGGCGGCCGGCCGGCGGCCCTCTTCTTGTCCCGCTCCTCACCGCGCGCCTCTTCCGCCTGCTTCATGGCCTCCTGCGGGGTGGTGCTCTTGAGCGAGAACGAGTAGGTCTGCGCCTGCTTGTTCAACAGGTCAATCGTGCGGTTGCCGAGGAACACTCCCTTCTCGGTCTGCACGGAGATCTCGTACTTGCCGGGCGACAGCTTGGTGAGCTTGTAGGAGCCGTCCGCCGAGGCGGGCGTGCTGGTGAACTCCTGGCCGGTGTCGAGGTTGCGGACCCTGACGGTCGCGTTGGCGATCGGCTTGCCCTCCTCGCTCAGGATCTTGCCCTCGAGGATGCGGTCGGCCTTGGCGGCCTGCGCGGGCGCCTGCGCCGGCACTTGCACCTGCGCCAGCGCCGGCATGATCGACGCCAGCGGCATCGCCGCCGTCATGAGCGCGGCTATCCAAACTCTCGTGCCTCGGAACATTCGCATGACCAACCTCCTCCTGAATCTGGCAGCAGGCTCAACGCGCCGACTGCACTGTGCAATACTCGACGCGGCAGCCGTCCGTGGACAGCCCGTCCCCCCACCCGCACACCCGCTGCGGGCCCCCAAAACCTGCACGTGGTCGTGATCTTCGCTTCAAGATGATTCGGGAGGGCCGCGCGGTCCCTTGCGCCGCGAGCATGACCGCGAGTGCGGCAAGGTTAGGGGAAAGGGGGCTCCGCTGTCTATCCGTAGAAATACGGATTTTTCGGGTTGGTGGGACCATACCACCTGGGTGTTAAAGATGACGGGCGTTTTATAGTCCAGGCCGGATGATAGTGTCAAGCCGGGTTGGAACTAATGGAACGCTCGACGCTTGGAGCGTCACGCCCGATCGTCATGCCGATGCGGATGCACGGGCCTCTGCCAGCTCGCGGGCCGCGCGTTCCACCGCCTGGAGGGAGGTCAGGCGCGCGCTCCAGCCGGCGCGCGCCAGCCGGGTCGGATCGAGCAGCACTCTGGGCACGTCCCCCGGCCAACCGCGCTCGCCGCCGGTGAGCTCGTACTCCACCCCTTCGAGGCCGAGGGCCCGGCACACCAGATCGGCGATCCGGCGCACGTCGATGGCGTCGGCGGGGGTGAGGTTGAACGCCCGCGCGCCTTCCGGCGCCCGCTCCAGGGCCCAGGCCATGCCCTGCGCGCACTCGGAGGCGTGCAGATACGGCTTGCTCTGGCGGCCGTCGCCGAGGATGCGCAGCCGGCGCGGGTCGCGGCGCAGGGCGCGCACGAAGTCGAAGACGACACCGTGCGTCGCCTCGCCCCCCACCACGTTGGCCGGACGGAACAGGCAGGCCGTGAACCCATAGC
>Ga0214473_10000885_pt1 | contig 40993 bp, 47 predicted proteins | sample RVTome_7_FD_203509 | JGI IMG/M metagenome (GOLD analysis project Ga0214473, IMG submission 203509) | Soil microbial communities from uranium-contaminated site in the Upper Colorado River Basin, Wyoming, United States - RVT98D197 | ecosystem: Environmental > Terrestrial > Soil > Contaminated >...
CAGGCGTTAAGCATATTAAAAGAAGTTCATGGAGAAAAGCACCCCAATATAGCTGCATCTTTAAACAACCTGGGGGCAGCATATGACAGCTTAGGGGAGTATCAGAAAGCCATAGATTATTATCAACAGGCGTTAAGCATGGATAAGGAATACTATGGAGAACGCAACCCTAAGGTGGCTATTCGCTTAAACAACCTGGGTTTAGCATATGACAGCTTAGGGGAGTATCAGAAAGCCATAGAGTATTATCAACAGGCGTTAAGCATGGATAAGGAATACTATGGAGAGCGCCACCCTAATATAGCTGCATCTTTAAACAACCTGGGTTTAGCATATGACAGCTTAGGGGAGTATCAGAAAGCCATAGAGTATTATAAGCAGGCTTGTAATATGCTCATGAAGTTTTTGCCGGCAAATCATCCTAATATCCAGACAGTTAAGGATAATATTATAGACTGAGGATTAAAAAAATAAAAGGAGAATACAGAAATAGACATCCGTACGTTGATAACCGTTAAATTCTTGGGCCGGCTCAATACCTAATAATAAATTTAGTAAAGTAAGGATAATATGAATTTTCAAAAAGTTTTATTAGCTGGTCATCTCACAGCCACGCCGGAGCTAAAGCATAGCCAGGATGGGAATGCCTTCTTAAACTTTGATATAGCCGTCAACGAGTCTTGCACACCGAAAGGCGGCGAATGGGTAAAGAGTGTTACCTTTGCCCCCGTTATCTGCTTTGGTAAGGTTGCGGAGAATTGCGCTAAATATTTGCAAAAAGGTTCAGGCGTTTTTGTGGAAGGGAAATTATATAATAGCGAATGGGAAACGGCGGGGGGCGAAAAGCGGCAGCGGCTACAGGTTAAGGCGATGATGGTTCAGTTTTTGACAAAGCCAAAAGAGGAAAGCAACCAAGCGCCAAAGCCAGAAGCTGCGCCGGCAGCCAAAGCTAAATGGGAGAAAGATGATAATATCCCATTTTAGGAGATAAAATGACACAATTAACTGTCCATTTTTATAAGAGTAAAAAGCCAAAAAGTAAACGAACGGGCGTGATATATCTAAATTATGTCTGGGGCGATACGGACGTAAATATAAAATGTGATTATTATGGCAGGTTCACGCCTAAAAAATGCCTAGAAACAGTGCTAAAGTCTCTTAGAGGGAGAAAATAAGATGAATAAAAAAGAGAGGCGGAATTACATCGGCGGCTCTGACGTACACCACGTCTTGAGCGTAGAGCCTTACGGATGCGCCCGAAGGCTCTGGTACGAGAAACGAGAAACGCCGGAAGATTATACGGAAGCCGATAATCCGTATTACCGTAAAGGTAATTTACTTGAGGAACCGGCCGCACAAATTTTTATGGCAGAAATGAAAACGATTTTAAAAACGCCCAAACATAAAACACGAAACGACTTTTTTTCCGGTCATTGCGACCGTGAAATTGTAAATGCGGCGGGGGAAAGAGATGGTATTTGGGAGGGGAAAGCCCCCAGCAGAAATGTTTACCAACAAATTAAAAAGACCGGCATCCCGCTTAATTATGTCCTGCAAGTCCAATATTATCTATGGCTATATAATTATCTGTATGGCTGGATAACAGTGCTCTACGTAGGAGATAGTCTCCCGATTGTAGAAGCTCTTCACTTGGAAATTAAAAGGGACGAAGAATTAATTCTTCAAATTTTAGACGCCTGCCATAACTTCTGGCGGATGCTGCTAAACGGCCCGGCGCCGGAACAATTAGCGCCTACAGACGCCCGCTGCCAAAAATGCTTGTGGCGAAAAACTTGCCAGGGTTTAGGTGAGATTTCCCTCTTGCCTGAGGAAGGGGATTATCAAATAGTAAATGAGCCGGTGTTAGAGCAATGCTGTGCTGATTACAAAGAAGCGCAGGGATTGATTAAAGAGGCGGAAGAGCTAAAAAATGAAAGAGGGGAGGCTTTAAAGATTTTAATGGGCGAACGGCAAAAGGTTGCCACTTCTGCCGGCAAAATTTGCTATCAGCAAATAGCAAAAGAAAGTTGGGATACGAAGCTTCTGGATAAAACATATCCAGAGATGAAGATGAAGTTTTTGAAGCAAACAAATTATAGAAGTTTAAGAGTTTTTTAAAGGAAAAATGAAAGGAGAAAGAAAATGGACGAATTGGGCGGGAATGCGGGAGAATTGATTAGACAAGGCGCTGCGCTGGAACAGGTAAAAACAGAATATCACACTGCCGTAAGAGTCCAGGTCAAGAGAGACCTAAATGAAATCAACGAGGCAATAAAAACAGAAGCTGAGCTTGCCGGTTCTTCGTTTTATTATTCTTGGCCGGTACAAAAGAAGCTCAGCGACGGCAAGTACATAACGATCTACATTGAGGGGCCGTCGGTAGGTCTGACAAGGTCTGCAGCCCGGAATTTTAAAAATTGTGCCGTAGAAGTCAGTCTCGCTGAAACAGATTCCACGTACATATTTAGGGGCAGATTTATTGACGTGGAGTCTGGGGTTACGGTAACAAGGCTTTTCCGACAAAGTAAAGAAAAAAATATCGGCTCCAAATACGAAAAAGACCGAGCAGAGGATATGATTTTCCAAATCGGTCAAAGCAAAGCGCTTAGGAATGTTATCAGGGAGGGAATTCCAAAATGGATAATTGATAACGCTATGGAGGCCGCTATAAATGCTGTAAATAAGGGAATTACCGAAGAAAACGTTAAAGAAAAGAGAGAGATTGCGTTTGCCTATTTTGAGACAAAGGGTATCCCTAAAAAAAGGGTGTTAGACTTTTTGAGAAAAGATGAAGGGTATGTAAAACGGAATGATATTCTTTTTCTAGGCGGCCTCAAAAGCCGGATTGAAGACGGGGAGCCGGCGGAAAGCGTTTTCTTTGTCGAGACAGTAGAAGAAAAAACAGAAAACAAGATAAACAAGCTTAAAGAAAATCTTAATGCCGCAAAAGGGAAAGCAGCGCCCCCCACCACCGCTGCTCCCGCTGCAACTCCGGCGCCTGCGCCAGAAACGCCGGTAGGAAAAGGTGCTAAAGAAACAGAGAAAGCTTGTCGGAATTGCGGGATACTGGGTTATCGGGGATTTAAAAAATCAGGTGAAAATTGGCTTTGCAGCAAATGCTCAGGATTGGCCTATCCAGTAGCGGCGAAGGCTGAACTAAAACCAGCAGGTAACCCCAGCTTTTGCGGCGGCTGCGGCGAGGTTTTCGAGAAGACTTACCAGCCCCCAATTATAGAAAAAGACGGCCAGCCAATTTACGCCTGCGCTCTCTGTATAACAAAGAGCATTAAGAATATTGCCGGCGACCGCCAAGAATTTTAGTAAGGAGAAGACATGGAAAACAAAGAATTGATGCATAAAAGTCAGTCATTTATAGCGACCTTGAACTTATTGATAGTTGAAAAGATGGAACAGAATTTGGTAGCTTTTAATTATCTAAAAGAGCTAAATGACCGGATTAAAAAGGTTAAAGAGCATTTCCAGCCCACTATTGACGCTGCCCACAATGCTCACAAGCTGGCAATAGCTGCCAGAGATGAAATTTTAGACCCGCTGGCTGAAGCAAAAGAAGGGCTAACTTTAAAAATGGCTAATTATGCCAACGAAGAAAAACGTAAAGCTGGAGAAAGAGCCAGAATAGAAAAAGAAACTGCTGACCAAATTGAACGGGAACGCCTTGCCAATATAGCGGAAATGCAGAAAGCAGCAGGCTTTCTGGAAAAGGCAAAAATAACCGTTACCCAAATTAAGCAGGTGGATACGCCGGCGCCATTTATTCCAAAGACAGAAACGGCGCCCGGTCAAAGTTTTATCGAATATTGGTCGGCGGAAATTGAGAATAAGTCTAAAATCCCGCTGGATTTTTTACTGCCGGACATGGTGAGGCTAAATCAAATCGCCAGACAAACGAAAGGGCAAACTACTATTCCAGGCGTTAAATTTGTCTCTCATATGGTCCCGAGAGAATCAGGGAAACGGTGAAAAATGGAAAGTAACTTTGATTCTTTAACCGGATTTTAGAAGCTACAGTTCCACACCTAAAAAGGCGGGGCTGGGGAATTGACTTAACTGACTTTTCCTCAGCCCTAAAAACAAAAGGAGATAAGAATATGAGCAAAAAGAACCGAAAGAAGTGGAGGTGAAATGATGGTTAGCGAAGTTAGAAGAGTGCCTAAAGATTGGAAGCACCCCAAAGATGAGGCCGGGGAATTTATCCCGCTTTTAAGCGGGAATTTTAAAGAACAATTAAAATCTTGGCTGAAAGGTAAACAGCAGTGGGATCTTGGCTTTTATCTTAGGAATAAAAAATGGGTTAAGAAAACACCAGATATAACCGGGACTTATGAAGATTGGGATAGCGAATGCCCAAAAGAAGAAGATTTTATGCCAGGATTTTTAGAAGCTGAAAAAACTCACTACCAGATGTATGAGGAGTCCACAGAGGGGACGCCTATTTCTCCGGTCATGGAGACGCCAGAGGCATTAGCGCACTGGTTGGCTGATAATAATGCGTCTGCTGAGCAGCGGCTGGCTATAATTAATAAGGGCTGGTCTGTCTGCATGGTACTTCACATTTCCTCAGCCCTAAAAACAAAAGGATAAATAAAATGGAAGCTAAATGTATATGTGGGGGCGATTTGAAATTTACTGACATCTTAGATAAAGCGCCTACAAACATTACCGCTAATTTACAATGTAAAGTTTGCCGGCAAGATTATACAGCCACCTATGACTTGGTAGAGATTAAAATGCTGGCTGAAAAGTGGGGGATGCCATGAAAATAACTATTGGGGGAACAGAATTTTTCTGGCATCCAGATGTCGCTGCAAATTGTGGAAGTTGCGGCTGTTGGAGACCCGCTTTTGAAGAAGAAAACGGGGGCGGTATCTGGATACAAAACGAGGAAGAGCCGGGAAAAGATTTTAAGCCAGGGAGAAACATTTGCTCGGATTGTTTGGAAAGTGAGCTAATGGCGGAAAAGAGTTTTTAAAAACCTTTTTGGAAACATTAAGGATAAACAAAGAGATGAGGGGAGCTTAAGAATGTTACGTTTTATGACTGATGAAGAAGTAGTAGAAGAATTTGGGGTAATCCCGGTTGAAAGGATAGAGCCTAATGGCGCTATTATCCTAAAATATGGCCACCGCTGGGGACGGGATAACATCCTAAAAGTATTTATCCCTCAGCTTAAGGGCGTTAAAACCTACGGAGAGCCTAGTAGAGACGAAATGTCTGGGTTTTTATGGGGGCATAAAAAGGTTTTACCCAGATTCCATGCAGCGTTTAAAGAGATTGAAGAATTAAACCTTTTGTCTCTGGTTATCTTTTGGGGTGGCGGCTTAAATCCACGGCTTATCAGAGGCAGCAAAACCAGGTTATCCCGGCATTGCTGGGACGCCTTTGATTTAAACCCCCAGCAAAATCCTTTAGGCGGAGAACCGGCGAAAGAGGGGGAAATAGGTTGCCTGCTGCCATTAATTCCGATATTTGAGAAGCACGGATTTATTAATGGCGGCGGCTTCACCGGCAGGCCGGATTGGATGCACTTTGAGACCGGGATAGAGGTGTAAAATGTGCGCAGGGAGTGATTCTCTTTTTAACAGGCACTTAACGTTTTGATAATGAAAAGAGGCTGAGATTAACCATGATTATCAGGGTGTTTGTCCGTACAGAGAAAAATATTTGGTCGGATGAAAAAATGACCATAGCTTGTATAGATGATATTCAAAAAATGACCAAAGGACTTATGGACGAAATTTTTAAGGGAGAGGGAGCGGAGAAATATTATGAAATTAAAACAATGCCTAGAGATTTTAAGATTAATACAGTCAACTATCCAACAGGGATTGACAGAGATATAGGATTAAAGCACAAATTGAGGCTGGAGAAAAAGCCTTGAAGCTCTAGGGGTTAAGTTTTTTTACCTCTACTCAATTAGTGGATTGCTATGAATTCCCGCCGTCATTATGTGAAGATTCCAGACAAAAAAAGAGCTGGGACGGGGAAGCAGAAATTAATCTTTCCCCTTTATATGAGGGAAACTATAAAGAATACTTAGGGGATATAATAAACCTTAAATTTAATGAGTTAAAAAGTAAAATGAAAAATGAAAAAAATAATATGCTTGACAACCTAAAAAGTCCCGTGTTAATCTATCCGCATCCTTATCAGAGCGGCCTAAACGGGGCTTATAATCCCGCTATGGCCTCCCAGACTCGGCTGGCCGCTCTACTCCTTATTTGGGTCTGGAGAATGCGAGTCTGGAGAATGACTGAAAAAAATAAAACCTACACTAAAATACCAAACGAACTTATAGATAAATTAATTTCTTACCGGTTACCCGGCGAAGAGATGAAAATATTTTTTATGATTTTACGCCAAACTTTAGGTTGGGGTAAAAAATCAGACCAGATTTCTCTTTCTCAATTTGCAGAAAAAACAGGGATGAAAAAACCATCAGTTCTCCAGTGTTTAAATTCTCTGTTAGCCAAAAAGCTAATAACCGTTAGCCAAAAAGCTAACGATTTAACAAAAACTTATTCAATACCAGATACTTCCGGTAAATCTTGGAAGCCGTTAGCCAAAAAGCTAACGTTAGCCAATTCCCTAACAACCGTTAGCCAATTCCCTAACAAACCGTTAGCCAATTCCCTACCTACAAAAGAAACTCTTAAAGAAACTCTTAAAGAAATACCCCCCTTATATCCCCCCGAGGGGGACTTAGATAAACCGTCTAAAAATAAACCCCCTAAGAAAAAACCTAATGACTATACCCCAGACTTTTTAAAGTTCTGGGAAATATATCCACGCAAAGAAGATAAAGGGCGTGCATTAAAATCATGGAATAACGCTTTAAAGCGTGGGATAACTCCGGAAATGACAATCGCCGGACTTACTCGTAATTTTAACTGGCTAAAAGAGCAAGCAACAAAAGACCCGCTAAATAATTATTGTAAAAAAGCTTGTTACTGGCTGGATGATGACTGTTATTTAGACGACCACTCTGCACCGGCGGTAGAGAATCCTCCCTCTTTGCCGCCGGCTGCTAAACTTGAATTTAGGCCGCACCCAGACGGCTCTGGCTTGCTTATAACCAAAGATGGGCGGCTGTGGACTCCAGAGAAAAAGAAGTATTTGAACGGTGGAATCCAATCAACGTGTTCGCCGGAAATTTTAAGAAAGGTGTTTAAAAATGTTAATTTATAAATTAACAGACCAAGAAATGAAAACATTTAAAGGGTTTGAGTGGAAGCTGGGCGTCAAAGTTACGGCTTCTGGCATTCAGGGGCTATGTACAAACGGCTGGCTGCACGGTTACGAACATCCGTTGTTGGCAATTTTCCATAATCCAATTCATGCAAACTATCCTCACCCACGGTTATTCGAAGCTGAGACTACGGACGAAAAGCCGCTAAGGGATGGGTTTTTAAAATTAGGCGTCCGAAATCTGACGCTTATCAAAGAAATTTTAGTGCCAGAAGTGTCATTAGAACAAAAGGTTGCCTACGGCATTTTATGCGCAAAAGAAGTTTACCCAGCCGCTACCTGGCAGCAGTGGGCGAATGATTGGTTATCGAGGGGGGGCAGAAGTGAAAGGTTGGCTGCCGCAGCGTTAGAAGCAACGTGGGCGTCAAAGGAAGCGGGAGCAGCGGTAGCAGCATTGTGGGCAGCGGCGGAAGCAGCGGCAAGGGCAGTGGAAGCAGCAACGTGGGCGTCAAAGGAAGCGGGAGCAGCAGCAAAGGCAGCGGAAGAAGCAGCGTGGGCAGCGGAAGTAGCGTTAGAAGCAACGTGGGCAGCGGCGGAAGCAGCGGCAAGGGCAGTGGAAGCAGCAGAGAGATTAAACCTTATAACGATTGCGGAAATTGCAATAAACTTATTTCCTAAATAAAGAAAAAGAGGAAAGAATGAAAGAATACCCCATTATTTTTAAAGCAGAATTTCTCTCTTTGATTGAAACTGATATTAAAAAATTAACGCCCCGGCTGTCTGATATTTGGGCGAAACGGAGGCCGGGGGACTTGCTATGGGTAAAAGAAGCATGGTTGTACGATAGATATTTTGGTGAAGGGTATATGTATAGACGGGGATTCTGGACTTGCGAAGAGGCTAAATCTTTAAAATGGAATTCCCCTTTATCTATGCCAAAAGAGGCGACCAGGTTGTGGTTAGAAATTGTTAAAATTTGGGAAGAACGGTTACTTTCTATTACTAAAGAAGGCGTGCAAAAAGAAGGGTTTAAAAACAGAGAAGAATTTTTAGTAGCTTTTGAAAAGATAAACAAAATAAAAAGGGAGACAAATCCTACCGTATTTGTTATTGAATTTAGGAGGATAAAAAGATGAGCACAGCCGCAAGAGAGTCGGCAGAGCAAATGATAGATATACTTGAGCGGATAGCGGTAGAGTTTGATGAGGCCGGGAACAAGATATGACGCATACTGACTTACAACGATCAATCTTAGGTTATCTATTAATTAAAGGCTTCTGGGCTTACCAGAGTGCGAATAGAGGTTGGTATGACCCTAAGCGCAAAGTTTTTATTCCCAGCCCTGTCAGGGGCGTTCCTGATATTACTGGAGCGACAAAAGCTGGGAGATTGTTTTATGTGGAGGTTAAAGCCGGCGGGGATACTTTAAAAGAAGACCAGATAAACTGGTTTATAGCTTGTAAAAAACGGGAGATTCCCTGTTTTTGTGCATATAGTTTAGAAGAATTTGTAGTATGGTTTAAAAGTGAGGACTTAACCATCCAGGCATTTAATAAAAAGGCGGTGGAAAGATTATGAGAAAAGAGCGAGATTTATCCAGGCTTAAACCTAGAGATGCCTATAAAATATGGCTTAGATATTGCGGCGTAAGCATAACAGGACACGGACAGGGAAATATTTACAATCGGTTTCCAAATTGGCCATGAGACGGCAAAGAAAAGATATAAAAAAGGAGGCTAATTATGCTACCAAATTATAATACTACAGACTGGCAAACAATTATAATTTTTATTTTGATTTCGTTTTCTGTAATAATTTTTATCAGGAAAAGGGATTTGAAAAATGGCAAGTAAAACAAAAATCAAATATGCAGACAAAGTAGCAAATCCATATTCAGGCTGCCAGCTCTGTTCCGCCGGCTGCCTAAATTGCTACGCTCTCAAAGCTGCCGAACACCCAAGACTAAGGGGGAAATATGGGTATCCATTGGATGACCCGTTTCGGCCAGGCGTTTACCATCCAGGCTGGGAAAGAGGTTTGGGCGGAAAGCCAAGTATTGTTTTTGTTGGCAGCATGACAGACATGTTTGGTCAATGGATGACGTTTAGTCAGATAGATAATGTCATTACAAGATGTGCTTCGAAAAACATTAATCTGTTTTTGACTAAACGACCAAAAAGGATGGGGGAATACCTTAACCATGACATTTTGGGCGAAATTCTATTCCTAAATTTCTATTTTGGCGTTTCGATTTGCAATCAAGCAGACTGGGATAAAAACCGCAAAGCTCTTAAAATCATTAAAGGCTTTGGTTTTAAGACATGGATTTCTTTTGAGCCTTTGTTAGAAAAAATTAGTTTAGGTGCCACCCCGCTGCCTGCTGACAGAATAATAATTGGCGGAGAATCTGGTCATAAGGCAAGACCTATGCGCTCGGAGTGGGCTTTATGCCTTAAGGATAGGGCAGAAAAAGAAAATATCCCAGTGTGGTTTAAACAACCAGGCGACTGGGCTGAGAAGAATTTAGATTGGAACGATTATTCCAAATATCCAAAAATAACCGAGATAAAACCAATGGAATTTTGGAGATAGGGAAATGGAAGCAAACCATGAAATAGGATTTTGTATCCTTTGTGAAATTTTGCTTTTGGAAACCGAACTAAATTATTTAAATAATGAGAAAAGGCCAGGAGGTTTAATTCTTTGCACAAAATGTTACCGCTTTGCGTTAAAAGAAAGGAATAAAATAAAATATTCTCAGAGGTAAATAAAAATGAAAATATCAAAGGCAGGATTAGCAAAAAGATTAAGCGGGGGAGGAGTGGGAGAAATCTCTGTCTGCCCCGTGGCTTTTTATGGAAAAACGGGGAAAATTGCAAAATATTTAAATTGCAAAACTTGTGATAGCCAAAACAACGCTAGAAGGGCAAAATGCTGGCTAAAACTTTTTGAGGTTATTGCATGAAAATTTATAATCAATCAGTATTTGATGCCTGGCCACTTGAGGATAACAGCGTGCAGTCTGTTATCACTAGCCCCCCATATTGGCAAAAGCGGTGGTATGATATTCCAACAATTAATATTGCCGGCTGGGAAGGTCAATATGGCTGGGAGCCGACAGTAGCAAAATACGTAGAGCACACGCTGCTGCGGCAGCGGAACTACTTTATTGGTAGCGGAAACAAATAGTAGAGAAGGAATAGGTATAGATTTAGGGTATGAAAATATACGGGAAGAAAGGCTGGGGTTATTAAAATGAAAAATAATTTTTTTGACTTTGTTTTAGCTATTTGTTTATGTTTGCTCATCGGCATGTTCTTTCTATGGCAGGAAGTTAAAAAAGAAGCGGTTAGACTTGATAATTTTGCTAAATCAGAAATCAGTTTGCAGTCGCCGGGGGAAGTGCTAGAGCGGGAAATTGCCAAAATTAATTATGATTATCCATATCTCTACTGGCAAACTGAGCTTGGTCATGATGATATTGATAAAATCATAACAGGCGTCTGGCCAATTACGCCGGCTTTGGCAGAGAAACTTGAAAAGGCATTCCCCTATTTCCCCGCCGGAGCATGGATGAGGTTGCAGCAGAACTGGGAGGGGAAATGAAAAAAATAAAGAAATTAGGTTTTACTTAAGTGAATGAATTAGACTTTAACGTAAAAGTCCCGCCTCATAGTATTGAGGCGGAAATTACCGTACTAGGCGCTATGCTCTTAGATGAACGGGCAGTGCCCAAAGCCATTGAGCTTCTTCGTCCTCAGCATTTCTACAAAGAAACACACCGTAAAATCTTTTTGGCGCTCTGTGAACTTTTTGAAAAAAATATTCCTACCGACCTTTTGGCTTTAAGAGAAGAGCTGAAAAAGCGGGATGAACTGGAAACCGTAGGCGGCACTGTTTATCTAAGCACCCTGGTCAACAGCGTGGCCACCGCTGCGAATATTGAATACTATGCCGGCATAATTAAGGAAAAAGCCAGCAAAAGGGCTATCATCATGGAATTAGGCGATGTAATTTCTGATGCTTATGACCCAGCTATTGAAACAAAAGAATTATTAATCAAGACAGAAAAAAGTCTTTTTAATATCCAAAAAAATGAAAATAAGCACAACATAACTCATGTGTCTGAGATAGTGGATTCTGTCATGGAAAAAATAGAAAAATTACTCGATGATAAAATTGAAAGGTGTATCGGAATACCCACAGGTCTAAGAGACATTGACAATATAATCAGAGGAGTCAGAGTCAAGAATCTAGTTGTTATTGCTGGCAGACCTGGAAGAGGTAAATCAGCATTTATGTCAACTATGGCCATAAATTCTGCAATCATAAATTCACATAAATACAAAAATTTAATATTTAGTATAGAAATGACACAAGAAGAAATAGTTATGCGAATGCTTTCCGAGCTTGGATTGTTCGATCCTCTGGCTACCAGGGAAGGCTATTGGACTGAGCGGTTTAAAAGCATAACCGATGCCGCTGATAGATTAAGAAATGCGCCGATTTGGATAGATGACAGCAGGGGGAAAGATGTTAATGCTTTAAATCTAAGGTCTAAAATTATGCAGCATCGATATAAACATGGAGTTGATATTGTTTATGTTGACCATTTGCAGCGGATACCTCTACCGCCGGATAAATATATAAATGAAGCCTCTCGCCGAGGCATGATTGTTTCTGAACTTAAAAACATGGCCGGCGAATTCGAAATACCGATAATATTGCTGTCTCAACTAAATAGGGATATAGAAAAAGAACACAGGCAGCCATTATTGTCAGATTTAAGGGATACGGGTATAACGGATCATGAGGCTGACTTAGTATTAATGCTCTGGGAAAAAGAACAACAGACCGAAATATTAATAGCTAAAAATAGAATGGGCGGCGCTGGCAAAAGCATCAAAGTTAAGTTTAATAAAGCTTTTACGCTTTTTGAGGACGCTGATGAAGACTATAATGAGGAGAGGAAGGATATAGTAAATTGAATGAATTTTCTAAAACAATAGGTTTCGCTTTTATCATCTTTGATTTAATTTGTATAGTTATTATTTTCTATTACAGGACGAAAGATTAATTAATCTTCTTCTTCCTGAAAATCTCATAAATCTCTTCCGTTACCTGGTATGCTTTTATTGTATGCCGTCCAGCTAAATCCCCACTATTAGCAGCAGGGCTATAATTTCCGGTTGAAAGCAAAACATCTCGGAGGGTTTTCAATGCCTGGCAATATTTTTGAAGCTTAAATGGATCGCATTCATGTCGTTTAATCTTATCTTTGCTTATTGCTGCGTCGGTCATCTCAGATATAATTATAGTTAGCTTGCGGATATTTAACTCTAACGAAATCGGGAACATCTCTTTAAACTGAGATATTTTAACAAAATCTAATTCGCTATATTCCCCCGCCACAGCTATTGTTTCAATCGGGATATTCGTTTTCTCCGCTAATTCAAATAAGTTTTGCACTTGATTATTATGAATGAACTTCAAAATATTCCTTAATGCCTCTTCAGAGGTTACAGGGATTACTTCTTGTTTCTGGGGAGCGGCGAGAACCATAGCCGTAGAAACTTTCTCGTTTTGGGGGGTATCAACACAAGGGGGCGATACCAAAGTCGCTTCTACGGGCTTTAAAACAGCCTTTTTGGGTTTTTTGGGGGGGGTGGTTTTAGTTTTTGGCATTTTATAGCCTTATTTGTTTAGGAATATAGGGTGGATAAACATTCTGGAAATATCTTTTTTATTTGGCTCTAAAACAGATTCACCTAATCTTTTCATTTGTAATGCTCCGGGTATCCCGCTGTAGTTAACTAAAAGATTAAGTGGCATATCTATAAATAGTCGGTTAAAAGCTTTTTCCCTGGTCTTATCATTTTGGGAATAGTACAGATTAAATAAATTTTGGTAAACATCTTTTGATTGTTCTCCACCAGAACCTAGCACTCCGCCCTTATACCATTCTTTTAACATTGTCCCTGCACGCATTTTATCAAATATCTGGTATCCCGTATAGGTTTTACCACCCGTAACAACAGCAGGCGCACCAAATTCATGTAAAAGCCCAAGTCCCGCTTCTATCCTATTCCCAACTTTTAGAGGCAATCCGTCTTGCGTGTAACCTGTTTTAAATCTATACCAAAGCTCTGGCAGATAAGTTGTAAATTTATTCCATTCAAACGATTTGAATTTAAACATAAATCTTAAAGCGGGGTCTCTTAATATTTTAGACCTACCGAAAACACTTGGGTCATATTGGCTTATTGTCGCTGGGTTATAAACACCCAAGATATATTTCTCCGCTTGTTCCTTCGTCCAATCTCCAGATTTTATATAATCCTGGGCTTGCAACCAAGCTCCATTAATCGTAGCTTTGACTGTTTTACGTTGAGAAGCATTAAATAGTTTTGGTTGTCCTACACCTTTATTAAAATCTGGCAATTCACCTTCGCCACCGGTATAAATAGAAAGACCACGAGATTTTATTTGCTCCTGGTATCCAGGGTCTTTTTTTAAAATTTCCAATAACTCCGGTGGGGATTGCATAAAAAATCCCTTAATTGTATTCCTAGCCCCTATTACTGGCCAGTTTTGGAAAACCTGGGTTAAGTTTTGTTCTGCTAATCCAGGATTATATTCAAAAAGACCTTTCATTTGCCTACGAGAAAGTTCTCCTGTGATTTCTCTGCTAACTCGGTATCTGGGGTTTGCTCTAAAAAATTGGAGCATATTATTTATGGAATTATCAACGGCTTCTTCTACCGGAGTAGGCTCTCTGGATATTTCATATTTAAGAACATTATCTATTTCTCTTTGAATCGGCTTTGATAATACACCTGCTTTTCTCAAAATATTATATTTAAAAAGCATTTCTTTAGTTGGTTCTGCTGTGAACATATAGTCATTATAATATTTAAGCCTAGCTGCCATAGTTATAAATGGGTCTAATACTCTGCTTTCACCTGTGGATAATCTTTGTTTGTGGGGGCCAATTGTTTTCTCACCTAAAATCTCTCTCCTAATATCATTGCTAGGGATATTCCCCATATAGATTTCTTGTAGTTTGTCAGCATTGGTTAACCAGAATTGGTAAAACTGAATTTTATTAAGAGGTTTTTCGCCTAGTGATTGCTTTAACTCGTTTTCTCTCACAAAAATCTCCTCCATAATTGTTCTGTAGGTAGAAAAAACCCTTTTCTCAAAATCTGTCCCTTTAAAATTATCATTATTTAAATTTGGATCTGTAATTTTAAGTCCAAAATCATCTAAATATTTTTGTTTAATATCTTTAGCCGATTTTGAAAATTCAGATTGTCTCAACATCCTATTTCTTATTTCATTTGTAACTTCCAAAACATCAACATTCCTACTTACGACTTCTTTTGAAGCGTCAATAAGTTTTGATAATAATGGTCTGACCCCAATTTTATCTAATGCGACATCGGCTGATTTATATTTTAGTGATAACGTAGGATCTTTGAGTCCTTGTTCAAAAACACCAGCTTTTGCTAATTCAGGAACTTCTTTGCGCCAAGCTTTTTCTCTTTCTGGGGTAGAAATATCATCCTGGAAAAATGATTCCAATTCTAACTGAGCTTTTTTATTTGTTTTACCGGCTAACGACGGCAGCTTAAATTGTTCTTTAATAATTCTTCCCGCTTTACTCATGCCCATAAAATCCATTATTTCATCTTCGGGATAATATCCTTCAGCCTTCCCTTTAACCGTTGTCATTGGTTTTACTTGTTCTGCCGGTGGGATTTCCCCTATAAAATTTGTTGGTTTTGGTTCAATAACTGGCTTTTCCGCCGGCATTGGGGGGGGGGTAGCTGACTTTACAGGAGAAATAGGTTGACCTTTATATGGCTGGTACTCTTCTTTAGATTTAAACTCGTCCACTTTCCTTAATTCAGGGTTCATTACTTTTAGCTTCTCGTTCTTAAGCCTTAGCCCTTGCCTAAAATTATCTACATATTTGCTCTCAGGTGTTCCTTTTGTGAGTTCCTCTGCTTTTGCCAAGATTTCATTATCAGTCAAATTCTCAAGTCCTTTAGCTTTTGCCCAACCTGATAGCTTTAAAGCAACGTTTGGTATCTGGTAAATAAGATGGTTTAAAAGAAATGCCGCCCCGCCAACAGCCATATTCTGATACCGCTCTTCCTCTGTTTTAGCTGGCTGCAAAGCCCCTATCCCAACACCTAATGCTGTAGGAGATAAAGATTTGCGAATGAAGGAAGCGCTTTTGCCGCCGCCAATAATTCTAGATGCTTTTCCTAATCCTATCCCTATAACACCAGCTTCCAAAATATCTTTACTCTTTGGGTTAACAGAAAACAATGCTTTATCCGCTCCAAAGGTAAGGAAATCTTTTATCGCTTCTGATGCGATTTCTTTGTTATCCATTAAAATTTTAAACTCTCCAGATATTTCTTTGGAACCAGAAGGCAGTTTGCCAGAGCTTAAAGCTTTTTGTATTAACCCTAATCTTACGCCATACCCAGATAAATGTGCTAATGAACTTATAACTTCATCTTTTACTGTCATGCCCGGTAATATCCCTGGCTCAGGGGCATATTTACCGCCAACGCCGGAAACAAATTGACTGCCATAATGTTCCGCTCTTGTCTGTTTCCTAATAGGGGAATAAGATTTGTCTATTTCTTCCGAAACTATCCTTAACTCTTCTTTTTGCTCCGGAGATAATTCATAATCTGTCATTCCTAATTCTGCTTGGCGCATCCTTAAATATTGCGGATAACCTTCTGTTATTGACCGTCTTATTATGTCCACCTTTTTGCTCATTGGAACTTTTGGGTTTAACATTAAAGGTAAAGATTTTTTAGGCGGCGCAGGGGGTAAAGGGACATGAGAAGGCGTCGTTATCATCGGATTATAGTTATCTATTTCTTTTTGGGATAAAGAAAGTGCAATGGTTTTTGGATTATAGTTATCGATTTCCTCTTGGGTTAGCGAAAAGGCAGGGATAGAAGGATTATAAGCATCTATTTCTTCTTGAGTTAATACCATTATTTTTTGTCTCTATTACGTAATTCCAAAATATATTCAATCGCCTGTTCTCTCGTACTGCCTTTTCTTTTTTCCATTAATTTTTTAATATCTTCTTCTGAAATCTCTTCTTGCAAAGATGGGAATTGGCTTTTGTTTTGAGGCAAAGGTGCGGGTCTTGTTATTTCTATTTTGGGAATCTCCGGGCCTCCAGTGATAGCGTCAGGGAATATCCCCATAATATTGTCCAGAATTGTTTTATCGCCAGCATCTATAGCGCTCTGGAGAATGGATACATATTCAGAATCTAATAGCGCTAACTTTTTTAATAATTCTTTAATTGTATTGTTATCTCTAGGTTGTAGGCTATTTTTAATATCATCTTTAATAAAAACAGCAATTGATTCTGCCAATTGATAGGCTTTCTCCGCTTGTTTTGCCCTAGCTTGAAGCACGCTATTGTTAGGATATTTGGCTTTAAGATCCATTTGGGTTTTCCAGATTTCCTGCCTCTGTTTAAGTAAAGCAACAGCGGCTTTATTTCTCTCCTCGGCAATCTGTTTTGCGGTGGCTGTCCTCATTTCCGTTGTCGTTATTTGCGTTGCAAGCCTTGCTGCCGTATCTGGAGAAACACCTTTAACCTCTCCTACCTCTGTCGTAGGGGGCTTAGCTTCTATTCTAATACCTGTGTCAGGGTCAATCAACCATTCATTATTATTGACATCGAACAGATAGAATTTGCCAGCGGCAAAATCATACGTCTGCTTGACATTAACTTTAAGGGGCTTATCCTCGGTATATGTTTTAAACATATACCATTGGTCAGGTGGTATGTCGGCAAGTAATTTATTCTTCTCTCGTCTGCTAATGGTTTCATCAGACATCATGTCCAAAACATTTTTAAACTTCTCTCTATATATCGGGGCAGCTATCCCCTGTATCTTTTTGCTGCTTGGAGTATAACCAGAAATTTCCGGACGTTCTAATTGGGACAAAGCAGTCTTATAATCTATTTGCCCAGCAGAATACAACCCCATGATATCTGCTGCTCTTTCTTCTGCTTCAGATAATTTTTGCATATCTTGTTGTTCAGGGATGGCTTTAAGAGTTGCGGTCATTTCTCTAATCGCTGGCTCATCGGAATATTGGGCAATCTTAGGATTTGTTTGTAGCTGACTGAGGACTTCAGAGAGGGTTGAAGCACGCATTACATGAGGTTCTGACGGACGCATTATAGGAGCAGAAAGAGAACTCATACGCTCTGCTGCAAATTTAGTAGCATTTTGTCTATTTTCAAATTCTTGATTAGCTAAGTTACCTTGCTCTTCTTGTTGCTCTAATATTCTTTTCCTTATTGGAGCTTCCTCTTTCTGCCAGCCTTGCTCTTGTTTCCGGCGTTCTTCTTCTGCTCTCCTAAGTTTCATGCCCTCTATTGTTGAAAGCAGAGAGAGGATGTCCGCAAAGGTTATTTGAGGTTGTTTGTTCTGTCCGGGGATAAATAAATTAGGCATAATTTAAACTCCTATTTAAACAAAGCAGCGAATCTAGGGTCAAGCATCATATTCATCATTGCATAATTATTTAAAGCCCCGCCAAACCTATCGCCTAAAGAACTTGCCATACCGCCTTTTACCGCCCCCTGAGAAGTTAACAAATTAGCGTAATTACTAATTTGCTGTCCAGCTTGTCCTCCATATCCTTGTGCTAACTCGCCAAATTGCCCAGCCATCGGTAAAGTGTTTGGACTTTGTCCTGCCAAGTATTGCAATATAACGTTAATTCTCTCTTGGTCAGCGGCCATGAGGTTAGCTTCACCAACACCAGATGACCTAGCAAAAACCGACGAGTCTGGGCTTACGCCATACCGGGAGAGGTTTTGCGATAAATTCCTCATCATGTTTTCTGACGCCAGTTGATAAGACTGACTTGTCCCTGGTGCAGCCGTCGCCTGCCGTTGTAACCCTTGTAAGCCAAACTGAGTCGCTCCATATTGCTGTTGTCTGGTTGGCGCACCCTCCGACATCATTTGTCGCATGTATTTAAGCATTTGCTGTTGCTGGTGGCGCTGTTTCCGAGCCTCAGATAAAGAAGCTTGCTGAGCAGAAGAAAGAGCGCTAGATTGCGCCTGGCCGCCAGCAACATCGCCAAGCGCTCCAATTCCTGCGCTTAAGGCTTGGGATATTAAGAACATTGTTATAGGTTCTATAGCCATTTTTATCGCCTCATTTCAAAAGTTTTTGCGACCTATGCTTTTCTAAGTGCTGATTGTGTTTAGCTAATAGGGCATTATAGGACATAATTAATAAGTTTAAATCGGTCTTTATTTCATTAAGTAATGTTTGTTCTGCAGCGGTATATGTTCCACCAGCGTTAATGGACGCAATAAAAAGAGTTGTGGCCGTAGAATCCGTTATATTATCCCCCTGGATAATCTCTTTATGCCCGCCAGTTTCCCCATTATGAAAGCCAGGGGAATTATCACTATTTATCATCCCCTCTGAAACGCCCCCCAATCCAGATATAACCTGCTTTAATTCTTTTAGTAAGTCATCTAATTGTTTGTTCCCGGTAATTGGTATCGGAGCTAATATTTTTGGCATTATGAATTCCCCTGAAACGCAACTGTCATATCAGACATAAGGTAATCTATGGCGTCTGTTTCGATAATCTTAAATTCAAACTCAGAACCATATAATCCGGGGTAAATACATTTATAAGGGTCCTGATCAGAATTAATACCTAAGTCAATATAAAACTTGACCCATTCTCCGTAGTCTGTCCTAATATCAATCTCAAGTTGAGGGGTAGTTTCCGAAGCTGTGGCGACACCTCTTTTAACTCTAATATCTATTTTATCTATCGTCCCCCTTGTGTCGCCATTCATAAAAGGGATAAGCCTGAATTGTCTGACGCACCTAATCGGTAATCCGTTGTCCGTGGCCACGTCTTTTGATAACCTATAAATTTTACCATCTTCTATATAGCTTCCTACATAACACTCATCATTAATATATGCCATGCTATTAAATGGCATTCTTTGGAAGTCGTTATTATCCCATGTGTTTTCCTCAGACCACAGTTTATTTAAGTAATCATAAACAATACATTTGCCTTCGGTCTGGGCAAGCCAGCGTATTTTATACTCTTTGTAAAAGTCAAAACCGAGAAGCTCTTCTTTATAGTTTAATTCACTTATCATCTGTTTATATTTTATAGATATTATTTGTGGCTGGCCGCCGGCAAGTTCGTAAATATCCCCAGTATGCCCAAGCCAAAGCAAAGAATTAAGTGATTTTACCAGTGAATATGGGGCTTTAATCCCAATATCAAAACATGCAGCATCATGCCTTTGGAACATAACGTCGCCACCAACCAATGAAAAAACCTCAGTATCTTTTTCCTTGAAGAAATAGACATAAGAGGCATTAACCTTCATCATCTTAACACCAGCGCTAGTGTTTTTACAAATAGAGAAAAACCCGCTATCCCCTTCTAACCATTCTTCTGGATTTCCATTAGAGCAATAAGAGACCTCTGAATATTCTCCATCTGCATCTTTATAGCCTGAAACAATAATCCTATCGCCTATTTTGCCAATAAATTTAGCTTTTGGTGGGTTGCCGCCAAGTAATGAACTATCGCCATTTTGGATTTTAACCATATCCCCGCCATCTGCTATAATAACCATCCCATTCATTATCTCAAATTGAGGATGATACTCTTCGTCCCCTTGTTTACCTATCATTTTAGTAGTTAATTTTACTAAAGTATCCAGCCTGTAAATCCAGCCGTTCTCCATGACAGCATAACCTGGGTCAACATCAATCACCAGAGAACATCTTGACAATTCCCCCGTAGCATAGGCTTCCTCATATCCCCAGCGCCTTGTCATATTCTTAAGCGGAGTAATATCGCAATTAATTATAGCTATATTGTCCGGCAATATAGCTTCAAAAGAATCCCCGCTTTTATCTACTGTAGGGTTTAATAATAACTTAACAACGCCTTTGCTCACGCTCTACCTCTCTTAGGCAAGGATAAATGTTACACTGATACCCACAATTTGCACTTCTACTAATTAAACATATCTTGCAAGATAACGTCCGAGGACAATCAATGCACGCAGCGCAAGTGTTCTTTGTTTGTGCCGAGCCATTAACCTTAATTGACACCTGCGTTCTTTCTTAAAATGCTAATTACAAAAGCGGCCATAGCGACAACCAAAGCTCCAAAAGCCGCCCACATTGTTATAACCTGATGTTTATTAACAGCGTTCTCGGCAGCTTCGACTTTTCCGGCTTTGAGCGCTTCTGGACTTGTCAAATATGTTTCTACTTTACATTTACCTTCCCCGCCCTGACATGGTGCTTTCCTTGTTTCTGTGCGCGCATAAAGGTCTTTTATATCTTGGCGGAAATTAATATTTTGAGATTCAAGGTTTTCAATACCTTTTAAAACTTTGCCTTCTAAGCAACTTATTTTCTCAATTAATTCCTTGTAATCCCGTCGGTCTTCAACCATAATTACCCCTTACTTTTTCTGGACTTCTACTTCGCCCTCAATTAGAGTTTGTAGGAAGTCATAATCCTGTTCAGGTAATTCATATTGACGTAGCCTGTCTCTGATAAGAGTAATTGCCGTTGTAAACAACTCTTTCTTCTCATCATTAGTCAAAGAGCCGTCAGCTTTAGCTTTCTTATACTGCTCAGCCACTTTCATAACATCAGTAACTGCAGCTTTTACCACAGCCACTACTTTATCAGGTTTAACCTGGGTAAAGTATTTCTGGGTGATTATTTTCACCACCCAGCAAATCGCTGCTGTAACGATAGTTTGGAGAATGTAATTCATTAAAACCTCCTTATAAATCTACCTGCCTTTTAAGCCTGAATACCTCTATTGTAACAGTGCCCGTGCCGGCATGATTATCCTGAGCCGTAAAAGTAGCGGTATTGACTCCGCCATGATTCCAAAGGAATGCCATAGTTAAAAAGCCATCGCTAATAGCTGGGTCAGCGTCCTCATAATCATAAAGATAAGTGTCTTTCCCGTTATATCCTACCTTTAAATCCTTAGGGTTAAACCCTGCAGACCCAGAAACGGTTACAACCAAAGCAATTAAGCTTTCAGCTCCCCAAATATCTATTGTGCCCGAATCCCCGCTCGGGTCTGTTAAGGTTAGCACTACTGAACCTAATGCCTCGGCTTCCCATTCCCAACCAGTTGGGGAATCATCCGTAATATTTGGAAGAATCTTATAGGCATCCCCGCTACCAATGTTATCAAGTTTTGCTGCCGCAGCGACTTTTAATGGCGGATTAGTAGTTGACAAAACCACAGTATCGTCATCAGTTATTGTTTTTATTGGGTATAGGAAGTTTTCAGTCCCATCAGATTTACCGTAAAATCTAACATAATCACATTTTTTAATAGCCTCTGTAAGTATTACAACTGAACGATTTTCATCTTCTGAAATAACTGCATCTCCAAAACTTACAGCGGTATCATTGATGACTAAATCATCACCAGCAGAAGTTGTAATTGAAGTAACCAAAACATAATCATAGTCGGTATTAGATACAGTACCGCCTGAGGCGCCGTTTTTCTTTAAATTAGAACCTTGATTCAAATCAACAATAGTGGCAGCGCCGGCAGAAGAAATATCGTTAATGTGGCCGCCTCTGACATTATTATTAACTATCATATTATAATCAGAAGTCCCATCTTCAAGAATTGAGAAAGCCTCTGTGCCAGGCATAATATTGCCTTCAACCTTGCTATCTGTAGTATCGGTTAAGTGAATACCGGCAACATCTGCACCCCATGTGTTTAGGCTATTGTTAACCACCAGTGCGTGTAAACAATCTTCTAAGAAAACAGGTTTACTCGTAACTGACTTGTTTATACTTAAAAAGTTGTTACCCTCAATTAAAAGTTTAGTATATTGAGCATAAATTCCGCCGGCTAAATCTTCAAAGAAATTGTTTGTGATAATTAATTGACCGAAATAACTTACTCCGCTGCCGGTAACATAAACAGCCGCATTCCCTTGATGATTATAGAACTTGCACTTATCAATTAAAATATCCATTGCGCCGCCGGATGTCTTCTCCAGCTTAAGCATATAAGTCCCGCTGCCGATATTGTTACCGTCAAATTGTAAATTGCTAAAGCCAAGTTTGCGTTTAGTGCCGGACTTAATCATCCAGTCGCTAGTCGTAGCGTCTGACTTAAGCTTAAAGCCGGCATTAAGGCCAAGCCCTAAGAACAAAATATTGTCAAGGCAAGTTACATTCTTGATAATGCAAAGCCCTGTGCCTGTAGGGATTAATACCACACCACCGTTAATTAATGAATTGATTGTGGCTTGAACAGCGGCAGTATCATTAGTAGAACCATCAATTACAGCCCCAAATGCCCGTATATCAGCAAATGGAAGTTTCATAAGAAGGTCGTTAAATGCCATAAGCCCATTGGCGTCCCAATTAAAAAGCTCAGAATAAGCAGAACCATTGGCATTTATTGCAAGTCCACGCATGATGTTAGATATTATCTTACTGAAGAGATGCCCTTTGGAAGATGCCACGGCGGAAGGATACGAATCCCCCCAGTCCCCCTCCCAAATCCCTGTAGAGTCTTTTGTTATTCTGACGTTATCCATATCAAAAGCAGGTGTTAAATCATTGCCAGAACTATCTTTGACAATAAAATGATAATCACCATCTGCATAGAAAGAAACACGGCCACAAGCGTTCCCTATAAAAGGTTGCGCTAATGGCGTTGTTTTGCCTTCATCTGAATAAATATCTTTGTCAACCACACCACCAGCAGCGTAATGGTAAAGTTTACAGTTTGAATAAGGGACGCCAGAACTATTAGCAAATACCCATGTTGTGAAATGAGCGCCGCCGTTCATTATTGATTACCTTGTTGTTGGTTTAAAAGCCCACCAAACCCAGACGCTTCTTCCATAATCATTGATTTTTTCAAATTATCCCAAATTTGAAACTCCATAGCCGACTTTTCGGTTTGCCCCACACTATCATAAAGCCGATACTTTATATAATTAACTAAAGCAGACTGCATTTTCTGAGGTAAATTACAAACAACCGTTAAATCCCCGGAAGCCGTCGCTGCTGTGGCATCCGCAGGCCATGCAGAACCAACTGTCAATGTCCTCTTAAAAAAAGATTGCCAATTAGTCCCAGTAATAGGTTTATGCGTAGCAGCAACAATACTGGTTATCGGCGAATAGCAAGCATAATAAAAGTTATCACTACCAATAAACACAGAACCCAAATCATCTTGTGTTGGGTAAGGGACTGTCCTAACGCAAGAATATAGTAACGTCCCAGGAGTTGCTGGAGGAACAGGGTCAACTAAAACTTCTCCAGAGCCATCCTCACATAGAAAATGGGTAGGGGTTGCCGCAGTTCTAACAAGAGCTTTTGTCCTTTGGAACTCAGTTCTTGCATTAATCCCCGGAGAATTAATAAACCTATCCAAAGGTTTCCCGGCAGAATTAAATAACATAAGGTCTTTGCTATAGTCTGATAAGGCAGATGTCCCGGCAGACCCCCATTTTGCTTCTGTGAAAGAAATATCATAATCAGAAGCAGTTAAGGTTAGAACACCTCTTTGCCTTAACCAACCCCAAATCCCTGACCTCTCCAAATCATCTAACCCATCATTAAGCCATTGTGTAGCAAAAGCATATTTGCTCGTGCCATTAGCAATAACATTTAAAGCTCTTTCTAAAAGTTCCCTTCTGGTCATACTTTACCCTTCTTTCCTTTGGATAGTTTTTATTACTTTAGACTGACGAGCATTTAAAATAGCCTCATCAGCATCTTTTTTTAATATAAGAACCCAATTCAAATCAAGATTATAAGCCTTTACCCTTTGTAAAGCTAAATGATATGCTAAACTTTTGATTAAAGCCAATGCCCAAACTTCTTTAAAGTCTTCCAAAAGCGCTTCATCCCCAGCAATATTCTTAAGCTTCCTTGTCCTCTTTAATATAAGCAAATAATCTTCAACACTGTTTGTGTCTGGTTGAGGATAAAGGAATACTCTTGGAGTTATTTTATCGGAAAAATATAAATTTGTCGGTCTGCCCGTTATTTGTTTATCAGGTAATTCATTATAGGTAAATTCACTAATTAATTGCACAGGATAATCTTCATTCGCATATCTAATTCTAGCGTGTTGAATTTCAAGAGTATCACTATCAGGCAGAAAATCGCCAGTTGCAGTATATGCCGTATCTGTTGCCCAAGCAACACCACCTTCCCCGCCTTCATACCAATACCGTGTCCAATTCGCTCCCGTTACTGGTTTAGTAACAGCAGATGAAGTATGCCCTAAATAACAGGTATAATTAAGACCATCGCTACCTAAAACCTCGGAAGGCGCTGAAAATGATTTAACATATTCTTCTGTCGCCCAATGGAAAAGACCTTTCCCTTGCAAGCTCAACACAATCCTTTGAAGTAAATTCTTTGTTTTTTCATTATAATAAGTTACTTCCCCAAAATAACAATGCGCAGCCTGAATTATATCTGAAATAACCTGGCTAAACTCTGTTAATACCGGAGTAGAGGGATCGCTTAGAACTATTTTCTTCATCATTACTGTCATGTTACTATAACCTCTTTAGGCGTAACCTGCTCATACCCATCTTTATTTACTATCATATAATAAGTAGCTGGGTCAAGGTAGCAATTCCACTCAAATTCACCAAGAACAGTAGAAAGAGATTGCCCTTTTACATATCCAGATGAAGTATGGCCAGCATTATAATCAGAAGCAAGATAAAACAGAATCTCTGCATCGTCTAAAGGAGAACTATTTTCATCAATAATCTTTAAATTATCAGTGCCGCCGTAGTTATGGTTAACGATTACAGTCCCACTCCCACCAATGCCACCTATCCCAATATCATCTATCGCCGACAAAATATTAACCTGGCCGGCTTCCAGAGTATCCGTATAGCCCTTAAGCGTAGCTGTGTCCGCTGCGACAGTATCAACAATCCCGTCAACTGTAGTTACTTGTGCCGCTATGCTATCTAATGTTGCGGTTTGTGGGTCTTTAGTTTGGAAAGCAAAATAATCAGAATCTATCCCGCTACCAGAATATCTTACCATAGCAAAATCACAATTTTTATCGGCTTGCGACGGTGAATACCAATAAGCGCCATTTGCCGTAGTTGGTTCATAAACTGAACCTGTAGCGGCATTCCAGTTGCCACCATCTTTAGAAATAAGCAAGGTTATAGTAACTCCAGTTTTCCCCGCTGGGCGATTAGAGCTATCTACCGCCTTGAAGGGTATATATTCTTGGGTTGCTGAATTCTTTAATAAAGTAAACATTATTGAATCCCAGCTCTCGTCCCTTCGCTAAATCCAGGGGAAAAATTTCTAAGGAATGCTGAAAATTCTTGTATGCAAGTAAACGAATAACTAAAATCTAAAATGTTGCCAGTAAAGTCCGCAACCGAGCCGGCAATATTCACAACCTGCCCAGAATCAAAATCTACAGAAGGATTAATAGTTACATCATAACCTACACCATTTGCTGTTATATAGCCAGTAAAGCCAGATTGGAATACTCCTGCCAAAATAGCGTTCACACCTTCAATCGTAATATTTATTGATGCTGGATTTACCCAGATATTATCTCTCAACTCAAAATAAATATTACTATTTATGGCCACGTCTGTTTCATCTGGCGCTGGGTCTTGGTTCTGAATTGTTGGCGCTATTATGTCGCCTGTTGGTAACTGATAATCACTATTTTCGCACAAATAAAGGCCATAGGGAGAGGCCTCCTTAACTCCAATCATCCAAATGTTTTCACCATGCCCAAAACCTGTAGGTATTTGGCATGGAATAATTCTGGCACGAACACCAGCATACCAGATTGGATGCGCTGAGTGAGCGGTGTAGGAAGGTGCTAAAAGCGGATAGCCAATACCGGTTACACCGCCATCCGTATCGCCCTCGTATAAAATAGCATTATTATTTCTATCAATCGTTAGCCCACCGCTATAGGTGTTTGTATAATGTACGCAAATTGTATCTTTTAAAATCCATGAACCGGAAACATTATTAAAAATAACACTTTGTGCCCAAGTCGCCGAAGTTATAAACTGGACATGTATTTTACCGTTACTGTCAACCTGTGAATTCATCCCGTGATAAGAAGTGCCAGAAAGGCATTGAGTACTAACCGTTACTTCAGAATTAAAAGAATTCGTAACAATCGTATAAACTAAATAGTTGAGCGCCCCGGTAGTTGCATTAACCCCATAAAATAAACAGATATGCCCATTATTATCAAAACAAATATCCATTATAGAGGCACTATTAGCTTGGGTAATTCCGGCAATTGAGCTAAAAGCGCCGCCCGATATTTTCTTAAATATTCTATTATAAGGCATCAATATGTAAATATCATCATTTAGTGCAAGGCACATACCGACATGGCGGTCGTAATTGTTAGAAACATCAAAAGAATCTTCTACAACCGCTGACCAACTATCAGTATTAGAATTATAATCTGCATATTTAATTTTATTAGCTGAAGTATGTGGGATAATAATTACTCGGAAATTCCCATTTATAAGTGGGAAAACTCCGCATTTGCGGTAATTACTGCCAGTAGCGCCAAAAGGTGCGCCGGAAGTTTTTTCAGTTAAATCTAAAAAATACCTAATTTTAGCTGTATTCCCATCATATATCGCATACATTTTATGTACGCCATTAAATGCTCCATAATGAGGTTCTCCCCATAAACCAGTATCAAATGTATCCGGGCTTATTTGCGTAACCGTCGGGTCTATATTAATAGGATATACGGGCTGATACTCTGGAGTTAAGCCAGTAGCAAAAAGCTGTAAAACAAAAGTCCATGTGTCATTAATAGAATCATAAACCGGGTCAAGCCAGAAATTATTTAGGAATCGCTTACCCTCAACATCCTCCACAAAAATAGGGTCGATTCTAAAAATCCGTGAGTTATCAGTGGCATTGCCATAAATATATTTTATACCTTCCTCATCTCTCTGTAAATCAGCTATAGCATTGGTTTTTATAGTAAAAATAAGCTGGTTGTTGGGGACAGAGGTGTTAAGGATGATAGTTTCTTTAAGTCTATCATCCTGCATTTCCTGAATTAATGTGGCATTCTGGAAGTGCTTTTCAATTTTGGTTTGGGAGACCAAGACTGTCTCTATGTAAGCACCTAAGCCCGGATTATCAACAGGGTCTAATTCTGACGCAAGATAATAGCCATCACGGAAATCAAGCTGCAACATGGTTTTTTATTTTCCCTTGTTTTGAGGCTTCTTTAAGCGATAAGCCATCTGTACGCTCGATATAAGCCGTCATACCAGACGATAGCTCTGCTATATATTTAGCTCCAGAATTGCCAGGAGCCGTTTTTATTTTCTTATCTTTTTTAGGTTTCCCTATTTCTTCAATAATTGGAATAATAGTTTCCATGATTACCTTTTTCGCAGAGCCGGGAGAAGCGGTTCCCGGCCCCACCATAAACCAATACAGGTTATTTATATCCCGGCACCCATATTTTGCCGGAAGTTGATTATGGTTTAGGCCGTGAAACTGCACCAATCGTTATATTTCTAGGAGAACTAGCTGCAATATCAAGGTAATATACTGTAGTCGTATCACTAGCATTAATAATATGTTCAGGTATAATTAGCAAATCCCCGGAACTCATATCTCCTGTAAAAATCAAATTTCCTGCGTCAATAACATCTAAAGAGGATACGCTGGCTAAATCCAAATATGGAATTTTAGCAGAACCATTATTTGGGTTGTTCCACCCAGTAGGTGTTAATGTTAACAATGTAAGCGCAGAAGTCGCTATACTGGAATACCTATAAAGTTTGACAACTTTTTCGTCGTCTCCATGACCATCAACCCAAATTACCGATATTTTTTTAGCTTCGTCTCCTTGCAAATCAGTGTTAGTCCTAATCTGATAATATGCAGCCGAAGTTCCTGTGTTAATGTAACTGAATAGATTGCCTTCTTCTACATCTTTCTGATACTGTGTCTTGTTTACAACTACAATTTCCCTATAGCCATTATTCATTACATATGCTGATTGGTTATCCTCAGCAGCAGCGTTACCCCCTGAAAAGGTTAGACGCCCTTCATCTGTAAAACCTTTCAATAGCATCAATAAAAGCATTGATACCATAATTAGACTTATAATTTTTCTCATCTGTTTCTCCTTTTTTAATTGTAGGAGGCCGCTGGATGCCAACCTCCTACATATTACAAACCGCCCAAACTTAATGTTTGGGAACTTTTATACCCTGGAGTTAGATCCTTCCAATGTAAAGGTAACAACTGCCGTATCCGCATCATGTCCCAAGACCAAATCAATGGTATCAGCGGAAGTATATTTCCAGCCGGGGCCGACTTCATCTGTCGCTTCTAATGTCCCGACCATTTGCCCATTTCCAGCAGAGTTTAGGTTGATTGCAGCATCATACCTATCAGGGTTTGACTCATCCCCAACATTCCCGGTAAGTGTCCCGCCTTCCGCTGTATCAACATGGTGTAATACCCTCTTCGCAACAAAGCCAGGCAAAACATTAAAAAGTTGGATTACATCACCGGCAGAACAATTAAGTGTTGAAAAATCTACTATTACTTGTTCATACACAGGGCAAGGGAAGTGGACAACCGTTGCCTGATTTTGTAACCATTTATTCACAGTTCCCATATTCTTTTTTCCTTTCTGTTATTTAAGTGTTACTACCGCCGTAAGGCAGTTAAATGCTTTGTTGTCATCGGCAGCAATAGTCTGAGCAACACCCATGTTACTGTTTACATAAATAGAATCAATCGTCCCTGTTTTATCAGTAGCTTCCTTGTCTGGCAGTGTCATCCCTGGAGCATAAAGTCCACCCTGAGCGCCCATTAGTAAGATTTTTGCATATCTTACACCATTCACTTTATAGATAGGCATCCTATCACTATAAAGGCAGACGAAACCTTCATATTGACCCAAGACGTGTTTCCTTGCATAACCAGCCATCAAAGGATTGTCCCCAGTTTGGCTGTACTGGTAACTTTCCATGTACGTTCGCCAGTTAGCTGTATTCTTCAATGGCAGATATGCGGCAGGGTTTGCGATAACAAAGAAAACATCCTTGTATCCGATTGCACTTGCTGGTACGAAACGCCGGTAAGTGTATACCGTCCCACTATCGTTAGAGTAATAACCATTCTTTAAATCTACCCACCAATTAGAAAGGGTAGAAAAGGTGAAATAATCCCCATCAGCAATATCTGTTCCAGCCCCAGTGTTGATCGTATAATGCGCCGGGTTAGCAAACAGGGTTGCTGGCGTTGTAGCTAAAAGTTTATCAATTAAACCGTCGCCATCCCCAATAGCCTTAGAGTTCCCATTGGAATCAATCCCATCATAACCACCTTCAATCCGGTCTGCATACCACCTTGCAATTCTGTTTTTCACCAGTTCATCTTTATCTAAGATAAGGTATTGTTTTTCTCTCTTGTCCCCGACTTCTAACCCATACTGTCTGGCAGTTAAATCGATAGAGGTAGTTGTATTGGCCAATTTATCTTCTTGACCTTCTGCTGTTATATGAAGACCTTTTACCCCAAGTGAAGGTCTTCCTGTGTCTAACGGTATCCCATCGGCTTTCCAGCCGCTGCCCGCTCTCTTCAAATCATTTATGGTCAAGATTGGGGCTTTGTGTCCACCAATTAATTGACCAAAAAGATTATCTTGTTCCCCAACTTCTATTCCCTCTGCAATCAAAGCAACCTTTGACCCAGGGTAAGAAGTTAGATATTTTGTTTTTACTGGCATATTTTATTCCTTTCTTTTTGTTAACTCACGGTATTTTGCTGCACTACCAGGGTTATTCCTAAAATAAGTCATCTGCTCCTCAGATGTCATTTCCCCAACAATCTCAACGAGTCCTCTCACTGTTTGTTGACTTGTCCCTTTGCCCAATACTGGCTTAGAATTATTAGTGGCATTATTTATCATCTTTGCCACCTTTGTAGGATTAACAATCTCTTTGGCGATTTTCTTTCTATAGATTTCGTTTGCGAAATCAGCTAATTCAACAGGAGTAAACGCACCAAGCCTTACTTCCGCTATTTGTGAATTATCGTATCCCTGTTTTTCCATTTCTTCTGCGACTTCATCCAATTTTACCCCAGGATACAACTTAGAAAAATCATCCTTATTTCGAGCCGTTGCCTGTGCGATATTGTTAAGTTGGCGCCATTGATCTATTGCAGGCATCAAAGGCGCTATTTTGCGGTCAAAATACTGGTCTAACTGTTGCTGGGATTCTGGTTCAAACTCAACCGAGTTTTGTGTTGGTGCAACAGGTTGAGGTTGATATGCTTGTGGATTTGCTACGGACTTTTCCCCATAAAGTTCAGTCCTTAAATCCCGCTTCTTCTCTCTTCCTTTAAGAGAAGAATAGTCATGTTCCAGTTTCGCAATCTTCTCCTGTAACTCATCTACAGTAGGTTCGGCGACTAGGGGAGTCTCAGATTGTTCATCAATTCCTTCCTCCGCAACAACTTCTAGTTCACTTCCATGCTCAGGCGTAACTACTTCTTGTCCTACTTCTTGTTCTAAATCCGGCATTTTGTCTCCTTGCAAGCGGCATTGCCTTACGCCTTTCGGGATTAGGCTTTAGCTAGGGCTTGACTTCTTTTATTTTAAGCGATACGTTACTTTGCCCTTATCGGGGAGTTAACGATACGGCTTATTTAATAACCAGCGTTTGCTGGATTATTCCTTTGTTGTTTCATCTGTTCTGTCATTATTTTAAATTCACCAGCCATCTTTGTCTTTTCCTGTTCGGATTGCTGGCTGGCTTGTTGTTGCTGCATTTGTTCCTGCTTAAATTGTTGTATCATCGCCAATACTTTTTGTTTGCTTTTAAAATCAATTATAGGATTAAGTTCAATTAATATTTCCGGTGGAACCGGGAATTGTCCGCTTTTTACTGCTTCCATTAGGAATGAGTAATTTGCCAGCATTGTCGTTGGATTATACGGTGATTGGGTTGGCGTACAATCAAGTTTCCCAGCATCAGCATCTTTTAATCGTTCAGCTATTATTCCTTTCTCATCATCGGTAAATTTCCTGCCTGTTACTACTTCATTTTCTTCCTGACCGAAGTGGAAAACACTATTAGTGTAGTCATTATTTTCAAGTATCCGCATAACACGGTCAACGGTATAAACTTGTTTTGCCATTTTAAGAAACAATAGACCAAGAAATTTTTTAGATAATGCTAGATTATCAAATAAAATCTCGTTCCCCATTAGAGCTTGCTGTTTATTCTGCATTACCTTAATGCCGCTTTCCGCCGTTGTTTCACCAGAGAAGGCAGGATTAAGGTTAAGGATAGTTTGCATAATAATTTTAATCTCTTGTAATAAGTTAAACATATAAGACGGTAAGTGTGATTCAGGGAACTTATATGGCGGATGATTAGTATCCGCAACCTCAATTACGGTGCCTGGGGTAGTTAAATCTTCTTCTAAACTTCTAGCTTCTTCCACCCCACCATGTTCCGGCATGGTATCTTTATCAATTAGGAAAACATCATTAACTGATCTGGAAACAAAGTCAAGTATTTTAGAAATAAGCTTATTATAAAATCTTTGTAAATCAAGGGTTAATTCAGCTTTCCCATAGTAATAATCCCCACATTTCTTATAATAAACAGGGATTATTGGGAGCATATCAATTTCAGAAATTTCATCTTTTAACAGGATAGATTCGCTTGCTAAAATTTGATGCCTGACATATTCTCGCTTTCTTTCTATTTTCTTAAATCCTAATGATTCAAATTGCTTTAAATCAGGTGGTTTTTTATCAAATGTTGCGAAAAATCCGTCTTCAACATTAAGTATAGAATATATTTTTGCAAATTCCTTTTTCCACAATTCAATAATGCGATATTCTTTTTTATTAATATCATAGGACTCTTTTAGAAAAGAAGATGCTTGCCCTGATATTGGGGCTTTCATGCTCTGCTCAAAAGTCGTTGCTATATCGGTTAACCCAGAACCCAAGTTTTCTAACTCTTCATTTTCATAAGCAGCCATTACTTCTGCTTTTGTCATATAAACACTTATGTAAACGTATGGAGCATCTTCACCGGCCATACCTTCATGTTCGCCAAAATAGACATTGCGCCAGGGGACTCTCCTGATCTTAATGTCCCCAAGTATATTTTTATCATAATCTATGTATCCGATAAAGTTCCCCCTGCCAGTAATCCCCATATCTTCAACAACCTGATTTTCGTTAAACTCTGCGAGATTATTGTTTTGCTCTATCTTGGCAATCGCAGTATAAACATCTGCTATTAATTGGTCAGAATCCTCAGTCGGCATAAATTTTAAATCTGTTCTATTCTGCCTATGATGACCAAACAATAGATTCATAAAGGATTGGATAAGGTTAATAGTTAATTTATTTCTTTTATCAGTATTTATCTCTATTTCTGATCCATCATTGTTTATCCATTGTTTGTTTGCAACAGTGAATTGTTCAGACACATGTCCTCTCTGTTTTGAATCCTTCTCTCTGTCAAAAGCCGCTGAGATAAGAGGTTTAGCCATATTTAAGATTTCGCTATCTGTTAATTCAGGGATTTTTAATTCAGTAGAATCATTTGGGAGGATTTCTTCTATTGTTAAAATATGGGAATGTGTGGGTTCTCCTGCTTCTTCTATAATAATTAACGATGGGTCTAATTGTGGCAAGTTATGAATTTTGGTAGTAACAGCGTGGGTATGTTCTTTTGAATCTGAACATTTAATTTGTGAACCAGAGACATCATCAATATCATAATATAGCCAGTGATAGTGTCCGGCTGTGCCTATGCGGGATGTTTTCACCAGTTTTTTCATAGCGCTAATGCCCCATGACTTGAATGATGAATCTTATTTTGTCTTTTGTCAATATATTTTTTTCTATACTCCACAAAATCATCAACATTAATACTGTTTATTTCTGAACTAATCGCTATTGCGTCAGCTCTGTCTGGAGATTTTTTTAATTCTTTTTTGGCAAAAGCTCGCCAATATCCTGAACTTGTATCAAATGTTAAACCACTAATTTGTTCAATCAACTTTACGTCATCAGGTATTTTAATAAGTTTATCTTCAAAAAGCTTACGTGTCCTCTGCCATAGTTCGTCTCTATGAGTTTTGAATCTTATCCACCTATCGTTACTTCTGGGTGCGCTATTCATTTGCACCTTTACCAGCCGGTGTCCACCATTACCGGCAAACCCTGACGGATGATGTAAAATGGCATCATATAAACTACCGCCTCCATCCATTTCAATAGCTATTTTCCACATAATATCTTTAGGATATTCGCCGTTTTCAATTCCTGTTTTTATAAATCCCACCGCATCATCACAAATTCTATTAGCTAAAAGAATAGTATCGTCAATATGGTAACCCCATAATTTCTTGAACCACCAACCTTGACGTACGGCTAATACGCATTCGCAGCCATCGGCAGACCTTGCCGGGTCTATTGAGAACACTAATATGGAATTTTTGCTAGGGTTTAATTTCCTATTAACAGCTTCTTGCAGCCAACCCCAATTAATCATAGAATTACTGCTTGATGGGGGGAGAATACCATAAATATATTTATAAACTTCCGGACTGTCTTCACCATGAATCCTTATTTTTTCGGCTAAAAAGTCTTTATCGGCGAAGGGACTTTCTCTTGCATCCCAGATAAGACATTCAAATAACTCTCTTTTAATTGTCTGTGTCTCAGCGGCATAACATACTGGGTTATCAGGATTATAACCAACCCACATAATTGAGACACAACCTTCTGCGCCCATTGAACTCTCAATTTCGTTGCATATTTCTCGTTCCAACCCACTTGCTTCAGTAAAAATAATAAATAATATTGCAGGATGTTGGCCGGCAACGCTTTTCACATTTGAACTTGCGGCTTCAATTTTAATATAGCGCATCTGAGACATTTTTTGGGTTTCTTTATAATTACCAAAATTCATATAAACGCTTTTTTTCTGGACGATAATTTCATCTTTAAGCAAACTATTATCAATAAATTTGGTCATCTGCGCCCATGAAACATTTTTAACCTGGTCTTCATCCGGCCCAACAAAAATCACTATCGTATTCCCTGGGTAGCAGGTCATAGTTTCAATCGCTAACATAACCTCAATCCCAGTTTTCCCAGTGGATTTACCGGCTTGATCGCTTACGCCAAGTTTTTTTGCTAATATTTTCTCTTCTTCTGTTAAGACTTCACCCTTCGCCTTCTTTAACTTAGCAGCGAATATTTTCCCAAATGCTAATGCCGCCTCTGTTTGCTGCTTACTGAGGGCATCTTCTGAATTAGGTACTTTAGTTCGCAAAATATGTTTTGCGAAATAGGGCAATCCTTCATTCTCAAACCGGCTTTTATATAGTTTTTCAACAAAATCAAGGTCTAATTCATTCATTAAAACACATTAACCTTTTCATCTGGCTTATTTAACAAGTCTTCCGATGTCCCCCGCATTAAGTGTAACGCATTCCACCAAACATGGAAAGATTTTAAAAACAAAATCTTCTTTCTCTCCTTGTTCTCTCTTATTTCCGCAACGATAGTGATCTGGTCGCCCACGTTAAGGTTCTTACAAAGCATTTCACCAAACGTTGCTTTATTTGTCCAGCAGTCTATACAAACAGGATCACCTCTTAGTTTTGATTTATCGCTATATTCAGAACCAGAGGCTATCTTAAAAACAAACCAGCGTTCCCCACTTTCACTAATTATCTCTTTTGGTTTACTAAAAACTGCTCCAGTTAACAGTTGTGTGTTTTTTATCCCAATATTCTTAACTAAAAACTCCCAGTTACTTGCCCTCTCGCCAGAGGGTTTTATCCTGTTGTTCTCCCTTAACTTCCCCTCTATCTCAATCCAACGGCCATCTGAATATTCCTTCGCTATTTTCTCCGCAACCTCATAAAGAGCTACACAATGCGTTATCCCGCCAGCACCGTCAATATTAAAATTCACCACAAATGTATTATTCTTACCTATCGTTAAATCAATGGCCCCAACTATCTTACCTGAGATAAAACAAAGATTAATATCACTCATAAAACAAAGCATAACAAATTAAATTTAATCTTGTCAAACTAATAGCTTACCGGCGACTTAATAAAACTACTTCCGTTTAATACCAAATACTTAAAAAATAGCTTAAATTAAGATTTGGCTTGATTTATGTATCTCCAGCGCTGCTTTTCCTTATATACTCCAGTAGTTTAGACAAAAATCACCAAACGTTGCTAATTAATAATAACTACGTACCATGACACTACATGGAATGTCAAGAAAAAAAACTTCTCCTAATCTATCTCATTAATAACTATAACCTTTTTCTTAAATACACGTATTAAAAATACCACAATTTTAAACGTCAATCCTATTATAATTTAAACGGTCAAAAAATGTTTACCCCCTGGCTACCCCCCCCCAGTCAAAAAGATAGGTGATGGTAGTTACTAAGGGTAGCATAAATAATAATCAAGTCGCTCATTGCCGCTCGGGCTAGGCCAACCCGCTACGCTATATTGGCCAGGCAATGTTGGTAATTTCCGGGGAGGTGAAAGCAGGAGAAATCAGCATTACCTTTTTATTGACAGTAACTGAAGTAGCAATGGGAATAGTAACGCCGTTGGAAAGCTCGTCGATAATAGCCGGCACCTGGTCAATATCAACCGGAGTAACGCCGTTAGCCATAGACTGCCAAAATGGCTTACAGAGGCAACTTAATGATGTGGCAAATTTGCTACACTTTTAAAATCAAAAACCATGCCAACACAACAATATATTTAACATTTTAACGTTTTGGCATAAAAATAGATTTCAAAAGTGTGGAAAACCATGTGTATATTATGCCACACGATAATAGCAATAGTATCAAGTAGTTAGCTATAGCCTCCAAAATGATGTTGCAAATTTGCCACAAAATAAGAAAAACAGTAATAAGTAAGGTAGGGAGCAATAATACTAATATTATCAATAATAGCAATAAGTTAGAAGATAATAATATAAGTTGGCACAAGGATTGCAAGTATATATTGTGTAGAGAGATAATAAGCCGGTCAATTGAACGGTAAAAAAAAGGAGAAGGAGAAGGGAAATGGAAGAGAAAGAAAACATGGAGAAGGAACCGCTAAATTATATCTGGAAATCTGATGTGTACAAGACAGGTATGTGGGAAAATTGTAGGGCATCTTTCGGTATTTCGAAAAACAAAGACTATGCGGAGCTAGAGTACGAAAAGGCCGAGTGGATTGGGAGCACAGGTTCACTAAAAACAAAAATACACAAATACAGAGGGAAGGCGGAAGTGGCTGAAATTACGGCGAAAATAGAGGGAGTGTTGCGCAAAATATCCAGGGAAACGGGAGATGAGTATAATGCGCTGCTATTTTTCGACGAAATGGGATTTTACGGCTAAAATGGAAAATCTCGTTATAATTAATCCCCAGACTCAGCTTATAGCCACAGGCTGGGATGTAGGGATTAAAAAAAGGAGAAGGAAAATGTGCAAACTAATTTCCGGGGTCTATCATAAGCAGAAAGGATTAGTAGTCTCTAAAGATACGGATTCTCACTCAGATATTTTGAGTGAGTTTGGTATATCAGATACTAAACGATCCTCTCTTTTTGCTAAAACGGAATTAATTCCCAAGCATTGTACTACTTTAAGTGAAAAAGATTTTAAAAAATGGGCAGTAGTTATTGATGAAAAAAATGCCCCAGATTGGTTAAACTTAGAAATGTTAACCAATGCTTGGAAAAATTGGTTTAGGGAGCATAATATTAAAGAAAGATATAAAAATTTTAAAGGGGATATTGATTTGTCTAGAAATACTGGTTTAACCAGTATTTCTAATTTAAAATCTAATAGAGATATTTATTTATATGATTGCACCAATTTAACCTGTGTTTCTAATTTAAAAGCTGGTGGACATATTTTTTTAAATGGTTGTACTAAAATGATTATATCTTTATTGGCTAGTTATGCGATTGCCAGCCTTTTAGAAGATTATCTCCCTTTTTGGGCTATTCTATTAATTGCAGTATTTGTTGGTTTTCTTGTAGGGGTTTTATAGATGAAATTAGTGTATCAGAAAGAAGGAAATGATGATGAGGAAATTTTGGAGGGGATAACTAATCAAGAGGACTTGATCGCCGCCTATGGTGGGCGGGAGTGGGGATTAAAAATATATTAAATAGTCCCCAGACTCAGCCTGTAGACGACTGCCATGGTTAACAGGATAAATAATTAAAGTAGAAGAAAGGATGATGACGATTATGGACTGGAAAGAAACAAAAAGAGGCATAATGCTATTAATCCCAAATAAGCATATGCCTTTATTCTCCACTGGGCGGTTTTTAAGCGATGCCGAATCGGTTTTTGACCTAAATTATTTTTTCCTATCTACAGAGGCAGAAAAAGGGAAATTTAAGCCATTTTTAGAACCTAAAAGCCTGCCATTTAGGCGTATCCCTGAATCCCGGTCTTATATGAAAAATGAGAAAACACCTGAAGTTTTGGAGCCTCTGAAGATAAGCGATTTCCCAACACATCTTGAAACGGGATTTTTGGGCTACCTTGAAGCTTCTTACTTTGAAAAAACAGAGAAAGACGACTGGGCAGAGAAAAGCGCTGAATGGGCTGCTACGATTAGCAATGACGCAGGCATTGCTAGCTGGGATAACGACATTGTGGGCGTTAAATTAACAACGAGCTGGGAAACGGTCTATATAAATTATAAATACGCTAAATTATTAAGACTCGCCCAAGCCCAAAATAAAGCAAGTAAACTTTTACTCTATAATAAGATTACTTATCTTGTCGAGCTGAAAGAGGAGAAAATTGTTAACGCAATTTGCGTAATTTGTCCTTTAAACTTTAAAAAGAGTTAGCAGAGTTTTTTAGAAGAAAAAAGGAGAAGGAGAAGGAAAATGTACAGGATCGGAAGCTTATTAATAGCCATCTGGCTTGACCCGGTTTATGATTCTATTAATGACAGAACTTTTGAAATGTGAAGATTAAAAAAACTGTTTATTTGCCTGAAAATAAAAAAGAGCGTGCCCTATAAGCTTAGCTCGCTATGGCTTTGCCAACCTCCGGAAGGGAACACCATAGACAACCTACAGCGGTCTTACCGCTCATCGTCAATATAGCATAATTGTATCCGGCTGTCAATAACAGAAAATTACAAGCTGGAGGGAGTATTTACCTTCCACATTTAAAAAATGAAAGGAGAAGAAAAATGGAAGAGAAAAAAATCGTAGAGGGCATAGAGGATAGAGCTAAGATTAAGGAGGTTGAGCCAGAGACAAAGCATATAATCGCCATTTCGCTGGCCAAAAAAAACCAGCAGTGGGACAGCTATTTTGATTTAACGCTTAGTTTAGGGAATTACTATGGCCAGTTAGGGCTATACCAGGAAAAGCTGCGCTGGCTATTATCTTTAGAAGCCCAAATAGAGCATATTAAAAAAGAGAACAGGGGGTTATTGCTAAACAACCTGGGTTTAGCATATGACAGCTTAGGGGAGTATCAGAAAGCCATAGATTATTATGAGCAGGCGTTAAGCATGGATAAGGAATACTATGGAGAACGCCACCCTGATGTAGCTACTCGCTTAAACAACCTGGGGGGAGTATATGACAGCTTAGGGGAGTATCAGAAAGCCATAGATTATTATACCCAGGCGTTAAGCATGGATAAGGAATACTATGGAGAACGCCACCCTGATGTAGCTGCATTTTTAAACAACCTGGGGGCAGCATATTACAACTTAGGGGAGTATCAGAAAGCCATAGAGTATTTTACCCAGGCGTTAAGCATATTAAGAGAAGTTCATGGAGAAAAGCACCCCAATATAGCTGCATTTTTAAACAACCTGGGGGCAGCATATAGAGCCTTAGGGGAGTATCAGAAAGCCATAGAGTATTTTACCCAGGCGTTAAGCATATTAAGAGAAGTTCATGGAGAGCGCCACCCTGATGTAGCTGCATCTTTAAACAACCTGGGGGGAGTATATGACAGCTTAGGGGAGTATCAGAAAGCCATAGAGTATTATACCCAGGCGTTAAGCATATTAAGAGAAGTTCATGGAGAAAAGCACCCCAATATAGCTGCATCTTTAAACAACCTGGGTTCAGCATATGACAACTTAGGGGAGTATCAGAAAGCTATAGATTATTTTACCCAGGCGTTAAGCATGTATAAGGAATACTATGGAGAGCGCCACCCTAATATAGCTGCATCTTTAAACAACCTGGGTTTAGCATATGACAACTTAGGGGAGTATCAGAAAGCTATAGAGTATTTTACCCAGGCGTTAAGCATGTATAAGGAATACTATGGAGAGCGCCACCCTGATGTAGCTGCATCTTTAAACAACCTGGGTTTAGCATATGACAGCTTAGGGGAGTATGAGAAAGCCATAGAGTATTATCAACAGGCGTTAAGCATATTAAAAGAAGTTCATGGAGAGCGCCACCCTGATGTAGCTGCATCTTTAAACAACCTGGGTTCAGCATATGACAGCTTAAAGGAATACTATGGAGAGCGCCACCCTAATATAGCTGCATCTTTAAACAACCTGGGTTTAGCATATTACAGCTTAGGGGAGTATGAGAAAGCCATAGATTATTATCAACAGGCTTGTAATATGCTCATGAAGTTTTTGCCGGCAAATCATCCTAATATCCAGACAATTAAGGATAATATTAATAGACTTAAGCACAAATGTGAGGATTAAAAAAATAAAAGGAGAATACTTAAAGAAGGAGATGATGAAAATGGGAATTATTTTTGATTTACTTATCACCAGAAATTTAATTACGGCCGCTGCTTTGGGGAAACTAAACCGCAAGGTTCAGGAAGCTAAAAAAAAGCCGGAACAAAAAGAGGAAACGGACTATTTGAAAACAGTGCTTAAAACAGAAGCTAGACTCTACAACTATTTGGTGCAAAACAGACTAATGCGTTATGAAAATAGTTTAAAGTTAAGGAAATAAAAAATGGAACGATAACGGAATTGTTGACGTCCAGGTAAAATCCTTCCCGGAAAGTTGTTTTATTGAGTTAAAATATGCGAAAGCATTAATAACTCTTAAAAAAGATACACATGAGACATAAAGAAACCGAGTAATAAGGACGTAAAAAATGTATAAATTAGAAATTTTAACAGCAAAAAACAGGACTGGCAGCACTCATTACATAAAGGCAGGGTTAGTTAAAGGCCGTAAAATATTAGAGATGAACGGATATAAGCCGTGTTTAAATCCTAATTATTTTGGGAAAAATGGGATGTTTTGCCATTACAACAAGTTTAGCAAAGTCTGGTACTATGAGGGGTAGGTATTGGTTAACTGTCCATTAGGGCAGGGAAAAGGAAAAGGAGAAGGAAAATGGAAGAGAAAAAAATCGTAGAGGGCATAGAGGATAGAGCTAAGATTAAGAAGGTTGAGCCAGAGATAAAGCATAGAATCAGCGCCATTTCGCTGGCCAAAAAAAACCAGCAGTGGGACAGCTATTTTGATTTAACGCTTAGTTTAGGGAATTACTATGGCCAGTTAGGGCTATACCAGAAAAAGCTGCGCCGGCTATTATCTTTAGAAGCCCAAATAGAGCATATTAAAAAAGAGAACA